>Ga0214917_10006092_pt1 | contig 12665 bp, 20 predicted proteins | sample LL_1208_BB_MetaG_FD_177983 | JGI IMG/M metagenome (GOLD analysis project Ga0214917, IMG submission 177983) | Freshwater microbial communities from Lake Lanier, Atlanta, Georgia, United States - LL_1208_BB | ecosystem: Environmental > Aquatic > Freshwater > Lake | place: USA: Georgia | collected... | reverse complement strand
CTTAGCGCGCACAAGTTTTTTATGTTGAAATACTTGCCCTATACTATCAATAAACCAAGTGGTTGATTTTGCCAATTTAATTACGTCTTGTAAAAAATATATTGCGCTACTAATTGGAAATAAATTTATATTTTGATTTTTTAGTACAAGCCTACGTAAACCTAGTGTAGGCTTGTCTATATCTTTATCATCTACAATTCTATAACGACTAAATAATTTAGGTTCATCTAAATCTATATATTCACTTGCATAAAAAATTATTTTGCCGTTAGTATAAGGCTCATGTTCTCCTAGTCTAAATACAGGCCAAACTAAGTTCGCCAGCCCTATAGGTTTCCTCAAAACTGCCGAAACTGTAGTCATCACCTATATCCTGATCAACGCCAATAGGAAATCCAGGAATATTACAACCCCAGTCATATTGTGTACATTGACGTAGTATGTTACAGTATTCATCTACGTCGCTGTTCTTAACAAGTGCCACGATTGAGTCATGGACAAGCATGAAGATTCTTGCGTCAAGTTTACGCTCTCTAACTGTTCTAGCAGTTTTAATAGCTCCGAGTAAGTTAACGTCACTTGCAAGGGATTGGATTTCCGAATTAATTCCACTACGTACTTCGTGGGCTGCGATTCCTTTGTCACTGCTGAATACGTTAGGTAGGCGTCTTTTTCTGCCAAAAAAGCTGTAAGTATATCCATTTTGTTGAATAAATTCTTTCCTAGTGTCTAACCACTGTTTTAATTTTTTAAATGTTGTAAAGTACTGTTTAATATCATCGCGGGCACGTTCTACTGGATAATGTTGTCCCGTTGCTTTAGTAACTGTTACACTAACCTTATCTGCCCCTGAACCATATAAGATACCAAAGCTAATAGCCTTAGCACTTTGACGCATGTCTGGGTATAATTTTTTTACTTGTTCAACCTCACATGGCAAATCAAATACCATTTTAGCTATACTACTGTGAAAGTCTCCACCATCAGTAAATACTTTTTGTAGATTTTTATCACCACTTAATACAGCAGCATAATACATTTCAGCAGTTCTTAAGTCTTGCGAAACAATCTTATAGCCCGCTGGAGCTTTAATACACCCTTTGATAATCGGATCATCGCGTGGGATTTGCTGCGCGTTAAACTTACCGCTACTAGATAAACGACCACTAGTGGTAAAGATAAGATTAAAATTAGTGCGTATCCTATCATCACGATCCAGCTCTGGAAGAATTTTATGTATATAGGTATTCTGGATTTTTGATAGCTTTCTGACTTGTAGTATCGCTTTAGGAAGTTCATGTTCTTCACTCAGTTGTTCTAAGACTTCTGCATCTGTTGATATAGCACCTGTAGCGGTCTTTTTACCAGTTGGTGTCAGCCCTAAGTAGTCAAATAGTATTGTACGTAATTGCATTACGCTGTTAGGATTAAAAATCTTGCCTTCGTTCTTTTCAAAAAGTTTTACTTCGTCAAAAGTATAGATATGCTCTTTAGCTTCTTGAATTTTCTCACTAAGATATACGTCAGCTAGTTGCATGCGCTCACGACTGATAGGAATACCAATTTCTTCCATATCCATTAGGAATAGTGTACCAGGAATTAATATTTCTGTGTAGACTTTATGTAATTTATCGTTCTTTTGTACAATAGGCCAAAATTTGTTAAATAGCTCTAGTGTGACCGCTGTGTCTATTGCGGCATATTCACTAATAATATCAAAAGGTATTAAGTCGTAGGTAAAATTTTCATTGAGTACACCATGCTGACGACAATACTCTTTTTTAAATTCATCCAGTTTAGCGTCATAATCACCATAATCGGTATATTTTAATGCTAGTTCTTTTAGCCCATGACTATCCGTTTCATCTAATACATAGTGCATAACCATTGTATCGTGCACTCGTGTACGATCAAATTCTAGATCTAGATGATATTTTAGCATTTTGTAGTCAAATTTCATATTATGAAATACTATAGTAAATTTCCTACAAATCTCCTGCAATAGTTTTGCATTAGTTTCACTCAAACAATCACAACTAATATATCTACCATGATTAGGTTTATAACTAATACTAACACCAAGTACATAACCATCTCTGGGATATAAACCAGTAGTTTCTGTATCAATTGCAACTACTTCTTGAGCATTTTCTAGTACTTCTAGTAAGAAATCATACGCTTGATCTTCCCTATCAATACCTAGAAAATCACCAGCTTTTGTATCCTTTACTTCACCTGCAATATATTTATGAATTTTATCTATACTACGTTCAAAGTCTGGTTTACCTTCTGGCTTAAACGCAAGCATAGCTGGATTACTAATTGGTATAAACTTATTGTTAATAAGCTGACCAGCATAATTTGTAACGCTAGTAATTTTAGCGTATTCTTTGGCCGCCTCTGCCCCTACCAAGATCACTAAATCGTAGAGATCAGTATCAATGTCTAAATCTACATCTTTTTTTAGTAATTTTGTAATAGGTTTTGAACTCATATGAAAAACCTCAAAATCAAACTTAAAATAGTTTTCATATTTTGTACGACTAGGGGCTTTATCAATTACGGCTATTTTCATTTTGATGTGTACTCTCTTATGCTATCAACGTCTTCTTTAGATAATTCGCCAGGATCAACGCCATCAGGCAATTTAATTATTTCTACTAAAAATTCATCTTGTTCTAGAACTGGCTTAAGTTGTTTTGCTGCTTTTTCTCCCGCCTCATCGCCATCAAATAAGATGAATATGTGCGTAACACCTTGAGCTTTAAATGGTAATAATTTTTGTTTTGTTGAATTTTGCAATGTATTTGTTCCAAAACAGCATATCGCATTTTTTAATCCCTTATCATAAAGGTTTAACATATCAAAAATGCCTTCTACTAATACAATACTTTTTTCTGGTTTATTTAAATAACTGGGATAAACTGGTAATTCGATACCACTCGGATAATTTAAATATTTTGGATTCCCATTACTTAGAGTATGTCGACCTACAAAAACTTGTATCCTATTAGTAATATCACTAATAGGAAATATTATTCTGTCTTGTAGCTTTTCTACTTGATTAGTATAAAATGCTTCGAAATACTTTAATGTTTGACTGCTAATTCCTCTAAATGGTTTAGTCCAGGGAGTGTGTCCTAGTGGAAGTTCTTGTTCTACTGGTAGTCTAAGTTTTTTTAACTTTTCTTTAAGTCCCAGTATTCTAATAGGTACAGGATTACTAAAAATACCAAAATATTTAAATATATTTGTTTTAAACCCACAACTAAAGCAGTGAGCAACACCACTAATTCGATCTACTCTAAAACTAGGATTTGTATCTTCGTGATCTGGATTTAAACATTTTATTAGATAATCTCTGCCACTAACTGTAAAAGCTAAATTATTTTTATTTATTATATCTAGTACGGGATCGCTCATAGTTTATGTGTGCCAAGGTAAGTCTGCAGAGCTATCATCTTGTTTTAAATCTTGCTTTTTTGTTGCACGTTTTACTGTTTCTTTTTGTTCTGGTTTATCAATACTTTGTGGACTTATTCTAAGTGTTTCCCAATCAATTGGACAGGTAAATCTCATCTCTTTACCGCCACGAATTTTAGTAGTTTCAAAACTAATAGCATTTGTACTTTTATCATGCGCTTCCATCACTAAGGCAATATCAGCAGCATCAAGAATACCTTTAGCAAATCTAGCTTCGCCGCTAGCATCAATTTGATATGGACTTACTAATACTATTTCATATTTTCTAGCTAGATTTTTTAACTTTTTGCTAACTTCTATTTGTGGCTTCCAATCATACATATCACTACCTTCGATTGTAATTTGATTTAAATAGTCTACAACTACTACTTGCAATTTTTGACCAAATTTAGCCTTAGCTTTACTTATATGTAAATCAATACTACTTATTGTTAAGTCTCTATCATCAACTATAATCATTTGATTATCTTGTTTAAGTTGGTGATTTCTTAGTAAATTTTCTTCAAACTTATATCTATCCCTGTGCCTCATAAAATCTAGAACACACTGATCAGACTCTTCAAACATGTCCGCCCTAGCTTTTACAACACTTAGTATTTCATTATCTGTTAATTTATTTTGTTTTAGTCGCTGTAAATCTACTTTTGCTAATATACTTAAATTTCGCTCCATGACCTCGTATGCAGTCATCTCTACTGAAAAGTATATGCTTGAAAAACCATTTTCATACTGATTAACAAAAATATTACTACTAGTAATACTTTTACCGCTCCCTCGTTTACCGCCGATAAGTATGAGTTCTTGTCTAGCAACGCCACCAAGAACAGCATCAAAAGTGTTATTAAGTCCAAGATAAACACGTTCTTTTTCCAGTTCATTAGGATGCCTAAATAGCATCATATCTGCCATAGTAAAAACTTTTTCACTAGTGTGTGTTTTTTCTTCTATGGTCATAGCTATTGTAGCTAAATTTTCTTTTATTTCATTGCTATCATATAAAGGCAATTTATCTACAAATTTATCTAGTAATTTTACAGTTTCGTTTTGGGTATATTGATCTATTAATGCATCTAATGCTATTTCTGCACTAACGTCAGGAACTTCCGTTAGCCGGAGAGTTGCTAACGTTTTAGACGCTGGACCCTCCCTTAACGTAAGTGTTAAATCATCAAACGAAGGTACACTATTATACTTTTCATAATGTTTATTGATTACACTGTAAAGAGAGCTGTACGCAGGGTCTAAAAATACTAGCTTTAAACGAGCCCATAATTCTAGGTTTTGTTCTGCTAGTAGTTTGTGTAAGACTACTGCACTTGTATCCAAAGTTATCCTACTTTCGATTCATTATCTATAATTACCTGATCTATAATCTCTGTTACTTTATATAGTATTTCTTCCCGTAATTTTCTAATATCTTGTTGGTAACCAGCATCTCGTTCAAAAAGTAAGCTAAGTTGCTCGTGTGTTATAAGTTGTTGCAGCCCAAAATATATGTGATCATAAGCCATTGTTGACTCAGGCATTACCTCAATTGTGGCAGTTTTACCATAATTGTGTACGGCTTGCTTAACTACTTCTTCAACTGTAAAACTTTCATTATCATGATAAGTAATTTTAACCTTCATCTTATGCCTAAAAGTGGAAAAGGCCAGGAGCTTACAAAAACTCCCAGCCAATTATGTTGTAGCTAATTAAGCAGCTTTTCTTCCGTCTGCTTTATCTCGCTTTGCAGCTCCATCATAATCTGCAACTTTAATTCCGCGACGTGTTAACAGGGTTTTAAGTCCTCGTTCAGTTTTGTCTACAGCAGCTGCAATTTCTGATACCGTCATGCTATGAATCTTATCACCTAGAGCTACTACAGGATCGCTATTTTCTTTGGCATAGCTATTTTTCTGTGCAGGAATCTTAGCAATTTGACCTTTGCGAGTAAGACTAAGTGCCTTACCACGAACACTTGCAATGCTTTTGTTAAGTGCTGCAGCAATGTCCTCAATAAAAGCACCACGCTCTGCTAGTTGAATAAATTTAATTTCTTCACTATCAGTATATGTGCGTGCAACTTCTACTTTTTCCGCAGGCTTTACACTTCCAGTTAATTCTAGTGCTAAAAGCTTTCCTTGAATTTGTTTAGCAGTAAATTTGCCGTTCATAAAATGCTCAGCAATTTGCTTATAAGTAAAATCGCCGCTGTTACTAACTACAAACTCTGCAAGCTCTGCGCCTTCATCTTCAGTAAATGCGCTAGTTTTTTCTTTGGCCATACTAGCAACTTCTACTTCAAGTTGACGAAGTTTGCTAGCTACACTACGTGCAGTAAAGCCTTCACCAAGCTGATAGGCTGCATTTTCAACAGTGTCGGGACTAACAGGACGCTGTGATCCTACCAAATCCATAAGATGTTTAACAGTAGCTTCAGACCATTTCTTTGTTTTTTCAGTCATTATTTAGTTCTCTTAAAAAATTATCTAAGTTTGTGATGATTTTAATGCCGAGTTCTTCGGCTTTTTTACGTTTTGCACTACTTTTATCGCCTTCGTCAACTAAATAATCCGTAGTTTTAGTTACAGATTCGGTAATTCTAAATCCGTTATCTATTAGGTGTTTATATGCTTCGGTTTTTGTTTTATAAGACGATAGTTTACCAGTAATACACACAGATTTACCGCCTGTATTTATTACTGGTATTTCACTTTGAAATGAAAAAGGCAAAAATTCTTTCATTTCTGGAAATTCTGTTTCTAGCCAAGCTAATAGATTTTGTGTTACTTTATCACCTAATCCGGCTTGTTTACAGGTTTCTTGATTAATTTCACTAATATGATTAACTACACTACAAATTTTTGTACTTGCTGTATTTCCTACTAGTGGTATACTCATACTAGCCAATACTTGTTGTAAGTTAGCACTACGACTACGATCTAATTCACTAATTAATTTTTCAGCAATTTTTTGACTACCCAATTGTTTAGCTAACTGATCTACATCTAGATAGTACAGTTCTGTAATATCCGCTAATTCTAGCTTTTCAATAGTTTTAGTACCCATACCCTTAATGCCCATAGTTTTACAAAAATGTTCAACTCTTTTTAGTAACTGAGCATCACAAGCCTGATTGCGGCAAAACAATTGATCATTAATCAATTCTAGTTTATAATTACAACAAGGACAATGTGTTGGTATTTGTATCTTCATATTCATTTATCAACTTAAGATATTATTATACAGTAATTAGTTTTCTGTTACAAGCTAAAATTTTGTCTACCCCTAAGCTGTAAAATTATGCATTAACTTTATGTAGTATACAAGGTATAATTTCACCCGCTCTTGCAACTGCTACAGTGTCGCCAATTTGAAGATCTAAGGCATCAATAAATCCAGGATTATTTAATGTAGCTCTGCTAATTAATGCATCACCAATATATACAGGATCTAAAATAGCTGTTGGAGTTACTTTACCTGTTTTACCAACATTCCATTCAACTCCTAGTAATTTAGTTTCTACATGTTTAGCTCGTTCTTTAACAGCATAGGCTCCGCGAGGATGTTTACTAGTATAGCCTAATTGTTCAAATCTATTATTATCTACTACGCGCACTACTAGTCCATCTGTAGGATAAATTTTATCTAGGTCTGGCTCTAAAACAGTATTAAATCCGCAATCTTTTAGCCAAATCATATCTTCTACCCAGCTGTTATGAAATATAGGACTTATTTGATAGGCAAAAAACTGTATGGCACGAGTTCTAAATTCTGCTAGATCTTTTAAGTTTAGTGAGCCTGCAGCATAGTTACGGGCATTTTCAATATGTTTTGGTGCTACGATTTCGCCAGTAATTTGTAGTTTGTGATTGCTATTTATTTTTAGTGGAACTAAGTTACCAAACTCATATATCTTGTCTGTAATAAGCTGACCCTCAACTCCATCACCACGAGTAACAGCCATAGCTAAGTCACCATGTAAATATAATAAGCTAATCGCTGCGCCGTCTAGTTTAATACTGCTAGTAATTTGTTCATCTTTTAGTGGACTGTCGCGGCCTTCATCTTCATACCACTTCTGCAAACTATACATTTGATAGGTGTGTTTAGCCTTGCGGCCATGCACTTGTGCACCTACTTTGCTATAGTCACAACTATCTGCTAATATATCAAATGCTAAGTCATTAATGATTGGATTGCCCGCATAGTAAGCTTTACTCGCTTCGTCTAGGTATTTGTGTAATTTATTCATAATAATATTATTATAGCAGTTTATAGTATATAATTCAAGTTACTTTTTTACTATCTTATCGTGAAAAAATTTAATTACCTCTTCACCTTCAGCACTAGCGCAAATATCTAATAGTCCGTATAATAGTTGATGTATATTTTCTATACTAGCAGGTATACTAACACCTTCACGACTAGGTATCCACTCGCCTTCATAACTAAGAAAGTATTTGCGTAATTGTATATAAGTAACTTCTCTAAAATCATTTACGACTAACTTGACTTGAAATCCTTTTTCGAGATTTTCTTCTATTAGTCGTTCGTATAATATATTACTATCCACTATACTTGTACTCCAATTTTTCTTAGATGTTCTAAACTGGCTAATTCATAAGCTGGTTGCCAACACCACTGTAACCACTTTTCACTAAGTAGCCACATTGAGTATATATACCCATGTTTAGGGTCAAGCTTTTCAGTCTTAATCTTAGCCATGCTGTCGTAACGGGCACTATACACCACTTCTCCAGGTTGAAATCTGTCCCGCACAGCACCATCTGGTATTATTTGTGGTGTAAAGTAATTGTGACCTGGTTGACGAATTGGTACGCTATTATCTTCTAGAACTTGTTTGATAAGATGTGAACCCCGATAAGTCATTTTACTAATAGATTCAATAGTAGCACCATTTAAATATTCTTGGATAATACTAGCGCGTTCGCCATCAGTAATAGGTTTACCCCGAAGCTTAGCTTTTTGTTCAGCAATGCGTTGTTGCTTTTGTTTAAATTCTTCAATAACACTAGCAAGTCTTGTAGTATTGTAAGCCATGCCAAGCATTTGGCAAGCATCTTTTTTAGTAATAGGCTTACCATCTTGTGGTTCTAGGAGTTTTATAACTTTAGCAATATTTGCATCGGTCATCTTTTCTAGTTCAAGATCAGTTTTACGTCGCTTTGCCACTCGTTTCTCCAGAAATAAAAGGCGGCACTAGGCCGCCACAATTATGCTGCTTTTAAGACTTGGGTAAAGTAGATAGCTGCTTTGCCTGTGAGTTTGCCCAAGATGTCATCATCAATAGGCCCACCTTTTGACTCAATCGCTGCTTTGAGTTCAGCAATGCTAGCTTCTTTTGAGACGCGCTTACTACCACCTTCTGACGCAGTTTTAGTTGTCTTAGCTGAACCGGCACTGGGGTCTTTTTTAACATAGACTCCAGCCTGTACGAGTACCATGCGTACCCCATTAGGTGACATTTCAATTTCCTCTGCGATGTCTTTGCAGATTTCAGTTGAATTTTCAGGTGTTGGACCTGCCTGTTCATACATTTCAATAACTTTAGCTTTGAGTTCATCTGTCCAGCTCGATTGGGTTGCCATAATTTTCCTTAATGAATATTTGGATTAGTTGTTGGATTAAGTGTTTTTAGTAAATCTTGTTCTAGTAGTTTGTTATACATAGCTTCATTACTTGCTGCTATAATGTATAATAATTCAGATGGTATCAAACTGTCTGGCAACTCTGTTAACTGTTTTTCGTTTTCTATGCATATTTGTTCTAATTTAAGTCTGAGTTGCATACAGTTTTTTACTGTTTCATGAAGTTCTATACTGTCCCATATTCGGAACTTTTTAGACATATTCTACTTGAACATCACTCATAGATTCTGGTTTAAATCTACGATAGTTGTGTTTAAGATCAAAATCAACAAGAAGTTGCATAGTTTCTTCATGTTGACGACGTCGCAGTTCGCCCATAGTTTGGGTAAATTGAGCAAAATTTTGTTCATCAAGCTCGCTAACATCCCAACCTTCTACAAACTTATTAGGACTTACTAGCTCAATAACTGCACGTTTACTAACCGAACCATCTTGTTTAGTATAAGTAAATTCAAGTAGTTTCATTAATAGTTTTTCCTTATCAATTGAAATAATATTATACACGGTTTAGTATACAAAATCAATAAAGAATTTTTAATCTTGTTTTAATATTTCTTGTCGTAATGCCTCATAAAATTGCTTGCTATGTTGATTACTAAAAAGTGCTATAAAAATTGTGGGAGCAATAAATGTACTTATAATAATATATACTACTGAACTAAGTACTGTACTATTGGTAAAGCTATTATTAATGCCTCGATGTTTTGCCTCTTTAACAGCAGGCATAAAATAAAATAACCAAGCACATAGGCTAGTAGTTAATGCAAATATTATATATAGTACTAACCAATCCATACAGGTCTGCCTTGTCCGTCATGCGCCCTAGTTCCAATACTAAAACTAACCCTACTAGTTTGATTGACTTTTACAAGACCTGTTGATTTATTATAACCGTTTAAAGCTTCTTGCTGAATTTTATGATTAGCATTAAACATATCTAGATTTACATGACCAGCAAATTGCTTGAATAACTTTGCAATATGAATCGTACCACTAGTCCAAAATGGAGCTTTAGGAGTTTTGCGACGATATTTAATGTTGTTTAATGCTTTTTCAGCACATTTGTCACTAGTATGTTTTTTTAAGTGACGATTGAGTTTCTTTTTCCTATTAACTTCCCACACTTTATTTGATTGATATCTAGACCAATAATTCTGATCACTTTTACTACTAGTTTTACCTTTTGCCATTTACACCTCAATATAATTAATAAGTGCACCCCATTCATCCCAAACCCAGTCTTGCAGTTCTTCTGGACTAGACCAAGTAAGTGCATCTACATCAGGATTATCTAGAAAATATAACATGGCATCAAGAGCATCCTTACCATATACAACTTCTAGTTCAATACCGTCACCACTATCTTCCTCACAATAAGCAATAACAAATTTTCTATCCTGTGTTTTCATAGCCTTTCCTGTATCAAAGAATATATATTATATCAAATTATCTACAATTTGTCAACATAAATTTTTTAGAACAAAAAACCCAGCTTAAGCTGGGTTTGGTGTACTGGTGCCCCCTCGTGGAGTCGAACCACGCACCAACGGATTATGAGTCCGCTGCTCTAACCATGCATGAGCTAAGGGGGCTTAATTGGAGCGGGTGAAGGGATTCGAACCCTCTTCAACAGCTTGGAAGGCTGTGTCCTCTCCCAGGAGAACACCCGCAACTTACTCTTTTACTGTTATAAGTTGTACTTTTATAAAATTATGTTCGTCTAAGTACCATCGTAAAAACATTTTAGGTGTATAAATATTAATAAACTCTATTTTTTCCATTAATCATTATCATAAGAAGTTTCTTCTGAATCTTCGTCATGATCTACTTTACTAGTAATTACTAAGTCAACTGCTGAATGATTGTCTAGTTCTTCAATTAATTCCGCGATTTTAGACAATAAAGTAGTATGATCGTAATAATCTTCATTATCACAAGTAAAACTTACTTCTAGGTTATGTGTAGTGAGCTGTAAATGCATAAAATACTCCAAGTTGTTGTAGCGGCGGTTGTTTGGTTAATAAGGCCAACCGCCAAAACCCCACTTAGCTTAAGCAGCTAAGGCAAAGACCTCGTCATTTGCGTTTATTTGATTTGCTAGAATTACGCTCTTCGCCTAGCGAGTTGTCCACTTCAGTACTCTTCACCATGTCGAAACCATGACTGGCCCATCAGAAACACTCTGGGACGCCGTTTTCGCATCTCGCGGGTAACGACCAAGACCTACATCAGAATGCTTTTGGTGGACCAGGCGGGAATCGAACCCGCGTCCACAGCGCTTTTCCTTCTATATCATACAACTATAAAGTTTGTACTATTTCACGAATACGTTCTTCTAATACACCTATAGCAGTGTTATAGTGACCACCATCATGATCCATAGATTTGTACTTCTTTTTTAATCTTTCGGTTTCACTAGTAAGCACATCAATCTTAACGTGATCATCAGGATTTTGTCCACTATAGATACTGTTATGAATTGCTAAGTAGCCTGCACACTGTGCTTGTAGATAGCTGCTTTCATCAAATCCAAATACTTGGTAGAGAATATAGCGATAACTACCTTGCTCGTCAATCTCGCCACGATAGATTCTACGACTCACAGCGCAAAAAGCATCAAGCTGTTGCTCTTTGGTTAGTGAGTTCCAGTACTGTTCACTCTTATCTTCAAATTCTTTGATCACTTGATCAAAAACTTCACTAGTTTTGTCAAGGTTTTCTAGTAATTCACTACTCATGACGTAATTTTTCCTTGCTGTGCTATTGACTCAAAACAATCCCACAATTTATTAAATTTTAACTCATAAATAGTTTCTAAGCCAAGTAAATAATTTGCAATCTGGTCACGAGTATATGTATCATCCTCTAGTATTTTTTCATATAGATGTTTAATCTCGGTGGTAATTTCCCAGTTTTTTAATATAAGTTGTTCTAGATCAAAGCGATTATATTTCATTTTAGTATAAATTTTAGTCTGTCAGCCGCATAACTAGCAGCAAATGCGTTTGGTTTAATTAGTGCCTCTAAGTTACAAGTACCACGAATATATCCTATAGCTTGTTGTACAACTTGATTGCTAGCATGTTTAGCACTAGGATTAATATCTAGATGTACTTCAACACACCTGTCTTCAATAACATCTTTTAGTTCCAGGTATATTTCACTGACCTTATAGACTTCGGTCATCAATCTAATATTTGGTCTATTCTTACGTTGATCATAGTCACGTTCTCGTTGATGATAACCAAATATTTTGCAGCCATGTTTGCCGTCTATGTGTACTACAATGGCTACTGTATAGTCTGCGTACCATACACGCTCATAACGGTTGCGCTCGCTGTCTGCACCTAGATATATTTTTGTTTCTGGACTACTGGTTGTGATATAATATTTAACTTCATTAATATTAAACTGTTTCATTGTAGTCTCCTAGTAGTGCTAGAGTATGGCCTCTGATAGAGAGGCCATAATGTAATACTACTCAACGTATCTGTAGTGTTTGCCTAAGTCAACCAACATTTGTTTAAA
>Ga0214917_10006090_pt1 | contig 12666 bp, 12 predicted proteins | sample LL_1208_BB_MetaG_FD_177983 | JGI IMG/M metagenome (GOLD analysis project Ga0214917, IMG submission 177983) | Freshwater microbial communities from Lake Lanier, Atlanta, Georgia, United States - LL_1208_BB | ecosystem: Environmental > Aquatic > Freshwater > Lake | place: USA: Georgia | collected... | reverse complement strand
CTGTGTTGTTGCGGCGCTACGCGCTTTTGGGCCGGAACGCGCTGAGCCCGCCACCAACCTCGAGGCGCGGCCCGCCAATCAAGTCAACGCAATACGGAATCGCTGGCAGCACTGCGGTGAGGCATTCGGCAATCGACGACGGCTTGCCTGGCAGATTGACGATCAGCGACGAGCCGCGTATGCCCGCCGTCTGGCGCGACAAGATCGCCGTAGGCACCACCTTCAGCGACACCGCGCGCATCAACTCGCCGAAACCAGGCATCATCTTCGCGCACACCATCTCGGTGGCTTCTGGTGTCACATCGCGAGCCGCGGGGCCGGTGCCACCGGTGGTGACGATGAGACAACAGTGTTCGAGGTCGGCAAGATCACGCAGCGTGCGCGCAATGGTGTGTACATCGTCGTTGATCACACGCGCGACGGCCTGCCAGTCGCTCGTGAGATGCTGCGAGAGAAACTCACGAATCGCAGGCCCGCCCTTATCTTCGTAGACCCCGGCAGATGCCCTGTCGCTGACGGTAACGATGCCGATTCGCGCTACGGCGTTATGACCACCCGCCGTTGATTCGACGACGGTCACGGCTGCACCTCGCGCGGGTCATAGGGGGAGTTTTCGCGCCGCACGAATCGCCACAAGCCCCGTCGCATCTGCCCGAAACCGTACCGCGCGCCGACGCGACGTTGCGACTCTCGCGACACGCTCACCGCACGGTTGAAGAGATGGCGATACTGCATCACGAGTCGAGTTTCCATATCACCCAGCAGCATCGGCTCGACGACCGGCGACCACGCTCGTCGTGCAAACCCGAAGGTCTCGTAATCGATCTGGTAGGTCGCCATCAGTCGGTTGGCGGTGTGTATGTCGCACACGCGTTCAACCTTGATACCGAGACCTTCGTTGAGTCGCGTGGCGCGAATCTGCTTGCCTGATCGCTCACTCAACACCTGGGCCAGCGAATCGATCTCACCGGGCTGGTCAACTCGAACCAGCAACGAGTAGTTCACGAGATCGGGCCGAACGAGCAATGCCTGAGGCTGAAAATGATGGTCGGCCATGAACGGGTCGGCATTGTCACCGAGCACTTTGGCAAAGTGAGCGAACGACGCCGCAAGATCAACCCTGCCGTCGGTAAGCACATCGTGAGCGAGCTCGGCGAGCGTCGTGCTGCGGCGGTGGGCGCGCAGAAAGATGCGGTTCTCCCACGCCGAATAGGCGCGTGAGATGGGGTCGCGAATACTCGCGACACGCAACCAGTCGGGTGACGAGAGCACTTCGTGTTGTTCGCTTTGTGTCAGGTCAGTGAGGTGAGCCAAACCGTGCACCTTCGGATGATGAATCGTCTGTGCCCGCGACACATGCATCACTGCCAATCGTTCGGCCATCTCGGGGTGATGTGAGCCCTCTGCGGTAGCCAGCATCGACTTAATGGTGGTGCACGCAGCCTTCGGAGTCGGCAGATACATCACCTTGATGCGTGGTGCGACCAATGCCAACCCGGCAACAACTCGCAGCGGGTCAGCGCCTTTCGCCATGGTTACCAGTGCATGCTGCGGGGGGTTGAGTACATGCGGCCGAACGTCGCTTTGCGCATGAACGACTTACGAATCTGGCGAAATCCGTATCGCGCCGACATCTTCGATTGAGCGGCGCGTGACACGCTGGCGACTCGCTCGACCGATTGGCGCACGAGCGTGACGAGTTGCGTCTCGGCGTCGCTCAACAGATAGGGCTCGAGTGAATCAGCAAAGTCGCGTCGCGCGAAACCAAACGCTGCATAGTCCATGCTGTAGGTCGCCATCAGCAGGTTCGCAGTGTCACGGTCGCACACGCGCGCAAGATCTACACCGATGCTCTCGTTGTGACGTCGCGGCTGCACGTTCGTGCCTGAACGAGCCCGAAACTGGGCGGCAACCGAGTCGACTCCACCCGGTTCGTCGACACGCACCAGCAGGTCGTAGCGCACCGCATCACTACGCACGATGTGGCTTTGGGGCGTGAAGTGATGGTCGACCATGAAGGCGTCGGTTTGTTCGGCGAGGGCCTTTGCAAAGAGGGCAAACGATGCGGTCATATTGATGCGTCCGTCGACGAGCACATCAGGCGTGAGATCAAAGCCGCCGACGACACGCCCAGACGCCCGCATGAAGATGCGGTTTTCCCACGCAGAATATGCCCGCGAGATCGGGTCGCGAAGTGCCGCCACGTGCAGCCATTCGGTCGACTCGAGCATCGCCCGCGCCTCGCGCTCGGTGTAATCAGAGAGCTTGGCGAGCCCGCTTACGTGACGGTTGTGAATCGTCTGGCTGCGGTTGGTGATCGCCGCCATCAACCGCGGTATCACCGAGGTGTCAAGCGTGCCTTCGGCTTCAGCGAGCATCCACTTGATGGTCGTGCTCGCCACTTTGGTGGTCGGTGTGTACAACACCTTCATGCGGGGCGCTACCAAGGTCTTGCGCGTCAGCGCGGCGAGCGAAGAATCGGGCGGAAACGGCGACGTCATCGTTATGCGTCAAGAACCCGGTAGTCGACGGGCGTGGTGCCACCAGAAATTCGGCGCTGTAGCGCCTTGGCGATTTGGCGCAGACCATATCGTGCACCTGCTTGTTTCGCAGATGCCTGCGACACGCTGAGCAGACGTTCCATCACACCGCGCAGTTGTTGCACGAGCTGTGTCTCGGTGGTGCTCAGCAGATACGGCTCGACCGACGCGGCGAACTCGCGTCGTTCGAAGCCGAAGGCTTCATAGTCCATGTGATAGGTGGCCATCAGGCGATTGGCGGTGTGTTGGTCGCAGATGCGCGAGAGGTCGACCTTCATGCCTTCGTTCAAGCGCGACGGTGCGATGGGTCTGCCTGAGCGCTCGCTGATCACAGCGGCAAGGCGATCCATATCACCCTTTTTGTCGACTCGAATCAACATGTCGTACTTGATCACGTCGGTGCGCACGATGTGGGCTTGCGGCAAGAAGTGCTGGTCGATGGTGAATGCGTCGGTGTGCTCGCCGAGCATTTTGGCAAACAGGGCAAAGCTGCCCGCCATGTCGATGCGGCCATCAACGAGCACGTCTTTCGCCAACTCGATTGCCTTTGCCGTTTCTCCGGGGGCGCGACGGAAGATGCGGTTTTCCCACGCTGAATATGAACGAGCCACGGGGTCGCGTAGTGCGGCGACGCGTAACCAATCGGGTGAGCGAAAGATGTTGTCGATTTCTCGCTTGGGTAGTTCGACGAGTCGCGGCAGACCATTGATCACCGGGTCGTGAATGGTCTGGGGCCGAGAGACGCTCGGGTTGGTGATCTGGTCAATGAGGTCGGTGCGATGCGTGCCCTCGGCGGTCGCCAGCATCAGTTTGATGGTGCTGCACGCCACCTTCGGGGTGGGGGTGTACATGATCTTCAGCGAGGGCGCCACGAGCGTGAGCCCGCCAATCGCAAGCAGCGAGGTGTCGTTGGGGAAGGTGCTCATCGTTCAGGCGTTGCGCGCGACGAGCACACCAAGCTGGCGTAGATGCTCGACGACGCGCCGCACTGATTCTGTCACGCCTTCGCCATCGTGCGCGACCACGAGATCTGGCGCCGTCGGCGCTTCGTACGGCGCATCAACCCCGCTGACCCCACGCATCTCGCCCGTGCGCACCTTGGCGTAGAGCCCCTTGGTGTCGCGACGCTCGCACTCGGCGAGTGATGTCGCCACATGCACCTCGATGAAGTCAAGGCCCGTGGCTTCGTGAGCGACTCGCACACGAGAACGGTCGGCGGCAAACGGGCTGATGATCGGCACAATGGCGACCACACCGGCATCGGCGAACAGCTTCGCAACCTCACCAACGCGTCGCACGTTTTCACTTCGATCAACGTCACTGAAGCCGAGGTTGGCGTTCAGTCCGTGTCGCAGATTGTCGGCGTCGAGCACGTAGGCGAGAGCGTTGACAGCCAGCAGCTCGCGCGCCACACCGTCGGCAATGGTCGATTTGCCAGAACCCGACAGACCCGTCAACCACACCGTCGCCCCGCGCAGCCGGTGATGCGCCCAACGCTGATCGCGAGACACCGCCGGCTCATGCCACACCGGCTGATTCGGTTGCGTCATGTACGCGGCGACAGCAGCATGCCAGCAGCGCAGGTCTGCCCGCTGTTCTCGTCGACCAAAATGAACGACCCCGTGGTGCGATTCACGTGATAGTCGTCAAAAAACAGCGGGGCAGTGGTGTGCAGCTCGACGCGCCCAATCTCATTGAGTGTCAACGACTCGACACCCTGCTCACGATGCAACGTGGAGATGTTGAGGCGATACAGCACCTTGGTTACCTTCGCGCGCGCCACCTTGCTCGTGTGTTTCAGTGAATAAATGCGGTTTGGCTGCAGTGGTGCGGCATCATCCATCCAACAGAGCATTGCCTCGAGTGATTGCGATTGGCGTGGTCGGTTGTTCGGGCGACAAATCATGTCGCCGCGCGACACCGAGAGGTCATCAGCCAAGAGCAGCGTCACTGCGTGCCCGGGGCCCGCTTCGGTGACCGCACCGTCAGGCGTGTCGATGCCGGTGATCGTCGTGGTGAGACCTGATGGCAGCACCATCACGTCGTCGCCCACGCGAAATACACCACCGGCAACCCGGCCCGCGTAGCCGCGATAGTCGTGGTGTTCGGCGCGCTGCGGGCGAATCACGTATTGCACGGGGAAGCGCGCATCGACTCGGTTGTCGTCGCTGGCGGTATACACGTTCTCTAGGTGGTGAAGCAGTGTTGGGCCTTCGAACCATGTGAGGTTGGGTGAGCGACTCACGACGTTGTCGCCGAGCAGAGCGCTGATCGGCAAGAACGTCACATCGCGCAGCGAGAGCCGCGAAGCGAAATCTTCAAACTCATGGCGAATGCGGTTGAACACCTCGGGCGACCAGTCGACCAAGTCCATCTTGTTGATGCAGATCACGAGATGCGGCACGCCAAGCAGCGATGCGAGCAGGCTGTGGCGACGAGTCTGTTCGACGATGCCGGCGCGCGCATCGACGAGCACGATCGCCAAGTCAACGTTCGAGGCACCAGTGATCATGTTGCGGGTGTACTGAATGTGACCTGGGCAGTCGGCGATAATGAACGAACGCCTCGGCGTGGCGAAGTATCGGTAGGCCACGTCAATAGTGATGCCTTGTTCGCGTTCGGCGCGTAGGCCGTCGGTCAGAAGTGAGAGATCGACGTAATCGGTGCCGCGGCGCTTGCTCACGCTCTCGATGTGTTCGAGCTGGTCTTCGAAGATGCTCTTTGAGTCGTAGAGCAAGCGACCGATCAGCGTCGACTTGCCGTCATCGACCGAACCGACGGTGGCAAAGCGCAGCTTTTCCACTACGCCACTGCCTGGGTAGTAAGCCGCATCAGAAATAGCCCTGCTTCTTGCGATCTTCCATGCCGGCTTCGCTGATGCGGTCGTCGGCGCGGGTTGCCCCGCGCTCGGTGATGCGCGCAGCCGCAGTCTCAGCGATGACTTGTTCGATGCTCGTCGCGGTGGATTCGATGGCGGCAGTGCAGGTGGCGTCGCCGACCGTGCGGAAGCGAACCATCTGTTCACTCACTTGTTCATCAGCCCCTGGCTGCAAGAACGGCGACACCGCCATCCACATTCCGTCGCGGCGGAACACTCGTCGACGGTGCGCGTAGTAGATGCTCGGCAACTCGATGTCGTATTCCGCGACGAAGCGCCAGATGTCGAGCTCCGTCCAGTTCGACAGCGGGAAGATGCGGAAGTGCTCGCCAGCCTGGTGGCGGCCGTTGTAGATGCCCCAAAGTTCGGGTCGCTGGGTGCGCGGGTCCCACTGCCCGAACGAGTCACGGAACGAGTACACGCGCTCTTTGGCTCGCGCTCGTTCTTCGTCGCGGCGAGCCCCGCCGAATACGGCATCAAACTTGTGCTCGGCAATCGAGTCAAGCAGGGTGACCGTCTGCAGCGGGTTGCGGCTGGCGCGCGGGCCGGTGGCGTCTTGCACGCGTCCGGCATCGATTGACGCCTGTACCGACCCCACGATCAACCGCACGTCGAGAGCCGCCACCGTTCGGTCGCGGAACTCGATGACCTCGGGGAAGTTGTGCCCGGTGTCGATGTGCATGACCGGGAAGGGCACCCGGGCGGGGGCAAAAGCCCGCACCGCCAGGTGCAACATGACCACCGAATCTTTGCCGCCTGAGAACAGCATGACTGGGCGCTCGAACTCAGCCGCTACCTCGCGGATGATGGTGACCGACTCGTCGACCAGCCCGCGCAACGCCGATTTCACCCCAAAAACACTACGCCATCGCGATTTCGTCAATGGCGATGACTTTTCGTACAAGTTGCCGACTGAAGACGAGTTACAAATTGCAGCCGTGTTATTCTCATTTCCACGCCATCAGGCGTACGTCTCACAACCAAAAGGGGAGCAGAAATGAAGCAACGAAAGGTATGGGCTGCAGCATTCGCAGCGGTGGCGATGTTCGCCGTCGCAGCGTGCGGCAGTGACGAAGAGGCGACTGAAGAAGTCACCGAGTCGACTGAAGCAGCCACCGAAGAAACCACGGCGCCAGCCGAGGACTACAGCATGGTCAAGGCCGCTGTCGTCTACCTCGGCGTGCCAGGTGACGCCGGCTGGACGTACCAGCACGAGCAGGGCATCCAGTTCATGGAGAGCGAGCTCGGCATCACCGTGACGCGACTCGAGAATGTGCCGGAAGGTGCAGAAGCTGTCGCAGTGTTCGACAAGCTCGCCCGCGACGGTTACAACCTCATCATGGGCACCTCGTTCGGATACATGGACCCGATGCTCGAAGTCGCCGCGAAGTACCCGAACGTGTGCTTCCAGCACGCCTCGGGCTACAAGACCGCTGACAACATGGGCAACTACTTCGGAGCGATGGAAGAAGCGCGCTACCTCTCCGGTATCGCCGCTGGCGCAGCGACCAAGAGCGGCAAGCTCGGCTACGTCGCAGCCTTCCCGATCCCAGAAGTGCTCCGCGGCATCAACGCCTTCACGCTCGGCGTGCGCTCGGTGAACCCGACCGCGACCGTGCAGGTTGCGTGGACGTCGACCTGGTTCGACCCGGCCAAGGAGAAAGAAGCCGCGCAGTCGCTGCTCGCCACTGGTGCAGACGTGATTGCTCAGCACCAAGACACCACTGCTCCTGGTGAAGCCGCAAAGGAAGCCGGCGCGAAGTGGGTCGGCTACAACTCCGACACCAAGGCCGGCGACTTCCCCGACACATGGCTCACCGGCCCGGTCTGGAACTGGGGTCCGCACTACGTGAAGCTCGGCAAAGATGTCGCTGCAGGAACGTGTGACAACACGCCCTACTACGGCACCATGGCTGACGGAATGATCACGCTCGGCACCTTCGGCTCGTCGGTCTCGCAAGCGACCCAGGATCTGATCGCCGAGAAGGCAGCCGCCATCATCGACGGCTCGTTCCAGCCATTCACTGGTCCGATCAAGGACAACGAAGGCAATGAGCAGATCGCGGCAGGAGCTTCGGCTTCGCTCGGTGACTTGCTCGGCCAGTCGTACCTCGTCGAAGGAGTCATCGGCTCCGCAAAGGGCTGATAATCCCGAAGACCTGAAAGCGGGCGCCCACTCCGATTCGTCGGGGTGGGCGCCTTGCTTTTTGTCGTCATACCGCTCGGCGCAGCGGAACGGTGTTTGTGGCAAACTTGCCTGCTGTGGCGTTTGCGCTTGAGGCTCGCCAGGTCACCAAACGGTTTCCGGGTGTCGTTGCCAACGACAAGGTCGACTTCCAGCTCGCTCGGGGCGAAGTGCACACCTTGCTCGGTGAAAACGGAGCAGGCAAGAGCACTCTCGCCTCCGTGCTTTGCGGCTTATATCGACCCGAAGAAGGCAAGGTGTTGCGCAACGGTCGCGATATTCGATTAAACAGCCCACGTGACGGTCTAGCGAATGGTGTCGCGATGGTGCACCAGCACTTCCGACTTGTCGATCGTTTCACCGTTGCTGAGAACGTGGTACTTGGCCACAAGTCGTTGCCCTTTGTATTAGCGACCCGAGAAATAGAAGAACGAGTCGGAAAGATCACGCAGGAATATGGCCTGCCGCTCGACCCTCGGGCCGTTGTGGGTGAACTCTCGGCCGGTGAGCGGCAACGCGTTGAGATCGTCAAAGCGCTCTACCAAGGCGCGGAGATCTTGCTGCTCGACGAACCCACCGCGCTTCTAGCGCCCCCAGAAGTAGAGAAACTCTTCGTCACGGTGCGCGCGATGACTCGTGCAGGAAAGTCCGTGGTGTTCGTCAGCCACAAACTTGGGGAGGTTGTCGACATCTCCGATCGCATCACGGTGATGCGTGGTGGCAGAGTCACGGGCTCGGTATCGCGAGGTGAGGCCGATGTGAAGCGGCTGGCCGAGCTGATGGTGGGGCGCGAGATCAACATCGTGCCGAGACGTGCAAAATCGCCGACAGGGGAGGTGTTGCTCTCTGTCTCGCAGGTGCACTTCGAACGAGACGGTGCGGAGGTTCTCGCAGACATCAACTTCGAGGTGCGGGCGGGAGAAATCGTCGGGATTGCCGGTGTCGCGGGCAACGGCCAGAGAGATCTCGCAGAAGTCGTCGCCGGCTTGCGCACGCCACGACATGGCAACGTCACCGTCTGTGGTACACCTACCGCTCAATCTGGGGCCACCGTGGCCAGGCGCGCAGGTCTGGCGTACGTTCCCGAAGACCGGCTTGGCACGGGCCTTGCGCCGTCGTTGTCGATAGTTGACAACCTGGTGTTGACACGCGAGCGAGGTTTTCTTGTCGATCGAAAGTCGGCCCACGACGAAGCCGAGTACTTCATCAAGCAACTCGAGATCAAGACCCCAGGTCCGCTGACGCCCACTCGAAAGCTGTCTGGTGGAAACTCACAGAAAGTTCTCCTGGCACGTGAGTTGTTTGCCGTGAGCGGCTCGCGGGTGCTCGTGGTCTGCTCACCCACGAGAGGTCTCGACGTCGGCGCAGTCGAAGCAGTGCATGCCCTGCTCGATGAGGCTCGGGACAGCGGCAAGGCGATCCTTCTCATCAGCGAGGACCTCGACGAAGTGATGACGCTCGCCGATCGAGTCATGGTCTTGTATCGCGGCAAGATCACGCTCGAACAGCCCGGGGCAAACGCAAATCTCGAGCATGTCGGACGAGCCATGGCGGGCATCGCCTCATGATTATTTTCGGTCGCAACGTGAGGTTGGAGCAGCGGATGACCACGCCGTCGTACTTGCTGGCCGTGGTGCCGCTCGCTTCGGTGCTCTTTGCCCTGTTGGTCGGCGCGGTATTTCTCGCTGCGACTGGTCACCCGCCTATTCGCACGTACCTCGACTTACTCGACAACGGGTACACGAGTTTCTACGGCATCACCGACACGCTCGGTCTCGCCACGCCACTCGTGTGCACCGGTCTCGCGGCAGCGTTCGCGTTTCGGATGAACCTCTACAGCATCGGCCAGGAGGGTCAGTTGTACCTCGGCATGATCGGCGGAACATGGGCCGGCATCGTCCTCGCCGATTCGCTTCCGGGTTTCATCGCCGTACCGGCGGTGCTCATCGTCGGAGCAATTGCAGGTGCACTGTGGGTGCTGGTACCCGCGCTCTTGCGGGCACGGCTCGGGACGAGCGAGATCGTCAGCACGCTCTTGCTCAATTACGTCGCGCTGAACCTCGTCAATTACTTCATCTTCGGATCGACTGGCTTCTTCCGTGACCCGACGACGTCGTTCCCGCAAGGCCGGTCAGTTTCTGAGAATGCGAGGCTGAGCCCGCTCTCGTTCTTCACTGAAAAAGTGACGAACACATACCCGACCTTTTTCATCGCAGTCGCACTGGCGATTTTCTTATTCTGGTTCATGCGAGCGTCCAACTACGGATATGAGACGTCGGTGTATGCCGATTCGCCGAATACCGCGCGCTATGCGGGCATGAGTTCCACCTGGTTGCAGACTTCAGTGCTGCTCGTTTCCGGCGCACTCGCAGGCGTCGGCGGTGCGACGTACGTCGTGGGGCCGGCAGGAAAAGTCGACCCAGGACTTCTCCAGATTGGGCTCGGATACGCAGGCATCGTCGTTGCGGCCCTTGCTCGCTACAACTTCCTCGCGGTGGTGCTCGCTGCCGTGCTCTTCGCAGGGTTGAGAACCGGCGGGAATGCCCTTCAGGCATCCAGCGACCCCGTGCCGATTGCGATTGCGGTGGTGCTTCAGGGTGCAGTCCTACTGTTCGCGCTCGGCGGAGAGTTGTTCCGTCGCAACCGGATCGTCATCAGTCGCGTAGAGCGGGCAGTCGCGTCATGAACTCCAACATTTGGCTGCTCACGTTCGCAGACGCCATCAGCATCGCAACGACGCTGATATTGGCGTCGCTCGGCGCCATCATCACTGAACGCAGCGGCGTCATCAATCTCGGAGTCGAAGGCATGCTCTTGATGGGCGCGGTGACCGGGTTTCTCGTCGCTGACGCGAGCGGCAACCTGTGGCTCGCATTGTTTGTGGCGGTGCTCGTCGGGGTCGTGCTCGGGTCGGTGCACGCGGCACTGACTGTGGGTTTGCGCGCGAACCAAATCGTGTCTGGCCTTGCGATGGTCATCTTCGGCACTGGGCTTTCCCAATACATCGGGAAGCCAATCGAGGGCAATCCGAGGCCAGTTGTGATCAATCCGCTCGATTTGGGATGGCTCACCGACCTGCCGTTCGTCGGACCAGTCGTCTTCGGTCACGACATCTTCACCTACGCAACATGGCTTCTCGCTGCGGGCACGTCGTTCTACTTGCATCGCACTCGACCCGGGCTCGTCTTGCGTGCCACGGGCGATGCGCCAGCGACGGTGGATGCACAAGGTGGGTCGGTCGCCCGCATCCGGTGGGGTCACACCGTTGTCGGAGGTGCGATGATGTCGTTTGCGGGCGCTTGGTACATGTTCGCGCGCGCTGCCGCTTGGAGCCAAGCCGCGACCACCAACGGCATCGGGTGGATTGCGCTCGCCCTCGTGGTGTTTGCATCGTGGCGTCCGTTGCGCGCAATCGGTGGGGCAGTGTTGTTCGGCTTCTCGCTACAGGTGCCGTTCACGCTGCAAGCGGAGCAGATTGACCTGCTGCCGCCGACCATCGTTGCGATGTTTCCGTATGTCGTGACGTTGGTGGTGCTCGTTCTTCTTTCCACACCGCGAGCCCGACGACTGCTTGGTGCGCCGAAGATGCTCGGCCAGCCCTTCGTGCGCGACGAGCGATAGTCACGACGCTCCTCGTTCGAGTGCCCCGTACCCTGAACGTTCGGTAATCGCATGTCGAAGATCTCGGTCGCCTCGTCGAACGACGACATTCTCCGCGTTCTCCACGAAACCGCCGATGCGGTGTACGGCGTGTTGAGCACCAACACCGATTGGGGCCCCTCGGGCCAACGCGCCACGCAATATGCCGTTGACCTGCGCGCCGACGCTGCTGCGCTCGAGGTGTTGCACGCAGCTGGCTGTGCCGTGATGTCAGAAGAAAGTGGTCGCACCGGCGAGTGGAACGACGACTCCATCATCGTGGTGATGGACCCACTCGATGGTTCAACGAATGCAAGTCGGCGAGTGCCGTGGTATGCCACTGCGCTCGCGGCGGTCGACAAGTCGGGCCATCGAGCTTCGTTGGTGGCGAACCAGTTCACGAACGAGAACCGCTGGTCGGCCACTCGCGGTGGGGGAGCCTTTCACAACGACGACCGCATCGCACCGTCGCGCTGCGAGCGACTGTCTGACGCCGTGGTCGGCATATCGGGAATCCCCAAGAAGCATCCGGGTTGGGCGCAGTTTCGCGCGATGGGTGCCGCTGCGCTCGACATCTGCCTCGTCGCGCAGGGCACGCTTGATGCGTGGGTCGATATGTCGTCACATGGTGCGTGGGACTATATGGCGAGTGTGCACGTGTGCATCGAAGCTGGCGCCCCAGTCGGCGAACTCGGCGGTCGCGATCTCATCGTCACGCAACACGGCGAACGTCGCTCACCGGTGATTGCAGCGACCCCAGCGTTGTTCGAGCAAGTTCGTCGCATTCGTGAACTGACGTAGACGATGGCTCGCACGCTCGCCGGCTCGCATGTGGTGGTGGTTGGGGCAACTGGGGTGCTCGGTTCGAGCATCGCCGTTCAGTTGGCAGCTGCCGGAGCCAAGGTGTCGGCAATCGTGCGCGATCACACACAGCTCGACGGTGCGAGCGTCTCGCAATACGCGCTGGCCGACGTCACCGACCATGCCGCACTCAGCACGGCGTTTGCGTCTGTTGCGCCGTTTGATGGGGTAGTGAACGCAACCGGTGTCGTTGCATTCGGCAACATCGCAGAATTGGATGACTCGACGCTTGCCGCGCTCTTCGCAGTCAACGCCATTGCGCCGGTGGTGATGCTGCGCGAATCTGCACCGCACCTTGCAGACGGCGGATTCTTCGTCAATCTCTCGGGTGTCGTTGCGACGCAACCCGTTGCCGGCATGGCGGCCTACAGCGCATCGAAAGCAGCGGCGTGGGCGGCGATGTCCGCTGCCGCTCGGGAGCTGCGTCGTCGTCGAATCGACGTGATCGACGCCCGGCCGCCACACACCGAAACTGGTCTCGCAACGCGCCCGATTGCGGGTGTGGCACCGAAGATGCCGCAGGGCTTGACACCCGATGCCGTCGCAGCGCGAATCGTTGCGGC
>Ga0214917_10006089_pt1 | contig 12668 bp, 5 predicted proteins | sample LL_1208_BB_MetaG_FD_177983 | JGI IMG/M metagenome (GOLD analysis project Ga0214917, IMG submission 177983) | Freshwater microbial communities from Lake Lanier, Atlanta, Georgia, United States - LL_1208_BB | ecosystem: Environmental > Aquatic > Freshwater > Lake | place: USA: Georgia | collected... | reverse complement strand
TTTGATCCGCTTGCAGGCCCTCCTTTTCGCCGGTATGCCGCATGGAATCTTCGATAGCGGCCTTGAGCTTATCGATGTTTACCCCAAGGTTGCGCAGGGTTTTGATCGCTTGCCCATCGCCTTCGCGGATAAGGCCCAAGAGCAAATGACTGGCATCGATATAATCATGCCCCAAGCGTACAGCTTCTTCTCGGCTAAAGGCGATGACATCCTTGACCTTAGGGGAAAATTTTGCATCCATGGACGGGGCTTTGGCGTAAAATTAGACACAAATCCCGTGCCAAACCTTACTCTCTGCCAAAATTACCCGCATCCAAGGCCCTCCAATAGCCTCCCTAAGGACGACGAATCAGCAAGCGCTCGAGGCCAAATCCGCCTTGGTGAAGGACCTCCACCAAGTAAATACCTTGAGGCCAACCCGCAGTTTCCAAGTCCCCGTGGGCGTTTCCGGCCTGCAAATCCCATTGATCCTGGTGGTGCAGGCGGCCTTGAGCATCCATAACACGAAGGCGAACGGTCGCATCCCGCTCCAAATCCAATGCCAACCTGACCCTATCGGTCCCCGGATTGGGGAAGATCCGGAACCGGGTGCTGGCTATCGTGGGCACTGGACGAACCGAAGTCCCTGTGGATGTCCCAAAACCGTAAACATCGTTGCGATTCCGGGGCTGTAGCTTCCAGTTTCCAAAATTGTAGGTCAAAATGCCGCGGATGAAATTCAAACGCTGACGGTAAGTCAGGGAATCCGTATTGAAATTCTGCCCTAAGTCCAGACTTGATAAGGAAACCCCGCCTCGAACCCTCAGGCCTGCAGTCACCGTGGAATCGGCATAAATACTGAATTCCCCGAAATTGCTAGGCGCATCCGGGTTCTGATTGACCACGTAGACGGAATCAAATACCAACAAAGAGGATTCATGAGGTTCCGTATAAGAGTACCTTCTGGCCATGATGGAATCCATGGGGACGCGGTATGGAGCGTAAGGCTGGCCAGGTGCTATATACTCATAGTCCAAAACCTCCAGGGTGGTGATCCCAAAGTCTTCAATCACCAAGCCCTTTTTGATCCAAATGCTGTCTCCCCTGAGGCGGGTATCGATATCCGTTGAACCGTTGTTATCTGGACGCAAGGTGATTCCTGTCCAAGGCCCCACACCATCCTGGAAGATGATCCTCCCATAATCCGAAGGATCCAAGGTGGACATGATCCTGCCTCTGATTTGCATGCTATCCAAAACCGTACCATCGTAGATGGAGCGTCCGCCAATTACCGGTGATTCTTGAATCTCCGATACCCGGGTAATTCCTCCATTCATTACCCTAAACAACCCAAAAGATTGTATCGTATCCGGTTGTACGCCGTTGTTGTTCTGGTTATCGGTGGCCCGGATATAGTAATGGTAATAGGCCCCGTTGGTGTTAAAAACTGAACCCGGAATAATGGCCAAGAATGAATCCGGAGCGACCAAAGTCATGGCAACCGAATCATAGGGTCCTCCCGAAACACCGGGCGCATAAAACAATTTGGCAGCGGTCACTGAACCGTCCAAGTCCACAATTCGAGCTCCGATGCGCACAGTATCCCCTACCTTGGGTACCGATGGTCTCGCCTTCCAGTTGCTGATAAAGGGAGGTGATGCCATCACCGAACCCAGATCCGAAGGGGTCAATGGAATTATCTCATACCTTGGATACAAGTTACCAAAATTGGTTTCGGTAATTACGCCGCGTACGTGAGAAAAGACCTTACCCTGTTGGACAAAAACCGGTGCGCCGGGATTGGGAGGAAGCGATGCAGTCGATGACACAAAGGGAGGACGAAAGAAACGAACCGCATCGCGCACATTGATTTCGGAACCGGACGCATCCCTCAACATCCAACTGACCCTGCCGCCTCCAAAGGTGCTCACGTTAGTGACCAAGACATTGTTAAATTGCACGTACATGCCCTCGTAGGGTTCTCCGCTGGGCTTCTGAATTTGTTGAGGAACGGCTGGATTATTTGGATCATATACCATGAACAAGTTCATGAAAGAAGGCCGTGGAGGACGAGGGGCGCCGAACCCCAAAACCGAACTGGCTACCCCAATTAAGTTCAATTGAGTTTCCCCGGAATTGGGCGATGCATCCTGGTATTCTGCCACGATACCGGTACATTCCACGATATTGCCAACCTGGAAATTACTAAAAAAACCAATGGCTGCAGAATCCGCAAGATTTGGCAAACGAACAAGCAAACCCTTCCATACCCCATCGGCCAAACCCAAGGTATCCACCAAATAGGTGGCTTTCCAAGAGGTACTGAGTGCGTGATCACGGGGATTGAGAACAACCATGCCTCGAACCCTCACCGTATCTCCCATATACCTCGACAAAGTCTTGCCGGTGAGCAAGGTATCCGGATGCACCCACTGAATGGAATCAATGGTACGCAAAGGGTAGGTTTGAGCTTTGGCCCGCGATAATCCCAGAAAAGCCAGCAAAGCCACGAAAAAGAACGAGAAAGACAGAAATCTTTTGGCGAGAGTTCCAAAGGATGCATCTGCAGGCATTTGCCCGGGGGCAGAAGGTTGATTTTTGATCATGGTTTTCTCAGATAAGGAAGATTGAAAAAATGAATTTGGCAAAAGAAAATGGCATAGAAGGGCGCTCTGTCGATTGATCCACAAACAGAGCGCCCAAAAGTAAGTTCGGGGGATGAAATCTAAATCAAATCCGGAAAATGAGGCAAAAAGTTTAATCGACTTCAATCAAGGAGAAATTATCCACTTCAGGGGGGCAAAAGTTGGCTGACCAGGCGCTTGAATCCTGACCCAATAGGCCCCCGGTGGTAGATCAGGAGCGATAATCCCCCCATTTCGTAGCCCCTCACGGTGGCAAGGCTGGCCCGACATACCCGTTGCCATCGGGTACCAAGCTGCTTGGACCAGACCAGGCGCAGTAGCAGGTCCGTTCCACCGCAAAACCTGGCCAGGCCTGATCGGATTAGGCCCCAATAATTGCTGTTCTGTTGAATTGACACCCTTCACGGCTACCAACCCGAGAGGATCTGAGGTATGCCTGTCACGACCAAGCGCCTCCGATTGGTTGCGGAACATTTCTTGGCTACAGGTATTCAGCCATTGGGTCCATCGGCGTTGAGATGCTGTAAGATTTGGGTCTTGATGACCACCGCTCCGCTCCATCCATCCCAAAAGCTCCAGGCTTATTTGAGCCCAGTATTGGATCACGATGGAATGATGAGGAAGTCCGTTGCATGCAATTTCCATGCTTTGGCAGGTGCTGTTCCAAGCGCTCAACAATGCTCGTCGCCTTGTCGTCAAATTTATAGCGGAAGGGGTTGCCCATTCATTGGCAATTTCATGGAGACCCTGGACCAAGGTCCGCAAGGAGTCGGCAAAGTTGCGGCCCAAGGCAGGCAGGTTCCGCTCGAGGACATAGGCAGGCCCACCGCCTGTTGCCATACGGTTTTGGCATGCAAGGGCGGAAGAACTTAACACGCTACCTAAATAAACCAAGGGGTTACCATCCCAATCCACCAAATTGGCCGGGATCACACCCCCTCGCAGGCTCATTCGATTGCCATGCAATTCCAAACCGTACAGTCCTCCCCTTTGAGGAATCAAATACTGCAAGGCCAAGCCGCTCAGCATCCCATCCAAATGCCAACCTGTTCCACTGAAGGAGTTTCCACCGTTTCGTAAATACAGTAAATCCACCTCCTCCACATACAGGGCCGTTCGGTTGTTTCCAAATTGATTCAATGCCCCATCACCCAGCCATACTTGGGTATTCCCTGCATACCATCCTGTTTCGTTGCGGGCAAAACCACTACACAGCACCTCAACCCTTAATTGCCCAAAGCTGAACATACCGGTGCGGTTGGAATCCAACCTGCATTCCTGCAAACGTAACAATGCCCCTGCCTGACCCATGACATCCACCCCACTCACATGACCCACCCATTCCGATTGCAACGCACGGCTAAGACCCGTGATGTCGTAGCCACGCCAACCAATACGATTGTCTCGGAATCGGCAACGAAGCAAATCAATTCCTGACGAATGGGTTTCTAAACCGATTTCGTTCCCCGTGAATTCAAGATCCCTCAATTGAGGATGGGTCATGACCCCAAAAAGATGGAGCCTAAGGCCGGTTTGCATGTTGGTGATTTGCGCCTGAGAAAGATTCCTAAGGGCTGAACCATGCACCACCCAAGCTGTCCCCGGTCCTAGATTGGAATTTTCGCCGATTTTGCAACGCTGCACCGCCACCGGTCCATAACATTCCCATATGGAACCTGTGGTGATTCGAACCCTGCACGATTCCAACAATACAGAATCTCGCAGCGAACCCAATTGCCACTGTCCCTCGATCACCAAGCGCAAATGTTCGGAAGATCGCCCTCTTAATTCCAGCGATGCCCCTGCCCCAAAAGACCAGCGGGAAGTAGATTGCCTCGCATTGACCCACAGGATACCTCCCCCTGTGGGGGCTAACCGAGCACCGGGATGCAGGATAACCTTTCCATGGATTTCGAGAATGGAAGAATCGCCTTGCAATTCCACCACAGCGCCGGGATAAATTTCCAAAACAGTTCCGGTATCCAAGCGCAACCTGTACCCGTTTTGTATGGTCAGACGACTGCCTCGATGAAGAATCAAACGAGTTCCGGATGCAAAACGCGCCAAAGAAGCATCGGAACCCCAGCCACCGCCGGGCCGACCTATTTGCATCAAGGCATCCGTCCCGAGTTCAACCCGAACGGAATCGCAGGCACTTGCCACCGTGGCAATTTCCCGGTCCGCATTCGTGGGCAAAAACCTTGTGTGCGCAACGCCGTTTACCCGCAACGGCCCTCCGCCAAAAATTCGCAATCCGGAGCCCGCCCCAAGGCTTATGGATGGAATCCGAATATCCGTATTGAAAGGAAGGTAAGGTACAGAAAGAAGATGCCAACCGAGATCCAGCGTATCTCCTTGTGCCAAGGCGAGGGGCCTGGAAATCGAAGCATTGGAGGAGCGCATCCAATCCGTGGCTCTGCCTGCCCATGCCCGGTAAACCATGGCATGAGGATCATTGGCGTGATGCTCCCCCCACAACGGCCTGCTGATCCAACGTTCAAAATGGGAACTGCTCCATGGGGTTTGTATGGAAACCACCGGGGCAAAGGGCGATGAAGTCAGGTTCAGTGCTGAAACCGAACTCACAAAGGTGTGCAGGGAGACTGGTTCGGCGCTTTGCACAAATCGGTCAGCGCTCACCACTCCAAAGTTGGAATAGTCTCCCGGAACATAATCCACACCTAAGCGAGGCAAGGTGTTGATGACCGAGTAAACCCCCAAACGATTCCGAACAAGGTGACTTTGCCAATCCCTTTCCAACATGGTTCGAAAACGGTTGTGGATTCCTGCAGCTACCACTTGTCTTGAGATCAAAAACCAAGGAGTCCATGGCGGATAGGCCATGATAGCGATTTTGTGAATCAACGTATTCAGTGCCAAAGAACCAAGACCTTTGAGGTAGTTTCCGTATTGGCGTTGTATATCTGCAAAATTGCTTTGAATGTCGTTTCCTGCCAGATAAACCGTATCCATGGCCGGTATGGATGGTGAGTGAACCAAGACATGCCCTCGGTTTCGAAACAGGTACATCCTTTGTGAACCCATATCCCGGAATGAACGGAAAGGCAAGGGAAAAGTGCAAGGTGCCCAGGCTCCAGCATCCATCGCAAAAGCGATCTCACCGGATCGTATGCTGTCCCAGGGCGCTGAGGCATGCCTTCCTTGGCGCAAACCTGCCAATGACCCGTTGGTAAAGGCATAATTGCGTGATTGCCTAGGCAGGCCCAGCGAATCCAAAAGGACCATAAGCCTCGTGTGAGATTGCTGCAAGGTTGTGTCGTAATTGTAAATGAGCATTTGAGCGGCGGCCGGAGATCGCAACACATAATGCAATTGCTGACGATGCCGCTCCATACGTCCCATTAAATTCGCCCTAAGAACCCCATCGGCCAGGGCATGTTGGGCGCTCAAGGGAAGATTAGCCCCTCGGTGAGGGGTGGATAAGGTACCGAACGAAGAAACCCCGTGGCAACAACCGGACAATTCCATTTGCCTCAAGGCCACCCTGGCAATCAATCCCCCCATGCTTGCTCCCACCACATGCAGGGGTGCTGTCAAAGGGGTCAATCCCGCGGATGCACGGGTAGAGTCGCATATTCTCTTGATTTGTTCCAACAACGAAATAAGCGCCTCTGCATTCTTCTCTACCGAAGCATGATTGCTCTGAAAATCCACAAAAACCAGATCAAAGCCTTGCCTTTCCAACGAATCCAAAAGCATAGGCAAATCCGCCAATTGGCTGTATCGTTCAGGAAAAGCCCCCGAACTCACCGAGGCCCAATGGATATCTCCGTAGCCCTGATGGTTACCGGGCACATCTTCGTTGGATCCGTTAACCCAGACACCCCCTTCGAAACCTTCCACCACCACAACAGGCTCCCGTAATCCATAAGGGGTATAACGGGACCTTTTGAGGAAAGCCACGGCTTTGCCCATATTCCCTGCAGATTGGGACCTGCACACCGTAGGCCCGCTGTACAAAATTCTGTCCGGAGCCCCCCATCGCATTTCGGCCCATTGCAGTGGAATTTGGCTTACCTGGTCCCCAAGGACCAGTCCATTGGCTTGTACCCAACGGACCTTTACGGTTTTGTGGCCAAAATGCGTGTACTGCCATTCCAAGATTTGACCTGGCCAAACCCTGCGCCATCCCAAACCGTCCCCCATGTCCACTTGCGCATAGAATCCTGGATCGTTACTTACCCAAAAGGAAGGAGGAACCATGAGACGGAGCACTTGATTAGCTCTGGTACCGTACAAAATCGCCCGATCCAAAACAGCTTGTACAAAATGCCTGGGCACAGACCACCCGCCCAAGACCTCTGCAGTATCAGGAGTGTAGAGGGTATCCATAACCACATAAGGAGGCAATGTTCCGCTGGGAAACCAAAGCGTGTCCCGAAGGCGACGCGGTGCAAGGGCCAGCATCAGTCGATCCGCCAAAGTATCGTAAATCAGCAGGCCTTTGTCCATGGCTGAATCGGCGATTTCACGATGCCTCAAGTTCATCAACCGCAATTGCAGGTCCATGACGGGTACCCTTTGGATAGACGGCAAATGCATCTGACCTGCATAGCGAATACTATCGGCATAGTCATCCATGCCCTCTGGCCTCAGCCGCATAAGATTCGAAGTCGTATAAGCCCCGTAATAAAAGAGTCTGTAATATTCCTCCCAATCCGTCAAATCCGCAGGATCCTGACGATAAGGCGTATAGCGGTCCGGATTCAAACCGCTGGTATTGCGTAAAAGCGAAAGCGGACTTCGGTCCACCAAAATAATTTCCGGAACATAAGGTTGCAAAGGAGCATAGCGGTTTATATGCCTCCATTCTTGAGCGGTCTGGGCAAACAAACCCGGTGACCCTAGTTCCAGCAATTTGAGCAAAAGGAAAATAGAAATTGACCCGAACCAAGCGGGGATTTTATAAATAATTTTCATCGTCGAAGAGTCTATAAAATGTTTCAAATGCGCTAAGGGCAGATTCAAAAGCAACCTCCATCCGGGACATCCGGCCACACAGGAAACAGGTTTGAAAGTCGAGACAACGATATTGGTCTCGAACGAGTCAAAAAGAAATTAGGAAGACCCTAAGGGGCCCAGGTCCACACCAAGGTATCCAAGGGAGGCACTGTTAAGGTATGGGAAGAAATCACCGCACTCGCCCCAAGACTAGGGCGGTACGTCACCTGAATCTGCAGCGGCATTACGGAATTCCACGGAATAATTCGTTCGCTTAAATCCGGTTGATAGAGCGTCTCGATCCAAGAACCTGCTTGAATCATTGCCATTCCCCCAGTTCCCATTTGCTCCAGGTTCATTCGCCATCGAAGCCAACCCAATGCAGGCAGTTCAATGCGCAGATTGTTCATGGAACGGGAACTGATCGTCGGCATCACAGTCGGCTCAACGTGCAAGGGAGGAACATCGAGCAAGACCAAACGCAGTTTGTCAGGGCTATCCTTCCACGGAAAACGATGGTCAAACAAGCCCGCAGAATCGGTGGCCCATGTGACAAGTGGCTTTCGCCCTTCGAGATCGTCCCGGTAACACAATGCCAAGGTAACCGGAGCACCTATTGACCGACCAGTTCCCGCAGTTACTACATGGCCCGCAAGCCTGTAATCCGGCTGAATTTCATTCTTCGTAGTACATGCGCTTACCAGCAGGATCCACCATGCCCATACCCCAAATCGTCCAGAAAACTGATTAAGCCGCTTTACCTTCCACATGCCCACAAAATTAACAGCATCACTGTTAGCTAACCGGTAACAAACGATTAAACAAAAAGCCCACGATTGGGATCGTGGGCTCATTGGTTTGTGTCGGGGTGGCCAGATTCGAACTGACGGCCTCCTGCTCCCAAAGCAGGCGCGATACCGGGCTACGCTACACCCCGAAAAGTCGGCAAATATACACGGAAAAGCGGATCAAAACGTACCTAGGCGGAACAAGACGTGCCAACCACATGGTCCAGGCCTTCCACCGAACGAAGGGCCGAATACCCCCCTTCGATATTCACCAGGTTGGTATAGCCTCGGGATTCCAGCAAGGAGACCAAAATGAGGGAACGGTACCCCCCAGCGCAATGCACCAAGGTTTTTTGGGTGGGCTCCATGGGGGGTCGAGTGGTCAAAACATCGTCCAAGGGATAGAGCAAAGCCTGCTTCAAGTGGCCCGCATTGAACTCGCCGGGACGACGGGCATCCAAAACCAGGGGAGAACCGTCGGCTAATAGACCCGGAACATCCTGCGCTGCCACGCTCGCGGTGCTCTGTACCTCAAAATCGGCTTGCTGCCAGGCCGCTACACCTCCCTGCAAATAACCCAGGGCCTGGTGATAGCCAACGCGGGCCAGGCGGGTCACCGCTTCCTTTTCGCGGCCTTCTTCCACCACCAAGAGGAATTTTTGGTGAATGTCCGGGAAAATACTGCCCACCCAAGGAGCGAATTGCCCATCCAGCCCAACAAAAATGGAACCGGGTAGGTGCGCATGGGCATAGGCCGACGGGGATCGAGTGTCCAAGATCACCACGGTTGGGTCGGCAGCCAGGGTTTTGAATTGCACCGGGCCCAAGGGTTGAAGACCCCGGTCCAAAACAAGGTCCAAGGCCTCGTAACCCGCTTTGTTAAAATGAACATTGTGAGGGAAATAAGCCGGTGGGGCGGCAATTCCGTTGGTCAATTCCTGCACAAAAGCCTCTTCGGTCAACTGGCTTTGAAGGGCGTAGTTCACCTCTTTCTGGTGTCCCAGGGTGTCAAAGGTTTCTTTGCTCATGTTTTTGCCGCAGGCCGAACCGGCACCGTGGGCGGGATAAACCAGCACAGAATCTGGCAAAGGCATGATTTTGGAACGCAGGGAACGGTAGAGGGTGGCGGCCATTTCTTGGGGGGTGGCGGTGGCTCCCGCGGCCAGATCAGGACGGCCCACATCGCCGATAAAGAGGGTATCCCCGCTAAACAAGGCATGCGGCTGACCCTCTTCGTCCCGCAACAAATAACACGTACTCTCCGGCGTATGCCCCGGCGTATGCAGGACTTCGAGGCTCAGTTTCCCGAACCGCAACACCTCCCCATCCGCGGCGATATGCGCCTCAAACCCCGGCTTCGCCTCCGGGCCAAAAACCACCGTGGCCCCGGTCGCCGCCGCCAAATCCAGGTGTCCCGAAACAAAATCGGCGTGAAAATGCGTTTCAATCACGTATTTGATCCGGGCCCCGTCCTGCTCGGCACGCTGAACATAGGGTTCCACATCGCGCAACGGGTCGATGACCACAGCCTCGCCTTCACTCTGAAGGTAATAGGCGCCTTGGGCCAGGCAGGAGGTATAAAGTTGTTGAAGTTTCATCAGTCAGGGGGCGAATTGACCACAAAAATAGGGCCCTAAGGCCCTAATTCCTGAAACCCAGCGGTGAGAGAGGGATTCGAACCCTCGGTACAGTTTCCCGTACGACAGTTTAGCAAACTGTTGGTTTCAGCCACTCACCCATCTCACCTTTTGCCCTTGGATTGCGCTCAGACTGCCCAAATGCGCTCAGACCGCCCAAAGGACCGCAAATATACGCCGAAAAAGCAGCCCAAAAACGTCACACCAACGAAACAAAAGGTTCATTTTCCAAAAAGCCACGTCCTCAATTTTGAGAATCAAGCCCCTTCCATATGACCATCAAAATTTTAGTCCTATTCCTATTCTGCCGACCATTTCAATGGGTCATGGCTCAACCCCTGCTCCTTGCCGGTTGGGATTTTCAAACCACAACCTGGGGGGGAACGGGGATTTTGACATCGCCCCAAACCCCTGCGGTATTTCAGGCAAATTTTGGGGTAGGCATCTTGTACCTTAACGGCGAATACGGGTCAAGCCCTTGGTCATCAACGCAACGGACTGCGTACGCTGGTTCCAGCATCAATACCTCAGGAACTTCATTTTCGACCCTAACAACGGGTTTGGGTTCCTTGGGTTTATTAAGCGGCAGCGGTCTCAATGGAAACGGAAAAAGCTTGGTTTTCAAAATTCCCATTAGGAATCACCAAAGCCTTTCGGTGAGCTATTCGGCCCAAAGGTCAAGTACCGGATTTAGTCATCATCGCTGGGAATTTAGTTATGATTTGATTCAATGGAATGTGGCAGATTCAGTCCAAAGCGGAACTGAGCCTGGCACCATCACAAGTAGCTTTGGTAACACAGGAATTATTTACATCCACCATTTTGGGCCTTTTGGTATCGGAGATACGGCATACCTGCGCTTAACCTTGGACAGCTCCTCGAGCAGCAGCGGCAACAATAGGCTGGATAATTTTCAAATCAGAGCCTGGCCCACCGAAATAAGTTCCGACACCTTGCGCATTTTGACCAACCAAACCCTCAACGACTTGACGGTGAGCGGAGGTACACTTTTGGTGGATGCGGGGGCCACACTGACCATCAACGGGACCCTGACCGTGAGCGGTGGAACCATTACCAACAACGGGACCATCGCCTACGGAGCGGCGGGCGCTTTGGTTTACGGTTCCAGCAACCGAACGGTAGGGGCCGAGTGGCCCAGCAGCAACGGGCCTTTGAATGTAACCATCGGTAGCGGTGGGGTGACCCTGGGAGCGGCGCGCACGATTTCCTCCACCGGCAAATTGACCCTCAACGGGGTCTTTGCTACCGGAGGCAACTTGACCCTGGCCTCGGATGCCAACGGCACGGCGGTGGTGATCGGCGGAACCAACAGCGATATCACGGGGAACGTGACAGTTCAACGGTACCTCCCTTGGAGCGGTGCCAATCACAACGGTTTTCGTTTCGTTGGGCACCCTTTGCGCTCGAACCCAGTTCTTAACACGGTCACCAACCTCCCCTCGGCCAGCAATACGGTGATTGGTTATAACAACGCCAGCAATAGCTATACCGCCGTCAGCGATCGCAGCACCGCCTGGCCTCAGGCCATCGGTTACGGGGTTTGGACCAATGCGACCAAGACCTTGGCTTTCAGCGGAGAACTGCAACTCAGCGACGTGCCTGCCGTTTCGATGGGAACCGCCAACAACCGTTGGAACTACGCGGCCAATCCCTTCCCATCGGTCTTGGACTGGCACGGCGTTACCAAAACCAACATCGAAGGCACGATCTACCGTTGGGACAAAAACACCGATACACTCTCGGCGGGCAGCGGTCAGGCAAAGGGAAAATGGGGAACCTACGTTCAATCCACGCAGGTATCGGCCAACGGAGGTTCTCCTTACATGGCGCCCATGCAGGGTTTTATGGTGCAGGCCAGCAGCGGCGCCTCATCGGCTTCTTTGGCCTATCCAAGCAGCGCCCGCGTTGACCAATCGGCCACCTATGTTCGTCAACAACAAACCCCTGATGTGGCCAGAGCATCGGTCACCCATAATGCGTCGGGCTTCCGGTTGGAAACCGTGCTCTGCTTCCTGCCCCAAGCCAGCAACGCCTACGATGCCAACCTCGAAGCCCGCTTTGTCAGCGATGGAGTGTCGGCCAGCCAGGACCTCTACACCCAGGATGCCCAAGGCCAAACCTATTCCATCCAGTCTTTGCCGGAGTTGTCCTTTCAAAACACCACCCGCATCCCCCTGCGTTTGGAAAACACCCAAGCCGGTGCGGCCTATACCTGGATCATGGACCTCAGCGGTCTAAGCAGCGGGCATTCCGCCTGGTTGGAAGATACCCGTCTGGGCACCCTCACCCCCGTTGCCAGCGGACAGCCTATAACTTTCACGGCCCAGGCCGGGGATGCGGTGGATCGTTTTCATTGGGTTTTTGCGGCCCAGGGGACGGCGGTCCCTGCCTTGGAGTCTGCCGAAAAAGTCAGCGCCCACCTATCCGACGGTCGCCTGATTCTGCGCGGTTTGCGTCAGGGACCGGCCACCCTCCGGTGGATGGACCTGAGCGGGCGCTTGCTCAGCACCCAGATCCTCAACGATCCGGATATGTTTCAAACCTGCCCTGAAAATTTGCTGGAGGGCCATTATTACCTGCTCAGGGTTCAAAGTCCCCAAGGAATCTACCATTTCCGTCTGCGTCGCTAATCGCTA
>Ga0214917_10006088_pt1 | contig 12668 bp, 9 predicted proteins | sample LL_1208_BB_MetaG_FD_177983 | JGI IMG/M metagenome (GOLD analysis project Ga0214917, IMG submission 177983) | Freshwater microbial communities from Lake Lanier, Atlanta, Georgia, United States - LL_1208_BB | ecosystem: Environmental > Aquatic > Freshwater > Lake | place: USA: Georgia | collected... | reverse complement strand
ACTCGAATCGGGGCTGAGCGTCAAGGGGTGCGCCATATGCTGCCAGTCTTCTTTGAGCGCTGACTCGTTGTGTGCCAATGGCCCGCCTACTTCGTCGGGCAGGTCTTGGATGAGCGTGCCACCCAAGGCGACGTTGAGTACTTGCAACCCTCGACAAATCCCTAGAATTGGCTTGCCGTTGGCGGTGGCTTTGCGCGCCAAATAGAGCTCGCTATAGTCGCGCAAGGCGTCGATGTTGTCGGTTTTGGGGTGCTTTTCGGCGCCATACAACACTGGGTCGACGTCGCCACCACCAGGCAACAATAAGCCGTCGATTTGGTCATAATAGGCGTCGAGTAAATCATGATTGCTGGCGTCCACCGGTGGTAACAACAATGGCACCCCACCAGCGGCGATGATGGCGTCGATGTACGAGCGCCGCGCGCCGACTTGGGGGGGCGACCATGTGCTGGTGTAGGCCTGTGATCCAGCAATTCCAATCAGTGGTTTGCGCATACGTATTTCCTTTGGGCTAGCATGAGTATGGCTGAATTATACCGTATTCAGGGATGGTGTATCGACATGGTGAAAATCCATGTCTGTGACATTCTATCCCCCGCATTCTACTACCATTGTATAAATATTAATTATTTCTCTTGATTTATTAAAAAAATACAATTATTCAAAAAACGTTACATCTGTAAGAGTTGCGTAATCTCACTATAGGCAACAGACGTTTTTTTTGGTAAGATAGACAAGCATTGGTAACGTATGCAAATGTAAATATGTGGTGGTTGTGCGTATCTGCACCAAGAATCACCGATCAGATTGATATGTGTGTGGGAGGATAGCATGAAGCGGCTCGTGATTTTGATGATGACTCTGATTTGCTTGCATGGTGCCGTCGCAAATCCTCGCTATATTCCCCAAATCTATGCCGCAGTAGATGTTAATCAAGCGGGTGAGGGGGTTTTGTATTACAGCGAAACTGGGCAATACCTGCACGGCACGTTTCGGCGCTATTACGAAGAAAACGGTGGTACGGCGATTTTTGGCTTACCGTTGACCCCGATTATCTCGGATGGTGGTTTGCGCGTGCAATATTTCGAGCGGGCGCGCTTTGAAGTGCCTGTCGGTCACGATGCCACCAATGAAGTGTCGTTGACGCGCATTGGGTCACATTTTGTGTCACAACTGAGTCCCGAAGACTTGGCGCAGCCGCCATTTGCTGGAATAAGCAATCCCGGTGCAGATAGCCTCTATTTTGCGCAGACAGGGCATACCATCAGCAAGAGGTTTCGTGATTTTTGGCAAAAAAACGGCGGTTTGCCTATCTTTGGGTTCCCGCTGTCCGAAGATTTCTTTCAAGCGATTAACGGTGAATCAATAGAGGTGCAATATTTTGAGCGTGTGCGCTTAGAAGCGCATATTGTGCACAATCAAGTCACGGTTGAGATTGGTCATCTCGGCAAAGCACTGTTGTACGAATCCCCAAATCTCGTAGCCTATACGACGCCAATGCCTGGCTTACAACGAGTCGCAACGGCGACCACGTCGTACAAAGGTGCCGGTGTCGCAAAAAAAACCAATATTGCCCGTGCGGGCGCGATGATTGACGGGACGATTGTGCCGGCGGGTGCCGAATATTCGTTCCTCAAAAGTAGTAATTTCGCTGATACCGACTTTGTCGAGGGGTATGGCATTATCAACGGGCAATTAAGCAAAATCGTTGGTGGTGGCTTGTGCCAAGTCTCGACCACGGTATTCCGATCAGCGAGTAATGGTGGGTTTGCGATTACGATGCGCGTGCCACATACCTATGTGGTGACGACGTACGAAGATATTTTGGGTTTTGATGCTACGGTATTGAACCCTTCGGTCGACTTCCGCTTTGTTAATGATTCGGCCAACCCTTTGCTCTTGGTCGTCCATAACGACCCGCAAAAACTACGCTTTACCGTTGAATTTTGGGGGGTACCAGATGGGCGTACCGTGCAGTATGATGGTCCATTTATCAGCAACGTGAGCAAACCAGGCGTGTCTGTTTGGCAGTACGACCCAAGCATGAAGTATGGTTCAACCCACCAATTGGTGGTAGGACGTGGCGGCATGAAGGTCAGTTATGTGCGTACCGTCACGCGTGCTGATGGAAGTCAACTCCACAATGATAATTTTTTGACGACCTATGCACCATGGTACAACTTTGTGATGTATGGTCCGGGAGTAGTGCCACCGGCAGGGGTGCGCTTGCGCTAGTTTGTGGCAGGCCGCAAACGAAGTAGGAAGCGTGAAGTAACGTCGGAAATAAGACGGAGCGGCGCAGTATGCTGCGTCTCTCCGTCTCTGTCTGTGCCCGCTGCGTGCCTTGTGCGAGAAAATAAAAACTGATATCTCATCATCGAGAAACATTTCGCATAGACAGGCATGCATCGACTGCCATATAAGTATCAAAAACTGCTGAGTCTGCTGTGGCCTCTGCGTGCGCTGTGCGAGAAAATAAAAACGAATGGCTCATCATCGTGAAACATTTCGCAATCAATATGGTATGCTACATACAGGGTAAAAAGTGAACAGGAACGAGAAATGACGATGATTGTCGATTTGCGAAATGTCGAAAAATGGTACGACGAAGGCACAACGCGTCGCAAAGTGCTTCATGGCGTCGACATGCATATTGCGGCCGGTGAACGGGTCGCCTTGGTGGGCAAAAGTGGCTCGGGCAAAAGCTCGCTGCTCAACATCATTAGCGGCATCGATTATGCCAATGGAGGCGATGTAATCATTGGCGGTAGCGACATCAATCAGCTGAGTGAAGCGGCCCGCACGCAGTTTCGCCGTAAACATGTCGGTTTTGTCTTTCAGTTTTTTAATTTGGTGCCAACCCTGACCGTCCTCGAAAACGTCTTGTTGCCCCTCGAACTCAACGGCATGACGGGTGCCAACGCCCATACTCGTGCCATGCAGATGCTCGATCAAGTCGGTTTGGCCGACCGTGCTGCCACTGCCCCCGACCGGCTGTCAGGTGGTGAACAACAACGGGTGGCGGTGGCTCGCGCCCTCGTGCATGACCCGTTGCTGGTGCTAGCCGACGAGCCCACCGGCAACCTCGACAGCGACACTGGCGAGCAAATTTTGCAGTTGCTGACCCACCTGACCGGTGCCGCTGGCCGGGCCTTGTTGATGGTGACGCATAGCCGCGAAGTGGCTGCGAGTGCCGACCGCGTGGTGCGCATCCAGGCGGGGCATTTGGTCGCTGACACGCCGGATGTCCAATTATGATGCGCGTATTGTGGCTGAGTACCTTGCGCTGGCCGTTGCGCCGCCCGTGGCAAGCGTTGTTGGCGATTGTAGGCGTGGCGATGGGGGTGGCGGTGGTGATTGCCATCGACATCGCCAACGAAAGTGCGCGGCGGGCTTTTTTGCTGTCAACAGCGACGGTCACTGGCCGTGCTACCGACCAGTTGACGGGGGGACCGAACGGCATCCCCGAAGCCGTGTTTCGCCAGATTCGGGTCGACGTCGGCTTGCGTGAAAGTGCGCCGGTGGTTGAAGGCTATGCTACCAGTGTCACCACTCCTACTCACACCCTGCAAATTCTTGGGGTTGACCCGTTGAGTGAAGCGCCCTTCCGCCCCGAATTAACCCCTGGCAATGGGCTGGGTGGTGGCGTGGCCCAACTCTTGACACAACCCGATGCGGTACTGATGAGTCGGGGCACAGCGACTGCGCTCGGTGCCACCCTTGGACAACCGGTGTATGTCACCATTGCGGGCGCCCGCCAAATCATGGTACTCGTGGGCTTGCTCGAGACCAACGATGCTGCGACGCAACGGGCCCTCGATGATTTGTTGATTACCGATATTAGTGTGGCGCAACGCTGGTTGGGCAAAGTAGGCCAGATCGACCGCATCGACCTGATTATCCCCACAGATGCCCGTGGGGCGGCGCTACGCACGCAGCTTGCCACCATCCTGCCCCCTGGGGTGCGCATGACTACCCCCGCCCAACGGGCGCAGAGCACCACCGAGATGACTGCTTCGTTCGAGATCAACCTCAATGCCTTGAGTCTATTGGCGCTGGTGGTGGGGATGTTTTTGATTTACAACACCATGACATTTGCGGTGGTGCAACGCCGACCATTACTGGGGACACTACGCTGTTTGGGCGTATCGCAAGGCGAAATCGCGCGCTTGATGCTCGTCGAGGGTAGCGTCATCGCCGTGCTGGGGACGGCCCTCGGGATTGGACTAGGCATCGGCCTCGCCCAGCTGTTGTTGGGCCTCGTGGCTCGCACCATCAACGATATTTATTTCGTGGTGACGGTCAACACCATCACCTTGACCTTTTGGCCGTTGCTCAAAGGGGTGGTGCTGGGGTTGCTGGCGTCGCTAGTGGCGCTGGCCATCCCTACTTGGGAAGCGGCGCGCACGCCCCCGCGCACTGTATTGCGTCGTTCTTCCTACGAAGAGCAAACCCGCCGCTTGGTGCCGATTTTGGGCTGGTTGGGGTTGGTGCTGATGCTGTTTGGTGGGGTGGTGATGTGGCAAATCCCCTATATTTTGGCGAGCTATGTCGGTTTATTGGCGTTGACCCTCGGGGCGGCCATGGTCACCCCCATCGCCACCGTGGCCGTGATGGCACTCATCCGCCCACTGGCGGTGTGGCTGTTTGGCTTGATTGCGGGGATGGCGGTGCGTGACGTGGTGACCTCGCTGAGCCGTACCGCCGTGGCCGTAGCCGCCTTGATGATTGCGGTGGCGGTGACGATTGCGGTAGGGCTGATGGTGGCTAGTTTCCGGCTGACGGTGGTCGATTGGTTGACCACCACCATTCGCGCCGACGTGTTTGTGTCGGCGCCGGCGATTACCGCCAACCGCCTCGATACGCCCTTGCCGGCAGGAGTGTATGAAAAAATCGTCGCCTTGCGCGGTATTGAGCGCGTGCGCCGCTACCGCAGCATGATGCTCCCTACCGACACCACGCCGGTGTTGCAGATTGCCTTGGATGTAACCGAGGCCGACCATGCAGCCTTTTTGTGGGCCGAAGGGGACCCCGCGCAGATTTGGCCCGCATATAATCGCGATGCGATTATCATCTCGGAGCCGTTATCGCTACGTCACCACTTGCACGTGGGGGACACCTTTACCATGCGCACTGACCGCGGTGATGTGGCGATGCCAATCGCCGGGGTGTTTTATGATTATGGCACCGAGTTGGGGGTGATTATGCAACCCATCGAGCGCTACCGGCACTTTTTTGATGACCCGCACCTGTCGTCACTGGGTGTCTATCTGCCAGCAGACGCCGACAGCGAGGCGATGGTCGCCACCATCCGCGATCAATTCCCGGCGACGGCGTTGCTGGTGCGCTCCAACCGCACCTTGCGTGAATCGTCGGTGGCCATCCTCGACCGCACCTTTGCCATCACCAACGTGTTGCAACTCTTGGCGACAATTGTGGCCTTTGTGGGGATCTTTGCAGCCCTGACCGCTATGCAACTCGAGCGAGTGCGTGAATTTGGCATGCTGCGGGCGATCGGGCTCGACCCACGTCAGTTGTGGCAACTAGTGCTGAGCGAAACGGGGCTGATGGGCTTGGTCGCTGGCCTGGTGGCCTTGCCGGTGGGGACGGCCATGGCGTGGGCGCTGATTTTTGTGATTAACCGGATTTCGTTCGGCTGGACGTTGCAATTTGCCTTTGAGCCCCACATCTACCTCAATGCCTTGATTACCGCGATTGTGGCGGCCTTGCTGGCCGGGATTGTGCCGGCTTGGCGGATTGCGCGGGTCGCGCCGGCCTTAGCGTTGCGTGAAGAGTAAGAAGGATATGCCGATGAAATCTGTTTGGATATGGCTGAGCTGTGTCTGGCTGTGTGTGGCCTGTGGCGCCCAACCGGTCGCCCCGCTCCAAACCCAGCTGACACTGGCCGAAAGCCTCAAGCGCACCGACATGACCGGCTTTTTGCGGGCCGACAAACCGCGCCAATTTGCCTTCCCTGCCGATCACGGCCCGCACGCCGGCTATGCCGTGGAATGGTGGTACTATACCGGCAACCTGCGTGATGCCAGTGGTCGCGAGTTTGGCTACCAGTTTACGATTTTTCGTTCGGCATTCCGTCCGCCCACCCTAGATGCTAGTGGCGTAGCGCAATCGGCGTGGCGTGGGGCGACGGCTTATATGGCGCATTTGGCAGTCACCGATGTCGCCGGTCAGCAGTTTTTTGCCTACGAACGATTTAACCGCGATGCACTGGGTATCGCAGGTGCTCAAGCCACTCCATTCAAGGTCTGGCTTGACGATTGGCAGGTCGCGAGTGACACCCCCGGTGTGGCTCAGATGCAGTTGCGCGCCGCTCAAGGAGCAGTGGCGCTTGATTTGCAGTTGGACAATAGTATGCCGCCGGTGTTGCAAGGCAACGCTGGCCTGAGCCAAAAATCTGCAGGGGCGGGCAATGCGTCGTATTATTATTCGGTACCACGCATGGCGACCACCGGCACGTTGACCATCGCGGGTCAGGCCTACCAGGTGACAGGGACGAGCTGGATGGATCGCGAATGGAGCACCAGTGCCTTGGCCGCCGACCAAGTGGGTTGGGATTGGTTTGCCTTGCACTTGAATGACGGTAGCGATGTGATGCTTTATCATTTGCGTCGCCGTGACGGGAGCATCGACCCCTATAGCGGTGGCTCGTGGCGTGATGCGAGTGGCAGCGTGACGACGTTGACTAGTGCAGATATCGAATTGAAACCCGTGGGAGAATGGACGAGCCCACATACCGGTGCCAACTACCCGGCGCGCTGGCAGCTCACCATTGCCCGGATGGGGCTAGATGTGACGGTGACGCCGCTCCTCGCCGACCAAGAATTGCCGGTAACGGTGCGCTATTGGGAAGGGGCAGTGGCCGTTACGGGCCAACGGGCGAATCAGCCAATCCAAGGGGCTGGATACCTTGAAATGACCGGATATGCTGATGGCGGTGCACAGCCATAATTTGGGCAGTCAATGGCAGTGAAATTGCAAGGATGCGCTGCTCGTACATGATCAAAAGGGTGTTTATGCAACACTTGCGTCTGTTGCGCTATCCGCTGATGGCGGGAGTTTCGCTGGTAATAATGGTGGGTGCGCTGATGGTGGTGGGCGTTTTGTTGACATGGAAGCCAACAATCGTGCTCCCATGGGTCAACAACGAACTTTCCCCACTGCAAGGATTTTATGAGAGCGAAACGGATACGGTCGGTGCATATCATTGGAGCCGACCAGAAGCGACCATCGAATATACGCGAATCACCACCAATCCGATTGCGGTGCTCCAAGTGGTGGTGAGTGATTCTGGGCGTGCGGTAGCGTTTACCATGCAAAGTGGTGCGATTGTTGTGCACCCAAGGATCCACCACCAGACACGGCGGATTGCGTTGTTGTTGCCAATTGTCCGCACCAATGCAGATACGCAGGTGACCATGCAGGTGCCGCCATTTGTTTCTCCGAGCGACGATCGTCCGTTCGGGATCCGGATTCGGTCGGTGGCCATCAAGACGGCAGCAGCGGGCCTCCCGGCGCTGGGGTGGCTAGGGGGTGGCATCTGGTTGGCACTATTAATCAGTGTGAGTGTCTGGTTATGCCGTGTACCGTTGTGGTTGGCATGGTGCAGTGGAGCGTTGATTGCCCCGTTTGTGTTTGCGCTGATGATGATAACCTACCCAGGTGGCACTGACCAATGGTTGTATGCGTTGGCGCGTGTGGTGCCGATTATCCCCTTGCTGATGGTGTGGTTGCGCTGGCAACGACTAGCCATACCACCACTCTTATTGCTTGCATTGGTGTTATGGCTATTGGTGCGATTGGTGTTGGTAGTCAATCCAGCATTTGAAGGGCATGATTTTTTGATTCATACCAAGCGCTTATATGATTTCCAACATTTGCATACATTGACGTTAATCGATCATCCCTATGAATTCAATGGTCGTCCAGGGTTGGTGTTACCGTTGTTTTATTGGATGAGTGATGGGTTGGCGCGTGTGTGGGGCGTGCGCTTGGCGATGCATAGCCTAATGGTGTGTGCCGAAAGTATGGTAGGGGTGGTGGTCTGGCTAATCCTGCGCCAATGCCAGGTACCGGTTCGGACTGCCGGCCTAGCAGTCGTCTTGATGCTGGCGATGCCCATTGCAACCACGGTATTGTGGTGGTCCTTCATGCCCCAGGTGTTGGCGCACTGCTTGACATTTGTGGCGATCTACTGCACGCTCCGCCGCGATCGCTGGGGAGCCATAGCGGCTGGGGTAGCCATGGCGGGGGTGGTCTGGACGCATATTGGCGAAATTTTGATTGTGGTGGTGTGGTATGTGGCGGTGCGGATGAGCGAGCCCGATCGTTGGTTACGGTCGTGGTGGTGGCGGTGGCTTCCAGTGGTGGTATTGCCGTTGTCGGCGACATCGCCCTATCTCGATTACCTGCATCTGCTTGCGAATTCGGCACCGACTTCGGCGCGATCGGTGCAGATGAACTTCACCGCCATGGTGTTGCAAATGAAAGAGGGCCTCGCTGTTGGCTTTGCGCCGATTGTCTGGTGGCTCACACCCGCTTTGGCCGTTGTGGCGTGGCGTCGTCTGCCACACTTCGCACCGGCCTGGGTGGTGACGGTCGTGTTTTGGTTGGGTGTTGAACTATTCACCGGCTATCAGGTGCGCTACGGCTATCTGGCGGTGCCACTGATTGCCATTGCGTTGGCATATTGTCTCACCCCGTTGACTCGTTATGGGCGGGCTGGGTGGCTGTTTGTGGCGACCATCGTGCTATTTGTTACCTGGGTGTCATTGGCACTGTGGGTTGATGCAACCCTGTTTGGAATCCATCCCCGTGTCGATGGCCTGAGTCATTAGTGCCACAGTGCACAACCTGCGTGACTGATTTGACCGTATCGTCGTGACGGTTATGCTTGCCCCATGGCGCGGCGCAAGGCCGCCGCAAAGGGATTATCGTCGTCGTTGTCGTCACTGGCGTCGTGTGCCGTATAGCTGGTGGGCGGGGGTGGCTCGACCTCTTCGGGTTCTTCGTCTTCGTCGCTCCAATCGAGGTGCAGTTCCATCCCGTGGGCTGCGGCCAAGGCACAAATATCTGCGAGTGGGAAGCGTACCACACTCACGGCTACCTGGCGGTCAGGCTGGTAATCAGCGCTGTCATAGAGTGGGATGTGATTATTTTCGGCAAAAAAACTGCGTATGGTGGCCGGCGGGTGAAATGGCGCCTCGTCGGATTGCATCAACGCCACGACTGCTTCGTCGCTAATAATCCCCGTGTCAATCAAAATCAATGTCCGTGCCACATGTGGAATCACGGTGCGCAAAATAGTGTGCGATTCGCTGAGCTGGCGTAAGCCCCGCCCAATACTGCGCACCTGTGAGGTCGCTTTGACCTCAAAGACATGGCAGTGTTGGGCATCGTATTCGTACAGGGCATCGAGTTCGCGGTATTTGCGTTGGAGTTGCTTGCCAACCCGTTCATCGTATTCGACATAACGACGTTCGCTCAATAAATGGAATTGTGCGAGCCATGTCCGCACAATCTGCTCTGCCTCGCCCCCAAACAGTGAGCGATTGCTGGCAGGGCGGGAGGCTTTGTGGTTGGCTTTACTGGCCATGATTTTGCCGATGTAGGCGCGATATTGGGGGTCGTCAACCGTATGAATGCGGACACGATGAAAGCGCATAATACTTCTTTCTAGCGGGATTCGTAAATGATGGCGGAGCAATCGGGTTATTTTGCAGGTGCGCGACAGCATTTTTCTTTGCGGTGACAGCCGTCACAAGTGAACTGTATTTTACCATAGGTCATTATCTCGCACAGCGGGCGCGGAGATATTTTGTTGATTGTGGTGCGCCGCTAAATGTCTACCACACTGCTTACTTCCTACTTCGCCACGTGGATATGTTACAATGTTGCCGAAATAGTACAGTATTATCGAGGAGTCGATTCATGCAATTACGTTCTTGGGTGCGTCAAATCGTGGTTGCCAGCCTCGTGCTGCCCACACTGGTGGCTTGTAGTGGTGTCGCAAATACGGTCGTCCCCACCGCCGAAATCGGCGCACCGCTGGCGACGGCAACGACTGAGCCCCTACCGGCCACCGCGACCCCGCAACCAACCCTCGAGCCGACGGTGACCGTGGTGCCTACTGCGACCGATATTCCCTTGCCCGCCGATCTCAACGTCATCCCGTTGGTGCGTGGTCAAGTCACCAAGCGCCCGTTCATGATGATGATTGATAATCACCCTGACGCCTACCCGCAATCGGGGCTCAACCGCGCATCGGTGGTCTTTGAAGCCTTGGCCGAATACGGGATTACTCGCTTTATGGCGGTCTTCCCAGGCGAATTGACTGCCGACGAGCGTCATCTTGGCCCTGTGCGTAGTGCCCGTTTGTACTTTGTGCAATGGGCGATGGGTTTTGGGGCGTTTTATGCCCACGCCGGTGGTTCCCCCGCTGGCCTCGAACTCGCCCAAAGCACCGACCAAATCATCAACCTCGATGCCTTGCGCAACGAATCGTCCAACTACTTCTTCCGGGTCGAAACCGACACGCGCGTCGCGCCCCACAACCTCTATACCAACGGCACCCTGCTCCAAGAGCGTGCCGCTGCCGAATCAGTGCCCTATACCCGCACGGATGTGGGCTTCCGTTATCGCCCCGCCCTCGATGCCGCCAAACGGGGCGCTGCCCAGACTTTTTCGTACTTCTTTTTGTATGATGATGCGCCAGTAGGGTGGAATTACGACCCCGCCAGCAACAACTATTACCGCACCCGTTATGGCAAAGCGGCGATGGACGAAGTCAGTCAAGCCCAACTCGCCACCCAAAACGTGGTGGTCATCCAAGTCAAAGAAGCGCCCATCGAGGGTGACCCCAAATCACGTATCGACCAGCAAGTGGTCGGTAGTGGCAAGGGTATTTTGTACCGCGATGGCTTGCGCGAAGAAATCACGTGGAGCAAAGCGAGCCCCGAAGCTCCCCTCATCTTCCTCGATAGCAATGGCCAAGATGTGCTGTTTACCGCCGGCCAAATCTGGATTTCGGCGGTCCCCGACCTCGCTAATATCAGCGAATCGTAGGCACACAAAAGCGGAGTGCCCGCGGGCACTCCGCTGCCTGACCAACCCCCTGTGGTGCCATCCGCACCACGGGGGTTTTTAGAGTAATTCGCGGCGCCCTTCGAGGGCCGAGGTCAAGGTGTGCACGTCGGCCCACTCGAGGTCGCCGCCGGTGGGCAAGCCTCGGGCCAAGCGTGTGATGCGGGCGCCGAGAGGCACGATTTCGCGTTGTAGATAGGCGGCAGTCGCTTCACCTTCGAGGTTGGGATTGGTGGCGATGATGACTTCGTTGATGCCTTCATCGCGGATGCGTTCAAGCAAATCATCAAAGAAAATATCTTCGCGCCCCATGCCTTCGAGTGGCGCAATCCGGCCGTGGAGCACATGGTAGCGCCCTCGGAAAATACCGGTGCGCTCGATGGCCAAGGCATCGAGCGCTTCTTCGACCACACATATTACCGGCGCTTGGCGGTTGGGGTTGCGACAGACCACGCACAATTCCTGATCGCTGATGAAGTGGCAGCGGTCGCATTGGCGTACTTGTTGTTTGACTGCTGTCAATGCATCGGTCAAGGCCGTCACTCGTTGTGCAGAGGTGCGCAAAAAATGGAACGCCAAGCGCGAGGCGCTTTTGGGGCCGATGCCCGGCAAGCGCCCTAGTTCATCGATGAGGCGTGAGACCGATTCGAGCAGTAGGGCCGTATCACTCATGGGCTTACATCAACCCGGGAATTTTCATGCCACCGGTGACGGCACTCATGCGTGATTCCGAGACCGCTTTGGCTTTGCTGGCGGCATCATTGACGGCCGTCAACAGCAAATCCTGTAGCGTCTCGATGTCGCTGGGGTCGACAATCTGGGGGTCGATTTTGATGGCCTGGATTTCGCCATGGCCATTGGCGGTGACGGTGATGTAGCTCCCGGCACTGCCCACCACTTCGACGGTTTTGAGTTCTTCTTGGATTTTGGCCATTTGGCGTTGCATTTGCATGGCCATTTGTTGCATTTGACGGGGGTTCATGCGGTTTCTCCTTGATCGGGGGTTTCGATGCTGACGACATCTGCGTCAAACACATTCATAGCGGCGCGCACCAACGGATTGGTGGCGGTATCACGGATTTGCTCGCGCAGGGCGCTGCCGCTGTCGCGCTTGGCGGCCTCGGCCACACTGCGGATGGTATAGTTGACGCCCGTATAGCGGGCGATTACCTCTTCGAGGATGACGACATTGTTGCGCTCTTGGATTTTGTTGAGGAGCCACTCGTTGTCGGCCTTGAGGGTAATCACCGTGCCTTGGATGTCGATGGGGGCGATGCCACTTTTGATCAAGGCCTCGAGGTTGCGACTCTTGGAGCGCAATTCGCGGATAATCGCCGGCCAGCGTTCGAGCAAATCGGTCACATCACTAATCGGGCTGCGGTCACCCAAGGGGGCACTGACAGGTACCGATGCAGGGGGTTGGGTTGCGTCGGCACGCGGCGTGCGACTCGGTGGAGGTGCCGCTGCACTGGGCCGGGGCACCTCACTGCCGCTCGGGCGGGCGGGGGTGGCACTTGGTGGGGCGGCAGGGCGACTGACTGGTGCTGGTGCTGGTGCTGCGCTACTGA
>Ga0214917_10006085_pt1 | contig 12673 bp, 8 predicted proteins | sample LL_1208_BB_MetaG_FD_177983 | JGI IMG/M metagenome (GOLD analysis project Ga0214917, IMG submission 177983) | Freshwater microbial communities from Lake Lanier, Atlanta, Georgia, United States - LL_1208_BB | ecosystem: Environmental > Aquatic > Freshwater > Lake | place: USA: Georgia | collected... | reverse complement strand
GGTCAGCGAGGAAGCAGCGCAACCGCTTCGGCACGGAGATCACCCACTGCCGCACCGGTACCGGAGGAATGACGTGGTCGACGAGATGCGCAGCCGTCTGCGCCATTCGGCGGCCGTTGCAAGACGGGCAGACACCCCGGCCCTTGCACGAGAAGGCCACGACAAAACCCTGCCCGCATGAAGCACAGCGTGCCCTGCCGAATCCAAAGCAGAGGATGCCACAGGTGAGGTATGACCGTAGCTCCCGTTCGACGTGCGCCGAGACGGGCTGCTCGACGACCGACCGATTCTCAAGCCAGCCTTCGAGGTGCTCTGCGACGACCTTGTAGAGCGGCGTCTTCTCCGGTCGGCGTCGCTCGTAGCGGCGGGAACTCGCAGTGCCGACGTGCGGGCGGACTTTGGACCGCGTCGGCGACGCAGTCAGGACGGCGACCATGGGCGCACCGAGGCATGGACGAGAAAAGTGTGCGCACGTACACTAGTGCGGCGACAAGGCCGACGCGAGCGACTCTCACCAGAGCCCCCTGCTCAACTGCTGCCTCAATCCACGTGACGTCTCGGTTCAGGAGGCCTGTGGCGCACGCTGCTGCGGGCGCCACAGGCTCCAACTGCAGTCACGCACCCCGCGACTTGCGTTTCGCGGCCCGGGATTCATCGCTCCACTTGTAGGGAGGACGCGTCGGCTTCAGGCCCTCGCGGGCTGCGGCTGCGGCCTCGTCGCGGTTCGCGAAATCGTAGGCCCGCAAGACTGTGCCGCGGCTGACCTTCATCTCGCGAGCCAGCCGATCGAACCCCTCCCCTGCCTTTCTACGGCGATCCACCTCCGCCGCAATCTGCTTGTACCTCGGCACGAACGGCTGCCCCGGCTCACGCGGCCGACGACGACGTCCGTCGATCCGGCCCGGCGGCCGCTTTCCTGTGCGGTGCAGATAGAGGGCGTCCCGCACGACCTCCGCCCCGATGCCGAGCGCTCGTGAGATCAGGTCGATGCCCGACCCGGCTTCCGCCATCTCAACTATCTGCGGCAGCATGACCTCGTATTTGGGCGTGCGGCGTAGCGAAACCATGACGTCGCGGCGGCCGCGAGGCGCCGTTCCGAGCATTATCCAACGGTCGGTATTCAGGAACTCCCACATGCCGACCGTTGGATCATCGGCTCCAGCACCCTTCCCGCGGTCGAGAGCCGCCAGGGCGGGAATCCCGTCGATCGTGAACTTCGCGACCATCTCCGGCCGCTTCCGTCCCTCGACCTTCGTGGACTCCACGACCACGTCGCCCACGAGAGCGTGCAGAACCGGCGCAGCCCGCCCGACGTCCGCGAGGAGAACCTCCCGGAGCTGGGTCAGCGCCACCACCACGTCCTTTTCCTTGACGCTCGTGACAGGCGGCCGGCGTTTCCGCCGCTGCTCCTCCCTGAGCTCCGCCCGCTTCGCCTCCAACTGCCGGTTCAACTCCGCCACCTTGTCGAAGATGGTGTCGAGCCCACCGGCATCCTCGACCTTCTCGAGTCGCTCCGTCAGCCGGGCGACCTGTCGCTGCCGGCTGGTGATCTCCTGCTCGAGCTTCTTCTCGGTGTCCCGGGGCCGCCTGGCCGCCTCCGCTAGGCGGATATTCACCTCGGCCGTCAGGTCGGTGATGAAGCCGTCGTCGAGGATCTGGGCCGACACCGCCTTGAGCACGGCCTCGTCGATGATCCGCGCCGACTTGTTGCCCTTGTTGCGGCACCCATGCCCGCCGTGGATCGAGTTCAAGCAGACGAAGCTCTTGTACTTGCCGGTCGACCGGCTCAGCGCCATCGGCTTGCCGCAGCCGCCGCACACGGGCCGCACGAGCACCGTCGGGTAGACGTCCACCCGCCGGCCCGGATCCTTTCCATCACGACGCAGATCGGCGGCATTCTTCCCGAAACGCATGCTGCCCAGATTGAGCTTGGCCTTCACGGCGTCGGCGAGCTCGTCCGTCAGGATCCTCATGTCCGGGGATTCGCGACTCATCCATGTCGTCCGGTCGTTCTCGACCACGTCCACATGGCCCGTGTCCCGGTCGCGGATCTGCTTGGTCATCCGGAAGAACTCCACGCCCACGAGCCTCGTGCGGGCGTACAGCTTGCGGATGCGGTTGCTCGACCACGTCCGGGCTCCGCTCACGTTGTTGTCGTTGAACACCACTGCTACCGCGCCGGGACTGCGGTTGTCGCGAACGATCATCTCCGCACCGCGGACGATCCACGCGGCCGCCTCCGGATCAATCTCCACCCGCTTCTTGATCGTGCCCTTGCGGGTGAGGACAGGCTTGCCCTCATCGGTCAGCACATCGACCAACCGGTAGCCGAAGCCCGGCTTCTGGACGATCTCGCCCCGATTAAAGGCGTCGGACTGGCCGCGGTGCACCTTTGCCTTCAACTGGTCGATGAAGACCTCGTTGAACGAGCTCATCATCGCCAGCATGATCTTCGATTGCTGATTGCTGCTGTCGAAGCCGTCACTGGCACCGATGAGCCGCACCTGCGTCGCCTCCACCAGTTCACCAAGCCGCAACGACTCGAGGGCGTTGCGGTTCATGCGGCCGAGGTCGTCGATGATGAACCAGGCGACGCCCGTCTCCGCCCGCCGCTCCACGAGCGTCTTGGCGACCGTGTAGCCGCGGCGGCACGCGAGCGTGCCGCTCACGGCGTAGTCGGCACAGACGTAGTGCCACGGGATGAAGACGCCGTCGCGGCGGGCCCGCTGCAGCACGTTGTTGAGCTGCTGGTCGAGCGACCGGGGGTTCGAGCCCTCGTCGCTGAAGCGGACGTAACCGAGGCCGATGTCCGTCCACACCCGCCGCAGGCCGGAGGGATCGAAGATGTCGACCGCCTGGGAGCGGAACCGTCGCTTGAAGTCGTCGGCCATCGCCTCGACCACGGCGTCCGTGATGGCGGGCACCGCGGGCGTGCCGGCAAGTTCCGGCCAGAGCCGGGCCTGCGTCTCGAGGTAGGTACGGGCAAGCCCGAGCAGGCTGGGCCGCACGGTCAAACCAAAATCATCGCCGCGGAGCCGTCCACGGCCGTGTCGATATCCAGTCGAATTGTCAGGGGAACCAAAGGAGCCATTGCCGGCGTCGCCGGCGTCGTTGTTAAAGCGAATCATCGTGAAAACCTCGGAGGCGAAGAAAATGCCTCCGGGGTGGAGCAGTCCGGCAGGGGCCGAAGCCCCCGCCTTCCTTATTAATGGCCTCGGCGGTAGAGCCCCCTGGCCGTCCTTGCCCGCACGCCGTCCCCGTCAAACCAGATCTGGTAGGGGAACGGATACGGGCAAAGACCGGCGGTTTCAGCGGGAATTCCGCTACAAGGCCAAGTCGTACGGCAAGTGACGTCGGGAGTCGCCCCGACTCACCTTGGATAACCGTCGTGCCTCACGCGGTTGGCGAGGGGTATCTGAACCGACCGGTGAGTCCTCCCCGTCGCCCCGCGAAAGGGAACTCGATCCGCTCGATCCACCCTGCCGACTCGGCAGGGCTTGTGGTTTCCCGGGCAGGCAACTCGCCTCCTCGGGATGGTCGTCAGGGTAGCCGTGGCCGCAGCCACAGCCCTGATCGTGATCCGGGTCGGCCGGCAGGCCACCGGGCCTCGGCAGGCCGCTCCCGGTCCGCAAGGCGCATGAAAGCGGGCGGTTGCCGAAGGCGATGATGCCGCCCTTCAGCCTCCGCGTTCGGCGGCCATTGAACCTGCCGCCGCGTCACTTGGTCGCTGCCGTCCTGGTAATCTCGTCGAGATACCGCTCGAGATTCGTGTACCCGCCGCGGCCGACGTTATTGCCGTCGCGGGGATTGCGGGAATTGAGCGCGTGTTTTTTCTCCCACGCATCGGGCATGCCGTCGCCGTCCCCGTCCGCAAGCGGCGTGCCGGGCTCCAGCCGGGGCCATCCTCCCACGTCCTTCTGGCTGTCGATCCGCCGGTTCGTGCGGTCCTCGACGCCGGCGACGATCCGCCGGTCGACATCGTCCCGCACCAGGCTGGCACCGGCACCGGCCAGCACGGCCGCGTAGGCATCCTCGGCCGACTGCGTGACCGGCCGATCCCGCGGCGGGACGACCTCGCCGGGCTGCTTGAACTTTTCAGGGGTCACGTCGCCGACGTATTTGCCGCCGCGGACGCCCCACTCGAAGGCCGAGTCATTGTCACGGGTCCAATCGGGCCGGGACTCGAAGACATTCGCCGCCAGCCAGCCGGTGGTGACGTTCTGGGCCTCGGCCTTCGGCGCGATCGGCCTGTCGTCGTCCGACGTGGACGTGTCTGGGCCCGGCCGCCAGTAGTTGCCGACGATGTTGAACCTGCCAGACGCCAGATTGCACGGTCCCTCCCAGTTGTAGATCACGTTGTTCCGGAAATCGAACAGGGCCTTCGTGTTCGAGTCGGCCGGGGCGCCGCCCCCGAGTGTCGGATGTCGGTCACGGCTGCTGAACAACAGGTTGTGATGGATGCTCACGCTGCCCCGGGTGTTCCGGAACGACATCAGCATCGCATGCGGTCCCTTGGAATGGGTGCTGTCATGCAATGCCTCCCCGAACATGCACCACTGCATCGTGAACCCGGCGAGGCCGTAGGTGTCCATGATCGAGTCGATGCCCCATGTCGCCGACACGTGGTCGAAGATCATGTTGAGGCACAGGCCGTCCTCGCTTCCCACGAGGAGCACGTCGTCGGAGGTCTTGCTCTCCTCCCCGAGACGGAAACGCATGTATCGAACGATGATGTCCTGGCACCACGCGAACCGGACGCCCTGATCGCGGATCGTGATGCCGCCCCCGGGTGCGGTCTGGCCGGCGAGGGTCAGTCCCGAAACCCGCTCGATTCGCAGGGGCTTCTTGAGCTTGATCGTGCCCCCGATGTCGAAAACCACCGTGCGAGGGACGGCCGGGTGCTTGCTCGCGATCGCCTCGCGGAGGCTGCCGGGCCCATCGTCGTCGAGCGTGGTGACGTGATACACGTCACCGCCGCGGCCGCCGCGTGCGAACCGACCGAATCCCTCGGCGCCGGGAAAGGCGAGCGGCGGGTCTGCCGCATGCAAGGGCGTTCCGCCAGCGAGGGCGGCCACCACGGCCAGCACAACAAGCGAACAAGGATGGAACGCCATGGCGAACAGCCCACCCAGCCGAGAGTGCGGAATACCCGACATTCTATAACGATCCTGCACCCACTCATGCAATCAGTTTCTATCGACAGGGTTGCCCTGTTTGAGTACGCCCCCATCTCTGATCCAACTGGGCTCTTCGCCAGACAGCGAGTGAGCCTGCTCGCAGGCCGGGGATTCGCCGGGCGAACCGGCCGGTGATGTCCACACCGCGATTCCGCCGTGATTGCCGGGAAAACACCGCCGGCCGGCGACAGGCCCTTGCCTCACCGTGGGCGGCGGGCGACGGTTGGTCGCCGAGGCAGCCGGGAGAGCGTTTCGCTCGCCCGAAGGCCCCTGGCGATTTTCTCGGAAGACGAGTTGCTGGCAGCTTCGCCTGTTCGCGGAGCCCCGGCGCAGCGTAGGCCGAGTGGGCGAACGCTTTCGGGCGTTTCCCCACCCGGCTTTTTTGTTGCGCCGAAACGCAGTTTGGCGCGCCGGTGGGCGCAGCGGACGCCGTCGTACGGCCCTCTCTCAGGGAGCAAGCTCCATGCGGTTCCTCACGTATCTGTCTCGCAGTCTGCTTCTTTCCACGACCGCCTCGGCCTTGGCGGTGGCGGCCGTCGCTTTTGCACCCCGCCCGGCGGCAGGCGACGTGGTCTTCATGGCATCGGGCACCTCCCGCCTCGGCACACCGGTGGCGTTTCAGGCCCTGCTCTCCATCGACGGAGACAACCTGGAGATCGTGCTCGACAACCTGTCTCCCAAAGACACGACCGGCGCGGCCGACGTTTTGACCAGCTTCTACTTCGACATCTGGAACGGCACCGATCGGCCGCAGCTCGCATACGAGCGGGCGAGCGGCCACGTATATCAGGTGAAAAAGGGGCCCGGCGACGACGAGCCGGTCTATTACACGCCGCAGATGCCCCCCCTGCCCGCCGCCGACAAACCGAGCAACCTGGTGGCAACGGAAAAAGGCGATGCCTCCTGGCAGTTTTTGCGGATGGATCCCGAGGCTGCCCCACATCTCGGCTTTGGGATCGGCACGGTGGCCAATAATGCCCTGTCGCCCAACGGCTTCGCACCCGCGGTCGTGGGGCCCGCGTGCAAGGACTTGATCAACTTCGGGATCTATCGCCTCAACGACCCCGAGAAGGGCGACATCGCCCCCGACGGCGTCCTCGACAACAAATTCCTGGTGCAGAACACCGCCACGTTCAACTTCGCCGGCGTGGGCAAATACTCGGAGAAAGACATCCGACCCACGGCGGTGTTCGGGCTCGGCACGCGGCCGGATTCGCTCGTGGTGGTACCGGAGCCGGGTGTGGTCGTGATCGCCAGCATCGCCCTGCTGGCGATGTGGCGAGCACGGTGGCGCCGGAAGGCAGGCCGGGAGCCCGCCCCACCGACGACAGGCTGAAGGCTGTCCTCCCCTCGGCGACGAGTCGTGGCGGCATCTTCGCCCGCTGGCACCGCGCGAAAGCGGTCAAGCGGGCCCCGGCCGTTCCGCTCGAGCGGTCACCAGCGGCGGAACGGGTCGTAGATCCGCAGCGTCAGGAGCATCTCGTTACACGCGAGGCCCGTGTCCACCGGATCGAGCTTCACGAACTCGGCCAAGGGGCCCGTTACCGTCGTTCTCCCCAGGCCAACTTGATAGAACCTGTAACCGAGGTCGAGCGTGATCCGCTCGTGCAACGCGTAGAGCACGCCCGCGCCCACCTGCCAGGCAAACTCGGTGTGTCGGTCACGGGCGTACAGAAGTGGCGGCTGGCCGGTGAGGCCCGCGTTGAAATTCAGCCCATAGCCGCCCGCACCGATGCCGCCGCCGCCGTAGATCCCGAGTTTGTCGGTGATCGAGAAATCCCGCCAGCCGTTGACCATGGCCGACCAGTTGTCGGTCACCTGGAGGTCGGCCGACGCGAGGCCCAGCGGGGTGGCACCCTGCCGGTCGATCGAGAACTGGTCGCGGTAGCGGCCCTCGAACTCGAGTCGAACCTGTCCGTTCGTTCGGGCAAACGCCATGCCGCCGGCGCCACCGGCGGTGAACAGATTGCCGTTGACCAACGGTTGGTACTCTTCGTCGACCAACGTGGCCCACGACGTACCGACGATCGGGGCCAGGTAGAACCGATTTTCGTCGGTGAACAGTTCCTGCCCGCGGCTGCCGGCTGCCCAGGCGGCCATCAGGATCCCCGTCAGAATCGTGGTGCGCATCCTCATGAAACGCTCGCTCCCGGTGGTGAACCGTCGCGTCGACGCTGCATCCGTGCAGGCCCGACCCCCCATCACAAACCTCATCGGGCGGCCGGCCCGACGAGACGATTCGGCCAGCATGGTGCCCGCGCATTCGGTACGACCCGCACCGCCCTGAGGGGCCGCGCGCCCCGGCGAAAGGGCAGGTCGGCCAGCTACTTTTTTCCGACGAGCGTCGCCTGAAACGCGACCAGTTTCCAGATGCCGCCCTGCCGCAGGAAGATCCGCGTCCAACGGGTCTCGCCCGCAAGCGAGCCGGTCGCATCGTCGGACACGATGCCGGATCGCCCCGTCAGGACCGCCGTATCGCCGTAGAGCCGAACCGTGACGTCGGTCGACTTCAGTCTGTCGTCGTTGACATTCGGCTCCGCCTCGTCCTGCTTGACGCTCGCGAGAAACTGGCCACGGTCGGAGACGACGCCTTTCGGCCGAGTATGAACATAAACCGGAGAGAGCACCTTTTCGAGAAAGGCGACGTTCGTCCTCGACGACGGCAGTCTGGACATCGGCGGTGAGCTGCTTCAAGTCGCGCTCGTCGCCGGCCACGTCGGCCGGTCCCGACCTGCTTCGCCCGCCGGGGTTCTCCCCAGGGCTCAGTCGGAGATGGCATGCCGTCCACCCTGGGCCGCGCGGCCTCTGAGCCCGTTCAGGAACGCCTGCTCGTGCTGCTTTGGGTCCCACACCAGGAGCACGGCGAGGAGGCCGTAGAACGGCAGGTGCCCGATCAGCTCGAGCCAGTTGAAGTGGGTGAGGGTAAGGTTGAAGGGAAACCAGGCGATCACGATGATCAGCCGGATGAAGATCCCGAACGCCACCCAGATGCCGACGAGCAGCTCCACGGCCCCGGCGCAGATCGCGAACACGGAGTTGGAGAGCGGGATTCCGAAAAGGTGGGTGAAGTTCACCCGATGCACTTCGAGGAACTTCTCGGCCAGGGCCGGATTGCCGAGTTTCTCCGTGAACGCGACCACGATCAGGCTGACACCCAGCCCGATCCTGGCCGCCTGCAGGGCATGACGCTGCAGGCGGGGTGACGGCTCAAGCGCCGGAAACAGCAGCCGGTCGATCGACCACGGCCCCCGACCGCAGAGCCAGAAAAAGCCCGCCAGGCCGAGGAAGTGGGCGTTTTCCAGCATCGGCTCGAGGCCGAAGCACAACCCCCCGGCCAGCCAGACGACGCCGAGCAGCGCGGCCGCCAACCGGGTGAATCCGCCGTAGAACAGTGCCAAGGCGATGCCCGTCTGCATCAGACCGAGCACGTACTTCGACCAGCCCTCGAGATCGTTGTTGGGCGAGAGCCACTCGCCGTTGACGCCGCAGACGAGCAGCGGAACCGCCGTGTGGATCCCGAGGATGAAGGGCACCCAGCCGTAGAACATCGCCAGGCTGTCCTGCGTCGCGCCGAACTGCTCCGGCCCCGGGAGCAGCGTCCGCCGGTCCCGCGACACGAACGCGGCCCACGCCAGCGTGCTCACGATCACGACCGCCAGGATCAGCGAGAGCGGCAGCGGTTCGGTCGCCCGCCAGAGGGTGAGCTCGGGAAGATCGCCGTCGAGAAACCACTTCTCGTGGGCAAAGAGCGGAGCGAAAGCGTGCATGCGGCGGCTCCTGGCGGGCGACTCGGCCTGCTTTGGCTCGGTCGCCCGGCGCGAGTTTACCCGGTTCGATTCCCCAGGCGTATCCTCGGCACGCCGTCCGGCCGGGACGGTGTTGCTGAACCGTCCGGTCAATAGTTGATCTGAAACTGGAACCGCAGCAGGTCGCCCTGAAACTGGGCGTACTGGCCGTTGATCAGGATCGGGGCCTTGCCCGAGGTGTTCGTGCGATTGACCCAGTCGTATTCGCAGGTGAGCTCCATCTGCGGCGTGATCTGCCACTCCAGGCCGAGGTCGAACTCGCCGAGATAGGTGTTGGGGGAGTTCCGTTCCCAGATGAAGCCGCCCCGGCCGGTCTGCCAACGGAAGTAGGGAAACAGCCGGCCGAGGCGTTCCGTGTCGGCCTTGTAATTGACCAGCACGTAGCCGCCCGACACGGGCTGGCTGGAGATGGTCGGCGGGTTCGCCTTCGACACGTTGTTGAGGCTCGAGAGTTGGGGCCCGAGGCCCACGTTCCACTCCGCCGTCACGCCCAGTCGCTGCGGGTAGTAGACGAAGGTGGCGCAGATCCGCTGGTCGAGGACGCCGTTGGAATCGGAGACCACCACCGGCTTGTAGCTGTTCGGCCCGATCTTGATGTCGGCCAGCGTGGGCACGTAGTTGCCGACATAGGCCTGCACCCCGGCCTCCACCACCTGGTCGTTGTCGAACTGGTAGGGCGAGTTCAGCCGCATCACGAAGTGCATGTTGTTGTTCTGGTCGAGCGTCGAATTCCCCTGGCCGTTGTAGCAGCCGATCCCGAACACCCCGTAGTTTCCGGAGCCCTTCAGCCCCTCGTCGAGGACGTACTTGTAGAGGTCCTGGGCGTCGATCGGAGTCCAATAGTAGAACACGCCGAGGCCGCGCTCGCTCTTGGTGGCGTTGATGAAGTCGGCCCGGTCGAGCGGCAGGCGGTTGGAGCTCGATTGCAGGTTATCCCAGCCGTACGGCACCTTCGACTGCCCGACACGGATGCGGTGCACCTTGTCGGTGGTGATGTAGCAGTCGCCGTAGCAGTCCCGAAGCTGGGCGTAGTTGATGGCGCCTGGATCGGACACACCGCTGAGCCCCGAGGCGAAATCGGGCTGGATATAGATGTAGAGGTGATCGCTGATGTCGCCGGAGAAGATCAGCCGGCAACGGCGGATGTAGAAGTTGTTGTTCGGCCCCACCGACTTGTCGTTGGGATGATACGGACCGGCCCCATCGGGGTCGTACCACAGCGTGCTGTTGATGCGAAACTGGGTGTAGCCGCGGATGTTGATTTTCTCATACCACTCCTTTTCGCCCGAGTGGTCGTTCCCGCCGGCGGTCTGTTCGTCCACGGTTTCGATCGCGGGGTCCTGGATGTTGCCGAACCGCCGCCCCAGCTGGCGCGCGAACGATTCGTCGTCCGGACTCACCGCGCGGCCGCTTCCCGGGCTCGCCCCCGCAGTCATCTCATCGACCGTCTCGACGGCCGGATCGCCGATCTGCGCGAGCATGGTGGCGGGATCGAAGTCCACCCGGGGCGGGTCGGACTCGTTTCGGTCGGACGGTTCCTCGGGGAGCGTCACAACCTGGTTGGCCTGCGAGGGGAGACCGGCCAGGGCCATCGCGACCACTGCCGCCCGGCACGAGGCCGCCAAGACACTCACGCCACGCCACGTGGGGCACCACGATGCCGCGCAGGGAACGCCATGCATCGGAGATTCTCGCGGGAGCGAAACGCGTGTCTCGAAGGCGCGGAGGTGCAACGGCGCGTCACGGCCTGCCCAACCAGCACGCTTCCCTCAATCGGATCAGCCGGGGCCGTAACTTGTTCGCGTTGCGAGGCCTGGGACGGATTTCACACTCCGCACCCCCCATCGGAGTAATCGGAACACTTCCCTGGCTTGCCCGGGGGATCCGTCCTGCCGCCCTTCCACCTCGCCGCACGGATCAGGAGGGGCCAGGGCCTCGGGCGTCAGGCGAGCACCGCCGCGATCGGCTTGCCACCGCCGCCAATCTTGAAGGGGCGGCCATTGGGAGCCTCGAACTCCTTCTCGTAGGGCAGACCGCTGGCGGCGGCGATCGTCGTGTTGAAGTCCTCGATGCTGACGGCATCCCGCTCCGGGCTCCGGCCCTGGGCGTCGGAGGCGCCGTGGACCACGCCCCCCTTCACACCCGCACCGGCCAAGACACACGAGAAGACGGCGGGGTGATGATCGCGCCCCGCGTTGTCGTTGACCTGGGGCGACCGCCCGAACTCGGTGCCCAGCACCACGAGCGTCGAGGCGAGCAGACCGCGGTCGTCGAGATCACCGAGCAAGGCGGCCATCGCCCCATCGAGCTGGCCGGCCTTCTCGGGAAGCTCCTCGAAGATCTCCCGGTGCATGTCCCAGCCACCCAGCTCGACCTCGACGCACCGCACGCCGGCCTCCACGAGCCGGCGGGCCAGCAGACAGCCCTGGCCGAACGGCGAGTCGCCATACATCGCGCGGAGTTTCTCCGGCTCCTTGGCGATGTCGAACGCCTCCAGGTCGACGCTGCCCAACAGGCGGACGGCATCCTTGTACATCTGGTTGTAGGCCTCGATCTGCTGGCCCTTGTAGGTCTGCTTGAAGTCGCGGTCGATCCGGTCGGCCAGGGCCAGCCGGCGTTCGAAGTTCGTCTGCGACAGATACGCGGGCCGCACCGTGTTTTCCAGGCCGAGCGTCGGGTCGGCGACCGGAACGGGCGTGACGGCCGGGTCGAGGAACCCGCAGCCCGGGTGCTCGTTGCCGTTGCCCACGAGGACGTAGCCGGGCAGGTCACGGCTCCGCTTGCCGCTCACGTGCAGCGCCCACGAGCCCATCGAGGGATGGCGGATGCTCGCGATCTGCGGGTAGGACGTCCGCAGCAGATAGGTGCCCTGTTCGTGGGCCCCGGTTTCCGTCGTCATCGAGCGGATCACGGCGAGCTTGTCGGAGAGTCCGGCCAGCTTCGGAAGATGCTCGCCAAACACGACTCCCGGCGTCTTCGTCTGGATCGTCTTGGTCTCCCCCTGCTCTGCGCGGCCCGGCTTCGGATCGAAGGTGTCGATGTGGGTCATCGCCCCGCGCATCGTCAGGTAGATGATGTTGACGCCGTTCTTCGCCGTCTGCCGGGAGGTGTCCGCCGCGGCGAGGCTGCCGGCCAGGCGATCCAGCACGGTGACGCCGAGCGCCATGCGGGCGCCATGGCCGATGAGCGCCCGGCGGGAGAGCCGAGCGTCGCGGCCGGCGGCACAGACGGGCGTTGGACGGGCCATGGACGGACAACCTCCGGGCGAGACGCCCCTACTGGATGAAGATGAACTCACGCGTGTTGAGCAGCGCCCAGATCACGTTGCCGCAGCCCGTCGCCGGGTTCTCGGCGGTCGTGAGTTCCTGGATCGCGAAGCGGCGATCCTCGGGCGAGGGCCGATGGGACAGCACCGACAGGAACACGACGTCGATCGCCTCCTCGGGCCGGTGAGCGGTCACGTTGTCGTAGATCACGGAGCCCCGTTCGAGCATGCTGTGGGTGATCGGGCCGTTGAACATGGCCAGGATCTGGGGAATCGTCGCCACCTGCCGCGCGGCCTCGATCGCCTCCCGATCGCTCTGGCCGAACTGCCGGAGAAAATGCCCCAGCGGCAGCGGCGCCGGGATCTCACTGGCCCGCACCAGCAACTGGCCCCGATAGCCACAGATCTGCTGCATCCGCCGGAGA
>Ga0214917_10006084_pt1 | contig 12674 bp, 9 predicted proteins | sample LL_1208_BB_MetaG_FD_177983 | JGI IMG/M metagenome (GOLD analysis project Ga0214917, IMG submission 177983) | Freshwater microbial communities from Lake Lanier, Atlanta, Georgia, United States - LL_1208_BB | ecosystem: Environmental > Aquatic > Freshwater > Lake | place: USA: Georgia | collected... | reverse complement strand
AGTTTCTACCGCATTTCTTAAAAATTCAATCATGGCACAAAAATAACATTAAATGGCCTTAGCAGGCACCCCTTTAAAGTGCCTTAACACTTTTTCTATAATTACAGGAATGGGCCAATCCATAACCTCCTCTTGGTCGCACCAAACCACTTCCTGTTTGGTGGGTGGACAATCCAACACGCTCGTTGCATAATGCCATTTTTGATGGCTTAACACATGTGTTCCTCTGGGTAATAGCCATTCCTTTTGATCGACGCCATGGGCTAATCGCTCCAAAAAGGTCTCCTCCGAATCGAACTCCTCCAGGGGGAGCAGGTAGAGGTTTTTCCAAATGTTTGTCTCCGTTTGTTTGACAAGTGCAATTTTCCCTTGGTATACATGCAGATGAAACACTACATAGCGTTGTTTTTGTTTTTTCTTTGGCGTTTTGACGGGCCGTTCATGGTAGGTGTTCAAGGCGCGGGCTTGGCATCCGAAACTTAACGGACAAGATTCACATTTAGGTTGACGCGGCGAACAAATTAATGCACCAAGATCCATGAGCGCTTGATTAAAATCTCCCGGGCGAGAAAGGGACAACCCTTCCTGAGCAAGGGCTTGAATCGTTTTCAAGGTTTGAGCAGATTCAATGGATTGGTCGACGTTGAACAATCGCGTAACAATTCTGAAAACGTTGCCATCTAGGGCCGCCTTGGGTTCATTGAATGCAATAGAGGCAATGGCAGCAGCAGTATAGGGACCAATTCCGGGCAAGGCTAATAGGCGTTCATAGGTGTTTGGAAAACCCTTGCCCTCGGATACAATCATTTTCGCGGCGGCATGCAGCTTTCGAGCTCGTGAATAATAGCCAAGCCCCTTCCACACGTTCAAAACCTCCTCTTCGCTCGCTTGCGCTAAAGCTTGAACCGACGGAAATTCTTGAAGAAATCGAAAATAATACGGTTTGCCTTGCTCCACCCGGGTTTGTTGTAAAATCACTTCACTTAGCCAAATAAAATACGGATTTTTCGTGCTTCTCCAAGGTAAATCTCGTTTGTTTGTATCGTACCAAGTTATTATAGCCTCTTGAAAATTAAGCATTTAGAAATTTTTTGTGCGAAAATTTGATAAAATTATGCCGGCGTGGCGGATTGTATTCTATTTTTGCGCTCGAAATTACAACAACCAACCCATAGATAACAGTAAATAATATGACAAAAGCAGATCTTATTCTTAAAATTTCGAACGAAACAGGCCTCGAAAAAAATGAGGTTTCTCGTGTAGTTGAATCGGTGATGGAAACCATCAAATCCTCTCTGTCAGAAGGCGAGAATGTTTACCTACGTGGCTTTGGAAGCTTCGTGGTTCGAAAAAGAAAAGAAAAAACGGGACGAAACATCTCCAAAAAGACAACGATAATCATTCCAGCCCATAACATCCCAGCTTTCAAACCAGCAAAAGTGTTCCTTGAACACGTGAAGCACAACGTAAAAGTGTAGTTGTTTTTTTATTTTCGATTTTTTACACTACTTTTGCACCCCACTGAGCAATTGGTGAATAAAGAAGCGTGAAACACTAAAATATAAGGTTATGCCAAGCGGTAAGAAAAGAAAAAGACATAAAATGGCTACGCACAAGCGTAAGAAAAGATTGAGAAAAAATCGCCACAAGAAGAAGAAATAGTCCTTAAATATAGCATTTATTGCGGCTGATATTCTATCAGGCGACTAATTCTTTCCTCGTTGAAATTAGAACTAATTGTTGATGTTCGGCCAAATGGGATTTGGTTGGCATTATTACGTGATGGCAAGCTCATCGAATTGCACGAAGAGCGTGGCAGTTCGGATTTTGTAGTTGGAGATATTTATCTTGGAAAAATCCGGCGTCTTTCTCCTAGCTTAAATGCAGCATTCGTTGACGTGGGTTACGAGCGCGATGCCTTTCTACATTATTTGGACTTAGGTCCAAAATTCGCCTCTCTGAATAAATACACAAAAGATGTAATTCGTGGTAAACAAAGTGTTTCCGCATTGAATTATTTCAAACCCGAACCCGAAATCCTTAAAGAGGGTAAAATAGACGCCCTTCTTTCCTCAAGTCAATACGTATTGGTTCAAGTAGCAAAAGAACCCATTTCTTCGAAAGGCCCTCGACTGTCTTGCGAAGTAACGTTTGCGGGTAGATATATCGTCTTATCTCCATTCACCAATAAAATTTCCGTTTCTCAAAAGATTAAATCTCAAGACGAAAAGAAACGGCTAAAAGAGGTTTTGGAAGGAATTCTGCCGAAGAACTTTGGGGCGATTGTGCGAACTGTGGCAGAGCACCGGTCGGCGGCAGAATTGGAGCAAGATTTAGCTCAACTTATGGAAAAGTGGGATACGGTCTTTAAAAACTTGAAAGGTGTCAACTCGCCCAAACGCATTTTAGGAGAAATCAACACCACATCCTCCATACTGCGCGATTTACTGAATGCTGACTTCACCAACATTCATGTGAACGCGAAAGAAACACATGAGGAAATTACGGCTTATGTGGAACAAATTGCTCCTGGAAAAGGGTCGATCGTTAAACTCGCAGACAGCAGGATTCCCATTTTCGAGCGCCACGGAATTAATAAACAAATCAAGGTTCTATTTGGAAAAAAAGTTCCGATGTCGAGTGGCGGGTATTTGATCATTGAGCATACGGAGGCGATGCACGTCATTGACGTAAATAGTGGCAACCGAAAAGGGGCTGAGGGTCAAGAATCCAATGCTTTGGCCACGAACATTGAAGCCGCCGAGGAAATTGCGAGGGTTCTTCAGCTACGCGATATGGGAGGAATCATATGCATTGACTTCATCGACATGCACGATCGGGAAAACAATCGAAAACTCTATGAAAAGCTCAAGGAGTTTATGAAAAATGACCGCGCGCGGCACAATATTATTCCTCCCTCGAAATTTGGCGTGGTTGAAATCACTCGACAACGCGTTCGCGAGGTAACGGAAATTGAAACGAATGAAACTTGCCCTACCTGCAACGGAACAGGGGAAATTCAAGCGAGTATTCTGTTTGCCGAAGAAATTGAAAACAATTTGGCCTTTTTAATTAAAGATAAAAGAGTTAAAGGTGTTTCGCTCCAGGTGCACCCTTATTTAGAGGGGTATTTCAAGAAAGGCGGCTTTTTGAAATCCCTTCAATGGAAGTGGTATTTCAACTTCAAAACGTGGATTCCCATAACGCCCAACACTTCGTTTCAACTCTTGCAATACGCGTTCCTTGATCAACAACAAGAAATCATTGAGTTGTAATGTCCCCGGTAGAGGATTCTTCTCCTTGGATACCTGAAATCGAGCGATTTTGCGCTTACCAAGAACGCAGCCCGCATGAGGTTCGAATGAAACTATCGCGCAAGGGCCTTTCGGAAGAAATCCTTGATAAAACCATAGCACATCTTATTTCAAAACGGTTCCTCGATGAAAAACGGTTTGTTGAGGCCTATGTTCATGGGAAATTTGCCATCAAGGGCTGGGGTGTCAATAAAATAAAAGCGGGGTTACGTGCCCATAAAATTCATGAAACGCTGATTTCTTTCGGGTTGACTCAATTGGAAACGGAGGCTACAAAAAAAGTACTTGAGCAATGGCTTTCCAAAAAAAGGCAAGCCTTACGTAATGAACCTGAGAGCCCTAAAAAGAATGCAAAAATTATTCGGTTTTTACTGACAAAAGGGTTTGAAATGGACCAGATTCTCAGCCTTATACGCCCTTTTTAATGAGAACTATATCGCCTTCCTTTACGATTTTCACTAACTGGTTTTTTGTTAGGTGCTTCAAGCTAAGGTCCCACTGTTTATTGCTGCATTCAACGTTCGAACGAACGTCGTTCAAAACCTGTGGCAACTCGGTAACTTGGGATAAAATCGTTTGATCCAACTCCGATAATACCGTTCCTTTTTCTGGACGCATTTGAGGAAAGAAAAGCACCTCTTGAATCGAAGCATTATCGGTTAAGAGCATCACAAGGCGATCCATGCCAATTCCTATTCCCGAAGTCGGCGGCATTCCGTATTCCAGTGAACGTAAAAAATCCTGATCAATGAACATCGCCTCATGATCCCCTCTTTCGGATAAGGCTAGTTGGGCTTCAAAACGCTCGCGTTGATCAATCGGGTCGTTAAGTTCGGAATACGCATTGGCGATTTCTTTTCCATTAATCATTAATTCAAAACGCTCGGTTAATGCTGGGTTATCGCGGTGGCGTTTGCACAAAGGCGACATTTCGATTGGATAATCCGTGATAAAGGTGGGTTGAAGGTAATTTCCCTCGCACTTTTCGCCGAAAATTTGATCGATGAGTTTTCCAACGCCCATATCCGGGGTAGTTTCTATGTTGAGTTGTTCGCAAAACTCCCGCAATTCGGCTTCCGATTTATTCGCGATATCACATCCGGTAAATGCTAAAATTGAGTCCCGCATAGAAACCCGTTTAAAAGGAGCTTTGAGGGAAATAAGGTGTTCCCCCACGTGAATTTCTGTAGTGCCACAAACGGTTAAGGCAATTTCTTGCAATAGGTTTTCGGCAAATTCCATCATCCATCGGTAGTCTTTATAGGCTACGTAGAGTTCCATTACGGTAAATTCCGGATTATGGGTTCGATCCATTCCTTCATTTCTGAAGTCTTTAGCAAATTCAAAAACACCATCAAATCCCCCAACGATGAGGCGTTTTAAATAAAGTTCATTGGCAATTCTAAGATATAAAGGAATATCAAGAGCATTATGGTGGGTTACAAACGGGCGCGCGGCTGCTCCTCCGGGAATGGGTTGAAGTATTGGTGTTTCGACCTCCAAAAAGCCAAAGCGATCGAAAATTTTCCGCATAGACGCAAAAATTTGTGATCGTTTTACAAAGGTGTCTTTAACCCTGGGGTTTACCACGAGGTCAACATAGCGTTGCCGGTACCGTAATTCGGGATCGCTAAAAGCATCGTGCGTATGGCCCTCTGTATCGGTTTTTGGGAGCGGAAGGGGTTTTATGGATTTACTTAACAAGTGGAACGATGTAACATTTACCGATATTTCCCCAACTTGTGTTTTAAATACATTCCCTGTTACCCCGATAAAATCACCGAGGTCCAACAGTTTCTTAAACACCTCGTTGTACAGCGTTTTGTCGTCCCCGGGACATAACTCATCGCGATTAAAATACAATTGAATTCTCCCAGAGCTATCCTGAAGCTCAGCGAACGAGGCTTTTCCCATAATTCGTTGGCTCATCATCCTTCCCGCAAGGGTTACCGTAAGGTTTTCACTGTAATTATTGATTACTGCTGCCGACAAATGCGATACAGGAAAGGCTTCTGCCGGATAAGGATTTATCCCAATTTCCCTGATTTTTACCAATGTTTGCCTTCTTAAGGCCTCTTGTTCTGACAGTTCTTGACTCATGAAATAATAATTCGATGCAAATATAGGGTGTGATCCTGCTTTTACAATTGAAATAGAAGCATTCCGATTGAAAAATAAATGAATAATCCGATCACATCATTGAGGGTAGTAACAAAAGGTCCTATCGCAAGGGCCGGGTCAATGCGATATCGGTGCAAGATTAATGGAAAAATAGTTCCAAAGGTTGAGGCAAAAACAATGACGGTCAATAGCGATAAACTAACCACGGTCGCTAACTGAACGTTGGAGAAAACCACTGCAATACCAAAAATCAGCGCCGAAAGAACCACTCCATTCATGAGTCCAACGAGGGCCTCTTTGCCAATGCGCGGCAAAATGCTTTTAAACGCAATATCCCCCTTGGCAATCGCTTGTACTACGATCGCAGAAGACTGCACTCCAACGTTGCCCCCCATGGCAGTAATCAACGGAATAAAAAATGCTAACGCCGGTAGTTGCGACAAGCCTCCTTCAAAACTAGAAATTACCTTCGCGCCGATAGTTCCACCAATCATAGCAATAATTAACCATGGTAGGCGCGATAAACTCGATTTGAAAATCGAAGTTGATGGGTCGGAGTTTTCGTTGATCCCCGTAGCCATTTTAAAATCCTTATCCGCTTCCTCTTTGATGTAATCAACGACGTCATCGAGGGTAATGCGTCCGACCAGCTTGTTTTGGTAATCTACTACGGGTATAGACACCAAATCATACTTTTCCATGATGCGTGCCACCTCTTCCGCAGGATCACTGGTAGTTACTTTGATAATGTTTTTTGACTGGTATAATTCTTCGATGGTCGTTCGGGTATCAGCAAAAATTAAGCGCTTCAAGGAAAGCACGCCCACCAATTGCTCTACTTCGTTCACAACGAAAATATTGTACACTTTTTCAACATCCTCGGCTTGTTTGCGCAATTCCATTATGGTTCTACGAACCGACCATTCCAAATGCGCCTGAAAGAATTCTTTTTGCATTAATCCCCCAGCAGTATTGTCATCGTAGTTTAATAAGTCAACAATGTCCTCTGCGGCATTGTCGTCTTCCATTTGGGCAATTACCTGTTGGATTTGGTCTTTCGAAAGTTCACCAAGAATGTCCGCGGCATCATCGGAATCTAAGTTTTCGAGCTGATCAGCAATTTCTTTAGAGGAAAGCGAGGCAATAAATCGGTCGCGAACCTCCTCATCCAACTCCATTAGAATGTCGGCTTGCAGGTCTTCATCCTCGGTGAGAAAATAGACATACTTCGCCTCATCGTTGGTTAGATTGTCCAGAATTTCAGCGATGTCTGCGTGGTGCAAATGCAGCACCTGTTCTTTAAGCCATAGCGCGTCGTCCGCCGCAATTCGCGCACGAATATCCTGAAGGAATTCTTTCGTTAGTTCTGGACTCATTTTTCGGTAATCAATACCCTTACGGAGATATTTCAGAAATGTTCGCTTAAGCGCACAAACCCCAAAACCGTTTTATCGGTTTCTTTTCTTATGCGTCGAAGGTTGTTTTTCTATCAAAAGTTTATTTTCTTTCGCCTCCTGAAACTTTTTGGAAACCACCCCCCAGTTAATCAGTTCCCAAACCGCATTAAAGTAATCCGCCCGGCGGTTTTGATAATTTAGATAGTAAGCATGCTCCCAAACGTCTATTCCAAGAATAGGAATACCTCGTTCTGAAACCAAAGGCATGATGGGATTATCTTGATTGGGTGTTGATGCAACAATCAATTTACTATCCGGGGACAAGATTAGCCATGCCCAACCAGAACCGAAGCGGCTCATGGCTGCTTTACTAAGTTCTTTTTTCAAGGAATCCATGCTCCCAAAGGTTGCCATTATACGTTGAGCCAAGGGCTCAGTGAGTATGCTTTGTTGTGCTTTAGGCGCTAAAATCTCCCAAAACAAGGTGTGGTTGTAATGCCCCCCCGCGTTGTTTCGTATTGCCTCCACTTGAAGCGCTTTTTCGGAGGTTAATAAGGCTTCTAACGAAAGTGCTTCAAAAGGACTTCCTTTAACCGCTTTGTTGAGGTTGTTAACATACGCCTGATGGTGTTTTGTGAGGTGGATTTCCATCGTTTGGGCATCAATATAGGGAGCATACTCACCATAACCGTAAGCTAATTTGGGAAGCACAAAAGGTTGAGCGCGGCAAACCCCTTGCAACAGGATGAAATAACCGCAAAAAAGAAGGATCGAGCGCATACGTTTTATTTACGAAGGTACTAAACATCTGCTAATATTCGTGGGTGCTTATTCTTGGTTTTATGTTAATTTTGGACACGAAATTTTAGCAAACAGCATGGCATTTAGGGAATATAAAGGACTTGATTTGATACGCGTCGCCGAAGAAGTCGGTGCATTTTGGAAAGCCAATGATGTCTTTCAAAAATCCATCAATCAAGGGGGCACGCAAGGAAATTTCGTTTTTTATGAAGGTCCTCCATCCGCGAATGGTGTCCCCGGGATTCACCATGTCATGGGACGGGCGATTAAAGACGCCTTCTGCAGGTATAAAACGCTTAAAGGATTTCGTGTTAACCGAAAAGCGGGATGGGACACCCATGGCTTACCGGTTGAGCTAGGGGTTGAAAAAGAACTGGGGATCACCAAAGAAGATATAGGAACAAAAATCTCGATAGACGAATACAATGCGGCATGTAAATCCGCCGTGATGCGTTACACCGATATTTGGAACCGCCTAACGGAGAAAATGGGATACTGGGTAGATATGGAGGATCCGTATGTAACCTATGACAGTAAATATATGGAATCTGTTTGGTGGTTGCTCAACGAACTTTATCAAAAGAACTTAGTCTATAAAGGGTATACCATTCAACCCTATTCACCGAAAGCCGGAACCGGTTTGTCTTCGCATGAGCTCAATCAACCGGACTGCTACAAAATGGTAAAAGATACTACGGTAGTAGCCCAATTCAAATGGCTTCCGAACCAACACAATCCCTGGGGAAGCTATCAAAACAATCGCTACTTTTTAGCTTGGACTACCACGCCTTGGACGCTGCCATCCAACACCGCATTGACTGTGGGCCCTGGAATCGATTATTCCCTTATTAAAACCTTTAATCCTTACACCTTCGAGCGCATTGAAGTAATTTGTGCAACAAACCTTGTTTCCGCTTTGTTGGGTAAAGGGTATTTTCAAGTTTCTCAGGAAGCCGAAGTCTTGATGCCCGAGGATACAAAGTCCTTACCCTATTGGGTAGGGATTGCCGTTAAGGGAAGTGAGTTGCTTGGATTGAAATACGAACAACTGTTGCCCTATTGTTTGCCGTATGAGCGCCCTGAGAAGGCCTTTCGGGTAATTGGAGGCGCTTTTGTAACCACGGAAGATGGAACAGGAATCGTGCATACTGCCCCCACGTTTGGCGCAGACGATGCCCGAGTAGCGCTAGAGGCTGGCGTACCCCCGTTACTCATTCTAAATGAACACGGACACCCCGTACCGTTGGTGGATTTGCAAGGTAAATTTCGTGCTGAAGTGGGCGAATTAGGGGGGAAATATGTAAAAAACGCGTATTATTCTCCCGAGGAAGTTCCCGAAAAATCGGTAGACGTGGAAATTGCCATCCAACTCAAAGAGCGTGGACTGGCCTTCAAAGTTGAAAAATACGAACATACGTATCCGCATTGTTGGCGAACCGACAAGCCCGTCTTATATTATCCCCTGGACTCTTGGTTCATTCGAGTTGCCGAAAATCGTGAAACATTAGTGGCTTTGAATCGGACGATTCACTGGAAACCGGAATCCACAGGTAGCGGACGATTTGGTAAATGGTTGGAAAACGCCAACGATTGGAATTTATCCCGTTCCCGTTTTTGGGGTGTTCCTATTCCGATCTGGAGCACGGAAAACGGTGACGAACGGCAATGCTTTGGATCTGTTGAAGCTTTACTTAAGGCTTGCGAGCACTCCGTAAGTTGCGGTATGATGTCCGATCACCCGTTTTCCGAATTTGAACCCGGAAATATGAGCACGGAAAATTATGCCTTGATTGATCTCCATAAGCACACCCTAGATTCCATAATTCTCGTATCCCCTTCTGGAAAACCGATGTATCGTGAACCGGACCTCATCGATGTGTGGTTTGATTCGGGCGCCATGCCTTTTGCGCAATGGCATTATCCCTTCGAAAATCAATCCTATATTGAAAACAACACCTACTATCCGGCCGATTTTATTGCTGAAGGCGTAGATCAAACTCGGGGATGGTTTTACACCTTGCATACGATTTCTTCCTTGGTCTTCGGAAAAATAGCCTATAAAAATGTGATATCGAACGGGCTGGTATTGGACAAGAACGGCCTGAAAATGTCCAAAAGATTAGGCAATGCCATTGATCCTTTCGTTACCTTAGACCACTATGGCGCAGATGCCACGCGTTGGTACATGCTCACCAATGCGCAACCGTGGGACAATCTTAAGTTTGACGAGTCTGGAATTCAAGAAGTCCAGCGAAAATTTTTTGGCACCCTTTACAACACCTATTCGTTTTTTGCCCTTTATGCCAACGTAGATCACTTGGATTTAGCTGCTCCTGAAATTCCTGTGGCGGAAAGGCCAGAAATGGATCGATGGGTTTTGTCGAGGTTACATAGCCTGATTTTAACAGTCGATGCATGTTACGACCAATATGATGTAACTCAGGCAGGGCGCCAAATTCAAGAATTTGTTGGGGATCAATTATCGAATTGGTATGTTCGCTTGGGCAGAAGGCGTTTCTGGAAAAACGAGGATCCTCAGGATAAATTAGCCGCGTATCAAACGCTTTACACCTGCTTAAAAACCGTAAGCATCCTTGCCGCTCCCATTGCTCCCTTCTTTATGGATCGTCTTTACTTGGATTTAACGCAAGGTCAACAAGCCGAGTCCGTGCATTTGGCGGAATTCCCAGTAATTGATCGCTCCATCATCAATGTATCGCTTGAAGCAGAAATCACCTTAGCACAAACGATAACCTCATTAGTACTTAGCTTGCGCAAAAAAGAAAAAATTCGGGTGCGGCAGCCGTTAAAGCGCATTTTAATTCCACCATTGCCAGAGCCCCAAAAATCCTATGTTGAGCGCGTTGCTTCTTTAATTCAATCGGAGGTCAACATTAAAGCAATCGAGTGGATGGATCACACCGCCTTAGTGAAACAGATTAAACCGAATTTCAAAACCATTGGCCCAAAATACGGCGCACACATGAAGGGAATTACCGAATGGGTTAAAACACTTACCGCGGAACATATAGCCCAAATAGAACTGGAGCAAGGGGCTGTGTTAACCCTGGAGGGCCAAGAAATATCGCTCGGTTTGGCCGATTTTGAAATAAGCACGAAAGAAGTTCCGGGATGGGTGGTGGCTTCTGAAGGACCCTTGACCGTGGCCTTAGATATTGAGATCACCGAAGAATTAGCGCAAGAAGGAATTGCACGAGAAGTGGTGAATCGGATTCAAAATGCGCGAAAATTGGGGGGATTTGATGTTACGGACCGAATCTTAGTGGAATACCAAGCCACCCCAAGCGTTAGCCAAGGAATCGCGGCTTTTAGGCATTACATTGCCGAGGAAGTGCTTGCAACGGAACTTATTTTGAAAGAGGCGTTGAACGGAGGAGTCCAAGAAGAGATTCTTACCACGAATGATTTTACCTTTATTTTAACAAAACAATGATGGGTTGGCTATTTGACAAACAAGAAACTCCTACCTCCAAAGGAGCCTCCGTAACATGGATTGACCACACCTATTTTATCCTCGAATTTGAAGGGGTAAGCTACCATGGTGAGGTACTCCAAGACGACAGTGAATCTCAGGAACTGCTCTTGAAAATCAATCATCGAACAATTCATGTACGTAAAAAACATGACCTCGACGCGTTAATCGAACAATTGGGCTTGGATAAGCCTAAAGTTCGTAAAATAAAGCGCTATGAGGCCCCCATGCCGGGAAGGGTTCTTCAACTCTTGGTTGAAGTAGGTCAGGCCGTGGAACCTGGTACGGCGTTGCTATCGTTGGAGGCGATGAAAATGGAGAATACGTTGAAGTCTAACGGAATAGGAACCGTCAAATCCATTACTGTTGCAGCAGGAGACGTGGTAGAAAAAGGAGCCGTTCTCTTTGAGTTCGATTAACGTTCAGTTAACCTATTTATCCGTAATTTATCGAAAATTCACTATCTATGAAAAGCATCAACCGAGAATTAAGTTGGTTAAACTTTAATGCGCGTGTTTTACAAGAAGCGATGGATCCGCGGGTTCCTTTAATTGAGCGCTTTCGTTTTTTAGGCATCTACTCCAACAATCTGGATGAATTTTTTCGTGTACGAGTAGCCGAGGTGCGCAGGTTAATTTCTTACAACAAGAAAAAAATTTATGGCTATGATGGAACACCTGAAGAACTTTACAAAGAAATTCGAAGAGTTGTTTTGCATCAGCAAGATTTGTTTGAGGCCTGTTATGCGAATTTAATTGACTTGCTCGGAAAAGAAGGAATTTACACCTTGAATGAAGACGCTTTGGTGGGTGAGCTTTCGGAAAGAACAGCAAGTTATTTTAACGACCAATTCAAGCACATGTTGTTTCCTATAATGTTGGATCGTAAATCCGCCTTTCCTGAATTGAGAGATGATGCTATTTATTTGGCAGTAAAAATTCAAAACAAAGGGTTGTCCAACCGTTATGCCTTGGTGCAAATCCCCTCAGGTAAAAACCGCTTCTTTGTCGTAAACCAGAACGAAAGTTCCTTTTTTGTCTTGGCAGATGATTTAATTCGCAAGCACTTGAGCGACATCTTTTCCAATATACCACATGATAAAATTTCGGCCTATACCTTTAAATTCACCCGTGATGCAGAACTCGACCTGGAGGATAGCCTAGGCGAGTCTTATTCGGAGAAAATCGAACGCAGCCTTAAAAAACGAAAAAAAGGGGTTCCCGTGCGTTTTGTCTACGATGAGACCATGCCGGATGATGTATTGAAGTACCTGCTCGACTGCTTAAAACTTGGAAAAACAGCGAACGCTATTCCGGGAGGACGTTATCACAATTTCAAAGATTTTCTCCAATTTCCGGATTTCAATAAACCACATTTGGTGTATTCATCCCAGCCTGCCAACCCTCATCCCGATTTAGAGCACAATAAACAAATCTTGGAAACCTTAGCTAAAAAAGACGTCTTTTTGCACTTTCCTTATCAAAAGTTCGAATACATTGTGGACGTGTTACGCGAAGCGGCGATAGATCCCTTGGTGACCGAAATTAA
>Ga0214917_10006083_pt1 | contig 12674 bp, 11 predicted proteins | sample LL_1208_BB_MetaG_FD_177983 | JGI IMG/M metagenome (GOLD analysis project Ga0214917, IMG submission 177983) | Freshwater microbial communities from Lake Lanier, Atlanta, Georgia, United States - LL_1208_BB | ecosystem: Environmental > Aquatic > Freshwater > Lake | place: USA: Georgia | collected... | reverse complement strand
ATCGGTTCCCCTCCGAGGGCCTCGGCGGCCATTTCGCAGGCCTGCTGGGTGGCCTCCAGCACCGAGTGACCATCCCCTTGCATCAGGTGGGCCAATCCCCCCTGCGGCACCTCGGCGATCGTCTGCAAGGAACGCCTGTCGAAATCGGCGCCGGTGAGATAGCGGATCTCGATGCGATCGCGCCGGCGGATGCCCAGAGGCCGGGTGGTGACCCAGCGGGTGAAGATCTCGGGATCGGTGCGCACCTCCTCGGGCGCGTCGAAGGCATCCAACAGCACGTCCAGGGCGGGCCGGTCATCGAGGCTGATCACCTCGGTGCCGGTGCTGGCGGTGACCAGCATCGGTTCGGAGTGGGGCTCCCAGCAGTGGGAGACGCCGATGCCGAGCGGTGCATCGGAACTGATCGCCGCGGCGACCACCGCCTCTCGCAACAGCCTGCGCCCAAACACCTGCTGGGTGCCCTGCATGGCCATGTCATCGCCGGCACACCCCCCCACCAGGGGCACTTCCACCCCGGCCACGTCGTAGGCGCCACGGACCACTTCCACCTGATCGCCGCAGAGACCATCGGCCAGCAGCACCAGCACGGTGTGGGCGCGCCGCTCGAGGCGATCGAGGCAGTGCGCGGCCTCGGTGGCGGCCTGGCGCAACCCCTCGGGACCACCCTGCCCCATGCCCAAAGAGACCGTGAACCCCTCTCCACCGAGGGCCCACAGGGTGAGGCCACCCAGGCTGGAGCGATCCGGTCCCAGCTCCCCCGCCGTGGAACAGCCGATCAGCACGTCCTCGCCGAGAGCATCGGCCACCCTCGAGGCGGCGCGCTCCAGATCGTGTGCCGAGGAGGCGAACAGCAGCACCAGCTTGGGCGAACCGGCCTGCAGCAGCGGCCGCAGGGCCTCCGCCACCGCCTGATCGGTGTCATGGGCCAGCGAGCTGCCCACCTGGATCCAGCGCGGCCGGAGCCCCGCGGCCTGAGCCACAACGGCCGACTGTCCGGATCCGGGGCTGGTCATGGTGGCGACGGGCAGAAGAACAGGGCCTGAAGCCGGCATGCGGCGAGGGGCCGAGAGGCGCGGCGGCCCTGCTGGACAAGACCGCCGATGGCGGCGGTGGGACCGCCATGGTCCGGCCCCGCTGGAGCGGAACAGGATTCGGGGGAGCCGTCCAGGCAGGCATCGGAACCGGCAGCCTCAGCCGTAGGCGGCATCCGGCAGCCCCTTCTGACTCTGGCCGACGCCCCTGGCCTGTGCAAGCGCAGAGCGACAAAGAAAACCAAGCCAACACCCAGCGGATCCCCAGCATCGGACAGCGGCACTCCGGCGGGGTGCCGCGACGGGAGCAACGGCAACCCGGTGCGGCGCTCAAGGCCTGCCCCCGCCACCAGGAACGGCGACGGCGGGAGTGCCCCGTCGCCCCCGCCATGACGGATGGCCAAGCGGAGATCCTCAGGGGCTCCCAGGCCTGGGCCAGCGCCAGCACCGCATGGAGCACAGCCGCATCCCCACCCCAAGCCCCCCCAGGGCCAGCAGCGGCCTCTCACCCCAGCGCAGGTAGAGCGTCGGAGCCTGCAGGCGATGAATCACGACCGCGGCCCGGACGCTGCGACCCGCCGGCAGCTGGGCGCGCACCACGCCGCGAGGGTCCACCGCCAGGCTCGGGCCGGTGTTGGCGGCGCTGACCAGCCAGCGGCCGCTCTCGATCGCCCGCAGGCGCGCCAGAGCCGTGAACTGCTGCTGGAGCAGCGGCGGATAGGGATCGAGGTTGGCGCTGGCCAGCAGCCAGTGGGCGCCACCGCGGCTGGCGCGGGCCAGGGCGCGTCCATCGGAGAGCTCGTAGCAGATGGCGACCGCCACCGGGCCATCGGGACGACGCAGCAACCGCGACGACGGACCGCCCTGCAGGCCCCCCACCGCCGACAGCCCGCTCCAGCGCAGCAGACCGGAGCCCGGCACCCATTCCCCCAGCGGCACCAGCCGGTGCTTGTCCAACCACTGGGAGGCCAGCACATCGCCGGGGGCGAAGCGCAGCAGGCTGCTGCGCTGCTCCACGCCCTCAAGCCGGAAACCGCCGCTGAGCACCTCCACCGGCGCCGGTTCCGGCAGCGGTTGCCCCAGGGCCAGGGCGCCCTCGGGCAGCACCAGGGTGTGGGCCACACCGACGGCGGCCCGCTGGGCCAGCACCACCTGCCGCAGCAACCGCAGCTGTTCACCGGCCTCGAACTTGCGGCGGGTGGGGATGGCGGGCTGCAGCAGCAGCACCCGCTCCCGGGGGCCATCCTCCGGAGCGATCGCCGCCAGGGCCGCCAGGCCCGCCAGGTGAACCAGAAGCACAAGGCTCAGCGTGAGCAGCAGCCAGCGCCCCGCCTTCCTCCAGGGCAGAGCGCCCGCCAGAGCCCCCAGCCGATCAGCAGCTGCAGGGCCGCCAGCAGACCCGCGCCCCCCAGGGCGGCCACGCCCGCCAGGGCAGGGTCTCCGGGCAGAGCCGCACTGCCCAGCCCGATCCAGAACAGAGGCCCGCGGGCCAGGGCCACCTCCGCCAGGCCCCACAGGGCGGCGCCGATCAGGGCGGTGGAGAGCCGGGCGGGCCCCAGACGGCGCATCAAGGCCAGCCAGAGGCCCACCAGCAGACCACCGGCCAGGCCGATCAGCAGCCAGAGCAGCAGGCACAGCGGCAGGCTCAGCGGAGCGGGAACCCCGATCCAGTCGAGGGGATGGAGCCACAGCAGCCAGCGATGGCTGAGCAGCACCGCCGCCACGCCCCAGAGCAGCCCCTCCGGCACCAGCGCACCGCTGGGCCAACGGAGCCCACCTGCGAGCGCTGACCCGGCGGGGGGAGGCGGTACGGATCGCGTCACAGATGACGGCCCGGCGGGCACGGAGGTGCGCCTCGGCTCCGCCAGGGTCCAGAGCAGCGCCAGCGCGGCCCAGAGCAGGGGCGGCAGCCCCAGAGGCGGCAGGGACAGGCCGGCCAGCAGTCCCGCGGCGACGGCAACCCGGAGACGCGGCAGCCGGTCATTGCCCATGGCCTGGGAGCCAGGGAGGCGCCAGTCTCGGATCACGACCCCTCGCACCATTCCCCGGAGGGCGTCCGACACAGTCTGCTGGAGGAGCACATCACCATGGATCAGGGCAATCTGCTGCAGATGCTGCTGCTGCGCGGCGTGGGCACCACCTCCCTGGTGGCCGACAGGCTCCGCTACGTCAGCCAGGAATGGGTGAGCAGCGGCCGTCTCGACCCCACCCACGCCTCCGCCCTGGTGGAGGACGTGCTCAAGGCGCTGCGCGGCGAGAACCCGGAGCTGGAACAGCAGGCGGAGCGCCAGCTGGAGCGCAACCGCGATGACCTGCTGGCCGACCTCGGGCTGGCTCGCCAACGGGAAGTGGATGAGCTGCGCGGCCGCCTCGACCGGCTGGAGCGGCAGCTGCGCCAGCGCGGCGGCGGCTGGAGCGAGGCCACGCCCCAGGGCGTCGATGACAGCGACCTGCCCCCCGACTGAGCCCTGCCAGAATCCGCGCCAGCGATTCCTTCCGCATGCGCGACATCCTGATCAGCACGGCGGTCTGCCTCAGCTGCCTGCTGGTGGCCTTCATCAGCCAGCTGGTGTCCCCCAGTGCGGTGCTGCCTTCGGCCCAGGCCGCCGGCCCGGATGGCCAGGCCGCTGTTGCCCAGATGGCGAGCGTCATGGCGAGCCCACAAGGGAGCGGCGTCACCGCCCCGGCCGCCGTGCGCGGCGCTGTGGCGGCGCCTCTGGAACTCGACCCCAACGACCCCAATCCCACCCTGTTCACCATGGCCCCCAGCAGCGCAGCCCCCGGCGGCTCCAGCGACGAGACCCTGCGCGCGGGGGGAGCGTCCGAACTGGGCGGCTCGATCAGCGCCCCGAAGGAGGCGGTCACCGCCAGCGGGCTGCGGATCACCGACCTGGAGGTCGGCACCGGTGCCGAGGCGGTGAGCGGCGAGATGGTGTCGGTGAACTACCGGGGCACCCTGACCAATGGCAAGGAGTTCGACAGCAGCTACGGCCGCGGCCCCTTCCAGTTCCCCCTCGGCGCCGGCCGGGTGATCAAGGGCTGGGATGAAGGAGTGGCCGGCATGAAGGTGGGCGGCAAGCGCAAGCTTGTGATCCCGCCGGATCTGGCCTACGGCTCCCGCGGCGCCGGCGGCGTGATTCCCCCCGACGCCACCCTGATCTTCGAGGTGGAGCTGCTCGGCGTCGGCCGCTGACCCTCGTTGGCTTCACCTCAATGGCGGCGGCCGGGCCGACTGCAAACCAGATCAGCGCCGCTGCCGCCCACGCTTCACACAATGAAGCGATCGTTAAGATGACGTCGCCCGGGTCCATGGCCCGGCCGGCAGGCACAGTCCCTGACGCGGGCCCTGCCTCCCAAGCCTTCCCCGTCTTCCTTCTCCCCCTCCCCATGGCGCACACGCTGCCCGCCCTGCCCTACGGCCTCGATGCGCTCGAGCCCCACATCTCCCGCTCGACGCTGGAGTTCCACCACGGCAAGCATCACAACGCTTACGTCACCAACCTGAACAACCTGGTGGCCGGCACCGACCTGGAGGGCAAGAGCCTTGAGGACACCATCCTGGCGGTGGCCGGTGATGCCGCCAAGGCGGGCGTGTTCAACAACGCTGCCCAGGTGTGGAACCACAGCTTCTACTGGCAGTGCATCAAGCCCGATGGTGGCGGCACCCCCAGCGGCGCCCTGCTTGAGAAGATCGACGCCGACTTCGGCAGCTTCGACAAGTTTGTCGAGGCGTTCAAGGCTGCCGGCGCCACCCAGTTCGGCAGCGGCTGGGCCTGGCTGGTGCTCGACAACGGCACCCTCAAGGTGACCAAGAGCGCCAACGCTGATCTGCCCCTCGCCCATGGCCAGAAGGCCCTGCTCACCATGGATGTGTGGGAGCATGCCTACTACCTCGACTACCAGAACCGCCGCCCCGATTACATCAGCACCTTCCTCGACAAGCTGGTGAACTGGGACTTCGTCGCCGCCAATCTGGCTGCCGCCTGATCAGTCATCCCTCTGGATGTCGGCGCATCGATCCAGGCGACCCGTTTCACCTGAAACCGACAACCGACTCGGAAACCGCTCCTCAGGCCTCCGCATCGCGGGGGCTTTTTTTTGGGGCCGCAGCCGGAGCAGCGGAGCCGATGCGGCAGCCCCGCCGGTCTCCCGATGCCTGGATATGCCTTTGGGCTCCACTCCGACTGGACCCTCTGCGGCGATCGGGGCGGACCGTCACGAACGCACGGGATGCCGCATGGCGGTCCGCAAGGGTGCCCCGGGCGACTGAGATCGGTCGTTTCACCCGCCGCACCGCTCCGTCTCGGGTAGGGGGGCGGCAGCGCCCGCAGTGACGCAGGTCATCCCTTGGAGTGCTGGGGGCATCCATCCACCTGGGAGCGCCCCACCCTCCAGGCGGAGCTGGAAGCCTGATCCTCCAGACACAACCTGGACCTGCTCAGCCCAGATCCAGGTGGAGCTGCTCCTCGGCCTCCGCCGGCCGCTCGCTGCGCCGCCGCCTGCTGACACCGGCCCGCGGCGTCTTCAGCCCCGAGCGCCGCGAGCCGTGGCGCTGCTGGATCGCATCGGCCGTGCGGCGGAAGGCCTCGCCCTGACGGACCGCCCAGACCTTGTCTCGCGCCTCTCGCGCAGCCTGCTTGTGGTCGCGCAGGGGTTGTGGGTAATCGACACCGAGGAGGCAGCCCGCCGCCCGTTGCTCCCGCTCCCCCATCAGCCAGGGGGTATGCAGGTGCACCGCCGGCACCCGCGCCAGCTCCGGCAGCCAGCGGCGCAGGAACAGCCCTTGCGGGTCGTGATCGAGGCCCTGCTTGATCGGGTTGTAGAGGCGCACGATGTTGATGCCCGTCGTTCCCGCCTGCATCTGGCACTGCGGCCAGTGGATGCCGGGCTCGTAGTCGACGAACAGGCGGGCCAGCACCAGGCCGCTGTCGCGCCAGTGGATCCACAGGTGCTGGCTGGCCACCGCCATCAGCATCGCCCGCATGCGGAAGTTGATCCAGCCCTCGGCGATCAGCGCCCGCATACAGGCATCGACGAACGGCCAGCCGGTGCGGCCTGTGCTCCAGGCCGCCAGCCGCTCCGGATCGGTCTGCCTGAGGCCGGCATAGGCCGGGTGGGCGTCGCGGAACTCCAGCTCCGGCTCGCTCTCGAGTTTCTGGATGAAGTGGCAGTGCCAGTGCAGCCGCTCCTCGAACGCCCGCGGACCGCCGCCGCGGCGACTGGCATGCACCACCTCCCGCAGCGACAGGGTGCCCCAGGCCAGATGGGGCGACAGGCGCGAGCAGGCGGTGGAGGCCGTGAGTGGGCTGGAGAGCCCGCGGGCATAACCGCGGCCACGCTGGCGCAGGAAACTCTCCAGCAGTTCCAGGCCGGCGCGGCGGCCGCCCGGTTGGCAGCCCGGGCAGGGATCGGGCGCCAGGCCCAGATCGGCGGCCGCGGCAATCTCGCCAGGGGCCCACTCCCCCTCCAATGGCGACAGACGATCCGGTGGCAGCAGCGGTTCAGCGCCCATCCGCTCCTCCCAGCGTCGGGCCCAGCCATCACGGCTGCGCAGCCGACGCACGACGCCGTTCTGGGGAAACTCATGCCAGGGGATCCCCCGTGCGCGGCACCAGACACCCACGTCCAGATCGCGCTGAAAGGTCCAGGCATTGCCGGTCTCCTCATGGCTCCAGAGGGCGGCGATCGCCACCCGCCTGCGCAGCCGCTCCAGCAGCGGCACCACCGCGCCGACACGCACCAGCAGGGGCTGCCCCAGAGCCGCCAGCGCCTCGCGCAACGCGTTCAGCGATTCGGCGGCGAACTCCCATTGGCGGCCGGAGGCGTCGGGTTGCGCCCACAGCTCCGGCTCAGCCACATAGAGCGGCAACACCGGTCCACGCCGCGAGGCCTCCAGCAGCGGAGCGTGATCGACCGTGCGCAGATCGCGCTTGAACCAGACGACATGCACGGACTCCATGGCGGCGGAGCCTAGGGAGCGCGGCAGGGCGAGCGGGACACGTCTCGGACGGTCGCCGCAGCCAATGCCGCCAGCAGAGATCAACCTCCTTCGCCACGGGCCTCCAGGTCCCGCTCCAAAGCCGCGCGCAACGCGCGCAGAGAGGCCCCTCAAACGGCAGGGAGAGGCCATCGGGGAGCGCGAGCCCTTGCCCGGAGAGCTGCCTGGTCTGACCGGACGAACCAGACCAGCCCATACCCGATAACAGGCCCCAAACCACCGGATAGCGCTCCGCGCTGCATCAATGTTCAGGAGGCCAAGACCCACCTCTCGGCCCTGCTGGCTCGCGTGGCGGCCGGCGAACGCATCGTTCTGACGCGCAATGGCAAACCCTGCGCCCAGCTGGTTCCCCTCGATCCAGCCCCACGCCGTCGGCTCGGCTTCCTCAAGGGCAGCGTCGATCAGGCCTTCTTCGAGCCCTTGCCCGAGGATGAACGCCAGCAGTGGGGGGCATGAAGCTGCTGCTGGACACCCACGTGCTGCTCTGGGCGGTGCTGGAGCCCCAGAAGCTCTCGTCCAGGCTGCGCAACGCCCTGGAGGACAGCGACAACACGCGCTGTTCGTGAGTGCCGCCACGGCCTGGGAGGTCGCCACCGAGTGGCGGCTGGGGACACTGCAGCACGCATCCGCCGTGGTGCACGACGACCGCATGGCCCTGAATGGCCTGGCCGCCTGCGAGATCCCGATCAGCGGCGAGGTCGCCCGCCGCGCCGGCCTGTGGGACGTGCCGCCTCGCGATCCCTTTGATCGGCTGCTGGCAGCCCAGGCAGTGACGGACGAACTGGTGCTGGCCAGCAACGACGCGGCCTTCAGTCAGTTCGAAGGCGTGGTGCAGCTGAGCTGAGCACCGCCTCCGGCGCGATCCACATGGCGTCGCCATAGGAGAAGAAGCGATAGCCCTGCCGCTTGGCTTCCTCATACAGGGCCAGCAGGCGGCAGCGGCCGATCAGGGCGCTCACCAGCAGCAGCAGCGAGCTCTTCGGCAGGTGGAAGTTGGTGAGCAGGCCCTGCACCACCGCGAAGCGATGCCCCGGCTGGATCACCAGATTCACCGGACCGGTGTGGGGCCTGAGCTCACCGCCATGCAGCGCCGCCACCGCCTCAAGGGTGCGCACGCTGGTGGTGCCCACGGCGATCACCCGTCCGCCCCGCGCGCGGCAGGTCCGCACCGCCGCCACGGCCTCGGGCCGCACCTGCACCCACTCGCTGTGGAGCTCCAGAGCGCGCAGGTCCTCCTGTTCCACGGGCCGGAAGGTGCCCAGACCCACATGCAGGGTCACCGCCGCGATCTCCACCCCCCGCTCCCGCAGGCGCGCCAGCAAGGCATCGCTCAGATGCAGGCCGGCCGTGGGGGCCGCCACCGAACCCGGGCGTTCGGCATAGCGGGTCTGGTAGCGCTCCTCATCGGTGGCCTCATGCTCATGGATGTAGGGCGGCAGCGGCATCTCGCCGTAGCGGGCCAGCAGCGCCTCGATCGCCTCCGGACTGGTGCAGTCAGGCGGGAAGCGCACCACACGTCCGCCGGTCTCCGCATCGGCAGCGACGATCGGCAGCGCCAGCGGCGGCTGGCCGGCATGCTCCAGCTGCACCACATCGCCGGGGCGCAGCCGTTTGGCGGGGCGTGCCAGGCACAGCCAGTCGCTGGACGCGGGCGCCGCGGCCTGGGCAGCGGAGGCTGCCGCAACGTCCGACAGATCCGCCGGATGGGTCTCCTCCCGCTGCCGGAGCGCATCGCCCAGCCCCGATGGGGCGCCTGCCTCGGCTGCCCCTGGCGCCTTTGCGCTCCCGGAACCGACCAGGGACGCCGGCTCGAGCACCAGCAGCTCCACGGCGCCGCCCGTGGCGCGGCGGCCCCGCAGGCGGGCCTTGAGCACGCGCGTGTCGTTCACCACAAGCAGATCACCGGGACGCAGTTCCTCCACCAGATCCCACACCGTCAGGTGGCGGCAGGGGCCCTGCCCAGGGGCCGATTCCAGGGCCGCCTCCAGGGCTGAGGCCGGTTCGCTTGCGTCGGCGCCCCCAGCCTGAGGCGTCGCGGGATCAACCACCAGCAGCCGGGCCCCATGGCGGGGCTCCACGGGCCGCTGGGCGATGAAGGACTCCGGCAGCTCGAAGTCGTAGCTGGAGAGAAGCTGATCGGCCGGATCTGTCATGCCGAGGGACACCGGGTCAGGCGGGTAGGTAGTAGCGCACAAGCGTGAACACACGGTTGCCGCTGGCATCGAGCGCCTGGCGCATGTTGAGGCCGCGCTGGTTGAGCAGCAGGCCGTCGAAGCGATAGCGAGGGATGGCCATGGGCATCACGATCGTGGTGGTGAGATCGGGATTGGCGTCTTCCTGTGCCTCCACGAACGCCACGAACGGATCGATCAGAGAGGCATAGGGACTCTCGAGAATCTCCAGTCGCAGTCCGGGGCTGTCGCCCACCAGCCGCTGCCAGTCGGCACGGATGCGCCCGGGATCCTCGTCTTCCGATCGCACCCAGACACCGATCACCTCATCGGACACCCGGGCCGCGTAGCGAAGCGCATCAAGCGACGGCCGGGTCAACGACGCGATCCACACGAGACTGCGATTCCCCACCGGGTCACGGCGCGGCGGCAGGCTCACCCTGCCGGAGTGATCCGCCGGCAGGGCGATCGACGCATAGACACGGCGGTAACGCCCCCGGATGCCGGCCAGCAGCCACACCAGCAGCGGAATGGCGATCACCACGGTCCAGGCGCCTTCGCTGAATTTGCTCATCACGATCACCAGCAGCACCACCAGGGTGGTGAAGGCACCGAGAGCGTTCATCAGCAGCCGACCCAGCCAGCCAGCTGCTCTGAGTCGCCACCAGCGCACCACCATCCCCGCCTGGGAGAGGGTGAAGGCCATGAACACTCCGAGGGCGTAGAGGTTCACCGCCACGGTGGTGTCGCCCCTGCAGACCAGGATGATCAGGGCGGTGGCCACCACCAGCGCGGCGATGCCGTTCTGGAACACGAGCCGATCCCCGATCCAGCCCATCTGGCGGGGGAGGAAGCGGTCCTGGGCGAGCATGGCCGCCAGGCGAGGAAACCCGGCGAAGGCCGTGTTGGCGGCGAGCGTCAGGATCAGCAGCGTGGTGATCTGCAGGGCCCAGAACAGGGGACTGCCGGCACCGAACACCCGCAGGCCCACCTGGGCCAGCACCGTGCGGTCGGCCTCCGGGGCCACGCCATACAGATAGGCCAGCCCGCTCACCGCCAGGAACATGGCGGCGAGCATCAGACCCATCACCAGCATCGTGGATCGGGCGCGGCGGGCGGCCGGCTCCCGGAACACTCCCACCCCGTTGGCGATGGCCTCGATGCCGGTCATCGCCGAGCAGCCGGAACTGAAGGCGCGCAGCACCAGAAACAGGCCCAGCGGTTGCACCGCACGGATGAGCGGCGGCGGATCGGGGCGGAAACCGTGGTCGAACAGGAGATCCTGCAGACCGAACACGGCCAGCAGCGCCACCATCACCACAAAGGCGTAGGTGGGCACGGCAAAGGCCTGACCGGCCTCGCGCAGGCCGCGCAGATTGGCCCAGCCGACAGCCAGCAGCAGCAGCAGGGACAGCGGCACCTCATACGGCAGCAACGCCGGCGAGAGCGACGAAAGGGCCTGGGTGCCGGCCATCAGGCTCACGGCCGCCGTGAGGGTGTAATCCACCAGCAGCGCCGCCGCTGCGATCAGGGCCGGCAGGGTGCCGAGGTTCTCGCGGGCCACCACGTAGGAGCCGCCCCCCTGGGGATAGGCCTCGATCGTCTGGCGATAGGAAAACACCACGATCGCGATCAGCACGATGATCGCGACGGTGATCGGCAGCGACAGGTTCAGGGCCGCGCTGCCGGCCAGGATCAGAACACCAAGCGCGGCCTCGGTGGCATAGGCCACCGAGGAGAGCGCATCGGACGACAGGATCGGCAGCGCCTGGATGCTGGGGAGGCGTTCGTCGGCAGCCCGGCTGCGGGGCAGGGGCTTGCCGAACAGGCCGTGAAACAGGGCCTGGCCCGCGAATGGCGTCACGGCAGCGGCAGTCTCAGAGGGCCAGGCTCTCGGGGTTGGTTTCGATCAGCTGGGCCAGATCCTTGAGGAAGGCGGCGGCGTGGGCGCCATAGACGGTGCGGTGATCGCAGGTGAGGTTCACCTGCATCTGATTGGCGACGCGGATCGAGCCGTCCTTGCCCGCCACCACCGTCGGCCGCGAGGCGGCCACCGCCAGGATGGCGCCGGTGCCGGGGGGCAGGATCGCGTCGAAGCGATCGACCCCGAACATGCCCAGATTGGAGAGGGTGAAGGTGCCGGTGCTGTATTCCTCCGGCTTGAGCTGCTTGCTGCGGGCGCGGGCCACCAGATCGGCCCAGTTGCGGGCCAGTTCATAGATGTCGGTGCGATCGGCACTGGCCAGCACCGGGGTGATCAGGCCGCCGTCCTCCATGGCCACCGCCACCGCCACGTTCACGGCGGCGGGGTAGGCCATGGCGCTGCCATCGGCCGTCGTGGCGGCGTTCACCTGGGGATGGCGCGCCAGGGTGACGGCGACGGCCTTGGCCAGCAGGGCAGTCATCGTGACGCCCTTGCTCTTCACCTGCTTGTAGAAGGCGTCGAGCTTGGTGGTGGTGATGGTGTAGCCCACCCGGAAGCAGGGCACCGCCAGGCTGGCGAGCATGTTGCGGTTGACCGCGTTCTGCAGGGTGTTGAAGGCCACGGCCTCACCGGGCCTGCCGAAGGTCTGGCCGGCGGGGGCAGCAGCAGGCGCGGTGGCGCCATTGCCGGCGGCAGCGGCCACGGCGGGGCCACTTCCCTCGGCGACGCGGGGCAGGCTCACCGGCTGCCCGGTGGCGCGCTGCACGTCCTCGGCCTGGATGCGGCCATGGGGGCCGGTGCCGGCCACGCTCTCCAGGGCCACCCCCAGCTGGGCGGCCAGCTTGCGGGCGCGGGGGCTGGCGACGATGCGGCCATCGGCGCGGGCCGCCACCGGTGCGGCTGCAGGAGCAGCGGCCGGAGCGGGCGCAGCCACAGGGGCATGGGCCGGTGTGGCAACCGGAGCCGGGGCGGCGGCAGGCGCGGCAGCCGGAACAGGGGCGGCCGGGGACGGGGCGGCAGCGGACACAGGGGCGGCAGCTGCGGAAGCGGTGGCGGCGGCGCCTCCGGCGGGATGGCGGGCGGCCACCTCGGCGATCTCGGCCTCGGTCTCGACGATCAGCCCGATCGTCTCGCCCACGGGAGCAGTGCCGCCGGACGGCAGCAGCACCGCCGCCAGGTAGCCCTCATTGAACGACTCGACATCCATGTCGGCCTTGTCGGACTCGACCACAAGCACCGACTCGTTGCGCTCGACCCGGTCTCCGGGTTTCTTGAGCCACTCCACCACCTTGCCCTCCGTCATGGTGGAGCTGAGGGCAGGCATGAAAATTTCGTGGGTGGCCAACGGTTGCTCCCGCGCGACGGGGCGGATCCTACCGAGCGAAGCCGGCTCTCCTTCCGCAGCCGCCACTGATGCAGCCACGGCGGTGGCCCCACCCCGATCGCTGGCTCCTCAACCGCCCGGCGGGCCCGGATGGATGGCCGCCGGACGGGCGGCCCAGACGCGGTGCCGCCCGCCAGGGGCTGCCGGGCTGGCGAGCAGCCGGAGC
>Ga0214917_10006082_pt1 | contig 12675 bp, 12 predicted proteins | sample LL_1208_BB_MetaG_FD_177983 | JGI IMG/M metagenome (GOLD analysis project Ga0214917, IMG submission 177983) | Freshwater microbial communities from Lake Lanier, Atlanta, Georgia, United States - LL_1208_BB | ecosystem: Environmental > Aquatic > Freshwater > Lake | place: USA: Georgia | collected... | reverse complement strand
AATTGATAGCGGATAATGTGTTTTGAAAATATGTGCATTTAAAAGTGTTCTCCATGTCCCGCCACATAAATATAAGTTCTTTATTTTATTTTTTCTTAACCATTCAACTTTATTTAAATAAAAACTAATAATACTGTTAACTTTATTTCTATTTTTCTTAGGTTGATTAAATAATCTTAAAACACCTAAAGGTAATGATATCTTTTCATGAATAACGTTCTTCTCAACTCTAGCGAGTTCCAAGCTTCCCCCTCCTAAATCAGCCACTACTCCGTTTACTCTTTGAAATCCTATAATAACACCTAAGGCAGAGTTTTCGGCTTCCTGCGTGCCAGACAAAACTTCGATTTTTCTTTTTAAAATTTTTTGAGCTTTAATAATAAATATTTTTGAGTCAGTTGCCTCTCTTATAGCTGCTGTTCCAATAATTTTAAATTTTTTTACTTTTAAATTAATTAATATCCTCCTAAATCTTTGTAGGACGCTTAAAGCAAATTCAGACCCTTTGGGATCTAATTTTCCTGTTTTATCAAGATTTTTTCCTAATTCACAAATTGCCTTCTCATTAAAAATGGGAATTTGAGAATTTAATAAATTATCATAAATTAACATTCTAATTGAGTTTGATCCAAGATCAATAATTGCTTCTTTATTAATTAATTTTTTTTCTTTTAAGACTTTTTCAATTATCATCTAATTTATAGTAATTTTTTCTGGCATATTCAGTTCGCTCGATTGCCCTCTGCCAGATAAGCTTGGATTTTTCATAAAATAATTGTGAGCTGAAAATTGATTATTTTTATTAGTTTTTATTTTAACGTAATTATCCTCTTTATTTAAAAACCAACTTTGCAAAGTATCTTTATAATTTGCAACCATAATTTGATCTAAAACTTGCTCATGCACTGTCGGATTTGTTATAGGCATTATAATTTCAATTCTTCTATCAAGATTTCTTGTCATTAAGTCTGCTGAACCAATAAAAACCAAATTTTCTCTAGAAGGCATAGAATAGCCATTTGCGAAACAATAAATTCTTGAATGCTCTAAAAATCTACCAACGATACTTTTTACCATAATGTTTTCTGACAGATTTTTTATTCCTGCTCTAAGACAACAAATGCCCCTGACAAATAGAAATATTTTTACACCCGCTTTAGATGCTTGATAAAATTTATTGATCATTTCTTGATCTACTAAAGAATTCATTTTTGCCCAAATTTCTGCATTTTTTCCTTGTTTTATATTTTTAATTTCCTGATCTATTAAATTATAAAGTTTAGATCTAATGTCATAGGGTGATAAGATTATTTTTTTAAGATTTTTTGGTTTAGAATTGCCAGTCACATAATTAAAAAAACTTTCAATATCTTTTCCAATAATAGGATCTGAACTAAAAAATGATAAATCTGTATATATTTTTGCATTAATTGGGTGATAGTTTCCTGTTCCAATATGAACATATGTTCGCATTTTTAAATCTTCTCTTCTAACAACTAAACTTGCTTTTGCATGTGTTTTTAAATTCACAAATCCGTAAACAACTTGAACGCCTGATTTTTCTAGAATATTAGCTAAACTGATATTTTTTTCTTCATCAAATCTTGCTTTAATTTCAACTACTGCTGTAACTGACTTTCCTTTTTCAGCAGCATCAACTAGTGCTTTAACTATGGGAGAATCAACTGTGGTTCTATAAAGTGTTTGTTTGATTGCAATTACATTTGGATCGTTAGCAGCTTGACTCAAAAATTGAATTACAGAATCAAACGTTTCGTAGGGATGATGCACAATAAAATCTTTGGCCTTAATTGCATCAAAATAATTATTATTATGTTGTTTTAATCTTTCAAGTTGTCTTGGATTAAATGGTTTAAAAACATAATTATTATTATCTTTATTATAAATCTCATCTATTTGTTGCAGACCAACAAAGCTATCTATCTCATAAATTTGATCTTTTTTTACATCTAAATTCTTAACAAGAAATTTTTTAAGATCTTCATCAATATTAGATCTTATTTCAAGTTTAACTATTCTTCCTCTTTTTCTTTTTTTTAAAACCTGTTCTAAATGCAAAACTAAATCCTCTGCTTCCTCCTGAATTTCTATATCACTATCTCGAATGATTTTAGCTGATGTAGATTTAATTAATTTATAATCCGGAAATAAAATATTTACGTAACTACTAATAATATTTTCTACACTAATATACTTTTTTATATTTTGCTTATTACTTACATTAATAAATCTTTCAATTTTTTTAAGGATCAAGACTAAAGAAAATCTTTTTTTATTTTTATTTTTTTTTCTTTTAGATAGTGACAGAACTACAAAGAGACCTTGATTTGGAATAAATGGAAAAGGATGAGATGGGTCTATCATTAAAGGGGTAAGGACTGGATAAATATTTTCTTTGAAATATTTTGTTAATTTTATCTTTTCACTGGAATTTAATTCATTATGTCTAACAAAAAAAATTCCTTCTTTATTTAAGTTTATTTTTAAGTTAGCCCAAATATCATTAGATTTTTTTAACAAAATTTTTGTTTTCTCTATAATTTTATTTAGTTGTTGTTTAGGGTTTAATCCATCAGGGGATACAAAATTTATTCCTTCTCTAATTTGATTAAAAATACCAGCGACGCGAACCATGAAAAATTCATCTAGGTTATTGGCTGCAATAGACAAAAATCTAATTCTTTCAAGTAAAGGAATATGAACATTTCCCGCCTCACTTAAAACTCGTAAATTAAATTTTAACCAAGAAATTTCTCTATTTATATATTTGTAAGGTTCTATGGAATCTTTCGATAAGCTAACTTGTTTGGGCATATTTAGTTAGTATAATATAATAATGTTAAACTTATATGTCATGCGACATTCCAAATCTAGCTGGAAAAATAAAAGTTTGAAAGATTATGATCGTCCTTTATCTAAAAAAGGTAAATTAGATATTAAAATTATTAGTGAATTTTTAAAAGGTAAAAAAACTAAATTTGATTTAGCTTATGTTTCTAAATCAAAAAGAACGCAACAAACTTATAAAAGTTTAGAAAAAAAGATAAAAATTAATAAAGTAATATTTTCCAAAAAATTATATCTATGTGATTCAGATACAATTCTCAAATTCATAAAAAGAACAAAATCAAAATATAAAAATTTACTTCTTATAAATCATGAGCCTTTATGTAAAAAATTAATTTTAAAACTAATAAAAAAAAAATATATAAAATTTAAAGAAAATCTTTTTAAAACTTCAAGTATTGCAAAAATTAATTTTGATAATGATAAATGGAATAAAATTAAAAATTATTCAGGAAAATTAAAATTTTTTAAAACTCTAAATGATTAATTAAGAGTCCAAGGAATATCCTGAAGATCTAACGGTACGTATCAAATCAGCTTTTTTATTAAAATTTATAGCTTTTCTAAGCCTTCTTATATGAACATCTACGGTTCTGCTCTCCACATTAATACTTTCTCCCCAAACATTATTTAGCAATTGTTCTCTTGAATATACCCGTTGTGGGCTTTTGATTAAAAAATCTAAAAGTTTATACTCTGTAGGTCCAAGTTTTATTTCATGATTATCTCTAAAAACTTTTCTTGTAATACGATCAATTTTTAAATCTTTAAAAGTTGCAAAATCTTCCAATATACTAGGCTTAAATCTTTTTAATAAAGATTTAATCCTCAAAATTAATTCTTTGTTATTAAATGGTTTAGTAATGTAATCATCAACCCCAGTTTCTAAACCCCTAACTTTATCTTCAACTTCACTTTTGGCAGTCAACATAATAACTGGAATATTCTTTAATTTATTATCTCTTTTAATCTGTTTACAAACTTCAATTCCAGAAAAATCCGGCAGCATCCAATCTAAAATTACAAGATCAGGAAGATCACGTTTAATAACTTGCAATCCTTCTTGTCCAGTTTCTGCTTCTTTAACTTTAAAACCCTCTTTGCTAAGGTTGTATTTTAAAAGAGTAACTAGAGGTTTTTCATCTTCAACAATTATAATATTAGCAGACATTTATTTTACTTTTTAACAATAGAATCCTGTCCCTTTGGTCTTTCTCCTTTAATCTGCGATCCTCTAATTAAAAAATAAATTTGTTCTACTATGTTTGTTGCATGATCCCCAATTCTTTCAATATTTTTTGCTATAAATAAAAGATGAGTGCCATCCTCTAGATTTTTTTTATTATTTTTCATAAATTTTAATAATTCTTCCATTAATGTAGAGATTATATTGTCAATATTTTGATCTTTTATCCAAACTTCCAAAGCACTTTCTGCAGATCGTTTAGAATAAGAGTCCATTGCTAATTTTAAGTTTTTTTGCACAAGCTCAGCACAATTTTTTAAATCTTTCAAAATTACATTTTCTAATGGCAATTTTAATGCCAACGATCTTTTTGCAATATTTTTTGAAAGATCTCCCACTCTTTCTAATTCAGATGAAATTTTCATTGCACTTACCGTCTCTCTTAAATCCACTGCTAACGGTTGCCTTAAGGCTATAAGATCAATTACCTGTGATTCAATTTTTTTTTCATAATCATCTAATCTTTCATCTTTACCAATTATTCTATCAACAATATCAGGATCGTTTTTTTGTAAAGAAATAATACTATTTGCAAACTGACTTTCAGCCAGGGCACCCATTTTAATTATTGTATTATTTAGGCTTTGTAACTGTCCTTCATATGAAGTTACTATATGCTCATTCATGATTTTTTCTCCAAGTTAAATTATTATTATACATTTTATTAACCAAAACGTCCTGTAATGTAATCCTCTGTCTCCTTTCGATTAGGTTTTAAAAAAATCTGTTTTGTTAAATTAAATTCAACTAAATCGCCAAGATACATAAAGGCTGTAAAATCAGAAATACGTGCTGCTTGTTGCATATTATGTGTTACAATAGCTATGGTATAATCTTTTTTTAATTCATTAATCAGTTCTTCAACTTTATTAGTAGAAATTGGATCTAACGCAGAAGTAGGTTCGTCAAGTAAAATAACCGAGGGTTTTACTGCAATTCCTCTAGCAATACATAACCGTTGCTGTTGTCCTCCTGATAATGACAAACCACTTTGAGCGAGAATATCTTTAACCTCATTCCATAATGCAGCTTTTTTTAAAGCCCATTCAACACGTTCATCCATGTCTTTTTTATTTAAATTTTCATATAAACGAACTCCAAAGGCTATATTATCGTAAACCGACATTGGAAATGGAGTAGGTTTTTGAAAAATCATTCCGACTTTTGATCTTAATAAATTTAAATCAAGTTTAGGATTTAGGATATTTTCTCCATATAAATTAATTTCTCCTTCAGCCCGCTGGTCCGGATATAAATCGAACATTCTATTAAAAGTTCTTAAAAGAGTTGATTTTCCACATCCTGAAGGCCCTATGAATGCTGTAATTTTATTTTCTTCTATATTTAAATTAATATCTTTTAATCCTTTAAATTTTCCATAATAAAAATTTAAACTTTTTACTTCAATGGCATTTTTTTTCATATTGTTTTCTCCTTTAAAAAAATTCTCGCAATAATATTAAGTAATAAAACTGTTAAAGTAATTAATAGTGCTCCGCCCCAAGCTAAATTAATCCAGTTGTTATAAGGACTTAAAGCAAATTGATAAATTACCACAGGTAAATTAGCCATTGGCTTATTCATATCCAAAGAAAAAAATTGATTATTAAGCGCTGTAAACAATAATGGTGCTGTCTCCCCACTAATTCTAGCCACAGCCAATAAAACTCCTGTTAATACTCCACTTTTTCCAGCTCTTAAAACCACTTTTAATGAAACTTTCCATTTTGGTGCACCTAAAGCAAAGGCCGCTTCCCTTAACTGCACAGGAACAAGTCGTAAAATATTCTCCGTAGTCCTCAAAATTACGGGGATAGCTAATAATGCCAACGCAAACGTCCCAGCATATCCTGAAAAATGTTTTACTTGAGAAACATAGATGGCATATACAAATAAACCAATAACTATAGATGGTGCTGATAACATAATATCAGAAACGAAACGAGTTATTGAAGCGATTAAATTTTTACTTCCGTACTCAGATAAATAAATTCCAGCTAAAATTCCAATGGGAGTACTTACTAAAGTTGTTAAAGAAACAATCATTAAGCTACCAATAATTGCGTTTGCAAGACCTCCTCCTCCAGTTCCGGCTGCTGGTGTTTTGTTTAAGAAAAAATCAATACTCCATAATCCAGAAAATCCTTTCGAAAAAAGAATGATTAAAATCCATATTAATGCGCTCACACCAATAATCATAGCTGAGTTAGAAAAAAATAATCCAATAACGTTTTTTCGTTTTCTTTTTTTATATAAAGAAATATCCATATTATGTTTTAATTCCTTCTTTCTTTTGCATATTAAGTAGCATCAGCTTCGCTGCAGCTAAAACTGTAAATGTGATTATAAACAATGCTAAACCTAACGCAAAAAGAGATGCATAATGCAACCCTGGTTCTGCCTCACCAAATTGATTTGCCAAAGTAGACGCTATAGAAGATCCTGGTGAAAACAATGATGGATTAATTTTGTTTGCATTTCCTATAACAAAAGTAACCGCCATAGTTTCTCCTAAAGCTCTTCCCAACCCCAACATAATACCTCCTACGACACCATTTTTTGCATAAGGTAAAACAATTTTAGTAACCACTTCCCATGTTGTGCAACCAATTCCATAAGCTGATTCTTTTAATACTGGAGGAACTATTTCAAAAACATCTCTCATTACAGATGCAATAAATGGAATAATCATAAAAGCTAAAATTATTCCTGCACAAAGCATACCAATACCGTTGGTTGGTCCAGAAAATAAAGTACCAATTATAGGCAAATTTCCTAGTGAAGTTTTCAATGCAGGCTGAATATAATCTCCAAATATTGGAGCAAAAACAAAAAGACCAAACATCCCATAAATTATTGACGGTACAGCTGCTAATAACTCAACGGCTGTTCCTAATGGTCTTTTTAGCCACAATGGTGAAATCTCAGTTAAAAATAAAGCTATTCCAAAACTAATTGGAACAGCAATACAAAGTGCTATCAAAGCAGAAACTAACGTTCCATAGATAGAAACAACAACACCAAATTTAGAGTTTACTACATCCCAATCAGTACTAACAAAAAAACCAAATCCAAATTCTTTAAAAGCAGGCCAGGCAGTAAAAATTAATGATAAAATTATACCTATTAAGAAAATCAAAACCAAAACTGCAAATGACATTGTTAATTTATGAAAAACAAAATCCTGAGCTCTTTGAATTTTTACAACTTTATTTTTAACAGCTTTAGTCATTTATTTTTAAAAAGAAATTAAAATAAACTACCCTAGTTTAGCACTAGGGTAGTTTAATAGCTAAATTTACACTATTTCTTTATTTGACTCCAAACATTCTTAGCGATGTAATCAGTGACGTTCGCTGGAAGCGCAACGTAATCTAATTCTGCTGCGGATTTACCACCGTTTTTGAAAGACCACTCAAAAAATTTAAGAGCCGCATTTGATTTTTCTTTATTAGCGGAGTCTTTATACATTAATATAAAAGATGCTCCTGTGATTGGCCATGATTTATCACCCTTTTGATTTACAAGAGCAATTCCCATTCCAGGTGTTGATGCCCAGTTAGCATTAACTGCTGCCGCTCCAAAAGACTCTAAGTTTGGGTTAACAAATTTACCATCATGGTTTTTCATAGAGAAATAAGGAATTTTATTTGATTTTGCGTAAGCATATTCAACGTAACCAATTCCACCTTTGATTCTAGTTACGTTTGCTGCAACACCTTCATTTCCTTTTCCACCTGTATTAGATTTAGCAGTCCAGTTAACGGTTCCACCTGATCCAATTTTTTCTTTCCAAGAAGCACTAGCTGCTGAAAGATAATCAGTGAATATTTTTGTTGTTCCAGAACTATCAGATCTTGTTACAACCGTAATATCTTGATCAGGTAATTTTTTTCCAGGATTTAAAGCGACAATATGTTTATCGTTCCACTTTAAAATTTCTCCAGCAAATATTTTAGCTGAAGTATCTCCGTCGATTTTAAGTTCACCTGGCTTAAATCCCTCAAGATTATAAATTATTACAACTCCACCGATGATAGCTGGAAACTGAACCATTCCATCTTTTTCTAGTTCATCTCCCTTTAACGGATTATCTGTTGCTCCAAAATCAACTGTTTTTTCTCTAATTTGCTTTATTCCACCACCTGAACCTATAGAAGCATAGTTTAAACTATCTCCTGACACACCCTTATATTGTTCGGCCCATTTAGTGTAAATTGGAGCTGGAAATGATGCTCCAGCACCCGTGATCTCAATACCTTTTGCAAAAGCACTTGTTGAAACTAACAAAGCTATAACAAATGATAAAATATATTTAACTTTTTTCATTGTATTCCTTTTTTTTTTTTTTTAAAATTAAACGTCTTTTAAACTTTCCTAATAGCAAATATGTTACAGTTTTATGAAAGAATTATTACAATAATTAAATCTATAGTTGTATATTTTTGAGTGAATTTTTTTAATAATCTTGAGAAAGACTAAATTCTTGCAGCTCAACAATAAATTCTGAGCCCTTATCTTCAGAACTCAAAATTCTTAAATCACCCCCATGTTGATTAATAATATGTTTTACAATCGACAATCCAATTCCTGTTCCATTTATTTTTAATCTCTTGGCATTTTCTGATCTATAAAATCTTTCTGTTATTCTTAAAATTTCATTTTTTGGAATACCTATCCCTTGGTCCTTGATGGACACAAATATTTTTTGATTTTTTGAGGCAATCTTAATTGTAATCTCTTTATTTTTATTTGCCAAAGAATATTTAAGTGCATTATCTAAAATATTATTAAATAAAATGAAAAGTTTTTCTTTATCCGCATTTACAAAATAATTTTGTTCAGAATTAATAAATTTAATATTAATTTTTTTTTGTTGAGAATCCTCTGAAAAATTATTAATATTTTCTTTCAAAACTTTAGTAATATTAACCTTTCCTGTTGGTCTGATATGTTCCTGCTGTTCAATTCTATTAAGCATTAGTAAATCATCTATTAAATTCTGCATTTTATTTGCTTGTTTTTGCATTATTTTAATAAATTTTTTTTGTGTTTGAACATCATCTTTTGCAAAAGTTTGAATTGTTTCTAAAAATCCTTTAATCGAAGCGAGAGGTGTCTTTAACTCGTGACTAACATTTGCTACAAAATCTGACCTAAGTTCTTGAGCCTTTTTAATTTCACTATAATCTTTCATGATAATAATTATATTATCTTGCTCTGTAAATATAACATCTACTTTTAAATATTTATAAGTAGGTATTTTTAATTCTAATTCAATTTTTTTTATTTCTTTATCATGTCTACTTTGATCTATTGCATCTAATAACTCAGGTTGTCTTAATTCAGAACCGATATTTTGTGCAATTATCTTATTTCCAAAAAAATTTAAAGCCGAGGAATTTGCGAAAGTTATAATATTAAATTTATTAACAATAATTATAATATCTCGAAGATGGTTAATAAAAAAATCTTGTAGATCTTTATTAATTAAACTTTTGTCACTATTGGTAATTAAATTATTTTGCAAGGTCTCTTCTTTTTCTTTAAGCAAAACTTCTTTAAATGAATAAATTAACGATAGTAGAATTAAATTTATAAATAAAATTATTAAAGAATAAGAAAAATATAAATAACTTATAATATTCGATACTAGCCCGAGAATAATAAATAATTTCAACATCCTATAGATTTATAAAGCAAATCAAACGTTATTCTACTTATCAATGTAATAAAAATGAAACATAAGTTTCATTAAATTTACATACAAATCACTTAAGTGATCCTTAAATGCAAATAATTAATAATTTAAAAATTAAATATTTACCTAAAGATTTTTTTGTCTCAACAAGTAATTTTTTTCAACCACAGTTTGATTGCTATTTAGCCAATAGCAAAAGCGAAATTAAGAAAGCACAAAGACTTAGATATAAAATTTTTTTTAATGAAAGAAATGGTCAAAAAATATTTAATTTAAGTTCTTTTAAGAGAGACGCTGATAAATTTGATAAATATAGTGATCATATTATAGTTACATATAAATCATCAAAATTTAGTAAAACTAAAATTGTTGGTACCTATAGGCTTCTTCAGCAAAAAGTAGCTCTACAACAATGTGGTTTTTATTCATCTGAGGAATTTAATTTAAATACATTATATAAATCTCAGGATAGGCCTCGGAATGGCTTAGAATTAAGTAGATCATGCGTATCTCAACAATTTAGAAAAAAAAACGTATTACATTTAATGTGGTCAAAAATAAATGAATATGTTCAACATAATAAAAACGATGTGTTGTTTGGAATGGCTAGTTTTTTAGAGGAAAACCCTGAGATAATAAAAGAAGAATTATCTTATCTATATCAAAAATTCTTAATGCCTGAAAACATAAGAGTGGATGCAATCTTTTCAAAAAAAACGGAGATGAATATAATTTCGACTGAAAATCTATCTGATATCTCTGTTATTAAAAAGCTTCCTCCTTTGATTAAAGCATACTTAAGATTGGGTGCTAAAATTGGAGATGGAGCTGTTGTTGACAAAGTATTTAAAACTACCGATGTATTTATTTATCTCCCTTTTAATACAATTAAACCTGAATATTTAAAAAAATTTAGTTTATAATATTTTGATTCGAAATGATCAAAATATTATTTCGCTCATTAATTGAAAAAATATTTGGCTTTTCTTTTTTAAAAAAACTTTATAAAGAAAATTATTCTGATCCAGAATTACAAGATAACTTTTGGAAAAAAAGTTTAGAAATTCTCAAAATTAAATATTTTCTATCAAACTCTGAACGTATTCCAAGCAAAGGTTCATGCGTAATTGTATCCAATCATCCTTTTGGAATATTAGATGGATTAATTATCTGTTCCGAAGTTGCAAAATTAAGAAAGGATTACCGAATATTAATTAATGAAGAACTAACTGCAATTGATCATATAAGAGATTATCTTTTTCCATTAAGATTAGACAATGGCAAAGATTCTGCAAAGATTAATATAAAATCTAAAAATGACGCCATTGAATTTATAAATAAAGGAGGATTAGTTATAATTTTTCCCTCCGGAGAAGTTGCAACCTCTGAAAAACTTTTTAAAAAAGCTGTAGAAAAAAATTGGAAACCTATAATTGGCTCAATATTAAGAAAAGTAAATTGTAAAATCTTACCAATATATTGTTATGGTCAAAACAGCTTCTTATTTCAACTCATAGGTATTATTAATTATAAACTAAGAAGAATATTTTTTGCACGAGAACTAATTAATAAATCTAATAAAGAATTTAATGCTAAATGTGGATATTTATTAGAAAGTGTAATTTTTCATAATCTTGAGAATATAGAGATAGCTAAAAAATTAAGATATGAGACTCTTAAAATTGCAAATTTACACTAGCTGTTTGTAAAAATATTTTGGCACAATTTTCCCATGTATAATTTCTTGCAATATCTTTGCAGTCTTCTTTTTTTATTTTTAAAGCTTTTTTCATAGATTCTTTTAAATTCCAGTCCAAACAGTCTACTTTTGTATTCTGTAAAATACACTTTGGTCCCGTGACTGGATAGGCTGCTACAGGAACTCCAGCTGCTAAAGCTTCGATAATAACGATTCCAAATGTGTCCGTTTTGCTTGGAAATACAAAAACATCACTAGCAGCGAGATATGAAGCAACCTCTTTTTCTTTTAACATCCCTGTAAATAAAACGTTTTTATAACTCTTCTTTAATTCACCCAATTGTGGTCCATCACCAACGATAACCTTTGAGCCTTGAATATCAATATCTAAGAAAGCCTTAATATTCTTTTCAATCGCTACTCTCCCAACATAAGTATAGATAGGTCTTGGCAGTGCAATATTAAACTTTTCTACTTTACCAAAAACTTTTTTATTAACGCCCCTTGTCCAAACAACTAAATTTTTAAATTTTCTATTTTGAAGTTCGTTTACCATATTTTTGGTTGTAACTAAAATTTTATCAGAAGCTTTGTGAAAATATCTTAAAAAAGAATATCCAATACTTACTGGTATATGTGTTCTTTCATTGACATATTCTGCAAACTTAGTGTGAAGTGAAGATGTAAAGCGAATTTTGTTTTTTATACAAAATCTTCTTGCAAAGAAACCAAGTGGGCCCTCTGTTGCTATATGAACTATGTGTGGTTTAATCTCCTCAATTTTTTTATAAATTTTTGGATAAGCATTTATTGATAATCTTATTTCTGGATAGGTTGGGCAAGGAATGGTTATAAATTCATTTGGTGTTATTAAAAAAATTTTATGCTTTAATTTTTTTAATTCATCAACTAAATAACTTAAGGTTTTTACAACTCCATTAACTTGTGGATGCCATGCATCGGTGATAATGAGAATTTTATAACTCTTCATTATGATGCTATTCTAATTTTTTCCAACTCGTAATTATCTATTACTATTTCTTTTCTTTTTTCTACCCAATTAATTATTTCTAATTTTCCATTGAAATGTTCAACTAGAGCAGTACAACTTTCAACCCAATCTCCATCATTAATGTAATGAATGTCGTCAATATATTGCAT
>Ga0214917_10006081_pt1 | contig 12675 bp, 9 predicted proteins | sample LL_1208_BB_MetaG_FD_177983 | JGI IMG/M metagenome (GOLD analysis project Ga0214917, IMG submission 177983) | Freshwater microbial communities from Lake Lanier, Atlanta, Georgia, United States - LL_1208_BB | ecosystem: Environmental > Aquatic > Freshwater > Lake | place: USA: Georgia | collected... | reverse complement strand
ACGGAAACGTGTTGGTGCTAAACCGACTGTGCACGAGCACCAAGGCAGATTCCATGTCTTCGTCTGACAAATCGGCGAAGAACATGCCCAGCTCGGGGGTGGTGAGCATTCCTTTATATACGAGTGTTCGCGACGACAACGAGGGGAAGTACGTGCGCAACTCTTCGGGCAACTCGTGTTCGGTGCGTTTGCGGGCGACGAAGAGTTTGCGATCGAGCGCGATGCCGGTTTCACCCGTGCGTGACGCCACGAAGCAGTGCTCGAAACTCGGCATCACACGCCGGGCACTCGCCCCCAAGCACGATGGGTCGACGGGCACGCCGCGCCACCCGAGCACCTGCAGACCTTCTTCATCAAACGTGCGCGTGATTGCGGCGCGAGCCTTCTCGGCGAGGTTGGTGTCAGCCGGGAGAAACGCAAGACCCACTGCGTAGGCCCCGCGCGTCGGCAGCTCAAAGCCAGCGGCGCCATTGGCACCCGTGCTGCTCGCTGCACGGCCCTCGCGCTTAGCCACTTTGCGCAAGAACTTGTCGGGCACCTGCAGCAAGATGCCCGCACCGTCACCCGTGTCAGGCTCGGCGCCGGTGGCACCGCGGTGCTCCATGCTGCAGAGTGCGCCGAGGCCGGTCTGCACGATGCGGTGGCTGGCGACACCTTTTGTATGCACCACGAACGACACGCCGCACGAGTCGTGCTCGAAGCGCGGGTCGTAGAGGCCGCGCGCCGACGGAACCGCCGACGCGGGCAGGGCGCCGCCCGATGACACAGCGGTCGCCGGCAGGGCGCCACCCGTCGGCGGCAGATCGTGAAGCATTCGGGCTGTCTCGCAATGGGTCGTGCTGCTGGTGCACCCACCGACTGGTGGGCACCGGGACGACGCTGGCCCGCGGAATCAGCCTACTTGGTTGACCGTCAGGATGGTGCCCGGAATCTCTGGGCGATCGGGGTTCGTTTGTGCAGGCACCGACTTGATCGTCATCCGACTACTCGTTGTCGATGACATCATCAGTTGGAAGTAGCTGGGTGAGCGCGTCGCCCTCATCGGCCCCAACGGCACCGGCAAGACGCACCTCTTGAAGGTGTTGTCGCAAGAACTCTCCCCCGGCACAGGCGATGTGAAGTTCGGCCCGCGCACGTCGGTGGGCGTGTTCACGCAAATCAACGACCGGCCCGACTTTCTCGGTCGCGAGTGCATCGACATTGTGCACGACCGCATCAGCGATGAAGAAAAGGCGATGAAGACCCTCGCCCGCTACGGGTTGCGCAACCAGGCACGGCAAAAGTTCGAAACGCTCTCAGGCGGCCAGAAGGCGCGGCTCGAGATCTTGCGCCTCGAGATCGAGGGCCACAACGTGCTGCTGCTCGACGAACCCACCGACAACCTAGACATCGAGTCGTCGGAAGCGCTGGAGAAAGCCCTCGACGGTTTCGAGGGCACGGTCATCGCCGTCAGCCACGACCGCACGTTTCTTGCGCAGTTCGACCGCTACATCATGATCACCGACGCAGGCGAGGTGTATGCGCTGCCCGACTTCGACGTCGCGCTACGCGGGCTGCAGCAACCCGACCAACTCGCGACGCTGAAGCTGGCCAAACCGCTGCACGCCTAGCCAGGGCAACCTCTCTACGCGCTGACTCGCGCCGGCGACGATTCAACCTTCGACTGGGTCGGTACTCACGCAGTTCGCTGATGCCCAGTTCGCCGTGTCGAACAATGTTTTGCCCGCAATTCGTTCAATCTCGGCGCGTGCCGCCGACATCTCGGCTTCAATCTTTGACAACGCCGACGGCGCTGTCAGTTCTCCGAACGGGCACATGTGGCGCGGTGGATTGCCGCCAATGAGATAGCCGAGCTCTACGAGTCCGACCCCTTTTCCGCAGTATTCCTCGTTGCCGAATTGCTTGCGACTATAGAAACACATGTAATCGCTCACCGTTGCCACGGGCTGACCAGCCTTCACGGTGTCGCCCGATTTCACCAACACGTTTTCAACGTGCTCGGTTTCCCACGCAACACTCGGTTGGCCTGGGCCCTGGGCAAAATGGATGGAGTAATCGCCGCTGTAGAGCTGCTCAACCTGCCACACGACGCCATCAACTGGTGCGACCACGACGGTGCCAAGCGGAACGAAGAACGTCGGCTGCGGGTTGCGTCGTTCGTTACTCGTGCCGGCACCGTCAATGTTGCCGAAGTCGGATATCGGTAGGCCTTCGTCATATAAGTCGGCGTGCTGCATGACGAGTGACCAGTCCACCGACGCGAGATCAATCGGCAAGGTTTGAAGTAGAAACTCGCTCAGCGGTGCGGTGGTAGGGCTCGGCGTGGGATTCGTTACGTTCGTTTTAACCGGACTGGTGTCGACATTTCGCGCCGACTCACCCTCGCCCCCACATGCAGCAGTAGTCAGCACCAAGGTGCCGACTAAGGCGAACCACGATTTTCGCATCACGAACCGATTGTAGTACTCAGGCCAGCCCCACGTGTACTGACGTACGTCTAGTCGTTGCCACAGTTGAACGGTGTGTACCAAGATGCTGCAGCAGTAGCCAAACATGGAAACAATTGCGAAGAGCGACGAATTAGCTCTTCAGCGAACCCGAGGAGATCCACTCGTTCTTCCACCTTGAATACGTACGGCTACCACGCGTGGTAAGTAGGTGCACGTCAACATCACGAATCAGTTGGGTCATTTCGTCTAAATGCTTCTCAATCGATGACTGCTCGAGTGCCGTCAGCATCACTGCACCAATACCAAGCTCTCGCACCAAGTTGTTAATCAGCGCACAACCCTCAGTATGGATAGTTTCGGGAGATGCGGGCAATACTCGGCGCTCAAACTTGGGGTCTTCCAATGAATGCACCGTCCAAGCGGCCCGGTCTACTTCCCACAGCTTCATGATGTAGTAAGTGTCGACACTTATTTCGTTTGGATGGCTTCCGCCAAGAAGAATCGTTGCAGTTACTGCGGCCATTTGAGGTCCCCTTTTTACTCGAAGTTGATGGCGTAATTACGCACGGTTTAACGCAGGTGTGCGCATGGGCCCACGGCAGTTAACCAGACCGCCCGACTTAGTCGCCTATCGCCCTGTATTAGGCCTCAGTCGGTCAGCACCACCAAGCGAGGCGGGACCCTCAGACAAAGCCCCCGCACTCTCCCCCATCTCGCGCAGCAGCGCCCCGGGGTCACGCACGTCGTCGACATACCCCAGCGCATACGCACCGATCGTGTAGCCGGCGAGTTTCTGCAGGTCGCGCGGCAGCGTGCGCGCCACCGCAGGCGGACACGACAGGTACTGGTTCTCTTCCTGACGCAACCACCCCAGCACATAGTCGACGTTCAGCGCGCGCCGCACATGCTCGCTGCGGTTGGCCCCACCGCCGTGGATCGTGCGCCCCGTATACAGCACCACCGAACCCTTCGGCATCACCGCCTGGCACGTGCGGTGCTCATCGGCGGTCGCCTCTTTCGGGTCGAGCAGCGAATGCGGGATGATCCGCGTCGCACCGTTCTCTCTGGTGAAGTCGTCGAGTGCCCAGATGGTCGACACCTCGACATCCAACTCGGGCGGAAACGGAAAGAAGTCAAAGCACCACTGGTCGCGATGCAGCGGCTGGGCGGGCGACCCGGGCCCGATGCTGATGATCTGCGTGAGGTGCAACTGGAAGTTCGTCGCGTTCGGCCCCAGCACCGACCGCACCGCCCCCAACACCAGCGGATGCACGATGAACTGCCGACTCGCCACCGACCGGGCCAGCAACGCCCCGGTGCGCTTGGTGTGCCGCCCGACGAAATCGTCACCACCAAACGGCGTCGCCTCAATGAACTGCTGCATCTCACCCAGCAACTCATCGACCAACGCCTCGGGCACCAACCGCTCGATGATCGCCGCACCCGCCGTGGTCAACGCACCCGCAATGTCGTGCGCCGACGCATCAGCCGCAAAACGTGGAATCGAGGTCATGGGAGGACTGTAGTCGCGGCGGGTTGAGCGTGAGGCCGCAACGACTTCTACGTTAGAACAATGCCGCAGCCGCTGCGACCGCTGTCAGTTGGAGACTCGATCAGGTGAGATGGTCGTTGGGTCTATCGGCTCTAGCACGAATGACTACTCGCCGTGGTTCGTCTAAGCACTCGATAGTATGCGCGAACGCCTTGGCATCAGCATCTGACAAGTCACGTCCACCAGTCGAGACTCACGACTTCAACGGAATTGCCTGACGGGTCCATAGTCGTGTCTCGCTGAACCTTGATTGGCCGATGTCGGGAAGTCGCGCGTTCCGCGTTGAGCGTCCTGACGCCAGAGAAGTGGTCGACATGCATACCCTCGTTCCTCAATTCTCCTCCACGCACTGCATAGAAGACGACCATGCTTGGAGCATGATCTGGCCTGTCATCACACCAGTGCGCCAATGCCTCGCAGAAACAAGTCGCAATGTCCTCGTGGAATGACCATGGGGCTGCGGGGTTCATCACCCAGAGTTGTTTGGCTCCAAACCGTCCGCCCACCATCTCGAATGCGGCATAGGCCACGTTGTAGTAGAAGTCGCGACTGGGCCTATCGCTTGCAAACGGCCGGTACGAAAGACACCCTCTTTCTGGCTTGTCGCCGCCATATGGCAAGAGCGCGAGAGCCCGCAACTTGGAGTGTTCAGCCGTCTCGGGATTCGAGAAGCCGAGGAGTGAAACCTGCGGATTCTCAAAGCGATTCCACTCGGCTAGTTGACGCATGAATCGATAGTCAACGCGGAACGAATCCGCAAAGAAGTTATTGAAAAACCCAAACTCTGAAAATCCCGTCTCGCAGCCAACCAAAACCCCGTCTATCTCCCCATCCTGAATCGCTTGGTGAAGTGAATCGAAATCCTCACAGATACTCAGCCGAGTAGACATACCACCGTTGCCTCGTAGCTCAGCAAGGTTGCGCAGGCGCAAGGCCTGACCGTACCACATTGGGTAGTTTCTTCCCGATAAATCCCAAGTTCTCTGCGAGATCTGGAAGACATCGCGCTACCATCTGATTGCGTCCGCACGATCATGAGTGACCTACGATTCCACCTTGGAAACTTTGGCACCTCCTGCTTTTACCGCTCAACGATTAGTGAGTGTCCGATACCGTGTCGCGTGATTGATGTTTCAGACCTGGAGGTGATTGTTGAGGAGGAGTTCGCCGACGGGCGCTTCGTGGTTCACGCGGAAGAGCTTTTGCCCAATCGACCCAAAGTTGGAGATTTGGTTGACTGCATTATTCTGACCGATCCCTCTGGAGGGCGGCCTGGACTCGCATCAATGCGTCGCGCCGCCCGAGTAGGAATCAACACGGTGCAAGGTGTCGGGGTGGTCACTGAGGTCTTGGACAACGCAGTGCTTGTTGAAACAAGTTCTGGGCGACGTCAAGCGCTCTATGTTCCATCTCGAGAAGCACCGACTCTGACGGTCGGTCGCCGCGTCATCATTGAGACCACCGCTGACCGCACGACATGGGTGCGTAAATAGTGCTGGCCACAAGACAAGCTCAATCTCATCGAAGAATGGTCGTGTAGTGGCTGACCTTGACATTCAATCGCTGCAGCAACTTGAGTCAACTGCCCGCACGCTCTTTGCTGAAGGACGAGTAGAGGAGTCCCTCAAGAAAGTCTGGGAAGTCTTGGCCCTGTATCCGAAATCACCCGTGGTCTCTCTTGGCTTCAGAATTTGCCGGCATCGAAAGGATCTTCAACTCGCTGACGCACTGAAAAGCTTCTTGGAAGAACATGGAGCCTTTAATGACAATGCAAAACTGGATTGGGCCGGCGTGTATTGCGAGGTCGCAGACCCAAGTCTGGTGAGTCGGACAATCGATGAGTTACTGGATGACCGCAAGTCAGTGAACTGGCGAATTCACGCTCTCAAGACATTGACCGCGCGGGGCCTCGGTCGGAACGAGCGCGGTGAAACGGTCCGTTTTGCTCCGGAGTCAAACATTGCTCCTGCCGTTGGCACCAAACCGGCGCCTTCGGGTAGCGATGCTTCGGAACCGCCACCGAGAACCCTGTCCGAGACACCAAAAATTATCTCTAGCGGACCGATTGACGCTGACGAAATCGGAGCTGAGATTAGCAGCCGACCAGTCGGACCAGAGTTGGCTGGAGATAGCGACTCAGATCGCATATCAGTCATAACCTCGCCTGACGCGCCAAGCGACACCAGACAGAACATGGTCAAACAAGCCATGGATGAGGTACGCAAACTAGGTATTTTATGCGATTTTGCCGCACTGGTTCAGCATTACCAAACGAGTCGAGGCCGTCTGGTGCGCGACGATTTGCTCGCCGTTTACCTAAAGAGCACATCAAAGTGCGCAGAAGAGATCGCCGAGTCCACCGCCGACAGCAACAAGCTCATGGAATGTGTGCGTTTTGCAGAACTTGTGTTTGGAGATTTTCTCGCGCTTGGCGCTCCGTTCGATCCCCACCACCTGACGCCCATGATAGAGGTGCACGCAAACGCGGGGCTGAGCCGCTCTGCTTGGAAGTATCTGACGTGGCATGCCGAGGCAGGCCTTGGCATAAGTTTCAGGTTTCAGATTTGGCCAATCATGAAAATGTTGATACGGGCGAAGAAGCCCGAAAGCATTCTCGCTCTCGCAGCCGAGTGCATTGAAAACGGCGTGGCGATTGACGCACACGGAGCATCACTAGTTGGACGCGCCTTGATAAATCTCGGCAAAGCAGAAGATGCAGAAGATCTCTTCTTCAAAATGGTCTCTTCAAAGGTCGCGAATGATAATTACGTGCTCATGACTGGACTAGAGATTCTCGCAGCCCGCAATAGGGCTGCTGCATCGACCGATTGGTTCTTGAGCACCCGAGAAAAGATGCTTCCTCACACCCCAGACAAGATAAGTTACGGATTAGCAGTTGCGACTGCCTACGAAGCTGAGTTCTTCCAAGACGTTGTCAAACTTGCGGAGCTGGCAATTGAAGACAACATTGAGGATCACCTAGTTGCAGCGCAGTGCGCGGTTGCAAAGTCGATGGTTGGCGACAGTAGAGAGCTAGTGGAAATAGTTGCAGGCCTGACTACAGCGAATACCAATCCGTATGTGTGCAAGACCCTGCTCCGAAGCGACCCTGTAAGGCAGAGTGAGACTTTGTTTTCGTCGGTCTGTCAGGCCGCCGGCCAATTAGGCCAACGCGCCGACCAGACGACACGTCTGAGCTATGCACGAGCTCTAGAGGCCGCGTCGCTGTTGTCTCGCCAAGCATTGACGAGCAGACAGGTCGAGGTTCTCCAGTCAACACTTATTTCGCTTGACCCACATTCTGTTGTTGGCTTGCTAGTTGGCTCCATCTCTGGTGATAGCGCCTCGGTTGACATGACTCTCCTGATTCAGCAGATTCAAGCCCGAGATGACTCGGGAGTACCAAAAATTCCCGACTCCGGCCTTCAGCAGCTTCTGCCTGTGATTAGCGAGTGGGGGAAAATCTCTTGTTCGGAACCGATCTTGGCTGAGCTGGCTAGTCGCAAGCTACTGAACACTTGGCACCTAGGAACCGTGATGAACCATCTCATCGAATACGAAGAGCCGGCTCAGAATATAGAGCTTTTGTTTGATTCCTGGATCTCGCACTGTAACAACCCGGAGCCCGACAAGGAGAGAATTCTTCACAATGTGCTGCTGAAAGCGTTCCGACGCCAGGGCGCAGAACATGAAATGGCCCGCATCGCCGAAAAGATGGAAGCCAGAGGAATTGAACCAGATCACTACACCCTCAGGGAACTCAACCAATACTCGCGGCGCACACCGTCAGATGTCGGACGGCGCCTTAGTTCTAACGATGGATACCAATTTCAAGCACTGACCAACATCTTGGATGACGTACGTCATGAGTTGTCTCACTTTGTTGCGAAGATTTCACTCCAAATTCAAACCATCGCAGATATGGCTGATGTCGTTAAGGCCGAAGACATTAAACGTCAAACTCAATCGGCATTGAAACTGGTGCAAGACTTCAGCAAAAGAACAGCCGAATACAGCGTTATCGCAGACCTAGATTCAGGTGGCTCGACCCCTCTCCAACGCGGAATTGACGCAGTAGCTACACGGTTCGCTGACGAGTTCAGGAACTATGGCATTGAGTTTCGCAGCATCGGATTTAAGGGCCATGATGATCTTCTGGTAAACCTAACCGACTATCAGCTATCAACGGTGCTCGATGGACTCATCAGCAATTCGATAAATGCATTGCGTGATTGGAACGGAAAGCGAAGTATCTCAATAATTGTGGTTGTCCCGAAATCTCCGCACCCAGGAGATCTTGTCGCGATCACCGTCAAGGACAGCGGACCTGGAATCAGCCCGGAGATGGAGAGGCAGATCTTTGAGAAAGGCTTCACCAGCCGACCGGGTCGTGGTCTTGGGCTAGGCCTAACAATCATTCGCGAAATCGTCAATGATGCTGGCGGCTATATTCAATACAACCCGTCTAGGAAGTCTGCGCAAAGCGGCGCGGAGTTTCTGGTACAGTTGCTGATAGGAGACCCCAAGTGACAAGTCCTCAAGAACAGCGAGTCGCCATGCTTGATGATGATCTTGCGATGCTCGAGGCCTTGGAAACTCGGTTCCGAATAAGAGGCTGGGAGGTTGCGACCTACAGCGACATCAATAACTTTCAGACGAGTGAGTTGGCGCAAAGTCGACAAACAGTCTTCATCGTTGACCATGACCTTGGCGGCCCGATCGCGGGATACGAGGTAGTACAAAAAATTCGGGAGACTCGCGCAGATGGCCTTGCCGCCCCGATTGTCTACCTCACGGGTCGTGAGTCAGAGCGCGGCTACTTGAAGAAGCGACTTGACCAGCCGGCTCTTCGCCCGTCTTGCTTTATCAATAAGAATGAACTCGCTGGTCTCGATCTTGTATATGTATGCGAGAAACTCCTCGCCCACTCTCGAGAAGTGCTCCAAGTAGAAAGACAACAGTCGATTCGTCGAGAAATCGATCAGATCGCTGCGAGCGACTATACCGATGACGAGTTTGACATTTAGTTGGATCGGTCAGAAGCGATGAGGCATATTTTCGACACCAGCGCGCTTCTAGAACTCGTCAAACTCAAGTACCGTCCGCAGGATCAACACCGTTGGCCTGCGGTTGAAGCCGAACTCAACGACTCGATTAAAGAGGCGTGGGTACCTGAACTTGTACTCATCGAATTAGCAAAAAACACTAGTGTGCGATATGTCGCGGCCAAACCCCCAAAGCGCAAAGATGAACATGTGATTCGAAGAACAGCCCAAGAGATCAGTGCGTTCGCTGGGTCGTGCCGGCTTGCATTGGGCTGGTGCAACGATCTAACGCCAGAAGGGCCACAACTCACTGCCCCCGTCGGACAATGGCCACTCAAGGCACAACTGAAACTCGTCCCACACGTCAGAAGTTCTGTTAGAGCAGCGGCCCGAGATTCTGAATCTCTTTCAAATGTCCGATGCACCGATAAGGAAGGTTTACTTGTCGCAGCCTCGCTTGGCGACCACTTGATCTTGAGTCTCGCTAGGGAATGTAAAGGCGTCCTAGTTTCTCAGGACAAAAGACTGTGCGGGGCAGCACATAACCTGCGGGTTCCCTACCGAACAATTGAGAATCCCAAGCCGGACTTTCACGAATATTGGTGGAATTGCAAACCCAAAAACGCTGGTAAGTGCCTTCAAGGCATTGAGGATCCGACCGACAGCAACCAGTTTCCGCCATGCCAACATGCAAGGCCGGAGGGAAATCACTAGTTCCTCAGCGACCTCGAGGCGCCAGGTTGCTGAACTTCAAAAACTATGACCAAGCCAGTGCAAGCGATGCCGAGCAGAGGAATGAGCATGGCTCATGCCTTCACTTTGAACTTGTAGTGATTCTCTTCTCCATCGTCATCACCTACGTCATCAGCTCCATCAGAAGCCAGCAAATCGATTGCGACAACAGTTTCGCCCTTGGTGAATCTGACCTCCACTCGCCATCGGTCGACTTCAAATCGCACAAGACCATCTGGCGACTTGTCCACCACGACATCTGCTTTCATTACAGATCCGGTTGATGACGGATCAATGGTCCAGGTCGTAGCCCCCACTCTTCCGACCTGCCGCTTTGACGGGCGATGGCTGAGGAAGATGACACGATCGTCGGTATCCCATTTAAAGTCCGCAAATTTTCCATTCTCCTGATATTCCTCGCCGCCGACTTCTCGGAGCGGCGGCACTGCAACGAGCGGGAATAATCCATCGCGACACTTCTCGTTGTCGTATCGCACAGTGTCACCCCGCCCACTGCCCACCAGGTTCCACTTTCTGCCAACCTCGAGTTTCTCTGCCACCTCAGCCTCTCGATCCTGTTGGTCACTACCACCTCCGAAGGATCGCTGCCGTTCCGACATTGCTCCAGCACCCCTGCCCCACCGATTCAGAGATCTCAGATATCCGGCTCGGCAGAACTGCTTGATCTCTTTGTTGACGCCGCCAACTCGGGTGTAGCCGTCGTAGTGCTTTATTGCTCGCTGCCAGTCGTTGGCGAACTCCATTGCCCGACCGTGCCATCTCGGGTCCAGCGACTTCTCTCCCAGATTCGGGTCATACATGTCAAGCAGTTTGACCATCTCGTTCTTCGCTTCGAGCGGTACGGCCTCTCGATGCGAGTCCAACTGAAAGGCTTGAAACGACAAACCGAAGGCGTCGGGTCTCTCCCACCTCGAGACTGCACCAATCACGGTAATCTCTATCAACTGATTTGCGGCAAGTGGGTCTGACTCTCGCACTTTCTTTACAAGAGAGGTGATCAATTCGTACTTGTCAAATCTTGCAACTGCCATTTCTACAAAACTGCTGTGAAAGAGCTTTGCCGAGACACCACCCATTTCCGTAAGGCTTGAGAAAGCATGCTCGACATTTTTCACTTGGGCGGCAAACTGAAATCGCGTGACGTGATCATCAACAGAGATGAGCGCTGGTCCAACAGCTGGGTACCAATCGTTCTCAAATGGCGAGCCACTCGCCTCCCATAACTTGAGGATCTCCGTCGTCATCTTCGCTTCGCTAAGTGCTGCGAGTCCTCGAGGGAAGCCCTGAACATGAGCAGTGGCATACACCCTTCGTCTGTTCTGCAAGTCCGAGAGACGTGTTGTGGCTCCGTATGCATCGAGAGCTTCTCGCCAATCCTTCTCGAGTACATAGCAGTCACCGATTTCAGCTCGCAGCAAGTTGAGGCCGTTTGCGCCGTAGGCAACTTCTTTGAGAGCACTTCGTAAGTCGGTCACCGAGGCCAGGTTCCCGTTGACCTCGCTGGGCACGACTTCAGAACCCAGATACAGCAGTACTCGTGCCTTAATCTCCTCTTGAACGCCGAGCCACAGTTTCGAGATTCGGAACGCTCTTGATCTCATTGCGGCACCGAGAGCGGTCAAGAGACTCAGCACGACCCGAATATCATCAATTTGTGATCTCATCATTGCGACAAGCTCGACCTCGTGTTTTGCCGCCTCGGGATACGACACTTGGATAGTCGAGGCCGCGTCCCACAATGACGCTTCAAGTGCAGTCTCCCAAGCCTCCGACTGGGCATCTGCGAGCTGGAAAAACCTAATTGCTTCATCATTCTGTCCGCCAACACGGTAAGCCCACGCGAGAGCAAGGCGCTCGAGAACCAGATACTCAGGACCAAGCCGATTGAAAATCTGCGCGGCACGTTTCAGGGAAGATTTATCCTTTGAGGTGATTCCACTTTCTAGGAATTTTTTGCCATTTTCTGGCGTGATCGCTGACTCTGCCTCGTTCAGGTCGCGTTCTTCCCCGAATCGCGCCCTTACAACTTGCCCATCAAATGCCCCGTTACCGTTCATTGCTGAAGCGACCGCTTCATCTTCGACGACCATCGGTTGCAGGAGACGCGGAATCTCCGCCAAGGGCACCGATTCATCATGGTCGTTCTCAACGATGTACAGAGACTGACATGCGCGACTCGCCGCAACATAAAACTTGTTGAAAAAGAACTCACTCGCAAAGTCATAATTGTCCGGATCATTCTGAGGATTCAAGCTGAAACCGGAGTCTGCGAACTGTCTGCCAAAGTTGTAGAGGATTACTTCTGGCCACTCTTGACCCTTGGCAGCTGATGAACTCATCACCGTCTCAAGCACGTCATCTTGCTGTCGGTCTCCAAGAAGAGTCGAAAGCGTTTGGTCTTGCCGTATAAAATCGAGCTCACCGGCCTCTTCGCATGGCAGCAGGACGATCATTCGGCGAGCGACGTTCTTGAAACTTTCCAGTGAGAGATTCCATCCAACTCGGTAGTAGCTCGGCCATGGACTGGGTGATGGATCCCATGCCATTTGCGGCTCGATTTCTCTCGAGTCTTCGCGATTGGGAAACAGTTCCCTGCGGGTCATCTGAATGAGATTGCAGAACTTTACGATCGCATCGCGCGATCGATAGTTCTGTCGCAGAATCAGGCTTTCGGGGTAGCAGTCCTTGCCGCACGCCGCCCAAATCTCTTCAAACAGAATTGCCCGTACAGCACTCCATCGGAATCCCGTCGGCGCGAGGGTCTGCAGTGAGTCACCGGCAAGCACAATCGGCACTGCGAGTGGCTCGATGTTTTGGAGGTCGTATCGCAACAGCTCACAACAGCGAACCAGAAACCGAATCTCACGAGGTGTAA
>Ga0214917_10006079_pt1 | contig 12678 bp, 10 predicted proteins | sample LL_1208_BB_MetaG_FD_177983 | JGI IMG/M metagenome (GOLD analysis project Ga0214917, IMG submission 177983) | Freshwater microbial communities from Lake Lanier, Atlanta, Georgia, United States - LL_1208_BB | ecosystem: Environmental > Aquatic > Freshwater > Lake | place: USA: Georgia | collected... | reverse complement strand
GGCTCCCCCGACACCGGCCCCAAGGCGATCGGTGCCGAGACGGAGGTCATCGAACTGTTGCTCGCCGCCCAGGCCGCCTGCTCGAACGGCGGCGGCGGGGGAGGCGGCGGGGGCGGCGGCACCCCCGGCGGCGGTTCCACCGGCACCACGAGCGACTCCGCGCTCGCGCTCGTCGGGGCGGGCAACCGCTCGGCGGCGGAAGCCGGTGGCGAGGACGAGCAGGCCACCGGTGTCTCCGGTCGGGTGCTGCCGGACGAGTTTCGCGCCGGCCTCGACGCCTACTTCAATCGTCTCGAGAAGGAACGGCCATGATGGTTCGCGGCAGCCGCCTCGCCCCGTTCGCCGCGGCGGTGCTGGCAGCGGCGTGCCTGCCGGTGCCGCTCCAGGGCCAAGTGCAGGTGCAGGGCCAAGTGCAGGTGGTCATCGAGGGCGAGGGGGCGATCGAGGTTCGACGCACCGTGATCGGGGTTCAGGAGGGTGCTCAGCCTCTCGGCGGCGAGTCTTCAGGCGGCATCGATCCCTGGTGGGGCGACGCCGCCGCGGTCGCTCCGCCGGCGGCCGAGGTGCAGGCCGAAGGCCGCCAGCAGCCGCAGGCCAGGCTCGCGCAGGCCCGTCGATCGCGGGCCCAGACCGTGCTCGTGCGGGAGTTGTCGCGGGTGCGGGAGGCGTGTCCGGGACTCGAGCCGGCTCAGCGGGCCGCCGTGCTGGCGGCGGGCAGGAAGATGGTCGAGGATCAGGCCGCCGGTCGCGCACCGCTGGCCAACGGGATCGAACCGGTGCTCGAGCGGGCCCTCGAGCAGGCTGCCGGCCCGGAGGTGGCGGTGGTCTATGCGGAGGAGGTCGCCAGCCGCGTCGCGCGACAGAAGGCGGCCGCGATCGCCGTCTTCGTCGAGGCGATCGACCGAGACGCGCTCCTCGACGAGGGCCAGCGGCAGAAGGTTGCCGCGGCGCTGGCCGAGCGGTGGCAGCCCGAATGGCAAAGCGTCGCCGCGACGGCGCTGCGTCAGCGGATCACGTTCGCCCGCCTGCCACTGGGCGTGCGGGAAGTGGTCAGCGCCGAACTGGACCCCGAGACGGTGTCTGCCTGGTGGGCAAGGGCCGTGGAGGCGCCGAAGTGACACCCTGGCAAGCGAGCCTTCGTCGCGGGCCGGCCGCCGGACTGTCGGTCGCGCTGGTGATGGCGGCCTGGGGCGGCGGGGCCCGGGCGGCCGACGACCAGGTCGGCGACACGCCCGACGCCGTGCAGCCTGCCGAAACGGTGCGATTCGTGCCGGCGGGAAACGTCCAGGTCATGGGCCTGGCCCGCCCGGCCGACTACGACCTCGGCCTGTTGTTCGACCAGCAGGCCTTCGGCCGCTCGCGGGCCGCGCAGACGTTGGTCCTGAACAACGGGGTCGTGATCAACAACGGCGTCGTCGTGAACAACGGGGTCGTCGTGAACCGGGCGCCGCCGAACGCCGACGACGGCGTGCTCGGGAAACTGACCGACCTTCGGCGCCGCGGCGAGGCCCGCATCGCCCGCTTGGAGCAGGTCTGTGGTCTTTCGCCGGAGCAGCGGAAGGTGCTCGGCCTGGCACTGGCCAGCGATCTCAGGCGGGTGGCCGGCGAGATCGACGCGGTGCGGCGGAACTACGTCGGTCAGCGGATCGCGAGGCAGCGGCTGCCGGTCGAGCAGGAGCGGCTCCAGGCGCTGCAGCAGGATGCGATTCGGTGTCGCACGCTCATCGATCACGCCTTCCACCACGGCTCGCTCGTGTCGGCGGTCGAGAACGGGATCCTGGAGTCGGACCAGCGGCACCGGCTGGCCGACTGGATCGCCGGCCGGCGTGTGACCCGCTGGGAGGCGATGGTCCGGCTGGGGCTCGGCCAGCTCGACGAGACCGTGCTCGGGCTCTCCCGCCGCCAGCATCAAGCGATCGTGGAACTGTTGCTTGCCGACGTCCCTCCGCTGGCTGTGTTCGAGGACGAACGCCAGGCCCGCGACCCCACGAGCTTGCATGGGATGCTCGTGCTGGCCCGGCTCGGCAGGGCCGGCGAGCGGGCGGTGCAGCCGCTCCTCGACCCGCGGCAGTGGGCCGAACTCCAGCGGCGAATCGTCCAGGCCGGCCGACCCGAGGCGGTCGAGCGAATGCTGGTCGAGCAGGGTATTCTGGAGACGGTGAACACGTCGGCCGGCGAGGAGGTTCCCTGATGCACCGCCCCCTGTCGCGGCTGAACCGCCGCAGTCTGCTCGACGTCGTCCACGCGACTTGCGGCGTCACGCTCGCCTTCGCGCTCGCCTGGACGGCCATGGTGGCGGGGCCGGCGGCGGCCGACGGCCCACTCGTGCGGTACGGCGATCCGGTGCCCCGCGATGTCCGCGAGATCTACGACGCGGGCGTCCGCTTTCTCCTCAAGACCCAGGATGCATCGGGTGACTGGAAGGACGGTCAGGCCGGTCCGGGCGTGACGGGCATGGCGGTGATGGTGCTCCTGGCCTCGGGCGAGGACCCCAACTTCGGGCCCTACCGGGTTCCGATCCGCAAAGCCCTCCGCAGCATCATCGTCGATCAGGATCCCAACACCGGGTTTCTCGCGAGCGGCCGCGGCCACGACAGCATGTATCAGCATGGCTTCGCGATGCTGGCCCTGGCCGAGGCGTATGGCACGGTCGATGACCGGAAGCTGTGGGAGGAGGCAGGCGTCCCCCAGGGGGCCGGTGCGGGCCGTTCGCTCGGGCAGGCCCTGGAACTGGCGGTCCGCTGTGCCGTGACCTCGGCGAAGAAGAACCCGCTCGGCGCCTGGCGGTATTCGCCCGACGCCCGTGACGCCGACACGTCGGTGTCCGGGGCCGTCATGATGGGGCTCCTGGGCGCCCGCAACGCGGGCATCGAGGTGCCCGACGAGACCATCGACCGGGCGATCAAGTATTACGTCTCGATGACCGGCTCGAACGGTCAGGTCGGCTACTCCGGCGGCGCGGGCGGAGGCAGCGACGCGGTCACGAGCATCGCCGTGCTCGTCTACGCGATCGCCCGAGAAAAGCAGCTGCCGCAGTACGAGCAGGCGCTGGCTTACCTCAAGGGCCGCAGCGTCGACCCGCAGTCGCAGCTGGAGGGCTATCCGACCTACACCCGCTACTACCGGGCGCAGGCCCTCTTCCAGGGCGACGTCGACGCCTGGGCCCGGTGGAACGACGGCCTCGTCCAGGAACTCAAGAAGATGCAGGGCAAGGACGGGAGCTTCTCGGGCTTCATGGGCCGGGGCGGTGGCTTCGGCGGCACGGTCGACACGACGCTCGCGCTGCTGTCGCTGGCGGTGAACTACAAGTTCCTCCCGATCTACGAGCGGTGAGCTGGATGCGCTGCCGATCGCACGCCCGTGCCTGCGCCGCCCTGGCGACGCTCCTCCTCGCGCAGCCTGCCCTGTGGGGCGACGACGCGGCGGCCGCCAAGGGGGCCGCTGCCGCTCAGGCGGCCGCCGAGCGGGATGCCCGCGCGCTCGGCTGGCTCCTGCAGCAGGGGGTGCGGGCCTTCGCCGCTCCGCCGGTCGACAACCCGCCGCCGGCCGACCAGCAGCGGCAGCAGATCGAGCAGCACGCCAAGCAGCTCGAGCGGATGTTTCAGCCGGTGCTCAACAGCGAACTCGAGCTGATCCGGCGGTGCTGCGGCGGCCTCGAGCCGGCCGCCCGCCGGCAGATCATGGCGGCCGGCCGCGAGGCCGTGGCCGCCGGCGCCCGCGGCTTCACGGAGCGGCAGTTCAACGGCCGGCTCGGCCGCGACGACTTCGATCCCCGGCGGGAGATCCGCGTGCGGCTGGAGAAGGCCGTCGAGCCGCTGGCCGCCCCGGCGGAGTTCGCGGCGTACCGGGAGCAGGTCGAACGCCGCGAGGCCCGGCGGGCCGAAGCGGCCCGGCTGTCGATCCTCGCGCGGGTGGATCGGCAGCTCGATCTGTCGGCCGACCAGCGGCGGAAGATCGAGGCGGAGCTCACCCGCTCCTGGCGGCCCCAGTGGACCCGCGAGCTCGGCAACCGGGGCGACATGCGGGTCAACGACTATCCGCCCGCCCCCGACGACGCGGCCGATGCGATCGTGCCCCACCTGGCCGCCGACCAGGTGGCCGCCTGGGAGGCCTGGTGCCGGGCCGCCGGCGCGAGGTTCCTGGGCCAGGGCTTCAACCTCCAGATCGACGGCCAGGGCATCCAACAGACTGATCCATGGTGGAGTCCATGAGCGTCGTTCCTCAGCGGCGGTGGATCGCACGGGCAGTCGTGGGGCTGCTGGCGGCGGTCGTCTGCTCCGGCATTGCCGGCGCGATCGACGACGACGTGGTCCTCGACGCGGGCCCCGACGAGGCCGGCATGCGGCAGCCGCACCTGATCGATCTGGGCGGCAACTTCGACGCCAACCTGTTCGAGCAGCACGGCAACGGCTGGGTGCTTCGCAGCGGACCCGGGCAGGAACCGCCCGGCCCCCGGCCGTCTCCGGCCCTGGAGCGGGCCCGGGAACTGGGCCGCAAGCGGATCGACCGGATGGCGGCCGCCTGCGCGCTCACCGCGGAGCAGCAGCGCCGGCTGGCGCTGGCCGTCGAGTCGGATGCCCGCCGCTTCGCCCACGAGGTGGAGGCGATCCGCACCCCCTACATCGGCCGCCAGATCGACATGAACGACCAGGCCGGGCAGAAGGCGTGGCACGCGTTCCAGCAGGACGTGGCCAAGTGCCGCGATCGCCTGCGGAACGTGTTTCACGAGGGCTCGTTGTTCGCCGCGGCCACGGCGTCGATCCTGGATGATCGACAGCAGGCCAGCCTCGCCGCCGAGGACGAGGCCCGCCGGTCGTTTCAGTGGCGGGCGATGGTCCTGGAGACGATGTCCAAGCTCGACGAGTCGCTCGGGCTCGACCAGCGACAGTCCGACGCGATCAGCGCCGAACTGCTCGCCCACGAGCCGCCCTTGCGGAACGATCCGCAGGCGCTGGGCCGCATCGATTCCAACATGCGCCGCCAGCTCGTGCTGATGGTGCTGGCCGAGCTCGACGCCAAGCCGCTGCGGAGCGCGGTCAGCGAGCGGCAGTGGCGGGTGCTGTCGCTGCAGATGAACCAGGGCCGGGCCATGCGGTCGGCGATCGAGGCCCAAGGTCTCCTGGAAAAGCCGCGCTGACGCTCGAGGCGGGGGCGGGGAGGAGTTCGGGCGTGGCCGGGGCCGACGGGCCGGCCGGCAGCTCTTCCTTGGCCGGCAGTTCGTCCTGCCGGGTGGCCGGCTCCAGCGGGGGCATCTGCACCGGCCGGGCGGCGGCACCGACCGACTCGAACGACTGGGTCACGGGGCCGCGGCTGAACACGCCCGGCCGCGAGTGGCCGTAGTCGAGGTACAGGCTCGCGTCCCGCTGGCGGGCCCGCCGATGGGCGTCGAAGTAGGCCTTGCCCGGCCAGGGGCCCTCGGCGAGGAACACGCCGTTGTATTCGAGCAGCGACCCCTTGCGGTAGTGGAGCTGCGAGATCGAGCGGTTGTAGTCGACGAGCGCCCGGTAGTAGGAGCTCTCCGCCTCGGCCCGCCGCCGCTGGGCGTCGAGCAGCTGGTCGAGCGTGACGGTGTTGGCGTCGTAGGCGGCCTGCACCGCCTCCACCTGCCGCTCGGCGGCCACCCGGCGGTTGAAGTTGGTCTGGGCCAGCGCGAAGTTGGTGTCGACGTTGCGGACCGCGTCGACGAGCGCGTGGGAGGCCTCGAGCTCCTCGTCCTGGAGCCGGGCCCGCTCGCGGGCGAGTTGGAGCTGATGGTGGCGGACGGTGGCGAGTTCGCGGCGGAAGCCGAGCGGCATCAGGAACTGCGCCCCGGCCTGCCACTCCTGGAACTTCCCGCTGAACAGCGTCGAGTAGGCATCCGTGCCCAAAAGCGGGTCGGGATTCGCCGGGTTGACGGTGTTATTGGCTTCGTAAGGGTTGTAGTTCTGGTTGATCAGGTCCTGGCCCATGCCGAGGAACCGCCAGCGGCCCACCAGGTCGAGCCGGGGCAGGATCAGGTTCTTGGCGGCGACCAGTTCGAGCTCCCGCTGCTTGATGATCCACTTCTGACGGCGGAGTTCGGCTGAACGGGAGAGGGCCTCGACGAGCGACTGCTGCCAGTCGAACGTGATCCGGGCGGTGGTCGGCTCGTCGGAGGGGCGGATCAGGCGGCCGTCGCTGGCCGAGATGCCCATCATGAACCGGAGCCGGTTCTCGGCGCGGTAGACGTCGGTCAGGGCCTGCTCGACCTCGCTGCGGAAGAAGAAATACTGCTCCCGGGCCTGGGCCTCCTTGTCGGCCTCGCCACCGCGCGACTGCTCGACGTAGAGTGCGTGCACCTTCCGCCAGGCCTCGAGGGCGCTGTCGCGGCCGGCCTTGCGGGCCTCGAGGTTGCGGTAGGCGAAGGAGAGCTCCCAGTAGCTCTGCTCGGTGTCGCTGACCAGGTTGCGGACGCCCGCCTCGAAGTCGGCCAGCGAGATGTCGGCGTTGATCCGGGCCAGGAGCACGCCGCGGAAGTTGGGCCGCCCATAGAGATTGTCGAAGAAGTCGGGGCCGGCAATCCGGTTGTACGTGGCGCCCGCTCCCTGGAGGAGTGGCTGGTTGAAGGAGAAGTCGTAGTTCGTTTGCCAAGAGGTCGGAAGTTCGCGGGCTGGCTGGTTGTTGCTGTCATAGAGCGTCTGGTTTTGGAATCCCCAGGTGGCACCGGTCACGGACCGTTTTTGCACACCGGATGTCCAGTTGGCGGTAGCGCCTTCAAAGTTTTGCGGAAAAAACTGGTTGGGCCGGAAGTTCTGTGGCCGGTTGATTCGGTCCCACGTCAGCGAACTCGACAGCTGGGCGTCGAACAGCGCGAGGGCGCTCTCGACGCCCCGGAAGGGGTCGGTCTCGGCGACCGCGGGGTCGTAGATCGTGGGTGTCTGGGAGGGGGCGGTCAGCAGCGAGACGGCCGGCTCACCGGTCTGTGGCCGGGGGCCGCCGAAGCTGGCGAACCGGCCGCCGAGGTTGCGGAGCACCTTGCCGTTTTCGAGCGCCGTGCGAATCGCCTCCTCGAGCGACAGTTCCCAGATCTCGTCGAACGTGGGGTTCGTGAGGGTGAGCGGCTCGGTCGCCCCGGCCGCCTCGTCGAGCGGCTCCTCGCAGCTGTCGGGATACTCCATCTTCTGGACGGCCCCCACGTAGTGCGAGAGGTCGCCGTCTTCGAAGAAGTAGAACGGCTGCCGCGGCGCACAGCCCGAAGCCACGAGCGTGACGCTCGTCAGGACCACCCAGGCTTGCTTGAGGATGCGGGACACGGTGGGGGCACCGGCGGGGACGGTGTTCGTGGTGACTCGGTCGGACGGCACGATGCCGCCGCTGCGCCTCGAGGGGTTCGGTCGTCGAACGACGACCTCGCCCGATCCGGCGCCCCCCGACTCCGGACCTGCACGGACTCGCGACCCGAGGCGGAGCGGCAGCATCCGGGATATCGGACCTCACTTCCCGCAAACTTGGGGCAATCGTCAAAGTCGTCACGAGTGGCGTGAAACTGGAGAAGCTGGGAGTGGTGGAGACTCGACCAGGTGGCAGGCGACGGCGTGTCCCGGGGCGATCGCCACGAGCGGGGGAACCTCGCGGATGCACCGCTCTTCCCGGAGCGGGCAGCGGGTGTGGAAGGGACAGCCGGAGGGCGGGTTCACGGGGCTCGGCAGCTCGCCCGCCAGCACGATCCGGTCGCGTGACCGTTCCCGGACCGGATCGGGCAGCGGCACGGCCGAGATCAGGGCCTGCGTGTAGGGATGGCGGGGCGCCGCGACGAGCTGCCTGGCGTCGGCCTCCTCGACGATCCGGCCCAGGTACATCACGGCGATCCGGTCGCTCACGTGCCGCACGGCGGCGAGGTCGTGGGCGATGAAGATCATCGTCAGGCCGAGTTCCTCCCGGAGCCGCCCCAGCAGGTTCAGGATCTGGGCCTGGATCGAGACGTCGAGCGCGCTGATCGGCTCGTCGGCCACGAGCAGTTCGGGGCCGAGGGCCAGCGCCCGGGCGATCCCGATCCGCTGCCGCTGACCCCCCGAAAACTCGTGCGGGTAGCGGCGGATGAACCGCGGGTCGAGGCCGACGGTCTCCATCAGCCGCTGGACCCGCTCCCGCCGGTCACGGCCCGCCGCCAGCCCGAAGTTTCGCAGCGGCTCGGCCAGGATCGCCTCCACGGTCATCCGGGGATTGAGCGACGCGAACGGATCCTGGAAGACCATCTGCATCCGTCGGCGGAGGTCGTGCAGCCGGGAGTCCCAGGCCCAGCGGCCGCCGCGCCGCACCCACCACTCGTGGATCGGCAGCCCGTCGAACGCCACGCTGCCCGCCGCGGGTTTGAGCAGCTGGAGCACGGCCCGACCGGTCGTCGACTTGCCGCAGCCGCTCTCACCCACCAGACCGAGGGTCTGGCCCCGGTGAACCGAAAAGCTGACGCCGGCCACCGCCTGCACCGCCTCGCGCCCGCGGCCGAACAGCCCGCGGGCAGGCAGCGGGAACGTCACCGCCAGGTCGCGGACGTCGAGCAGCGGCCGAGCCGGCTGGGTCATCGGGCCGCCTCCGCTTCGAAGCATTCGGCGCGGTGGGTGGGCGAGACGGCGGCCACCGGCGGGCGGTCCCGCCGGCAGCGGTCGGTCGCCAGGCCGCAGCGGGGATGGAACGGACAGCCCGACGGCAGGTGACCGAGGTCCGGCGGCAGCCCCGGGATCGCGTCGAGCCTCCCGCGTGGCGGCGCGTCGATCCGCGGCAGGCTCGCCAGCAGCCCGCGGGTGTAGGGGTGGAGCGGGTTGGCGAACACCTCCGCCGTCGTGCCCTCCTCGACGATCCGCCCGGCGTACATCACCGCCACCCGATCAGTCGTGCCCGCGACGACCCCGAGATCGTGCGTCACGAGCACCACGGCCGTGCCGAGCGCCGCCTGGAGTTCGGCGATCAGTTCGAGGATCTGGGCCTGGATCGTCACGTCGAGGGCCGTCGTCGGCTCGTCGGCGAAGAGCACCTCGGGCTCGCAGAGCAGGGCCATGGCGATCATCACCCGCTGCCGCATCCCGCCGGAGAACTGGTGGGGATGCTGGTCGATCCGTCGGCCCGCGTCGGGGATTCCGACCCGCTCGAGCATCGCGATCGCCGCCCGGCGAGCCGCCGCGGGCGACGCGGCCTTGTGGACCTCGAGCACCTCGGTGAGCTGCCGGGCGACGCTCAGGTAGGGATTCAGCGAAGTCATCGGATCCTGGAAGATCATCGCCAGCCGGTCACCGCGGAGCCGCTCGAGCTCCCGCTCGGGAGCCGCCAGCAGGTCATGGCCCCGGTAGAGGATCCGGCCCGAGGGGTGGAAGGCCGGCGGCGCGGGCAGCAGCCGCAGGGCGGAGAGGCAGGCCACGCTCTTCCCCGACCCGCTTTCCCCCACCAGCCCCAGCGTCTCGCCGCGGCGGACCGTGAAACTCACGCCGTCGACGGCCTTCACGACGTGGCCGTCGGTGCGGAAGAACGTCCGCAGGTCGCTGACCTCGAGCACGGTGTCGGGGGAAGGTGCATGCATCGCTCGAAACGCGAAATCCTGACCCTTTAGAACTGTTCGAACGTCATGTCACATGGGCGCGGGGTTGCCCGTGCCATCTCGCCGGACGCTCGCGGCGGCCTTCCGGGCCTTCGCTCGCTCGGAGGAAACCTCGCTTCGCCCTCCAGGCTGCGCTCGGTTTCCTACGCCGCTCGATTGGCACGGGCAACCCCTCCCGGCATCCGGCGGGCAGGATGGCATGCTCCGACGAGATCCTCATCACTGCCGCATCCGTGGGTCGAGGGCGTCGCGGATGCCGTCGCCCAGGAAGTTGAGCGCGAACAGCATCAGGGCCATCACGCCGCCGGGGAAGGCGAGCGTCCACCAGAAGACGAGCATCTGGTTGGCGCCGTCGTTGATCAGCGCGCCGAGGCTGGCCCGGGGCGCCTGCACGCCGAGCCCGAGGAACGAGAGGAATGCCTCCTGGAGGATCATCGAGGGCACGGTCAGGGTGAAGGTGACGATCACCGGCCCGAGCGTGTTGGGGATCAGGTGGCGGAACACGATGGCGCGGCCGGGCGTGCCGAGGCTCCGGGCCGCGAGCACGAAGTCCTGTTGTTTGAGGCTCATCACCTGCCCGCGCACGATCCGGGCCGTCAGCAGCCAGCCCACCGCGCCCAGGGCCAGGAATACGAGCAGCAGGCTCTTGCCCAGCATCGTCACCAGGATGATCACGAGAAACATGTAGGGCAGGGCGTAGAGGATGTCGACCGTCCGCATCATCACCGCGTCGACGAGGCCCCCCGCGTAGCTCGAGACGGCGCCGTAGACCGTGCCGATCGTGGCGGCCACCACCGCGGCGAGCAGCCCGACCGAGAGGCTCACGCGGCCGCCCGAGAGCACCCGCACGAGCAGGTCGCGGCCGTAGAAATCGGTGCCGAAGGGGTGGGCCCAGGAGGGAGGCTGCGGGCCGTAGGCGAGATCCTGCGTCGCCTCGTCGTAGCCCCAGGTGGCGGCGATCAGCCACGGCCCGACGAGGCAGGCCCCGGCCAGGAACAGGATCACGATCCCGCTGGCCACCGCCAGGCGGTTCCGCCGGAGCCGCTTCCAGGCGTCGGCCCAGAGCGAGGTGCCGGCCACGAGTTCAGGGCGGCTGACGGCGGTGCCGGTGGTGGTCATGAATACTCGATCCTCGGGTCGAGCAGGCCGTAGACCACGTCCACCAGGAGGTTCATGACCAGCAGAAAGCCGGCGTACAGGATGACGATCCCCAGCACGAGGAAATAGTCGCGGTTGAAGGCGGCGTCGACGAAGTAGGGGCCGATGCCGGGAACGTTGAAGATCTTCTCGACGACCACACTGCCGGTCAGCAGGTTGGCGATGGCGGGGCCGAGGTAGCTCACGACCGGCAGCAGGCCGCCCCGGAGCATGTGCCGCCAGATCACCAGCCGCTCCGCGAGCCCCTTGGCCCGGGCGGTGCGGACGAAGTCGCTCCGCACCACCTCGAGCATGCCGCCCCGGGTGAGTCGGGCGATGCTCGCGGCGTAGATCGTGCCGAGCGTGAGTCCGGGGAGGATCACGTGCCGCCAGTCACCCCAGCCGGCCGGTGGCAGCAGGTGCCACCGCAGCGAGACCAGAAGCACGAGCACCGGCCCGAGCACGAAGCTCGGGATGCTGATGCCCACCAGGGCCGCGGTCATCGCCGCATGATCCCAGACGGTGTTCTGCCGGACGGCCCCGATGACGCCCGCCGTGATGCCGACCAGCAGCGCCCACGCGAGCGCCACCGCCGCGAGCGACAGCGTGACGGGAAAGCCGTCGGCGATGATCTCGTTGACGCTCCGCTGCGGATACTTCGTGGACAACCCCAGGTCACCCCGCAGGAGGTTGCCGAGATAGCGGGCGAACTGCTCCGGCAGCGGCCGGTCGAAGCCATACTTGGCGTCGAGCTGGCGGAGCACCTCGGGCGGGATCTCCCGCTCGCTCGAAAACGGCGAGCCGGGCGCGAGCCGCACCAGTGCGAACGACGCCGCCACGATCACGAGCGCCGTGGGCACGAGCTCCACGAGCCGACGGAGGATGAAGCGGGTCACGAGGCGGCCTCCCCGGGCGTGGGCGGCGGCGGATCGGCGGGTGCGGCGGGTGCCGCCTCGTCGATCCAGATGTATTTCCAGGGATGGCGGTCCTGGTGATTGCCCCAGATGCCGCGGACGTACGGCTTGACCAGCTGGGTGCGGGTGTAGGTGTAGAGCGGGATCAGCGGCTGCTGCTCGAGCGCCAGCGCCTCCGCCTCCCGGAACTTCGCCAGCCGCACCGCCGGGTCGGGCTCGCGGTTGGCTTCCTTGAGCAGCCGGTCGTAGGCGGGATCGCTCCAGTTGGAGTGGTTGTTGCCGCACGCGGTCGTGAGCAGTTCGAGGAAGGTGAAGGGGTCGGCATAGTCGGCCGTCCAGCCCATGCGGCAGAGCTGGAAGTTGTTCATCTCGGCGGTCGAGAGGAACACCTTCCACTCCTGGTTTTCGAGCTCAACGCTGATCCCGAGGACGTCTTTCCACATCTGCTGGACGGCTTCGGCGACCTGCTTGTGGCCCTCCGAGGTGTTGTAGGTCAGGGTGATCGCGGGCACGTCGGCGCCCGAGGCGTAGCCCGCCTCGGCCAAGAGGCGCCGGGCGCCTTCGGGGTCGAACAGGGGTCGGCCCAGGGCCCGGTAGCCGGCGACGCCGTCGGGCACGAGGTCGGCTGCGGGAATCTGGCCGCCGCGGGTGACGTGGCGGACCAGCGCTTCGCGATCGATCGCCAGGGCGAGCGCCCGGCGGAGCAGCGGATCGTCGAGCGGCGGGGCCTTGGTGTTGATCCAGTAGTAATATGACGCGAGGTAGGGATGGCGGCGGAAGTCCCGGTAGCCGGCCAGGTGATCCATGAACTCCGCCGGCAGCGAGGTGTTGCTGCCCGGCCAATCGAACTCACCGGCGGCGTACATGGTGAGCGCGGTGGTGTAGCTCTCCACCATCGCCACCCGGACGCGGTCGAGCCGGACGTTGGCCGCGTCCCAGTAGCGGGGATTGCGGTCGCACACCATCCGCTGGCGAAACTTCCACTCGCTGAGCCGGTAGGGCCCGTTCGAGACGACGTGCTCCGGCCGGGTCCAGAGTGCCTCGTCGATGCCGCGGCGTTCGAGATCCGCGAGCAGATGC
>Ga0214917_10006078_pt1 | contig 12678 bp, 13 predicted proteins | sample LL_1208_BB_MetaG_FD_177983 | JGI IMG/M metagenome (GOLD analysis project Ga0214917, IMG submission 177983) | Freshwater microbial communities from Lake Lanier, Atlanta, Georgia, United States - LL_1208_BB | ecosystem: Environmental > Aquatic > Freshwater > Lake | place: USA: Georgia | collected... | reverse complement strand
TCGCGGGCGCCTCTACCTGCAGGTGATGTGGGCCTATCTCGAGCAGCAGTCGTTCCCGCTCAGCGCCCAGCAGTACGGCGCCAAGCTCGAGGAGCTGGTGGGCACCCTCAATGGACTCGGCGTGGCTGAGCAGGTGCGCCATTGGTTGCTCACCACCGGCGATAAGCCGCGCTTGGGCAAGGCGATGACCCTGCCGCTGGAGCTGCCGGCCGGCCGGGCCAGCGAATTTCTGCTTTAGCGCCGCTGCACCAACCAGGCCAGGCCCACGCCCACCAAATAGAGGGCCGTGATCGCCCCGCTGAGCAGCAGCATCGTCACCGGGTCGGTGGATGGGGTGAGCACCGCCCCCGCCAGGGCGGAGGCCAGCACCACGAAACGCCAGGCCGAGAGCATCGTTTGCGCCGTCACGATCCCCAGGGCCGCCAGCAGCATCTGCAGCACCGGCAACTGGAAGGCCAGGGCCGTGGCCACCATCAGCAGCAGCACGAAGTCGAGGTAGCGCTCGATCGACCACAGCGGCTCGACCACATCGGCCCCGTAGTTCACCAGGAAGTTCAGGGCCGCCGGCACCAGGGCCCACCAGGCGAAGGCCAGCCCCGCCAGGAACAGCACCGCCGATCCCCCCACCGCCGGGGCCACCAACCGCTGCTCGCGGCGGGTGAGGCCAGGCAGCACAAAGGCCAGGGCCTCGTAGAGCACGTAGGGCAGTGCCAGGCTGAGGCCGGCGTACCCCGCCACCTTCAGGGAGACGAACAGAAATTCCCCCGGGGCCAGTTGCAGGAAATGGATGCCCCGGGCCGGCACCTCCAGCAGCTTCACCAGGGGACGCACCACGAGCAGGCAGGCGGCGGCGGCGATCACCACCGCCAGCAGGCTGCGCAAGATGCGGCGCCGCAATTCCTCCAGGTGATCCACCAGCGGCATCTCCACTTCGCCGGGGAACTGGTCGTCCGGCTGGGGTGCCGCCGCCGTGGGAACCCGAATCGGCGGTGGCGGGGGCAGCGGGTCGGTGGCCGGCAGGGTCTCGGGCTCGCTCATGGCTGTCGCTCCGCGCTGAGGCTAGGGGCCTTGGCCTCCAGCAGCGGCAGGGCCCGTTGCGGATCCCCCCAGATCACCTGGCCGCCCCGATGGCGCACGGTGCCGGGCCCCGCCCCCGGGATGCGTTGCAGGCTTTCGGCGGCCACCATCAGCACCGCCACCCGGCCGTTGGCCCGCGCCCGGCTGAAGTGGGCCGCCAGGTCGGCCGCGGCCTGCAGGTCGCTCTCACTCGCCAGCCCCTCGGAGCTCTTGAGCACCACATGGCTGCCGGGACATTCCTGGGCATGGAACCAGAGGTCGCCGCGGCGCGCCTGGCGCAGGCTGATCCAGTCGTTCTGGCGGTGGTTGCGGCCCACCTGCAGCCGCAGGCCACTGGGGCTGCGGCGCTCCAGCGGTTGCGGACTGCCCTCCTCCCCCGCACGAGCCCGCCCCGCGCTCCGCCTGGGCTGCAGCAGCTGCGCGCTGTCCAGCTCCAGCGCCTGCAGCTGGCGGAGGGCCTCGGCGGGGTCGGGGTCGTCCAACAGCTCGAGGTAGGTGAGGCTCGCCTCCAGCTGGTCGATGCGTTGGCGGTGCAGGGCCAGCCGCGGCTCGATGGCCGCGACGGAGCGCCGCAGCTTGCGGGCCCGTTGGTAGAGCGCCTGGGCCTGCGCCACCTGCTCGCGGCTGGGGCTGGCCAGGCAGAGCAGGGCATCGGCCTGCCGCTGCAGACCGTCGCTGGAGTCCACCTGATCGAGCCGTTGCCGCTGTTGCTCCAGCAGCTGCTGTTCCCGGGCGAGGGCCTGGCCCAGCCGCTCCCCCAGCTGCTGCTGCCGTTGCCGGCGCCGCCGGCCCAGCAGGGTGCGTTGGTGGTAGTCCGCCAGGGCACTGTTCAGCGGCAGGGCGGTGCTGTTCGGGGCCGGGCTGGGGTGGCCCCCAGCGGCCAGGGGCTGCTCCTGCCAGCAGCGGTAGACGCTGGCCCCGCCGCTGCTGAACTGAAATGTTTCGCTGCTCAGGGCCGCCAGCCAGCCCTGCCAGCGCCGCCAGAGGTCCTGCCATTGGTTGGGGGTGAGCGCCTGCACGGGGGTGGCGAGCAGGGCGGCGGCCTCGTCGGGGCGGTCGCCGGCCAGCTGCAGGGCCAGGGCCGGGCTGATCCCCTGGTAACTGCTCTGCAGGGCCCGCTGCAGCGGGAGGGGCAGCAGCCGCAATTGGTTCTGCCAGTGCGCAAAGGATTCATCGCCACGGGGGGGCATCCCCGTCAGTGGCGGTGGGCTGGCGTAGGCATCGCCGGTGCCGATCGGTCGCCAGCGCGACTGCTGCTGCCGCACCTGGCGGGCCGCCGCCACCACCAAGCGCTGCTGATCCAGCAGGAAGAGATTGCTGTGGCGCCCCATCAGTTCCAGCACCAGGGAGCGTTGGATGGCCTCGCCGGGGCGGGCCGCAAAGCCCAGCTCCACCGTGCGCTCCCACGGGGGCTGGCTGAGGCTCACCAGGGCCAGGCCCCCGAGGCCGTGTTGCAGCTGCTGGGCCAGGGTGCTGCCCTCGCCGCTGCGGCTGGGGGGCTCGATCGCCAGCAGCCGTGGGGCCTCCGCCAACCAGCTGAGCTCCAGCCAGAAGCGCCGCTCCAGGGTGCGCAATCCCAGCTGCAGGGTCTGGCCATCCGGTTGCTGCGCCTTCTCGAAGCGGCTCGGCAGCAGCCGTGGACGCAGCTCCGCCAGCACCGCCGTCAGGCTGGTGAAGTCCATCGCCTGGAGCGGCAGCGGGGCCATGGGGCGAGGGGCTGCGGCGGCGCTCCTACTCTGCAGGCCCGTGTTCGTCGTTCATGGCTGCAGCGCTGACCCGAGGGCGGTTGTTTCTGATCACGGGTCCGAGCGGAGTCGGCAAGGGCACGTTGGTGAGCGCCCTGCTGGAGCGCCATCCCCAGATCTGGCTGTCGATCTCCGCCACCACCCGGGCACCGCGCCAGGGGGAGGTGGAGGGGCAGCATTATTTCTTCCTGGATCGCTCCGCCTTCGAGGCCAAGGTGGCCCAAGGGGGGCTGCTGGAGTGGGCGGAGTTTGCCGGCAACTGCTACGGCACCCCCCGCGAGCCGGTGGAGCGACAGCTCCAGGCGGGGCGCCCCGTGCTGCTGGAGATCGAGCTGGAGGGCGCCCGGCAGGTGCGGCGCAGCTTCCCGAGCGGGTTTCAGATCTTCCTCAAGCCCCCCAGCTTTGAAGAGCTGGAGCGGCGCATCCGAGGCCGCGGCACCGACAGCGAAGCGGCGATTGCCCGTCGCCTGGAGCGGGCCCGGGTGGAGCTGGCCGCCGAGGCGGAGTTCGATGCGGTGCTGGTCAATGCCGACCTGGGGCAGGCCCTGGCCGAACTGGAGCAGCTGATGGGCCTGGCGCCGGCGGCCGGTTAGCAAGGCAAAAAAAAGCGGCCGGGAGGCCGCTGGTGCTGGATGGGCCGAGGCCGATCACATCGGGTGGAACAGCAGATCGGGGAAGAACCGGTTGAACTCGATCAGGATGCCGGCGGTGAGGGTGAACCAGATGGTGGCGAAGACCGGAGCGGTGGTGAGGAACTTTTTCATCGGATCAACGGGGGAGAGGGTCAGAAGCGAGGCCGAATGATCAGCGGGGGGAGACGGTCACCTTGTCGTCCGACTCCAGCAGCTTGCCGCTGGTGAGCTCACCGAAGGCGGCGATCGGCCAGGTGGCTGCGGCCAGGGTGCTCTTCAGGGCCAGGGGCAGATCGATCTGGATCTCCTTCATGGCCGCATCCTTGTCGTTGCGGATCGCGATCAGGTAGTTGCGACCGGCCCAGCCGATGCAGCCAGCGATGTAGAGGAAGGCGATGCCGGGAATGATGAAGTCACCGGCGTGGCTGAGGCGGCCATCCACGATCAGGTGGGGCAGGCCATCGGCGCCGCAGGAGGCCTGGCTGTACATCTCGAAGCGGGCCTTCGCCTGGGCGGTGGAGGCGGTGGCAGCGCGCTGCTGGAAGCGGGCGCTTTCAGCGCAGGGGGTCAGTCCGGCCACATCGGCCTTGGCCACCGGGGCAAAGCCGAAGATCAGCAGGGCGGAAATCAGAACGGCGAAGAGGCGGCGCATCGGGTCCAGCTGCAGCACGGCAGGATGTCACTTGCGGACAGTAGGGGAGCCTTTTTGCACCGATGCCCACGCTGCTGGCCCTCGAAACAAGTTGTGACGAGTCCGCGGCAGCCGTGGTGCGGGATCAGCGGGTGTTGGCCAGCGCCGTGGCCTCCCAGGTGGAGGAACATGCGCGCTGGGGGGGAGTGGTGCCGGAGATCGCCTCACGCCGCCACGTGGAGGCCCTGCCGGCCCTGATCGAGCAGGTGATGGCCGAGAGCGGCGTGGCCTACGGCGATCTGGATGCCATCGCCGCCACCGCGGCACCGGGCCTGGTGGGGGCCCTGCTGGTGGGTTCGGTGACCGGCCGCTGCCTGGCGCGGCTGCATGGCAAGCCGTTTCTGGGGGTTCACCACCTGGAGGGGCACCTCTGTTCGGTGCAGCTGGGGGAGCCGCTGCCGCCGGGGCCTTACCTGGTGTTGCTGGTGAGCGGCGGCCATACCGAGATGATTCGGGTCGACGGTCCGGGTCGCTACACGCGGCTCGCCCGCAGCCGTGATGATGCGGCCGGTGAGGCCTTCGACAAGGTGGCCCGGCTGCTGGAGCTGGGCTATCCCGGCGGTCCGGCGATCCAGGCGGCAGCGGCGGCGGGTGATCCCGGCCGCTTCCCCTTGCCCAAGGGCCGGGTGTCGCTGCCGGAGGGGGGCTTCCATCCCTACGACTTCAGCTTCAGCGGCCTCAAGACCGCCGTGCTGCGGTTGGTGACCCAGCTGAAGGCCGAGGCGGCGGCCGGGGGGGAGCCCTTCCCCCTGGCGGATGTGGCCGCCAGCTTCGAGCAGGTGGTGGCCGATGTGCTCGTGGAGCGCACCACCCGTTGCGCGCGGGATCAGGGCCTCGAGACGCTAGTGCTGGTGGGGGGGGTGGCGGCCAACAGGCGGTTGCGGCAGCGGTTGGAGCAGCGTTGCGGCCAGCTGGGGCTGGCCTGGCGATTGGCCCCCCTGGCCTATTGCACCGATAACGCCGCCATGGTCGGTGTGGCGGCCGAACAGCGTTTGCTGGCGGGAGGTGTGAGTGATATTCGCCTGGCGGTGGCGCCGCGGTTGGCCCTGGAGCAGGCGCCGGTGCTCTATGAACCGCAGCCACCCTTCTGACCTTCTTAGGGTGAGCTCATTCCGTGGCTCTCAGCATGGCCGCCACCCATTCGGTTCCGGAGAATCCGCAGGCTGTCCCGTCGACCGTGGACGTCGCGCCGGAGGAGCTCAACCAGTGGAAGCGTGGCTTCACCCCCCAGGCTGAGATTTGGAACGGTCGGATGGCCATGGTTGGTCTGTCCGTCGGTCTGACCGTGCTGCTGGTGGCGCGGCTCGCCGGTCGGGCCTAGGCCCGGCCCCGCAAAGCCTGGGCCAATTCGTTGGGGCTGAGGCTTTGGCCGATGGCGTCGCCTGCCTCCACTTGGCCCGCCTCCACCAGCTGCTGCAGGGCTTGGTTGGCGGTTTGCATGCCATCAAAGCCGCTGCGGGCCATGATCGTTTCGATCTCCTCCAATTCCCCCCGCAGGATGTAATCCCTGCAGGCTTCGGTGTTGATCAGGATGTCGTGGAAAGCCGTGCGCCCGCCGCTGCGGGTGTTGATCAGCCCCTGGGCGATCACCGCCACCAGGCTCTCCGCCAGGGTGCGCCGCAGGTTGTCCTGATCGCCGGCGGGCACCATGCCCAGCACCCGCTCCACGGTCTTCACGGCCGAATTGGTGTGCAGGGTGCCGAACACCAGGTGGCCGGTTTGGGAGGCCTCCAGGGCCGTGAGCAGGGTGTCCGGATCGCGGATCTCACCGATCAGGATCACATCGGGGTCTTCCCGCAACGCCGCCCGTAGGGCGAGCTGGAACTGGCGGGTGTGCTGCCCCACCTGCCGCTGGCGCACCAGGGAGCGATCGCTGCGGTGCACGAATTCCACCGGATCTTCGATCGTGAGGATGTGGCAGCTGCGCTGGTGATTGATCCAATCGACCATCGCCGCCAGGGTGGTGCTCTTGCCGGATCCGGTCGGGCCGGTGACCAGCACCAGACCCTTGGGGCTGGAGGCCAGCTGCTGGAGCACCGCCGGCAGCTGCAGTTGCTCCAGGCTGGGCACGCTGTTGGGGATCAGCCGCAGCACCATCGCCGGCCCCTGCACGGCATCCAGCAGGTTGACCCGCACGCGCACGAACGGGAAGGCATGGGAGCCGTCGAATTCCTTGTCGCGCTGAAAGGCGTCGATCTGGGCGGCGCTGAGCAGCTCCCGCAGCCAGCCGTTGAAGCGGGCCGCATCGGTGACGGGCCAACCGCTGCGCAACATCGCGCTACGGGAGCGGTAGCGCGGCTCCTCGCCCACCCCCAGATGCACGTCCGAGTAACCGTTGTCGGCGGCCACCCTGACGATCCCCTCCAGGGTCTGGGGCTGGTCAGCCTCAGGGCTGCCCTCGTCCCTGGCGGGAGGCGGCGGCGGCAACGGCAACGGCAGCGAGTCGCTGGGGAACGGCGAGCTGGCGGTCAACGGGCCACGGCGCGGCTGCCCTCAGGGTTGCGCTGGATCGCGGCGCTGACCAGCGCATCCAGGGGCCATCTTTAGGATCCGGCTGATGGCTCGGCCGCTGTGAGCACCCTGTGAGCACCCCCCACAACGTCTGCATCGTGCTGGGCACCCGCCCGGAGGCCATCAAGTTGGCACCCGTGATCCAGGCCTTTCAGGCGGCCCCGGATTTCAACACCCGCGTGGTGCTCACGGGGCAGCACCGCGAGATGGTGGCCCAGGTGATGGACCTGTTCGGCCTTCAGGCCGACCACGACCTGGCCCTGATGGCCCCCAACCAGACCCTCACCCACATCACCTGTGCGGCCCTGCAGGGCCTGCAGCAGGACTTTCAGCAGTTCCCCCCCGATCTGGTGCTGGTGCAGGGGGACACCACCACCGCCTTCGCCTCAGCCCTGGCGGCGTTCTACGGCCAGATCCCGGTGGGCCATGTGGAGGCCGGGCTGCGCACGGACAACCTTTTCGACCCCTATCCGGAGGAGGCCAATCGCCGGCTGATCTCGCAGCTGGCGCTGCTGCACTTTGCTCCCACCGCCGTCTCGGCGGCCAACTGCCGGGCCTCAGGCGTGATGGGGGAGGTGTGCATCACCGGCAACACCGTGATCGATGCCTTGCTGCTGATGGCCGAAAAGGCCCCGCCGTTCGAACTGCCCGGCCTCGATTTCCAGCGCCAGCGCGTGATCCTGGCCACGGTGCACCGCCGTGAGAACTGGGGTGAGCGGCTGCAGGAGATCGGCCGCGGCTTCCTCCAGGTGCTGGAGCGCTTCCCCGATACGGCCCTGTTGCTGCCTCTGCATCGCAACCCCACCGTGCGCGAACCGTTGCAGGCCCTGCTGGGGGATCACCCGCGGGCCTTCCTCACCGAACCGCTCGACTACGACCGTCTGGTGGCGGCGATGCGCGGAGCCACGCTGCTGCTTAGCGATTCGGGTGGTCTGCAGGAGGAGGCCCCTGCCCTGGGCAAGCCGGTGCTGGTGCTGCGCCGCACCACCGAGCGGCCGGAGGCCGTGGATGCCGGCACCGCCAAGCTGATCGGCACCGCCAGCGCCGACATCCTGCGGGAGACGGCTCTGCTGCTGGACGACCAGCAGGCCTACGAGGCCATGGCCCGCGCCCACAACCCGTTCGGGGATGGGCAGGCGAGCAACCGCATTCTCGAGAGTTGCCGCCGCTTCCTGGAGGGCCGGCGCGCCGGCCAGGGCTGAGCTCAGTTGCCCTGGCGGCGTTTCTTGGCCCAGGGGGGCAGGTCGATGAACACACGGCTGCCGGGCTTGAGCCCGCTGAGGATCTGGGTGTCGCGGCCACTGCTGGCCCCCAGGGTTACCGCCTGAAAGCTCGGCTGGTTGCCGGGGCCCACCAGCAGCACCCCCGGCTTGCCCTGCTCGGTCACCACCGCCACGGTGGGCACCAGCGTGCGGGGCGCCAGCACGCCGGTGTTGAAGTCGATGTCGGCGGTCATGCCGATGCGCAGCTCCGGCGGCGGCTGCAGCATCTGCAGCTTCACTTCAAAGGAGGTGACGTTGTTGAGCTTTTCGGCCCGGGGGGCGATCTGCCGCACCCGCGCCGCGAAGCGGCGGTCGGGGAAGCTATCCACCCGCACCCAGGCGTTCTGGCCGACACGGATGCGGCCGATGTCGCTCTCGGGCACCTTGGCCACCGCCTCCAGCCCCTGGGCCAGTTCCACGATCGAGGAGCTGCTGGCCCCGGCGCTGGCGGAGGCGGAGGTGGTGGGGGTCACGAAGGCGCCGGGATCGGCGAAGCGGGCGGTCACCACGCCGTCAAAGGGGGCACGCACGGTCAGGTAATCGCGCTCGCGCAGGCGTTGGTCCAGTCGCTGCGTGGCCGCTTCCAGCCCGGCCTTGTCGATCTGGTAAGTGGTTTCGGCGCGCTTGAAATCCTCCTGGCTGATCACCCCCTGGCGCACCAGGCTGCGGCGGCGCTGCAACTCGTTGAGGCTGCGGCTCAGCAGGGCCTGGGCTGAGCGGCGCTGGGCCTGCAGTTCATCCACCCGATCGTTGAGGTCGTCGGAGTCCATCAGGGCCAGGGCCTGGCCGGCCCGCACCGTGGCGCCCTCCTCCACCAGAAGTTTGCGCAGCACCCCCTGGCGGCGGGGGCTGACATTCACCTTGCGGTAGGCCTCCAGCTCGCCGCTGGCGGTGATCGTGCCCGGCAGGGAGCCCTGGCGTGCCAGCACGGTGAACTGGCTGAGGGCTCGCTGCTGGCTGGTGGTGCGCCGCTGCAGCACCAGGGCGCTGGCGGCTCCGATCAGCACCACCCCAGCGATCAGGCCTGCCCACAGGCGTTTGCGCCGCAGCCAGCGGCGGCTGCTCAGCCGCACCGCCAGGATTGGCCCGGGGCGGCCATCGCCCGGCCGTGGACCCTCGCGCGGGGGAGGGGGCTGGAGCATCGCGGAGCTGATGGCGGGGCGGAGGCGCTGCACCCAGTCTTCCTGGTGATGGGGGCCGCTGTGGATCGCCCACTGGAGGGATCACCGGCAGCCCGTAGATTTCAGCCATGCTCAAAGCCGGAATCGTGGGTCTGCCCAATGTGGGCAAGTCGACCCTGTTCAACGCCCTGGTGGCCAATGCGCAGGCCGAAGCCGCCAACTATCCCTTTTGCACGATCGAGCCCAACTCGGGCGTGGTCGCGGTGCCCGATCCCCGGCTGCAGCAGCTTTCGGATCTCAGTGGCAGCAAGGAGATCATCCCCACCCGGGTGGAGTTCGTGGACATCGCCGGCCTGGTGAAAGGGGCCAGCCAGGGGGAGGGGCTCGGCAACAAGTTTCTGGCCAACATCCGCGAGGTGGACGCCATCGTGCATGTGGTGCGCTGCTTCGAGAACGATGACGTGATCCACGTGAGTGGATCCGTGGGGCCGGCCCGCGATGCCGAGGTGATCAACCTGGAGCTGGGGCTGGCGGATCTCGCCCAGGTGGAGAAGCGTCGCGAGCGCCTGGTGAAGCAGCTGCGCACCAGCAAGGAGGCCCAGCTGGAGGATGCCGCCCTGGCCCGCATCCAGGCGGTGCTCGAGCAGGGGGGCGCGGCCCGCAGCGTGGCCCTCAGTGATGAGGAAGCGCCGCTGATCAAGCCGCTGGGCCTGCTGACGGCCAAGCCGATCATCTATGCCACCAACGTGAGCGAGGACGACCTGGCGGGCGGCAATGCCTACACCGAGGAGGTGAAGGCCCTGGCCGCCAAGGAGGGGGCTGAAACCGTGCGCATCTCCGCCCAGGTGGAGGCGGAACTGATTGAGCTGCCCGAGGAGGAGCGCTCTGAGTTTCTGGCTGGTCTGGGGGTGGAGGAGGGGGGCCTGCAGAGCCTGATCCGCGCCACCTATCGCCTGCTGGGGCTGCGCACCTACTTCACCACCGGCGAGAAGGAGACACGCGCCTGGACCATTCAGGCCGGCATGACCGCCCCCCAGGCCGCCGGGGTGATCCACACCGATTTCGAGCGCGGCTTCATCCGCGCCCAAACCATCGGCTACCGGCAGCTGCTGGAGGCAGGCTCCCTGGCGGAGGCCCGCACCAAGGGCTGGCTGCGGGCCGAGGGCAAGGAGTATGTGGTGGAGGAAGGCGACGTGATGGAGTTCCTGTTCAACGTCTGAGCCGGCCGCCCCTGGCCTTCAACTGCATCACAATGGCGCCAGCACAACGGCAAGAGCCCCAAGCCCGATGACGGCCCAGCAGCCTTCCCCGACGCCCAGCGGCGACGACCGCCAGCCGCACGATTTCGACGTGCAGAAGCAGTTGCACCAGCAGATCCGCAACGATCCCGACTACGACGACTGGGAGTACGGCACCGAGCCGCTGCCCCATGAAGCCTGGGTGGCCCGTCAGGCCCAGCAGCGTTCAGAGACGGCCGGCTGATCCCGCGGCGCTGTGGCGCTGGATTGGCCCCAATAGCGGTAGGCAGAGGCCGCAGCAGGCGGCGGTGATCAGCCACAGCAGCACACCGTTGCGCTGGCTATCCAGCAGCGCCCCGGCCAGCAGCGGTGCGGCGAAGGCACTGAAGGCGAAGCACTGCGAGAACAGCGCCATGGCCAGGCCGCCATGGCCGGCCGGCGTCAGCTCCACCACCGCTTCCGTGGCGATCGGCAGAAACGCCGCTTCCCCCAGGGCCAGCGGCAGCAAGGCCAGCATCACCACCCCCAGACCCGCGTCGCTCAGGGCCGATACCGCCAGCAGCCCGGTGCCGGCGATGAAGCAGATCAGGCTCAGCCCCAGCCCCTGGACCACGGGGCGCTGGGCCAGGATTCTGCCCACGGGCCATTGGATCAGCAGCAGCAGCCCCAGTTGCAGCCCGATCAGCAGGGCACTGAAGGCCTCCGGCTGGGCGCCGCGCTCCAGGCCGCCACGCACCAGATCGAGCGGCAGGGCCACCTGCATCAGCACCGGGATTGCCGTGGCCACCACGGAGAGCAGCAGCATCGGCAGCAGCGGCGTCAGCCACTGCGCCAGGGGCAGGGCCGCCCGCGCCAGGGGGTCGGGGTGCGGTGCCCGCGGCAGGGGCCGATGCCAGAGCAGCAGCACCAGAACAACCACCGCTGCCATGTCCACCAGATAGATGCCCCGCAGCTGCCCCGTCTGGGCCAGCAGGGCGCCGGTGAGCGTGCCGGCGGCAATGCCGGCGGCATCGGCGCTGCGCGCCAGGGCAAATCCCCGGGCTGAGGCCTGGGGCGCGGCGCACACCGGCACCGCCAGTTCCACCGCCGGCCAGTAGAAGCCCCCCGCCAGCCCCAGCAGCAGCTGGCCGGCGGCATAGCCGGGAAACTGGTGGGCCCCCAGCAGCAAACCATCGCCCCCGAGGCCGCACAGGGCCGCCAACAGCACCGGCTGGCCGCAGCTGCGGCCCTGATCCAGCAGGGCGCCGCTGGCGAAGCGGCCTGCGGTGCCGGCCAGGGCCGCCAGCGCCAGGCCCAGCCCCACCTGGGAGGCACTGAAGCCGGCTCGGTGGAACACCATCGGCGTCAGATAGAGGATCCCTCCGGCCCCGAAGCTGGCCACCAGCCGCAGGGTCGCCAACTCCCGCAGCGACGCGGGAAACTGATGCCACCAGTGTCGGCCCATTGACAGCATCCGTGCTTGCGTCAAGTCGTCCGGGCCGACGGCGATCGCTGCTGGGCAGTCTGCTGGCTGGGCTGCTGCTGCTGGGGGCTCTGCCGCCCGCCCCGCTGCACGCCGCTGAGCAGCTGGAGGTGCGGGTGGATGGCCTGGCGCTCCCGATCGATCTGCGTGAGCTGGAGGCCTGGAGTCAGGCCCCCGATCGCCCCAGCGGTGATCTGGGGGTATGGCTGGACCTGCTCGACGCCAGCGCTCGCAGCCAGCTGTTGCGCATCCTGCGGGCGCCGCTGGTGACGGATCGCTCCTTCGCGCAGCAGGTTCTGGCCAGCTGGGCCGGCCAGCAGCTGCTCCAGGAGCTGGATGGGCTGATCAGCACCGATCAGGGGGAGGCCGGGGCGCTGCTCTACCGGACCCTCAGCGCCCTGTTGCGCGACCAGCGGCAGGTGACGACGATCGAGCTGCTGCGGGCCCTGCCGACCCGGCGGTTGGTGCTCAACCTGGAGGGGGGGGTGGCCCTGGCCTCCGAGTGGCGCCGGCAGTTGCTGGCCCAGGGCCAGGCCCTCAGGGCCCTGCGCCAGCTGCCCCTGCCGGAGCGCGATGCCGCGGAGGGGGACGATGCGCCGCGGCTGTTGCCGGTGCAACGGCTCTCCCTGGCGGTTCCCCATCGTCCCCAGCCGCTGCAGCTGCTGATCCGGCCAGCCAGTTCCTCAGCCTGGGTGCTGCTCTCACCCGGGCTCGGGGGCAGCGCTGCCCAGTTGGAGTGGCTCGCGGCGGGATTGCAGCGGCGCGGCTGGTCGGTGCTGTTGCTGGACCACCCCGGCAGTGATGAGCAGGCGGTGCGGGAGCTGCTGGAGGGCCGCCGGCCGCTGCCGGGGGCGGAGACCCTCAGTGATCGGGTGCTCGACCTGCAGGCCGTGGTGGCCGCTGTGGATCGCGGGACCCTGCCGCGGCTGGGGGATCGGG
>Ga0214917_10006077_pt1 | contig 12680 bp, 4 predicted proteins | sample LL_1208_BB_MetaG_FD_177983 | JGI IMG/M metagenome (GOLD analysis project Ga0214917, IMG submission 177983) | Freshwater microbial communities from Lake Lanier, Atlanta, Georgia, United States - LL_1208_BB | ecosystem: Environmental > Aquatic > Freshwater > Lake | place: USA: Georgia | collected... | reverse complement strand
CTGGACATGGGGTAAAGTTTCTATATTAGAGTTTCAGAATCCCTTGGAAGATCTTTCTACGTTTAAACAATATTTACAAGCAAAAGGAGTATTTTTTTTAAATGATAGAAAATATTTACAAAGTGTACAAGTGCCATATACGGATATAAAGCAAGTCGTTATTTTTGATCCTCCGTATGAACATTCTGATGAAAGGAAATTTATCGAAAACATAACCAATATAGAAACTCATGATTATTCCTCTGCGTTAGGAGGATCATCTTTACACCGTATGTTACTTAACAGTTCTGACTATAGAAATACATTTTCTAGTTACATAAGCCAAAGTCAACATACACCGGGTGCTTATACCGTAACAATAAATATGGACGAGTAAAAGAAAAAACGAAACAAGAGATATAAATATTATGGTATAATAACACATTTATTATTTCAGATGGAGTATTTAACATCGAGCGAGTCTCGTCGTTTGGAACATTTGTTGCAGATTCATTCGACTTCGTCTTCGGTTGAATTAGAAGTTGTTCAATTGATGGAAGAAACGGAGATTCACTTACAGCAAACACAATTCATGTTTTTATTACGATATCTTCAACAAGACGTCCATCATTGGAAAGCATTGACATCGTCATCTCCCGTAATTTCATTAGATGTCCATTTCAATAAAATATATCGTGTAAGCATAGTAGACAAGAAATTTGTTCAACGCTATTGTCTTTCCGAAGAAAGTTTATTCGATATTCCGATGGAACAAGTGCAAATGATGGAAAAAAAGAAAGTCAACGACGAGTACGCTCACATGGAACTTTCATCGTTGAATTGCAAGATCAACCGAAAAATAGAAACCGTATACCCTCGGATCTCTTCGGATAACATTCAACAATGTATCAAGGCAATGAAATATTTTCGATATAAACAACGATATTCATTTCTTCGTCGAGAAAAAGACGATATTCGAATCGATATGACAATTGTGAAATCCTCTTCTAAGGACTATTCCACCTTTCGAGATTCGGATACATTACATCAACCAGAAAAGATCGAAATTGAAATGGAAGTGATCGATCCCTTTCTGTCAATTCATGATTTTATAAACACGTTGATCGAAATCAAAAGCATACTTGCGAGAGTTCCGTGTTATCCGTATCCCTCTCCCTCCTCCGAGGATGTACTTCTTTCCTATTATCGATTACTCACGGATGGAAAATCTTCGGATTCCGTTCCACCATATAAAGATCGACGATGTTGGATAGGTCCTCAAGTTGTTTCTTTGACAAAAGGTAATATCTCTCTCTTACAAAAAAAAGAAGAAGTGTATTTGGTAACTCCCAAGACAGACGGTATTCGTTGTATGGGTTTTTTACTGGATGGTAAATTGTACTGGATTTTCCAAAATACATGGAAAGTTCAATACTCGGGAATCTACCAACAATCTCTTCCTTCAACCCATCAGCATACCTTGGTGGATGGAGAACTCGTAACTCAGTTCAAAGACGGGACCCTTGTCTTTCATTATTATGTATTTGATATTTATTATTATCAGAACGAGGATGTTCGTGATTTACCTTTTTTGAAACGATACCATTTATTAACATTATTCTCTGAATCTTCGCTACAATACGAGTCGCGCGTTTCGATTACTCCGCTATTACAGGTGAAAACATTTTCCGATTACAAACAAGATTCGTCTGTCCTATCCCATCTTTTAGAAGAGACCTCTTTTCCATTTGAAACGGATGGATTGATCTTTACATCAATGGCTCCCATTCTGACACGGGACCCTTTGCATTATCAATGGACTGGATATGGATTGGAATCGTTTCTAAAATGGAAACCTTCCACGGACTTGTCGATTGATTTTCATGTAACTTTTCTATCATCATCGGATAGAACAAACCAATCGATTCAATTGTCTACGCGATCTTATCTGGACTATACCGTCTTTGATTTATTACAAGAAAAGCCTCTTGGGCTCTATGATATTTATCCGTTTCGTCCCAAAAATAAACGGGTGATTGAATCTTATTTGAAACAATATCGCCCCGAAGTTCCTGCGGAACAATATTCTTTTTGGATCGATCATTATTTATCCAAAGCGACGGTGTGTTCCTTGCCTTTCTCATTACTTCATCCTAGTAAAAACAAGATCCTGTGTAAAAACCGGGATAGGATACAGGATGGAAGTATTGTAGAAATGTACCTCACTTTTCAATCCGATGGCAATATCCAATGGGTGCCTCGCAACGTTCGTTTTGATAAGCGATATCCAAATGATTTCAAAAATGCACTTCAAGTATGGAATTCGTATTTTTGTCCCATCTCCAACGAGGAAATTAAAGATATTCCTTCCATGGTAGAAAATAAAATCATTTCTGAGAATGATGCCGCCTATTATGAAGAAGAGGAGGGGGGTGTCCGATCCACGTCCAGGATCAAAGATATGCGCCAATTTCATAATGCTCGAAAACGAGTCTTAATCCAACAATGCTGTCAATCGTTTCAACCTTCCAAAATTACAGTATTAGAACTTGCGATTGGTCGTGGAGGCGATATTAGTAAATGGAACTCGACCAATCGAGTGGAATTCTTTGTAGGAATCGATATTATTCGTGAAAACATTGAAAATGGACAATGGGGTGCGTGTGCTCGTTACAAACAACTTCGTATGAAACACATGAAGGCGATTTTTTTATTAGGAGATATCGCTCTTCCTATTCGTTCAGGCGAGATGTGTACAGGTCCTTCTATGGAAAATTATGATCCAGACCACCTACTGCGCTATCAAGAATTGACGCAATCCTTGTTTCATACCACCGATGCTAACCCACTTCAACTTCCGTTTCAACTTCCGTTTCAACTAGGACGAGGAGGAGAAGGGAGCGAGACTCCAGCGTTCCAGATCGTATCTATTCAATTTGCGATTCATTATTTCTTCCAATCCAAAGAAAAACTGGACGGTTTATTAAAGAACATCGCCGATCATTTACAAGAAGGAGGATATTTCATAGGGACCTGCTTGCATGGACCTTCTGTGTTGGAATTTTTAGGAGATGAGTCTTTTAAAGAGCAACGATCGTTGGAAGATGGTACTTTATTATGGAGAATTGAAAACGGACAAGAGATTGAAAGCACTTCTGTGTTTGGCAGAAGTATTCGTGTTTACATTGACTCCATTGGAAAAGTAAGCCATGAATATTTGGTCGACGTGGACTATTTGATCCAAGAACTCCAATTCTTTCACATTGAATGTTTAGAAGTATCGCCTTTTGATCCATCGCCAATCGATATGTCGGATGCATTGGCGGAATACAGTCGTCTTAATTGCTCTTTCGTTTTTCAAAAGAAAAAAATTAATAAGGATAAGAAAAAAAGTAAGAGAAAATCAAGTTAACTTGTTTGTTTCCAGGAAAATGTCATTACCAATACAGATGATCCTTAGTAGTCCTACTATCCTAAAAGAAAGCCATAACAACTTACCTTCCTTATGGAATCCATCATGGTCAGAGGATGATGCCGTGCTTGATGTGTTTTACGAGGATCCATTGTATGATGAATTAAGACGAATCAAAAATAAAATCGATGATGATAAATATCGCAAAAAATGGGATTTGTACAAGAAATATTTCAATCCATTCGAATTCATTCATGTTTCAGGAAATATCAACCGAAGAGAAGAAAATGTCGCGTTTTACATCCCGTTAAGCCGATCGTATTTCAAAATGTGGGAAATGATCACCGATTTCCAACTTGTGTCTACCGACCATACCGCGGTCGCATGGAAGAGTGCCCACCTGGCCGAAGGCCCGGGTGGATTCATCGAAGCCGTTTGTCAATATCGAAAACGACATCATCCTTGTTCTTTTTCTACTATTGGTTCTGATGAGTATCATGCGATTACGTTGAAATCGTCGTGTCAAAATAAAGACATTCCTGGATTTAATCGTCATCATTCGTTTCTAAAAAAAAACCCCTCTGTTCGCATACACTACGGCCAAGACAATACTGGAAATTTATACAATACTAGTAATATTCACTCTTTCATACAAGAAGTCGGAAAAGAATCCTGTGATTTAGTCACGGCGGACGGAGGATTCGATTTTAGCATTAATTTTAATTCACAGGAATATTTAAGTTTACCGCTTCTTTTTTCTCAAATTATCACGGCTCTACCTCTGTTGAAACAGAATGCTCATTTTATCCTAAAAATGTATGACACTACTCTCTATTGTTCAGCAGAATTAATTTGGATGATTCAACATTTTTTCCAAGAAGTGATCTTGTATAAACCAGTGACCAGTCGACCGGCTAATAGTGAGAAATACTTGATTGCCAAATATTTCCAGGGATACTCTTCTTCTCTGTATGAGTCCATGTTAGAACTTCATTCTAAGAAATTTACATCCATATCCTCTATCAATCGATTTTTTCCGTCCCAAACGTTTCCCCCATGCTTTGCACAAGCATTGTATGACTATAATACTCTTCATACTCAGCAGCAACTTACCATAACGAAACGAATCATTACATTTATTGATAATGATTGCATCCACAGTCCGGTAGCGTCCGTAGCGTCGTCTTGTTTTCCACCTTTCACCCATTATCCCATTACCTTGCGCGATTCTATTTTACATTCGATTCAGTTATGCGTTGATTGGTGCGTACGATATCAAATTGCGGTGAACCGGCATTGTAAATATCTCACTTGTTGTTCGTCTTTCAAGGAAAAAATAGGATGAATCATGTCGTCATGACCAAATCTTTCATCCATAATAGTAATTCTAGACTTTGAAGATCGTTTAACCGAGGATCACATTTACTCTGGTAATTATCAAAACACACATGATTGTCCGAGGTTACCGATGCGAAGGATAAATCAAGGACTTGTTCGTATCCGATACACTCCGTCACGGGATCTCCGCAGGATTCTAGATGAAATCCGCCTACTCGATGTTTCCCAAGGACGTCCACGAACCCTTCAATTTCTTTTTTTATATCATAGACATAACGCGTCTTTTTTTGATAAGCAGGAATCCACTTTGTATTTCCATGCATAGGATCACATACCCATTGGACAGGGTATTTTTGGGCGTCGATGTATTGAACCAACGGCAATAATTGTTCTCGAATCGCATCACACCCCATTCGTATAATCAATGTTATTTTGCCTTCTTCTTTCAAAGGATTTAAATATTCAATTAAATCTCGAATATCCTTCTTGTCGTATTTGGCAGAAATCTTGATCCCAATAGGATTCTGAATGCCTCGTATGTATTCCACATGAGCATGTGATATATTTCGTGTTCTTTCGCCGATCCATACAAAATGAGAAGAACAGTCGTAATATTCATGAGTAATGCTGTCGCGACGAGTCAAGGCTTCTTCGTACGGCAGTAAGAGACCCTCGTGTCCAGTATAAATATGGAACAACCCTAATCGATGAAACCGATCTTCCTCTTCCTCCTCTGCGAAATGTTTATGTTCACCCATGATATTTTGAAGAAATTGGATATTAGACTCTATTTCTCGTAAACGATACGATAAATCATTCGATCGGAACAAGGTCTCTCGATTCCAATCCAACACCCGAGACAGAGTCCCGTATTTGCCGTGGTGGAATGCACGAAGTAAATTCAAGGTCTGGCAACTTTGATGATACGCCATAATCATTCGATACGGTTCGGGGACTCGTGTATTCATGGAGAACTCATGACCATTAATAATGTCTCCTTGATAAGCCGGTAAACGTATTCCCGAATCAGGACAATGTTCCCATAAAGAAGATCGGGGTTTGGCGAATTGTCCTGCGATTCTTGCAATGTTCACCACGGGTTTGTTGGTAATGCTCATAAAAATTAATGACATTCGCAATAAATGACGATACTGGCGCATTAAATAATCAATACTGAAATCGTCAAACGATTCTGCACAGTCTCCAATCATCAAGATCCGTTTTTCTCCACGCCCGGCCTTTGCAAGTTGCCGTTTCAATTCTCGACATTCTCCTGCGTATACAAGTGGAGGATAGGATCGTAATTCCGTTTCAACTTCATTCAAAAAAACAGGGTCTGGATAATCCGGAATTTGATCTTTAGGAAAACGACGCCAAGAAGAAGGTGACCACGGTCTATACCCAGACCCTTTCCTGGGGAAAAGTAGTCCTATGAGTAGTAGTAGTAGTAGTAGAAAGACCATGGTATTTCTTTATTTTTTTTCCATCAATGTACTTTTTTTTCTCTGTATCAATGAACGCAAATAATGAATGATCGTCGAGGAGGAGGGTTTTCGAGTCGACGATGACACCGTGGTTGCCGACGACACGGAATTACCAAAGGTAAGTCCCTTTTCTGCTCCTTCGCAATACTGCTCTGTGACATCCGGTTTAATTAAACAAATCATGACATTCTTGATCTTCCCACGATTCTTATTTAATCTTTCTAAATATTGTAATAACGGGATCATGTTAATTTGATCCGGTTTAAACACATAATCTCCTTCTTCATCCACCAACGATCGGTTGAGTTGCATGGCGAGTAATGGACAGGCTTGTCCTGTAAAGGAGGTTGTTTCTTCTTTTCGGACATAAAAAGGCATGTGTCGATACTCTTTGGAATCGGCATGGTACACATATCCATTCAACAAGATGAAGGAGGAGGAATCCGATTCGGCGGGCGTCGTTGTAGGTAGCGTAACCTCGAAGGGGAAGACGATATCCTCGTGTTGTTGTACATTTCGAAAAATAATATCAGAGGAATGTGCATCCTGTGTAGTACAATGAAGAATAATATCAGTTGTCTTTTTACCAGAAGAAGGAGGAGAAACGTCCTTTCTGCACGTTAACAAAGGATTTAATGTTCTGGAAGAGTATTCGGTTTCCATGGGAGACAAACATCGATCGCTATTGATCTCTTTACTTGTTTTACTCATGAAATAGTTTGATAATAAATCCTCATCCGATAATGGAGTGACCTTTGGAAAAAACACGTCACAATCATCATCCGATGTATTTTTATGTTCAAAGTAGGTCTTTAAATGCAGAATACTTTCATTGATGAAGAACCCCTCTTCTATGATTTCGGTAATCATTTCGACAATGGCTTTTTTGGAAGAGGTATACGTATCGGAAGTAAAAATACGGTTATCCTCATTTACCGTAAAATACGATTTATCTTCATCCACGGTAAACAAAGAATTCCGTAAAGAATACAACTGCAAATATGCCTTGGTGGACTCCGAGAAAGGTTCTTGAAACTTCATGTAAGTATCGTATTCCGACGGAGACATTTCCTTTTGAATTAAATCCATCGCTTGTATTTTCTTCTTGTCAAGACCATACCATGTAAATAAGGGATATCCGAGCATTTCTAATGCTAAAATATCGATGTTTTCAGCCCTGTATTGTCCCAAAATGTCTTTAAAATGGAATTTTCGCATAATGCTCTGGAGGGTATTATCATCGACAAAAGAAGAAGGAGGATCCGGGATTCGTTTCACTGCATCCTTTAGACTAGGAACATCGGCTATTGGGAACGTCATTTCAGCACGGGAGGGTATTTGTGAAAGATCCAGCATCAACATAGTATTTTGGGTAAATTTAAGTTCTTCCGAGTACGAAGAAGAATCCTTGATTTCTACCGTAAATTGTAATGATGAATATTCTGTATAGTTCTTGTTATTGGATACCGGCAAGACTTGTCGATTCCACGATGATGAAGATGACGACCGTGTGCCTTCCACCGACGATATGATCGTGATCGACGACGATGATTCGCCGAGAATGGTGTGATTTGTTGTTAATGCATTGTACATACACTTATAGAAATACCATCGACACAATGTCTTTCGGTATTCCTTTAGATATTTTTGAGTGATGATTGCTTTTGGTTGCAGCAAAATTCTCTCTTTTTGTAAGTCTAAGATGGTTCGAAGAACGGATGGATCATATCGTTGGATGATACTCGTTCTCATCGTTTTTTTCTTTTCCGTCATATCCGTAAACTCTTGAGGAAGGACCCTTGTACTTCTAGTAAACGCCACCTCGCGTGTGAGAATCTTTCCTGAAAATAAATCTTGTTTACATTGTATGATATCACTTGTGTCGTTGAACGCATTGGTCTTTTCTGCAATTTCATATGGGTTCTCGATACCAGCCATGTCAATGACCGAAAAATAAGCAGGCTCTTGTTTGTAAGGAATCGTAACTTTAAAAATAAGTACCAAATGCGATCGACTACTACGAATATTGTTTGGTGTTGGTTTGATAAATCGAGATTGGATTCGGTTGGTCTCTATTTGATCTAAATATTCATCTAATGTTGACATCATCATGGTCGTCGAAGAACCCTCCTTTTTGGGTTGTCGATGGACTTGGCTCTTTAATGTGATCGTCTGGTCTTTCCATTGAAATTTTCCATATACATCCAATACATCGTGCACAGTTACCGAACAACCTCGTTTTTCAAATTCTGCTATAGCATGCTGTACAAACCCTTTACTACTTTTTTTTTTCGGACGAGAAGCCGTAGAAGAAGTATCTAATAGATCACGACGCGTGTCTATATATGGCAAGTGCGTAGCACTCTTAATAGAATCGCACTTTGCTTGAATCCTACTATATTGTTCACAAAAGGTTTTGCATATCTGAAGTTGGCTATCTGTTTTCTGAATCAATACAGAAGAAGATTTGAAAACATTGCTTATTTCCATCATCGTTTCGATGATCGACTGTACATCTTTTTGATCCTTCATTAAATCAGCGAGTGTTTCTGGCGAAGTACACCAATGATTGAATTGTTTTAAATAATCCTCCTCGATTTCGGTAAAAAAGTGTTTTTGTATGATGTAATTTCTGACAAAGACGGGACATGGACGAGTTTTCTTGGCTGAGTGAAAACTATCGTATTCCCCTTTTGATATGGTTGTATTTTGCCAAATTGTGTCTTCATTGTTCTTCGTAGTGGAGGATGTGATAAAATATTCTACCATTTTAAAATTAAGGACACTATTTAATCGTGCGACATCGCCTTCTTCATCAATGACTATTTTCGTGGTCTCGATCTCTCCTGGAGTTGGTGAATTTTCAAATAAAGATTTTAAGTTCTTATTCGTGATCAAAAGGGTAGTGAAATCAATCCCCTCTTGGATCCCTTCAAAAAAATTGTAATTTCCAATCAAGAAGAACGCATTTTTCATATTTTCAATGATACGATCCATTTCCCTCTCTAAAATACTGAGATACCGATTCTGTATGTCCTCATGATCGCGCGAAATTCTTGTTGTTTGGGGTTGTGACGACGACACATCCATCTGCATAATCGATTCATATTCGGTGTATCGTTTCCAAAGATCGTAAAGAATCCAATCATTCAAATATTTTTGAATGATATACAACGGAAGTGGAATGACCGTGACGGATGCAAATTCAGACCGAATACTATCCATTTTAGAATCATCAAATAAATCCACTAAACAATATTTATCTTGATACATAGCATTGGATGTCGATGGTTCAGTGTATCCTACCAACTCATCGAAATGTCTCTTCACTTGTTGGTGATCCGTGTTGGATGGATGTAAAAAAGCATACCTGTAAGGGGTAGATTCATCCTTGGATGATGGGGTAAAAATAGGAATCCCTTCAAACACGACTTTGGCTTGAAGATATCGTTTTGCCAATTCTGGAGTCATTCCGTGAGGGTTTCGTATGTGTAACGTCTCCGTGACATGCTGAATGTATGCATCAAACAACCCTCCTATTTTATCAAAGATAGTATCCATGGGAATCCCAAACAGAGTATAACTCTTGCCTGTTCCTGAATATCCGTACCCAAATATATTAAAACTGGTTCCGTTGGACACACAGGATTCGACTAAATCTTGTAAACCATGGTTGATTTCCTGATACCCATAATAGGATTTGTTTTCATAGCGGTTTACATCCACGACAAATACATATTGCACATTGGAAAATCGAAATGGAATATTCAATACTTTTCCATCGCGATGATGTTCTTTTCCCATCGTATTGTTTACATTCCCATAATAAGTGACTCCGCCGTCCTGTTGATGAAAGTCGGATTGGATGTCGAGATCCGACGGCGTCTCTGTGAATGAAAAACAAATATAATTATTCCATACAACAGGGTGTCCTCCTCCTTCTTCTACTACCGACATGCGAACAGGATACATGGAGTAATCGACTATTGTAAAAGGAAGATTCTCTGTTTTAAGGACCGGTATCAACGTCGTCGATTGATCGAGAATACACAGATAACTACAAGTTCCATAAAAAAATTCCACATTGGAATCGGTAGCATCCTCTTTACGATTGATCGTCTCATAGACTTCGTGAAAAGGTCCAAAGGTAGTCGTCGTAGTAACGTCTTGAGCAGAAGAATCACATAACTTTTTTTTAAATTCCACATAATGAAGAGCGGAATTCTTATCATAGTATGGGACAACACTTGAATCATCACCAAGGGACGCGGCGAACCGTAGTGACTTATTATTACCCACGAAGGTAGAACCTGTATTAATTCGTACATAAACGCGTAATGCATCTGTCAAATTCTCATACAAGGAAAATAGTTCTTTTTTGGTTTTCTCCGCTATGGTTACATAATCATCCTCATATGTTTGAAAAAGATAAAGATTCACAGACAAGAATGTAATAGACGGATTACAATACTGGCGAAGGGATTCTATGGTTTGAAGATTTTCATAAACATTGTCATCATAATAAAATAAAAGATCTTTTATACTTGTAAATTCTGCAATATCGGGGAAATCATTATGTTTCTTATGATATAATTCAATGTACAAATTAAAATTGGTGATGACATCCCGTAATAATGATTCCTTCTGGGATGAATCTAATGTCGAAACGAAAGGAGATGCCCTTGCACCGGCCATCTTCATGGAATGATAACGTAAATATCGACGATATTTATCTTTATGGTAAGCAGACACCTGCTGTTCATAAACTTTATTACCAAAAAAAGAAGGTATTAGTTGACGGGACTTTAATGCCAGCCATTCTTTTTCTGGTTTATCTAAAAGATACGAGAGTTGATCTTCTGTATAATATCCTGGGTCTTGTGTTATAAACTCTTCTAACGGACGATCGATAAAGTATTTATTCTTTTTAAATTTTAGATCTTCTACCTGAGTTACCAGGTCTAGATCTTCTTTTGAAATGGTATACAATTGTTGTTGTTGCACCTTTTGTTTTTGGTTCATAAGAATCGTTTGGATAGCCTTCAAGGTTTGAAAAGTTTGTTGTCCTTGCATTTTTATCCTTACCAAAGGAAAAAAATAAAGAAATGGTAGCGACGGGATTCGAACCCGCGAAGTATTTGTACAGAGGATCTTAAGCCCTCCCCCTTTGACCGCTCGGGAACACTACCTTGGTTCTATACTGTAAATCAAATCCTTATATGGTGGTTATTCTTTCCATTTATGGATTGACAAACAAAGTGTGCATAAAAAGGAAGATGATCTTTCTTGAATTATTCGATGTTTTCTATCAAAAAGAATGGAATTACGAAAAAAAAAGTTGTACATATTATAAAAAAATGAGAAAAAAAACGTCATCACGTGAAAAAAACATACATTATCTAGACCGCAAGTTCGTTGTGGGAAAGAAAAACAACAAAGGAGGAATGGGTCAGTGTATTTCATGTACCAAAAAAAGAAACACACGACGGAGGAGATCCTCTTGGTCTCCTCAAAAAAAAGAAGAAGAGCCAATACAACTATCCATACCGCCGCCAGATCATAGAGCGGACGATGGACTGGACGATGTAGAACGAATACGTCGAGGTTCCATGCGGTATGATGAATTACCACCAGAGAAAGTAGAGGAAGTGGAAGAACAGATAGCACAGGAAGTGCTAACCGATGGGTTTAAAAACGAAATCTATCATTGTAGGATTGATTATCAAGACTTACCGCCCTATGTACAACAAAATACGATCATTGCGAGGTTGTTTGCTGAACGCAATGAAGAGATGATTCCGTCGTTTACTCCAGAATCTTTTCGTCATAAACCACGTTTTTTAGATGAAATGACAAATTTATATAGTATTAGAGAACATAGGCAATACCATGCAGAAAGAGCAGCCTATCGATCTTCCAATCCAAAATATGCATTAATTACAGAATTGCCTTGTACCATCACGGATCAAATGGTGGATATGGCAATCGAAATCGATGGAGATGCCATTTTTTATACACCGATTGCAATGATAAATAGGGAACGACTTGTCCGAGCGCTCCAGACTACACCCGAAGGTATCTTGCATTGTATTTATAATGAATATTTGTATACTCGGCGTATACCACAAGCATTACGAAACTTGATTACAGAACAAGATCTCGTTTTTTTTCAACAAATTATTCAAGAAAATTCAACAATCCTCGATCATATACAACCAGAACCATCCTTGGAAATTAGAAGATGGGCAGTTCCGTATCGAGGACAATATTTAAGAGACGTCCCTTTTGATCAACAAAATGAAGAATTGGTAGAATCGGCCGTTAGACAGAACGGCGAAGCGCTACAGTGGGCAAGGGACGACTTGAAAGCAAAAAAATCCTTTGTAGAAAGAATGATAGACATTGCCCCTCGTGCTGTTTTAGGAATCATAGATTTTCAGGGATTAGATCGTGATTTTACACCTTTG
>Ga0214917_10006076_pt1 | contig 12682 bp, 13 predicted proteins | sample LL_1208_BB_MetaG_FD_177983 | JGI IMG/M metagenome (GOLD analysis project Ga0214917, IMG submission 177983) | Freshwater microbial communities from Lake Lanier, Atlanta, Georgia, United States - LL_1208_BB | ecosystem: Environmental > Aquatic > Freshwater > Lake | place: USA: Georgia | collected... | reverse complement strand
CCCTGTTCACCTTGGATTCCCTGTTCACCTTGTGGGCCTTGTTCGCCTTGATCGCCTTTAGGTCCAGGAATTCCTTCACCAGTATTTGGAGAAGTAAATCCAACCGTACTTTGAATCATGTGGCTCTCTCAATAGACATGCAGGCTAGTATAGTTGCATTATCTCCAATTGCATATAGTTTATCAAAAGGTCTTAGTTCAACTGTAAAAGCCTGCTTTGGATAAAGTATAAATCCATAATTAGATGTAGAAACATTGCTATTTCCAAGATAGACATTTGAGGTTAAATCTACATTTTGCACAACAAGAGTGCATACTCCATTTATCAAGTCTTCAACTGTTACTTCTACTGGAGTAGTTGTAGATAATGTTTTTATAGTATGTCTAATCATTCTCTTATTATACCTCCTAAAAAGGACAAATCCCAATCGGAGGCGGATCCAATTGGGACTTGCTACGCCGAAGCGTAAGCACGGGGAGCAAACGGTGGGATGCTACGACCCGTACTATCTAAGTATCACATATCTTATTTTTTAAGTCAACTACTTTAGTCCCATGAATTTCCTCTGGCTGTTTTAATTGTATATTTTTCATCACCTGTTAAATCGTACAGAATATCCATTAGAGAGACGCAATGATCATGCTTCCAGTAGAACTTGCATCTTCCGTTTTCGACGCCGTGGCAATTTCCTAGCCGTTTTTCCAAGGCTTCTATAAACCATCTCATGGCTCCATTTGCCATAGCTACATCATCATAATAATTTTGAAATTCTAAACGAGCACTATTCATATACCGAACTATTTGATCGATATATAACTTATTCATTTTCTTCCTGTGGGGTATAAGATGGAGCGGGACCCAATAAATATCCTTGGTCATGATATTTAATCATCTTATCTACTTCTTCCGCCCCTACTAATTTGCTAGCAATTATAGTCATTACATCATAAATACGGTGTAGCATAATGTAGTTAACCATATCTAGGTTTTGTGATAAATCTTCTTTTTGTTCTTCGCTCATGGTCTACCTATATCTTCCCAGAATTTTTCACGACCCATTTGGTCTGTTTCTTTTATTGTTCCGCCATCAGTTTCTTCCGACGGCTTCTTCCATTCTTCCATACAAGTCCAATCCTATTTCTTTTTTGTAATCACAAGAAAGACAGTATAGGTAAATTTTATCATTAATATCTTGATTAGGCATTAGAAGGCCTTGGTCTAGTGGGCAATCCACTTTTGACACAAGGCCCTCTTCTGCAAGGGTTAAATATTTGGACACAATCTGTATCCGCAATTTATCTCCTAACTACTTCGGAAATTGTAAAATCAATTTCTTAGCTTTACTAATCGAATTCGGCCAAGACGACCAATCGACTCCGCCTTTAGTCATATAATACGTTATCTCTGCGTTAATTACTGGATCAAACAGTAGTACATTTGATCTCAGGTCGAATTTCTCTTTGCGATCATCGCCAAGGTTTCCCAGCATGTTGATCTGAAAAATTCCGTAGGAACTGTCTCCAGTATTCCTGTTACCGTTGTATGCCATAGGGCGTCCATTGGACTCCGCTTTAGCTATACCCCAAGCCATTTTAAGGGCTTGTCCTTCAAAACCTACAGACTTGAGTAGTTGCAGCAACTCTTTGTCAGTAAGCATTTCTGAAGGTTTGTATACAGTGTTGCTGAATTTTTCCAGCGTTTGTTTCTTCAGTTGTGCTTCTTGTGCTTTTGAAATCTCTGGTTTTACAATCAGAGCCTCTGCTGATGGCATTGGTGCAGGCTGGACACCGAATAGAAACAATGTTATCATTCCTATAACAGTCCAACTGTGAGCAACATCGCTCAGCTTTTGTTTGATATTCTCCATTGGCATTGCCTCCTTTAGAGATAACGAACTATAATAGTAGCATTGTTTGACAAATCGTGTCAAGCCAGTTGACCAGAAAATAAAATGCAAATATCATTTTCAACACCAGTCGTAAATATGAAATCCAATAATGGATATGGTCATGCTGGCACAAAAATAGTTAATTCATTGAAAGAATTGGGACATGAAGTTGGTTTTCAATATCCAAAAGCGCCAGTTCAATTAAACTTTTCTCAACCACCATTTTTTAAATTACATAAAAATCAATATCAGATTAGTTACACTCCGTGGGAATCAACTGTAGTGCCAGAAAAATGGCGTGAAACACTAAGTTTAGTTGATGAGATATGGACAACATCTGATTGGTGTGCTAATGTTTTTGAAGATGCAGGATACAAAGATGTTCGTGTTTATCCACATGGTATTGATCCTGTTTGGGCGCCCCGCCGCCGCCGTGAAGATGATATTATAAGATTTTTACATGTTGGTGAGCCAGCGCCAAGGAAGGCGGGCCAAATGGTGGTTGATGCATTTGTAAATCTTTTTGGTAATGATCCGAGGTATTCTTTAACACTTAAAGTATATAATCATAATACTACTAGAATATATAATAATTATATAGATAAGAATATAATAGGTTTACCAAATAAAGTATATAATAATATATATATAATAGATAAAGATATGACAACAGAAGAATTAGTTAAAATATATCATGATCATGATGTTTTAGTTTATCCATCATATGGAGAAGGGTTTGGTTTTATTCCATTACAAGCATTAGCTACTGGTATGCCAACAATTTGTGTAGATGCTTGGGCACATTATGAAAAATATATTGGACCATTAAAACTTAAATCAGAACTTATAGATTCACCTTGGCCATTTCCACATGAAGGAAAAGTTTACGAACCAAACTATAAACATCTACTTGAACTTATGAGAGATGTTGCTATTAACTTTAAAGCATATTCTGGATACTACTATGCTCAGTCAACTAAGATTCATGAAGAATACAATTGGAATCGGTTGACTAATAATGCCTTTGATCACATATTTAAAAAGTTTTCTTAAACCCCTTCCCTCTATAAATAAAGTTTGCTAGAATTGGAACCTATCTATTTTTTAAATTAACCGTAAAAGGCGGAGAAAAGGTGTTATATGTCGAAAGTTATTGAAAACCCATATGAGAATTTCATTGCATTGTCCAGATATGCAAGATGGATGCCAGAAGAGAATCGTCGTGAAACATGGGGAGAAACTGTAGATCGTTATTTTGATTTCATGTTGAATCATCTTGGAAAGAATCACGGATATACCCCAGATGAAAAACTTGTTGCTGAACTTAAGGATGCAGTTTATAATCGTAACGTAATGCCTTCAATGAGAGCAGTAATGACTGCAGGTGCTGCTCTTGACAGAGACCATGTTGCAGGATACAACTGCTCATTTGTTCCAGTAGATAATCCACGATCATTTGATGAAACAATGTATATCTTGATGTGTGGAACTGGTGTTGGATTCTCTGTTGAATATAAGTATGTTAATAAACTTCCTGCCATCCCAGAATCATTTGAAAAATCAACAACTGTTATTGTAGTTGAAGATTCAAAGACTGGATGGGCTAAGGCTTATCGTGAACTTCTTGCAATGCTTTGGGCAGGACAAATTCCAGCAATTGATGTATCAAAGCTTCGCCCAGCAGGTGCTCGTCTTAAGACAATGGGAGGTCGTTCTTCAGGGCCACAACCGTTGATTAATCTTTTTGACTTCACAATTGCAAAGTTTAAAACTGCAGCAGGTCGTCAATTGAAACCTATTGAAGCACATGATATTATGTGTAAGATTGGTGAAATCGTTGTCGTTGGCGGAGTTCGTCGCTCTGCAATGATCTCGCTTTCAAACATTAATGACATTGAGATGGCAGCAGCAAAATCAGGCAACTGGTGGGAAAACAATTCTCAACGTGCATTATCAAATAACTCAGTAGCATATTCTCGCAAACCAGACATGGAGCAGTTTATTGCTGAATGGAAGAATTTATATGATTCAAAATCAGGGGAACGTGGCATATACAATGTGGTTGCTGCTCAGAAGCAGGCAGCAAGATGGGGGCGGAGAGATCCAGAAATCCACTATGGAACTAACCCATGCTCAGAAATTATCCTTAGACCTTATCAGTTCTGTAATCTATCCGAAGTTGTAATTCGTGAGAACGATAGTCTAAAAGACATTGAAAATAAGATAAAGCTAGCAACCATTCTTGGAACTTGGCAATCTACACTTACAGACTTTAAGTATCTTCGTAAGATTTGGAAAGATAACACAGAGGAAGAACGACTACTTGGAGTTTCAATCACAGGTCAATTTGGACATACTTTTATGTCTGGTAAAGAAGACCTTGATAAGTTAGGAAAATTCTTAAGCAAGTCTCGTGATCTTGCTAGAGAGACAAATAAGCAAGAAGCAGCAAACATTGGAATCAATGAATCTGCTGCAATTACATGCGTAAAACCTTCAGGAACTGTTTCACAGTTGACAGGCGTATCTTCAGGTATGCACCCATGGCATTCAGAGCATTACATTCGCACAGTTCGTGGAGACAAGAAAGATCCTCTATCAACATTCTTAAAAGAAGTCGGAATCCCAGTAGAAGATGATTTCATGAAGCCAAACGATACTTATGTATTCTCATTCCCAGTAAAGGCTCCTAACGGTGCTATTGTTCGTAATGATTTAACTGCAATTGATCATTTGAATACATGGCTCGTATATCAGCGTGAATGGTGTGAGCATAAGCCATCTATTACAGTATCTGTAAAAGAAGATGAATGGATGGAAGTTGGTGCTTGGGTATATAATCATTTTGATGAAGTATCAGGTATTTCATTCCTGCCGCATTCTGATCACTCTTATAAGCAAGCTCCATATCAAGAAGTAACTGAAAGTGAATATCTAGAACTACTTGCTAAGATGCCATCTTCAATTCGTTGGGAAGATTTGTCTTTTTATGAAACAGAAGATGGAACAAGCGGAACACAAACACTCGCATGTACCTCAGACGGAAATTGCGAGATTGTGGATATTTCGGCTTAGTAGTATAATTAATATTAGGGGAAACCCTAAACCCTGGGCACCGTGCCCAGAATAAGGAGGTCTTTATGAAAGAAGATCTTAATAATGATGGAAAGGTAACAATGCAGGAAAAAATTCTAGCAGCGTTAGCAAGCTATGGTCGCCATTTCCTTGGTGCTGCCATTGCTCTATACATGACTGGCAATACTGACCCAGGAGATTTAATTAAGGGTGGTATAGCAGCATGCTTGCCTGTTATTTTGAAGGCATTGAATCCAAACGAGCCTTCGTTTGGCTTCACAAAGAAGGCGTAATTTAAGTAGTATATTAGGATGACTCCTGTGCTAAAATAAGCATAGGAGTTTTCCTATTTAGGAGATTTTCGTAAATGGCAGGACAAAAGAATTGGGAAGTAGATCAAGATACTACTTTCACATTTGTAGTAGAATATAAAGATCCAAATGACGCAGTCATAGATCTAACTGGTGCTACCGCCAAAATGCAGGTCCGTGATGGAACTGCTCAAAAACTTGCTTTTACTCTAACATCTCCTAGTGGTGGAATCACAATCGATGGCTCACTAGGAAAAGTAACCGTTCGAATGACTCCTACTCAAACAAAGAAATTATTCTATCCAAAGTCTATCTATGATTTAATAATCACGGATTCAAATTTGGTTAAAACTAAATTACTTGGTGGGTATATAACGCTCAATAGAACGGTTACAATATGACAGATAATGTTGTAGTAGTAAATCAAACAGAAAATTCAGTAGTAGTAGCTACTCCAGGCCCACAAGGTCCAAGAGGTAGAACTATTTTGAATGGAACTGGAGCCCCATCAAATAATTTAGGTCTAACTGGAGACTTTTACTATAATACTGCAACTACTGATTTTTATGGACCTAAACTAACTGATACATCATGGTCTGGTGCCACAGTAATACAGTTTATTCAAGAAGGTGCAGATTACGCCTTTTCATATTCATGGGAAATAGCTCAAGTAACTGGGCCAGTGTCTGGAATATATTCTTTAGTAATAAATCATAATTTAGGCTTTTATCCAAACGTCACTGTTAAAACCAGCGGCGGAGATATATTGGAAACGGGCATAGACTATAATAGTATTAATCAAATAACACTGACAATGGCACAACCATTTTCAGGGACAGCGTACCTGTCGTAAGGAGAAAAAATGGCAAGATTATTCGTAACTGGCATAAATCTCAATAAGAATGAGCTTTTAAATGCCAGAATCCAAAACCTCAGCACTGCGCCGTCAAGCCCAGTAGCAGGTCAAATTTATTTCAACACAACAGCAAATGTTTTGTATTTCTATAATGGAACTGAGTGGGTGCCAGCCTCTGGTTCTACAGAAGTAATTCAAGATGTTATTGGCTCTTCCGTAATTGGTGGAATAGCTTTAACAGCAACATATAACGACACATCAGGTGAGACAACAATCGATCTTGACAACACTGCAGTGTCACATGGATCATATGGCGGAGCAACAAAAGCAGTATCATTCACAGTAGATCAACAAGGTCGTTTAACCGCAGCATCAGATCAAAATATTTCTATCCCATCAACACAAGTAAATGATTTTACTGAAGCTGTTCAGGATGTAATTGGTTCATCACTCGGAGAGGGTGAAGGAATTGATATTCAATATAACGATACTTCGGGAATCACATTAATTTCTGGAGAAGATGCATCTAGTACAAACAAAGGTATCGCATCTTTTAGCTCAACAGACTTTACAGTAACAACAGGACATGTATCTTTAAATAATGAGTCTGTACAAGATATTGTTGGAGCAATGGTTACGGGTAACACCGAAACTGGTATTACAGTAACTTATGAAGATTCTGACGGAACTCTTGATTTTGCAGTAGCAGATCAATTTCCAGGACATACAACATCAGATCTAGCAGAAGGAACAAATAAGTATTATACAGATGAAAGAGTAGATGACAGAGTAAATGATCTTATCGTAGATGGAACAGGTCTTGATAAGTCATATAATGATAGTGCTGGAACATTAACACTAAGCATTGATTCAACTGTAACTACAAATTCAGGCACACAAACACTAACAAATAAGACACTTGGATCAGGTACTGCTCTTGGCGCAAATCTAGATGCTGGAACAAACAAGATTACAAATCTTGGAGCACCAACAAGTTCAACAGATGCAGCAACTAAGGCATACGTAGATTCAGTTTCTGAAGGACTACACGTTCATGCAGCAGCAAGAGTTTACGTTGCAGCAAATATTGACCTTTCAACAGACCTTGAAGCGGGAGATGTAATTGATGGAATTACACTTGTAGCTGGAGATCGTGTTCTCGTAAATGGTCAAACTACGCAATCTCAAAATGGTATTTATGTTGTTCAATCGTCTGGAGCAGCAGTACGTGCTCTAGATTTTGATACAGCGGCAGAAGTTGATTCTGGCGACTTTATATTTGTATCAGCAGGAACAACATATGCAAGCACTGGTTGGGTACAGACTCTTAAACCAGCAACAATTGGAACTGATGCAATTAGCTTTACACAGTTCTCAGGTTCTGGAACATATCTAGCTGGAGCAGGAATAACATTAACTGGAAACACATTCAGCGCAGATGTTACTCCAACTTCTGGAAATGCGTCATTAATTAATACTGGTGGTGCAATTGAATTAAAGACAGATACATCTCGTGGTCTTTCAGTCGATGCCAATGGTGTTGGAATTAATGCAGGCACAGGACTTACATTCTCTTCAGGAGCGCTAGTATTTGCTTCAGGATATGGAGTTCGCAAATATTCAACAGATCTAGGAAATGGATCTGCAACTTCATTTACAGTAACACATAATTTTGGAACAAGAGAAGTTACTGTTCAAGTTTATGAAAACGGTTCTCCATATGCTCAAGTAGAAGCAGATGTAGAGCATTCAACTTCAAATACTGTAACAGTAGCCTTTGCTGCCGCTCCAACAAGCGCACAATATAGAGTAGTGGTAGTTGGCTAATAGTGGCTAAAAAGTTTTTAACTCCCGTAACCCCGCCTTCGCTGGCATCAGATCCAGCAAGCGGGGTATCTGGAGCTATTTACTACAATACCACTTCAAATGTTTTAAAATTTTATAATGGAACAACTTGGTCTGCTATAGGAACTGGCGGAGGTGGCAGCGGAACATCTAATTCTTTAGAGGTTTTGGATACAGCTCCAAATTCACCAGCTCAAGGCAGAATTTATTTTGACTCAGCAGAAAATACAATAAAAATTTATAATGGAACAATTTGGTATGATGTCGCTGGTCCAAAAGAATTACTGGATCACCAACACTACGCTGGAGATGGGTTGGTTCGTCATGTAGACTACGGACAGTACGTTTCTGAATTAAATTATATAGTTTCTATGGACGGCGGCACAGCAAGTTCATCCTATGCATCAGCACCAAACAATGATATAATTGACGGAGGAGTAGGATAGCAAATGGCAGTTAGAATTCAATTACGTAGAGATACCGCAGCAAACTGGGTATCTAATAATCCTGTGCTTCGCCCAGGCGAGGTAGGAATAGAAACAGACACCCTTAAATTCAAGATTGGTCCAACTACAAATCCAAATGGAACCCAATGGAATTCAATTACTGCATATGCAAACGTTGTTCCAAGCGATTTAAATACAACACTTAATGGGTATCTTGAGGTCGGAGACCTAAGTAATACAGTTGCAGAATTAGTGGATGGCGACCTCTATATCCCAGGCACAGATATTATATTTGAAGGTACAGTAGATTCTCATGAATTAACTTTAGCTGCTCCAAATGTAACTTCAGATAAGACAGTTACTCTTCCAAATGCTACAACTACTCTTGTAGGAACTGATACTGCTGATACATTAACTAATAAAACTCTTACATCCCCCGTCATTTCTGGTCTAACTCTATCTGATTCAAGCATCGTATTTGAAGGTGCTACTGCAGATTCATATGAGACCACATTGACAGTTGGAGAACCTACATCAGATAATACAATTACTCTCCCAGATCGAAGCGGAACTGTGATAACAACAGGAGATACTGGAACTGTAACAAATGCAATGCTTGCAGGTTCAATTGCAAATAATAAACTTGCAAATTCCTCAATTACAATTAATGGATTTGCTATATCTCTTGGTGGAGAAGCAGCGTATTCATCAGATAACATTTCTGAAGGAACAACAAATAAATATTTTACTGATGAAAGAGCACAAGATGCTGTTGCTGCTGCTTTAGCTGCAGGAACTCATACAAATATAACTGTAAATTATAACGATAACACAAATTCAATTTCTTTGACTGGTGCTCAAACATATAATGACGAAATGGCTCGTGATGCAATTGGAGCAGCATTAACTAGCGGAACTGGTATAACAGTAACTTCAAACGATAACGCAGATACAATTACAGTTGCTGTAGATAGCACAATTGCAACAAAGAGTTATACAGATAGCGCAGTAAGCACTGGAATATCAAATCTTATAGCCTCTGCTCCTTCTACTCTTGATACATTAAATGAATTGGCTGCAGCGCTAGGAAATGATGCAAGTTTCTCAACCACAGTAACAAATTCAATTGCTGGTAAGGTTGCAAAATCTGGCGATACCATGACTGGAGCTTTGACACTATCAGGAGCTCCTACAGTAGATTTACATGCAGCAACTAAAAAGTATGTGGATGATGCTAAATCTGCGGCGGAATCAACAGCAGCATCAGCTTTATCTACACATGAATCAGATACTACAAATGTTCATGGAATTACAGATACATCTAAGGTAGTAATAACAGATGCGTCTCAAACTTTAACCAATAAAACTTTAACAACTCCTACAATTGCATCGTTTGCAAATGCTACGCATGATCATACAAATGCTGCAGGCGGAGGACAAATAACATCATCAGCAATTTCAGATTTTACTGAGGCTGCTCAAGATTCAGTAAATTCTGCTCTAACAGCAGGATCTGGAATTTCTAAAACTTATGATGATAATGCAAATACAATAACTTTAGCAAATACTGGTGTTCTATCTTTGACTGGAACTTCAAATGAGGTAGAGGTATCTGCTTCAACTGGTGCAATTACAGTTGGATTGCCAGACAATGTTACAGTCTCTGGATATTTAACATTATCAAATGGACCAACTCAGGCATCTCATGCCGCTACAAAAGCATATGTAGATAATGTTACAGCAGGATTAAACTTTCATCCAGCAGTTCATGTAGCAACAGTTGCAAATCTTTCTGCAGCATATAATAATACAGCTAAAACTTTAACTGCTAACGGAGGAGAACAAAATACTCCACTTGTAATTGATTCTCAGAGCATGAATGTAGGAGAAAGAGTTCTTGTAAAAAATCAAACAAATGCTGTACAAAATGGAATTTATGAAGTAACAAATGCTGGTAAGTCAAATCCTGGAGGAGAAAACTGGGTATTAACTCGTGCAGCAGATGCAGACAACAGTCCTTCTGGAGAAATATCATATGGTGATTTTGTATTTGTAATGACTGGCCCAACAAATGCGGGCTATGGATTTATTATGACTACAACTGGAACAATTACATTGGGAACTTCAAATATTAACTGGACTCAATTTAATGCGGGCCAAACAGTAGTCGCAGGAAATGGTTTAACAGAAACATCACCAGGAACACTAGCAATTAATACAGCAGTAACTGTAGATGTTAATAGCGTTCAATCTTTAACAAATAAAACAATTAGTGGAACATTTACTGGAAATATTACAGGTGATGTAACTGGAAATGTTTCAGGAAATGCTGGAACAGTAACTAATGGAGTTTATACTACAGGATCTTATTCAAATCCTTCTTGGATCACCGCCCTTGGTTGGTCTAAAATTACATCAACTCCAACAACAGTTTCAGGATATGGAATTACAGATGCAGTAGCAACTGGTGGATCTTATTCAAACCCTTCATGGCTAACTAGCCTTGCATGGTCAAAGATTTCTTCAACTCCAACTACATTGTCTGGATATGGAATTACTGATGCTCAACCGTTAGATGCAGACTTAACTGCAATTGGTGCTCTTACTGGAACATCAGGACTATTAAAGAAGACAGCAGCTAATACATGGGAACTAGATACTAATACATATCTAACTACATCATCTGCCGCCTCAACATACCTACCACTTACAGGTGGAACATTATCATCAGATCTTACAATTACTGGTAACTTGACAGTAAATGGAACTACTACAAATCTTAATTCAACTAATTTAGTTGTTGAAGATAAGAATATAGTAATTGCTGATGTTGCAAGCCCAACTAATATTACTGCAGACGGAGCAGGAATTACCGTAAAGGGTACAACAGATAAAACATTTAATTGGGTAGCATCAACAGCGGCCTGGACTTCATCAGAAGACTTTAATCTACTAACTGGAAAAGTTTATGAGATTAATGGAACTACAGTATTGTCTGCAACTGCGCTTGGTTCTGGTGTTACTTCATCATCACTGACATCGGTTGGAACAATTGGAACTGGTACTTGGCAGGGATCAACAATTGCACTTCTATACGGAGGTACTGGAGCAACGACAGCTTCTGGTGCTCGTTCAAATCTTGGTCTTGTAATTGGTACAGATATACAAGCATATAATGCTACATTGGCAGCAGTTGCTGCAGGAACTTATACTGGTTCAACAAGTATTACAACTCTAGGTACAATTTCATCAGGTACATGGAATGGTACAACAATTGCCATAGCAAATGGTGGAACTGGTGCAACTTCTGCATCTAGCGCAAGAACTAATCTTGGATTAGCAATCGGCACAGATGTTCAAGCCTATAATGCCACATTAGCAACAGTAGCAGCTGGCACATATACTGGTGCAACAAGCATTACAACGCTTGGAACAATTGCAGCTGGTACGTGGAACGGATCTGCAATCGGAGCAATTTATGGTGGAACAGGATTAACATCCTATACCACGGGCGATATCATCTATGCTTCAGCTACAAATACACTATCCAAACTCGCAGCTGGTACAAATGGACATATATTAACATTGTCTTCAGGAGTTCCAACATGGGCGGCAGCACCAATAAGCCTTCCATCACAAACAGGAAATTCAGGTAAATTCTTAACTACAAATGGTTCGTCTGCATCATGGGCAGATACACCAATTATAACTGGAACCGCAACAATATCTGCAAATACTGCAACGACAATTGACACAAATGCTCTAAATGCATTCACATCTGCAGAATATATGGTATCACTAAAGCAAGGTTCTAAGATTAGAACTTCTAAAGTAATTGTTCAAACAGATGGAACAAGCGTTGATATGACTGAATTTGCAATTACTGAAACTGGAGGAACGATGTCTGGAGTTGTAGTATCTGCTACCGCTTCTGGAGGAAATGCTTTACTCCAAGTAACAGTAACAGATGCAGCATCTACAAACGTAACAGTTAAATTTAGCGAAGTAAGATTCTAGGAGGGGAATAAGTGGCAGATAAAAACTTTAAGGTAAAATCTGGACTAAATATCCCGATTACTTCCGCCGCTATTCTAACCACTGATTCAAGTGGTAATATTTCTTCTACTTCAGTTCTTCCAATTACAGCAGGCGGAACAGGACAAACATCAGCAACAAATGCTATCAATGCCTTGCTCCCAGTACAAAATGGATCAACAGTAAATTATGCTTTACAATCAGACGGAACTAATATTAACTGGGG
>Ga0214917_10006075_pt1 | contig 12682 bp, 24 predicted proteins | sample LL_1208_BB_MetaG_FD_177983 | JGI IMG/M metagenome (GOLD analysis project Ga0214917, IMG submission 177983) | Freshwater microbial communities from Lake Lanier, Atlanta, Georgia, United States - LL_1208_BB | ecosystem: Environmental > Aquatic > Freshwater > Lake | place: USA: Georgia | collected... | reverse complement strand
TAAGTGCGGCGACTTTACGCTATCCACGACTGATCTCGGTGGCATAAATGATGGGTATGATGTCGTTGTTGGTGGCAGAGAGACTCACGTGGAGGCAGCGCGATGGACTGTTGGCTACAATGTTTACAAAAAACGCATTGGCGGGTTTGAGGTTGGGCTTGATACTGGGTCAAGAAACTATTTATCAAGGATTGTCGAACAAAACTTAGCCAAACTTTCAACTCTATGGCGAACGGGGAACTTGCGACTAACTGTTAATCACAACAGTATTTCAGGCGGTGCGATTGATCCAACTGACATTTTGGTTGACAGGTGGTATATGTTCACAGTTACATTTGACCGTGTTGCTGGGCTCATTAAGTTATATCGTAATGGTGTCTTTGTTGCCCAATTTACAAACACAACGGCACTAACTGCGTTTCAAGGTTATATTGGTTGTATTGAGTTGTCAAACGGTTTTCGTGCTGGTGCAGTTGGGGCAAACATTGCAGCAATTTATTATCACAAACGTGAACTTGCGGCAACAGAGGTTGCTTCTTTAAAAACATTTTTAACAAATAAATTTAGCGTTACATTAGGTTAAAATAAAATATGGACTACTCATTAAGACAAAATTTGGAAAATAAAATTAAATATGATTCATTTTACAATAGTTTACCTTGGTTAAAAGAAAATATTGAAACAAATAAAGACGTTTTGCCATTAATAATTTATCTTTATAGACAATATTTTGATGAAAACACCGGACCAAATATCATTTCAAATGAATTAATTGAAGATTTAAACAAAACAATGTTTAAACATCAATATGTTACTTCAAGGGCTTTTAATGAAGAAGGTTTTAGCATTTTAGAAGTGCTTAACACAATTACATTCCCGTTTAATGAAGAAGAAAAAGATTTTGTAATTGATGTTATTAATAGCATAATGCTGGCTTATGGTGGGAGTAGATTACAAGAGTATTACGACACCATTCGATCATATGAAAAAAAAGAATTAACATCTTGGGCAGACGGTTTGATAAAAAAACTTGATTTTACAAATAGAATAATGGGGAAATGGTGTTTAAATAAAGAAATTGACATGCTTTTAAATGACGCAAAAACCACATTTAAATTGCTTGAAGACAAAATTAATATTTTAATAGAAGAAAAAATCTAAAAGGAAAAACATGAAAAAAATACTAGCAATTTTAGCGATTTTGGCTTTTTCACAAGCAAAAGCGAGTCAGCCAGTTATTTATGGTGTTGGAGTAGAAGCAACGTATATTGAGGGCATTCAGCTTAATAAATGCGAACGTTTGCGTGTTGGCGCTATAACAAATGGTTGGACGTTATCGACAACATATGTACCTTTTAATAACGAATGTGAAGGTATTAAGAATGGTTATAAATTTAAATCTGATCAGAAGTCTATTACTTTAGGTAGGACGCTTTATCAATCTTGCGGCGGTAGGTTTTGCAAACAAGCGGGTTTTAGCGTTAGTGATGTCAGAGATAAGCCACTTAACGATCACTTCACTCAATGGCATGTAGTAGGAAGTGCATTGGATACAAGAACAGGTTTAGCTATGTTTGTTTCTTTTGGGGAAAAGCAAGGTGCTTTTACTAGCACATTAGGTGTTTACTACACTTTTGGAGCTAAATAACGTGTTAAAACCAGGCGATTCTATATTTTTTTACTACAATGTTTGGTACATGATTTTTGGTCGTATGATTCAATGGATAACCAATGGTGCGGCGCACGTTGCTGTTGTGCACCGCGTCGAAGGTGATCAAATTGATCTTGTTGAATCAAAAGTTAAGGACGGCTGTCAAATCAATCGCTATTACGCATCATTTTTTTTAAACAACAAAAAGATTGATTTTTTAGTAATGCGCCCGCCTGCTCAATTCAAATATGACGAAGCAAAAACACATGAGCTACTAGCGTTTAAGAAAAACAAAAACCGAGATTACGGTTGGCTAAACATGCTACGCGAAGTTGATCTTGTTGATCGGCTGTTTAGAGCTTTTGGCATTAAGCGAAACCGTGAGCAATATTGTTCTACGCTTGAAGACGAAATTGGCGAGGTACAAGGCTTCTATACGCCTGATGATATCTATCGTTCACCAAAAGAAAGTTATGAAAAAAAATTGAAATTGGGGTGGGAATGCGTAAGTATCTAAAAGGTTTGTGCAATAAGCATATCATCGCTTCAAACCTGATTTTGGGCTTAATTGGGTTGCTTGTGATCCCATTTGCAATGCCATTTCACAACGCAGCCGAGGCAGCGATTTACTTCGCTACTCGCATGATCGTTATGGGTGTTTACATGAAATTTGTGATGGGATTAAAACAAAATGCCGCATTGTGCGAATCGTTTTGGTTTTCGATAGTTGTTTTTGGGGTTGGTTTCATAACTGTATCTTTCGTGAACACTATTACTGATAATTTTGTCGTTGCGACTTGCATTTACACATTTTTAAGAATAGCCTCTTATCCATTGTGGGCTGGTAGAGAGTTTAGATAACTTATGTTTTTGGGGTGGATAGTGGCAGGCTTAACAACAACCGTAATAGCAAGCTCGTCTGCGGGGATTTTTGGGATTGCTTTTTTAGCACCAAATAGCCCGTGGTTTTTTGTGCCTGTGTGTATTGTTTGTGCAATCATTGGAACACTTTTGCATGAGTCAAAAGAAAAGCTAACTATTGTAGAAACGCTTAAGAAGGCGACTATTAGAGCTATTTTTGGGGCACTTATTGGTGCTTGTGCTACCCAATACGATTGGGTTGGATCACACTTTTCTAACGGAGAATTTATTGTTGGAGCTTTTTTTTCATTTACAATTTCTTTATACGGGAAAAAGATGTGGGAAGCCGTTGAGCAAAAGATTTTACCTAGTATTTTTGTGTTTATAAAAAATTGGTTGGAGCGAAAATAATGCTTAGCTTGCTTGTCATGATACCTTTTATTCACTCAGTGATCGCCTTGGTGACGCACTCTCACATGACAAAGCGACAAGTTCGATTCAACCCGCGTTTGACATACGAGCTTGTGTCCATTTCATGGTTATTCATCGTGCTCACAGGCGCTTATTTTAGAGCTGATCATGCGCTAATAAACACAATATTGCTTGTGTTCGTATTTTGGTTTATTAGAACCAAACAGCATAAAATAATGTGGGGGGGAATCAAAGAGTTTGTAACGTGGGCGGCAAAGTTTAAAGCAGTTTTTGGCTGTTTTATCCTATGCTCAATCCCACGTATTGCCGATGCGATTAGGGTTTTAATTTAACTCCTAATAAAAACACCAACTAGCCTTCTATTTAGCTTTCTGCTTTAACTCTTTTATCGCGTCTATTGTCGCATTAAGAATATCAGTATTTTGAGCCAAATCATTTTCTAATTTTTTCAGGTTGTCTTTAGCTTCTATTACAATATTTGAAAGGTAAGAAACATTTTTCTTATGAATATCAAGAAGAGCGTAAATTTTGGAGGTATGAAAAAAATATTCTTTATCCCAAAGGTTTTTATGCAAAGCCTCTTGAGGATTGTCTTCGTCATCGTTTATTTGTCTAATAAACTTAAAGCTATCTTCATTTGTTTTTGTAATCAAAAGACGACACTTCCATCCGTGATTGCAAGATTGATCTTCAACAATATACTGTTTTCCGTATTGCGTTTCATGAACCTCAACAACTAAAAACTCATGAATCCCGCCCAGTGGAACATATCTAAATAATTTGTCTTTTATTTTTAACGTCATAATCATATCCTTAAAAAAAACACCAACTAACTTACGTCCAATTCGTTTTCCGCTTTCCCCATTTACCATATCAAAACTGTGTAAAAAGTCGCTAACAAACTCTTTTTTAACAAATGATCCACTAGCGATTTCAATGTGTCCATGCATTCCGCCAGAGTACACTAAAATCGAATCGGCTGGCGCATCATACTGTCTTGGATATTTATCAATCATGTTTACCCAGCCCAATTTTGGTAGGCATAACATCGCGTCAATTGCAGAGCCACCAGTTATTTTCGCGCGTTCAATACCATAACAAGCAACCATTGCATCTTTGACGTAAGCGTAGCATCGTCCAATGCTTTTTGAATGATCGCGCTTCTCTGATAAAACACGGATTTTCGCCGTTTCAAATAAACTCATTCTGCACTCCTTATTTTTTTCCATTCTGCAATAGGATCGGCAAAACTATTCCATCCTTCATGTTCTAGGGCTGCAATTGCGTTCATTGATCAATCCTTATCTTTGTGGGCACGAAGAGAGTGGTTTCGATGCTCGTTCGCAAGCATCAATAACCATGTGTGTCCCGCCAACGTTATCAAAAGCTGCTGGCGGGGTGGATTTCATGCACTCTCGATAAAGTCTTTGATCAACGTTTGATTCGTATGTCTCACCAGAACACCCAGCCAAAAAAACAATCAAAACAATAATTTTAATCATTCCTCACCTCTCAAAATCTCATCACAAAATCCTTTAAATTCGTAATTTATTACACTTACTCCTTGCTCATTAGATCCAACAACCCAAGGGGTGTAGCAAAATAAAGATTTGAAGTAATCACTTATATCAAACGCTCCAAATTCAAACAAATCTTGCCATTTTATCGTGTCTTCTGAATACCAATGTCCTTCTAGCATGCGATCATTGCTTATTTTAAAAAAAAGATCACCGTCTTTTTCTTGCATAACAGCACCTTTTTCCATCATCACCACAGCCTGACCAAAAGAGCATGGTTGCAATAAGCATTTAAGCTCTGCAATATCTCTGTTTTGTTCTAATTGCATCATGGACATTAATGCAAAATCATAATCTCTAATTGTGCAGTTTGGCGGTTTTTTACTCGGGTATGCGCCTAATACTTGCTCAAGGCTTGGTTGCGCAATCAGAAATTCTTTAATATTCATTTTTCACTTCTTACACATTTTAAAATCTGGTTATATTTAACCAGAACCCCCTCAGCGTGCTCACGAACGCGCACGCATTGAGTATCAATCGATTCGCTTTCGTCTAAATAAAGCGGTTCAACGTCCTGAGCTATCGTTGCGCATCGAATCGATGTTTGATCGATACTTGATTGCTTTGTTGTTGTGCAGCCAGACAACCATAAAAAAATAAATGCTGCCAATACAATAGAGAGCCATCTGTTTAATATTTCTATTAAAAAATACGTAAAAACAAGCATCAAAACACCTAAAAAGTTATACATATCAATCTCTCCAATCGCTTTTATCTTTATCTGAATAAACCCATATCGCAACAAAAAGAGAAATCACAAAATTAAGAAAACTAACAAATCTACCAACATCTTTTTGAATCATTGCATCCAAAAATCCAATAAATAAAAAACACAAAACAAACGAACAAAAAGATAAAAAATACCTCATCTTAAAAATCTCCTTTTGCACATTGCAAGCAAACCAAACCTTGCTCTCTCCACATATCAACGACGCGCTGCCTATCATCTATACAAAATAACACATCATAAAATGGCTCAATATGCTGTTCGTAAATTTCCTTTTTTACAATCGCATCATTTCTAAAATCACCGTCTTTTCTCATAAATAACCCAGAGTAAAGAACATCATGTTTTAAAAGCCATTCTTCTGTTGCCTCTCTATATCTTTCAGGGCGACCGCTAACAAGAATAACATCCATACATGGAACAGTTTTACCAGAATTGAATCGCCATAAAATATCGTAGCACCATTTATTGACTGGATCATTTGGTATTCCAGCATAAAAAGACTTCCAATCCTTTGGTTTTTGCTGCATAAAATGTTTTCTATGGTCTGTGTTGCATAAAGTACCATCAAGATCACAGATTATTATTTTTTTCATTTACACCCCCCACCAGTCGCTTCCGCATAATTACAAACACCTTGCATAATCACCTGCTCGGCATCGGCTGGGCGATCGCATTTGTACGTGTCTTTTAACGCATCGTAATGCTTGTTCAAAACAGCGTTTTTTGCGTTTAAAACAGCAAGCCTTTGTCTTAGATCATGCTGATTCAATATCGCCTCTTTTTGGGCTTCTAGTAGCTCTTTTTTTTCTTGCTCGATTTTTATTTTTGAGACCTTTTCGTTGTTCAACTCTATTCGTTGATCAAGATATTTTTTCTCAAAATCGTTTGCTCGTTTTATCGTCCTTGCGACAAACAAAATTAAAAGCAACACATAAAAAATAATCAAATAGTTTTTAAACTTGCTCATTTTTAATTCCCCCCATCCTTTAATTGAACACAAATTTCACCGTCGCAAACAACTGGGTGATTGATCGGTTTTGCTGGTACCAACGCATTTGATGCGTTTTGATCAATCAATTGCTCTTGATAACCAGGATCGCCACAAGCTGTTAAAACAAGCGCTAAAAATAAAAACTTAATCATTTTGGCTATCCTTAATCTAACCAAGATTCTCTAACCCAAGCGTAAGGATTTTCTTCCGCTAAAAGCTCCAATGTATATCTAGCTACATCATTCCATTCGTTCTCTGAATATGATAAATCTAGCTTTGATGTTTTGTATCTAATATCATATTCAATACTACTTTCTTCTGCATTTGTATCTCCATAAGGATAACATTCACATGTTTTTATGACACCGTGTAAATATGGGTATTCTTGTCTAAAAAAACAAGATTCTTTATTAAAGACTATTCTTGTTGGATATTCAGAGCTATCTATATCAGCATCAAAATTTAAAGAATCAACGCAAAACGGTATTCCTGGATGTTTTGTAGCCAGCACCATAGCTGTTGGTAAGAAAACCTGCCTCATTCCTTCCATTTTTATTCCTTTCAATATAATTAAAAAAACATTATACCATATTCCCGACATCAGGAATATGGTTATCATTGTTTTAAAATGGAATATCATCGTCTAAACCACTCGTATCAACTCCTTTTTTATTCACGGAAACTGACCTCTGGGCAGGTTGTGAGGCAGCATTGTTTTCAGCGCTGTTATTTTCTTTGCTATCTAACATTTGCATTTGATCAGCAACAATCTCTGTAGTATAGCGATCTTGACCAGACTTATCTTGCCACTTTCTAGTCTTTAGCTTACCCTCAAGATAAACCTGCGAGCCTTTTTTGAGGTATTTCTCTGCGATTTCAGCCAGCTTGCCGTAAATCACAATACGGTGCCATTCGGTAGCATCTTTATTTTCACCAGTTGCTTTGTCTTTCCAGCGTTCTGTTGTGGCTAATGAAAAATTAGCAATCGCATCACCGTTTGGTAGATAACGAACCTCAGGATCGCCGCCCAAGTAGCCAATAATATGCGCCTTATTCAAACTTGCCATGTTTATCTCTCTTTCTGTTTTTAATATTAAATCCTGCATGATGTCGTGCATGTTCTGAAAGTGACATTAACTTTAAATTTTCAAGTCTATTGTCAGTTTTAATGTGATTTATGTGATGAACGCACTCTCCTCTATTTATTTTTCTTCCAATATAATTTTCGTAAATAACAACATGAAGCATCCTACCCTTATTTTCACCCATTGTTATTTCATAATACCCGTTTGGCTTTAAAGAATATCCAACCCCTTTTCCAATTTTTGCCAAAGATATATTTTTTTTCCATTTATCTGAAAACTCTCGCTTTTTCCCTCTTGCTCCACCTCCAAGCAAGCCGTTTTTAGACGCAAGAATAATTCCATCAGACCTACTTCTTAAAATATTTGCTTTCTTAAATCTAAATCTTAAAGTTGAACGCGGGATATTTTTAATTTTACTTACTTGAGGAATGCTTAATCCGCTAATGTAAAGTTGATATTCATCCATAAAACACCTATATAAAACCAAAATTACAATATAGCATTTTTAATTATGATTGTCAAGCCAAAATCACTTTATTTATTGCCATTTTTATTCCTTAAAATATGTTTTTTACATTAATCACACATCAAACGCAAACCTTGAATAATATGCAAAGCCAGCATCATATATTGCTTAACCTGATCTTTACTAGGCTTAGTATCACAATCAGAATATCTAATGTTTAGCAACGTGTCGCAACCAGAATAAGAACCATAACCAACTTTAACATACCAATATTTATCTGGCTGATACCCACCACAACCAATAACATAAATAAGAGTTCCTTGATAGTCACCATCGTCAATTTCATGAATACGATCAGGATCAGGCTTTTCATGATCTCCAAAACCTGTTAAATCAGATTCACTTAACATCTTAACAACCTGTAGAACAATATCACTATAATTTTCAGGATGGTTTTTCTCAAAAAAATCTTTAATTTTATTTTTATCCTGATCCCATGCTTTTACAAATTCATTAATCATTTCCACTCCTTAATTAAAACCAACCACACAAATATCGTTTTGCAATTAAATGAATCTCATCGCTAGTTTCTTTAACATCAAAAATAGCGCATTTATCACCTTCTGAAGCCTCTGAAACATAAACAATTTTACTTCCATCCATAGGAAAAAGACTTCCTTTATATCCATAAAGTTGTTTTCCAATTACATATTGGCATTGCTCTAAAAGATTGCCTACAGTTACATGCTTTTCAGTTTTTGATATGTCTATTGATAAATTTTCATATCCACCCCTCCATGATACAAAACACGAAAAACATTCCTCAAAATGTCCGCTTTGATAAACAACACCTCGATCTAATACATTCGGATAAGCAACAGAGCCATCACTATAAACTATTTTCACTTTTTTGTTTTTATCTAATGACGCAAGCTTGGTAATTAACCAATATAAACGCCATGGCTCTAAGTCATATTGTTCTATCATATCAAGCGCTCTCCATTGTTCTTCATTTATCATTTTCTCCTATTGGCATCAAGCTAGATTCCTGCTCTTTTGTTAAGCAAAAACCATCTTCTGCTAAATCTTTTTTAAATTTATCGACATCACACGTCCCATTTGAAAAATAAAACTCGCTTTTTAAATTAAATAGATCATCGCTTAGTGGTATCAATTCTTTTTTTACCAAAATACTGTTTATTTCATCGATTTGTTCTTTACTTAACTCAAAACCCTTCGACCTTGCTTTACCAACTATATCATCAATTGTAGCCTTTTTTTCTAAAATAGCCTTTATAAAACCATCTTTATTTTTATTAAAGCTATCTTGTGGATATACTAAAAGTTCTGTTTTAATTAATCTTACAGTGTATGGTTTTTTCTTACCTCTTGCGGCAGGAAGCATTGCTGTAAAGCAATCTTCATTATTTGGTAAGTTTGATAATGCTAAAATTCTAATTCCACCAACCTTTTCTCCACCAAAAGAAACATCCTTGTCTGTGTATAACTCAATTTTTCTTCCTATATAAAGTGACGCATCATCACCCCATGACGCGATTAAAACTCTACCCATTGTTTTGCATGGCTTCCAAGGCACTTCAACACCATCTGCATTAATTGGAGCAGGTGAAAGATACACGGAGACCTTCTGTTCTTTTTTTTCATTATCAAAAACAACATTTTTTATTGTAAAAATAGTGTTTCTAGTAAGATCAGAAGAGTTTAACTGATCAGTTTTACTTAAAAAAGCCTTTGATAAATCAACCATTTAATTTTCCTTTCTATAAAACAATTTCATTTTCTTTATCAAAATCCAATATATATTCATCATCTTCTTCATACCAGCGATCCATTGCAATCATAGATTCTCTTCCTTCTGGCAGAATATCCCAATCTCCGCTTATCAAGCAATCTTTATATTGCTGAAGCGCTCTTCTATATTTTACCCTTCCATGCTTAACAGAGTCTGGATGTAATATAAAAACCTTGCTTGTAAACGGCTTTTTCTTTTCTATAGCAACAAAAACAAACTTTTTAAGCTTATTGCCTGTTGCATAAAAATAAACATCTTCATAAAATGCTTGCTGTAGGTGGTACATAAACTTACCAACATCTCTGTAAAAAACATCAATGTTTGCAACCGTTTTTATCTCTACAGCCTCATGGTTTTTAGTATCGACACGATCAAATCTGCATTTTAATGGCAATCCTGTCGTTATATCTTTTTCTACGTAAAAAGAACATTCATTATCAAACCTTTGGTCAAAAATATATTTTTTAGCATCTTCGTTTTTTGATAACCAGTATGGAATTTGTTTAAAATAATCAAAAGTTTCCTTGTCGATTATTTCTAATCCACTTTTTAATATTTCATTATACCTTTCTTTTCCTTTTTTTTTTCTTCTATCTACTTTTTCAGATATGTATCTTTTTTCTAATTCTTCAGGCTCTAACAAAATTGTATGAAGAAGTCTCCCGTACAAAAATGAATCAGAATATTTTTCTTCTGAGTATTTAAAATGAGCAGGTGATATAGCCATTTTTTTTAGATCAGATGCCCTAACACCAGTCGATAAAGAATATTTATTAAAACTTTCATTAAGAACAATCATAAAAACCCTTTCAAGATTAATTTAGGGCTTTATTTTAATTTATTTTGTCGTATAATGCAAGCCTTGTTTATTTTAGGAGAAAAAAATGAGATGTTATGACGAAAATGATGCTATCAAATACTCTTCAATCAATGCCGCTGTTTTGCTTTGGCATATAAGGTTCTGGGTAGCAAAAAACAAAGCGAATGAAAAACATTTTTATGATGGTCGATATTGGACATATAACAGCGTAAAAGCATTCTCTGAGCTTTTCCCTGAGTTTACAAAAAGCCAAATATCTATTGCTTTAAAAAAACTTGAGGATTGCGGTGCGATAGTAACTGGAAACTATAACTCATCCCCTTATGATAGAACAAAGTGGTATGCTTTAGCCGATGAAAACGATTTAATAAAAAACGAAAATGGAAATAAAAGTGATGAAAAATCTACTAATAAAGTAACAGATATAAAACCAAATATAAAAACAGATATAGACATACACCAAGGTGATGTTGATGATGAAACATGGGGTAAATTTAAAGCTCAAATGAAATCAAGAAAAAAGAAAATTACACAAGATTGGGTTGATGATGTAAAAAGAGAAGCGGATATTGCAGAAAAAGATGGTACACTTAACGCCTTTTTAATTGAAAAGGGAATTGAAATTGGATCGAAAACTCCTTTTTATAAGGCTATTATTGTTTGTGTAAGAAAGCAATGGCTTAGTTTTCAAGCTGATTATCTTAATAATCAGTCATACAAAAAGCCAGTTGAAACAGAATCAAATAGGCATCACAATAAGGATGGTTTTGGCGATCTAAGTAGGTTTTATTATCAAAAAAGAGGTGGTGAATAAATGTTTAGGACTGAAAAAAAAGATGCAGTATGTGAAAAACATGGCACTTTTGTGCAAGACGTTTTATTTATTTTAAACAAGCCAAGATATAGGATTTGCCCAAAATGTGTCGAAGAGGAAAAAATAGCTGAGGAGGAAAAAAGAATAAAAAAAGAAAAGCAAGAAAAACAAAGAGGAATCGAGAGACTTTTATCTGTTTCTGGCATACCTGAGATTTTTAAAGACGCTAGTTTTAAAAAATATGAAACAAATGAAAAAAACATAGAAATAGTAGAGTTTGCAAAAAAATACGTTGTTGATTTTAAAAGCAACAATGGTGAGTCAATTGTTTTTCATGGTGAAACTGGTGTTGGTAAAAGTATGTTATCATGTGTTATTGCAAACAATTTAATTGCAAGGTGCAATACTGTTCTTTTTATAACTCTATCTGATATTTTTAAGCAGATAAAAGAAACATGGAAAAAAAATAGCGAATTAAGCGAGTCTGACGTAATAAATTCATTTTTATCTGTTGATTTGTTGATTATTGATGAGGTTGGGTTAAAGCAGTTAAGAGAAAACGATGATGCTTTGCTTTTTGATGTGATTGATGGTAGAATATTAAAAAGAAAGCCGTTTATAATAACAACAAATAAATCACCAGACTTGCTTTTTAAATTTGTTGGTGATAGAATAGCGTCAAGAATAATAGGCGTATGTAAAGGGCGTATTATTGGTTTTGATGGTGTATCTGATTATAGGATTAATGGAGAATAATATGCCAAATATGACTTACTGCATGTTTCAAAATGTTTTAGAAGATTATGAACAGGCTTATGAACATTTAAAAGATGTTGGTATTGATGGTTTATCGAAAATAGAGAGAGAAAAAGTATTGGAGCTTATTAGATTGTCTAAAGATTTTGTTGATGAATTTGATGTTGTTTGATTTTTTAACTTAGGAGATAAATATGGATAAAATAGATTTAATAAAACTAATTTTGTGTGAAACCGATAAGCCTAAATGTAGTTCATTAGAAAATAATGAGTTTGACTTTTTTTCAAACGATTTAAAAGATAAATATGTTATAGTAAGAACATACTCTGCTGGCGTTTTCGCTGGTTATTTAAGAAAAAAAGAGGGGGATGAGGTTATTTTAGAATCTTCAAGGAGGCTGTATAGGTGGCAAACTAAGAAATCCATCTCATTAAGCTCAGTAGCCATGAACGGGTTGGATAGTAAAAATAGTAGAGTATGTGAGCCGTTACCTATTCACTGGTGTCAGGCAATTGAGATTATCCCAACATCAAAAGAAGCTGAAAAAAATATTGTTAATTTTGAAATAACTACACAGGATTAAAAATGAGCTATTTAAAACATTTGGTACTAAGTAATGGCTCTGGCTCTGGCTCTGGCTCTGGCTATGGCTCTGGCTCTGGCTATGGCTATTAATAATGATTTT
>Ga0214917_10006074_pt1 | contig 12683 bp, 14 predicted proteins | sample LL_1208_BB_MetaG_FD_177983 | JGI IMG/M metagenome (GOLD analysis project Ga0214917, IMG submission 177983) | Freshwater microbial communities from Lake Lanier, Atlanta, Georgia, United States - LL_1208_BB | ecosystem: Environmental > Aquatic > Freshwater > Lake | place: USA: Georgia | collected... | reverse complement strand
GGCTATTTTTACTCTGTCTAAATAAGAGAAATTATTAATATTTAATAGCCAACTATATTTTTGCATATTAGATTATATCCAACTTGGACTAGAAACAAAAGTCTTTTTCTCTTCTAGAGAAAACCCATTTATTCCTCCTCCGCAAATATGATTTGCAACACTAGGCTTAATATTTAATAAAGCTGAATATTTATTAATGTCTATATTATTTAAAAATGCCCATTTAGTCCATAACCTACAAATCCCATGACTCATAGCTCCATCATTTAGTTGTCTTAAGTTTTGATATTTTTGAGTAGATTTTAAAATCCAATCTTCATATTCTAATGGAAATTGTTTTTTAATAAGTTTTAATTTATGGTTATTAAAATACATAGTACCACACGAATTTGAGACAAACTCAATATTTTTTAACCCATATTTTGTTTCAATTTCAAATGGTTTATACATTATGTTGCGGTTTAAATTGTCTATTCCATAATCTTTTTTAATTAAATCTATATAAAGACCATCTGTATAATATTTATTATAAAAGTCTGGATGGTCATAACCAGCAAAACCAACGCAATTTTTGCCATATTCAGTATTTTCAAAAATATCAATTACTGTATCTAAACCATTTTTAGCAAAAATGTAATCGCTTTCAATGAAAAAAACATATTTAGGATCGTATACATCAATCATTCTAAATCCAAATTCTGCAGCATGGCCATAATATACATTTTTGTTAATTGAAAAAAAGTCCATAGGAGTATGAACGGAATAATTTAAAGTAAAGTTAAATATTTTGTTCTTTAATTGGGCGTGTGATCCATCATCTATGATCAATACCCTATCTGGTTTAATATTATTATTTTTAAATAATGTTTTTAAACAGTCGTCTAGAATGGCTTCCCTGTTATGGGTATATATGATATATAGTATATTCATTATTAAGTTTTGTTATGAAATTGTATTGTTTTATTAAAACATTTAAAAGATTTTTATTTTGGCAATATTAGTAAAATCTGCCCTTAGACCTATCTATATAATCTTTAAAAGAACGATGTAAAATTTATAACTTGTAATTTTCAATATCCCATTTCGTCATCTTTTCTATTAATTTATTAAACGAAATTTTTGGCGACCATCCAAGTTCAGTTCTCGCTTTACTTGAATCTCCTAATAATAATTCTACTTCTGCTGGTCTATAAAATTTTGGATTAATTTTAATTAAAGTTTTATATTGTCCATTTTCTTTTTTCATACAAAAAACTTCATCCTCTGCTCTTGCATCTGGATCTGTATAAATCCAAGACCCGATTATACCAGCATGTTCGAATGCTTTTTCTGCAAATTCTCTAATAGTATGAGATTCATTGGACGAGAATACATATTCTTTTGGTATACCATCGTAATTTGAATTATATTTCTCTTGATTCAACATCATCCAAACTCCTTCAACAAAATCTTCTGCATCACTCCAATCTCTTTTTGCATCCACATTACCCAATTCAAGCGGTTCAAATTCTTTATTCTCTTTGATTGCATTATGAATTCTTGCTATATTTTTAGTAATTTTTCTAGTAACAAATTCTTCTCCTCGTCTTACGCCTTCGTGATTAAATAACCAACCTTGAATTGCATATAAATTATAAGAGTCTCTATAAACTTTAATGAGTTGCCTAGAAGCCGCTTTGCTTGCTCCATATGGACTCCTTGGCCTTAATGGATGTTTTTCATCTTGTGGAGCATAAATTACATTTCCAAACTCTTCGCTAGATCCAGCTTGATATAGTCTGCAGTTTGGTTTATGTAATCTAATCGCTTCAAGAATATCAAGAACCGAAGTAGAGTTTGTCGCCCAAGTTTGTCTAGCAAAATCCCAGCTACTAGCAACAAAACTTTGAGCCGCAAAATTAATAAAATAATCTGGTTGTAATTTTTCAACTGTACGAGCAATTGCATGAGAATCAGTCAAATCAAAATTAATCAAATAAAATTTATCTGAATTAATATGTTTAATATTTTCGTGGTTATAAACACTTAATCTCCTAACTCCACCAAAAATAAGATAATCAGTATTCTTAAGTAAAAAGTCAACCATATGACTACCATCTTGACCAGTAACTCCTGTAATAACTATAGTTTTTCTTCCATTAATTAATTTACTTGCATCCTCAATATTTAAAATATTTGCTGTGTCTATTTTTTTGCCATAATAAGTCTCTTGAAAGTTTTTGCTCATATTATATATTATAATCTATTTTTTATAAAATTCAACAGTTTGTTTTAATCCTTCGTTAAAAGAAGTTTTAGGATGCCAATTTAATTCTCTACTGATTTTAGTATTATCTATTGCATATCTAAAATCATGTCCTTTTCGATCTTCTACAAAAGAAATATAGTCTTGAGAATTAACATTTAATACTTGGCAAATATCATTAATGATCTCTAGGTTTGTTTTTTCACAATTTCCACCCACATTATAAGTTTCGCCAATTTTACCATTTTTTAATATAAACCATACTGCTTCACAATGATCCTCGACAAAAATCCAGTCTCTTACATTTTTTCCATTACCATAAACTGGTATTTTTTTATTATTTAATATGGAGTCGATAACCACTGGTATAAATTTTTCATTATGTTGATTTGGACCATAATTATTCGAACAATTTGAAATTGTGATTAAAGCTTTAAAAGTATGATGATATGCTCTTACTAACATATCGCTACAAGCTTTTGAGGCAGAATATGGTGAATTTGGGGCATAAGGAGTAGTTTCTGTAAACTTACCTTGACATCCTAAACTACCATAAACTTCATCAGTAGATATATGATGAAATCTAATCTCTGGAAAATCTCTAATGATTTCTAATAGATTAAATGTGCCCAATATATTAGATTCAATAAATCGTCTCGGATGAGATATTGAATTATCAACATGAGATTCTGCTGCAAAATGAACGATATGAGTTATATTATGATCTTCTATTATTTTTTTAAATTTTTGTTTTTCTTCAGAATGATTTAACATTTCTAGCCAAGCATCATAAAATTTATATTTTAAATGATTTTCAAAAGCTTGAACATTATTTTTATTGGCTGCAGAATATTCTTTTGTAGATGTATCTATATTAACTATAATATTTATTTCTTTTTTATTAATTATATACTTAATAAAATTAGAGCCAATAAAACCAAGCCCACCTGTCACAAGTATGTTCATGAATTATTAATTTTCTCCCAATCTACAAACGGAGCAATAAAAGGCATTTGGCAATGCGTTGAAATAGATGGAATTGGAGTTAAAAATTTTGTTTGATGTTTTTCTGAAATTTTCCCACAAAACGTATTATCAGACATTCCAACAGATAATAAATCGTAATCTCTGTGAAATAATTCTTTCGACATAATCCAAGAAGAGCAAATAAGTGGAACTTCTCTCCAATGTAAATAAGAACTTAGTATTACTTTAGATTTTAAATCTTTATACATCCCCCAATGATCTACTTGATTTTCTTGAACAAAAAGATATTTATCTAAGTGATCGTATAGGCAAACGTAATAATTATCTCCAATATGCCTATTGAATAAATCTAAAGTTATTTCTGCCCAATAATTTTGATGAAGATAATCATTTTCTAGCATATAAATTAAATTATCGTTAGATAAATTATCATTTTTAATTATTTGAGCTACTAAGCATCCAGATATGCAAGAACCATCTCTTTGATAACTTTCGCCTTTAAAGTCTTTTGTATTTATTAATTTAACTTTAAATGGAAATTGATTTTGATATTTAGGCGTATAATGTTCATTATAGTCTTCCTGAGTTCCATCGAAACAAATAGTTAATTCGCAAAAATTAAAATTAGTTGTTGATAGTAAATTTCTAAAAACCTTTTCGTAATCAAACCATTGAGGTCTTCCACTATTTGGTTTATTTAGTTTTGTTTGCCTAAGGTAAATATTTATTTTATTATATTTCATATTTTCATCTTTACGAAATGACTATCATTTTCGTCTCTTAAGATGAATTGATAATTATTTTCCCACATCCAGAATAAAATTTTATCTATATTTTTGTTGGGGATAGGTTTTCCATCTGGACCAATAGTGCTTGTTTCAATGACTATTTGCTTTGGTCTACTAATAAGTTTTTCTAAAACAAACCATTCGCATCCTTCTGTATCAATTAACAAAACATCAATATCTCCTGTATCGAATTTATCAATTGTTTCTGATTTAACTTTTACTTTTGGCGCATTTTTTATAACATCAGAATCAAAACCTTGATGTAGGGCTACTGGAGATATAATATTATTTATATAAGAACAATTGTTCATTAAAAATATTTCTTCTTCTCCAGATTTATCCATAATTGCTACATTATGAATATAAACATTTTTGTACTCTTTAGCTATGTCAACTAATTCTTTGTATAAAATTGGATTTGGTTCAAACAAATGACATTCTATTTCAGAGCCCCAAAATCTTTTAGTTCTGCAAGTGTAAGATTCCCCAACTCCTATTTCAAATATTTTTTTCATATATTATAATATCGTAATAATTTTTATTTGCATAATATATTTAAAGTATCCTCTAAAGAATATTTTGGTTTAAACCCTAAAGATTCTAATTTATCTGTATTCATATGGAAATTTTCAGCTTGTACTTGTTGATGAAATCTTGGACTTTCAATAATATTAATTTTACTCTTTGAGTTTAATCTATTTTTACAATAATCAATAACATCGATCATCCTTGTGCTGTGTTTACTTCCTATATTATATATTGTTTCCTTGCCATTATCTGTAATTAATTTAATTGCACGGCATGCGTCTTCAACATTTAAAAAATTCCTATAATTATCTCCTTTATAGACATCAACATTTTCGTTATTTTTTAATTTTAAAATCATATATTCGGTAGCATTCTTTTGAGAACTAGCATTTTTATCTTCGCCAATTATATTGCATAGTCTTAAAATTTTATATTTAATATTAAAAGTTTCACAATAAGATTCTAATAGTTGCTCTTGCGTAAGTTTTCCTATTGAATAAAATCCTTTGGGATTGCAGAAATCAGATTCTTTATTAATTTTACAATTATTCTTGCCATAAACAAACCAACTAGATATCAAGTTAAAAGAATGCTCTGGACTTAAATTTTTAAACATTTCAGTTAATAATAAAAGATTTGTTTTTACTTCTATGGTTGGATCTTTAAAAACTGAATAATTTGAATTTGTGCCACGAAAATAAAGTATATCCTTATATTTTGATTCAATAGAACTTCTTTCTTCTTTAAAAGAAATATCTGAATATAATTCCATCCATTTGCTTCCTATAAAGCCGCTTGCTCCAAAAACGCTTACTTTATTCATATTTAATTAAAACGCTTTTGATGTAAGATATATTTTCTTCAGAGATTGTTGGCGCACATCCAACAAAGAACACTAGATCAAGAACTTTATTAGATTCTGGATATAATTTATAATCATCTAGATGTTTATATCCATCATGCATTAATAGATTTCCTGCAAAATAATTTCTTGTTTGTATTCCATTTGACTCAAGATAAGAAACAAGCTTTCTTTTTTGTTCTCTATTTTCACAAATTAATGGAACTCCAAAAGGTGTCCATGCTGTTTTATCTAAAATATTTACAGATCTAATATTTTTTACGTATTTAATAAATAAATTTGAAATTTTTGAGCAGTTTAAGCTTCTTGTTTCACAGATAAAATGTAGTTTTTTAAGTTGCTCTATACCAATAGCGCCTTGTAAGTCTAGTGGTTTTAAGTTATATCCAATTCTATTAAATACATACTTATGGTCTATGATTATCTCTGGAAAGTCTTTAAGCCAATTAGAAAACCTCTTACCACATGTACCATTAGCTAATAAATTGCAAGTTCCTACGCAATAACAATCGCGACCCCAAGTGCCATAACTTCGGGCTAATTGAACTATCTCTTCATGATTAGAAGAAACCATTCCTCCTTCTAGCGTTGTAATTTCATGAGCAGGATAAAACGAACAAGATGAAACTTCTGCATATTCATTTAAATATTTGCCATTCCATTTAGATCCTAAAGAGTCGCAATTGTCTAAAAGTAATTTTATATTATTAGATTGCACTATATCAAGCAATACATCCATGTCTGGTGGATTACCTAAAACTGGAGATAAAAACGTTGCTACTGTTTTACTTGTTATTTTTTCTTGTATTTTATTGATATCGTAATTTAATGTATCCCATTCAATATCAACAAATACTGGCTTTAGCCCATTTTGAATAATTGCTGAAATAGTGGTTGGAAATCCTACGGCTGATACAATAATCTCATCTCCATCTTTCCATTTATAGTATTCTTTGCAAGCAGCAACTATCAATAGATTAGCCGAAGAGCCCGAATTAGTAAAAAAAGAGGATTTTTGATTTATTGCTTTGCTAAATTGCTTTTCAAATTGAGCACAAACCTCTCCACTAGATGACCATTTACCAAATAACAAGGTTTCAATAGCTGCAGCAATTTCATTATCATCAAAATATGCTCCAGAATAATAAACTTTATTATCTGGTGCATTTAAATTATGACAGAATTTTGGTAATCTACCGTATTTTTCTTGTAATCTGCTTACAAAATCTTTAATCTCTTGTTTATATTCACTCATTTTATGTTTAGATAATAGTCTCTATAGTTTTGAAATTCATTTACCTTCTTAGGATAATGAAACCCAAAGCTTAATTTACTATTATATTCCTTTAATGTTATTGGGTCAAGTGAAAATTGCATGCATTGTTGAATATTTGCTACAGAACCTTCTTCAAAAATACCATTTATAATATGACTATAAAATAAATCTTCTGCTACTCTCGTCCCATTTGTGCCATATTCTCTTATTATTGATTTTGAATATCGCTTGCTTGCTTCTTCGCAAGCTGATCTTGATCTAAAGCTAAAACCTCCATTACCACATCGTATACTAGGAAAACCCATATTTCGCCAATTCCCATTATCGTTAATTTCAATACCTGGATTATGACACCAAGCAGACCCAACATATTTTAATTTATTATCTAATACGAAACTTTCCCAACCATTTTTAATTAAAAATCCATCTGGATGAAAGAAAAGTAAATTTTCAAATCCTTTAGGAAGATACTTCCAAATCTCTTCAAGCATAAATTGGGAATATTTATCATGGCTATCTTGTATTGGTATTTTAATATGTTCTATTCTAGCGTTTTTATATCTAGGATCATTGTTTAATAAATTATTTGAATTTGGACTAAATATAAAAATAGGATAATTATACTCAGAAAAATTCTTAAAACTATGAACTACAGAAAAGTCTTCTATAGCGTTTATATCTCTATCTCTCCCATCAAAATAAATGCCACAAAAATTATTTGATTGTTGCTTGATATCTAGAGTACTAGTTAATGTGTCGAAACAAATTTTACCAAGAACTTCTAGATCTTCTTGATTTTTATTTTTATTTATAAAATTCATTAATAATAAAAACTAAGGTTTTCTTTAAATAGCTTTGGATTATCTAATATATATTTTGGCATATTTTCATTGTTAAAATCAACTTGGAATAATGGAGTCTTTCCAGTATCAAAAGAGATTTTATTTTTAATACAATTTATTAAACCTTCTTTATCTCTAATACATTCATCCATTTCTTTTGCATGACAATAGAACCTAAATTTATCAACTGTTCGCTCTATTCCAGCGCAATAACTAAAATGCCATCCACCATTTTCAATAAAATTAAATGTGTCTTTGTAAGATATTCCATTTATAGTACTATTTAATCGTATTTGTCTTAACCAATATAGCTTATGCTTAGTTAAATGTTCGCCTTTGATTAATATAGAGCCAAAGAAAGGCTGCCTCAATTCAAGATCAAAACATAGTTGTCTGCTATTATTCATGAATGTGTAGGGTTTTTCAAGGGAAGCATCTGATGAAATAACTTTTTGTAATAACTCTAATCTTGGAATTTCATCTAAATCACCATGTATTATAATATCATCTAATTTTAAATTATGCTTATTAATTAAAATATCTTCTATAACCTCTCTTCCCATCCAATCATTAAGTAAAAAATTATCATTTTTGCAATAATCTATAACATAGTAATTAATTTTATTTTCAAATTTTTTAAATCTATCTTTTTGTTTAGAGTATTCCAATTCCCTTGGGAGTCTGCTATGGGAATATGGTGATTCAATAAGTATAAACTTATCCACAATTGGATCTAAAGTATTCAAACGAATATCTAAAATATCCTCTTCCCCATTATACATAAATGTATCAAAAATCATTTAATTAATGATGGAAAATTATTTTCTTTTTCTTTAGGGATTAAGAGTAAATCTTGAACCCAATAGTTTGGCAGTTTGTCAAAAGTTTTTAATGTGTAATAATCCACACCAAAATAATTTTTACTTACTAAAAATTGCAATAAATCTTGTTCTGTTGTTGGGAACCATTCTATATGTATAATCGGTCGAAATTGATCAATATATTTTTGCATAAAAAATAATACAGGAACGTCAAATCCTTCTGTATCTAATTTTATAAAATTTAAATTTTTTAAATTTAAGGTATCTAAAAATTTTTCTAATTCGATTGTCCTTACAAATCTTTTAAGTGGATATGTGCCAATATGATCTGTTTTATATCTTGACCCACCAACATCATGCTGATAATTAAATTGATCAATTCCATCATGATTTGATGCTGCGTAATTATAATTTTCTATATTTAAAAATTTATTTAAAGCGGTATTTATCTGAAGCCTATGCCATGCTGGACCACATTCAAAATTAATACATCTCCCATTTTTACCAGCTACTAGAGCTAATGGCAATGAAGTGTCTCCATCATATGCTCCAATATCTATTACTTCTGATCCATCTGGAATAAATTCTGCAATTTTTTCTACGAATTCTGAAAAATTTTTCATATATGGATCGTTTTCAATTTCTTGTAAAGAACGATCTGGCGAATGATGTAAAAATTTTATTTGGTAATCTAAGTCTTTAAATTGATAATTGAATTCTTCAATATAATTTACGTCTTGTACGTTATCTATTTTTGTTACTTTCGTATTGTATTTATTCATAATTTTATATAAGTTTGTTTATTGAGTCTTTTATTAATTCAAAGTCAATATTTTGAATATTATAATTTTCTAAATATATTGCATTTGGATTTCTTGGAGCCCTATTTATTATAGGAGCATAAACTGGATAAGACAAACAAGAATAAAGAGCTAAAACTTTAGCTTTATAACCAGAAGTTATCCAATTCATTCCAGTATCTGTTGTTAATAAAAATTTACAAGAAAGGGCAATTTTGATATCATCAAATATGCTTCCGCCAATTGGTTCATATGTAGTGTTTAATTTTGGATGATCTTTTAATCCTAATTGAATAGTTTTTAAACCCAAAGAATGTATATAATCAATTATTTTATTTGCAAAATCTTTTGGTATGTCTCTAATTGCTCCGACGCTGGAAAAACATGTTAAAGCTACGCAATCTTTATATTTTTCATCTAACTCGAACCATCTATTAAAAGATATTTGTAAATTTTTAGGTGGAATAAGATTATGCATCATGCAAACCGCCTCAGTGTGGTGATATTTAATGTACCAGTTATCGTATTTATGTTGAGGCATTGGGTTAAATACTTTGTCAAACTTTTTATCTAAAATATATTGTTTATCATTTTGGCTAGGCCAATTATCATAATTTTCCCAAATCTTGATGTCATCAATTAATTCATTTTTTTCAAAAATTGGCGCAATTGACTGATATTTTTTATTAATTCCAAATGTCAAATGAGATTCTGGATAGGCTTCTTTGAAAGCTCTACAAGCTATCATATTCATGCCTAAATCCCCAATTTGCCCTTGATTAAATCCTATAGCTTTCATTTAATTTTCGTAATATATAGTAGGTAATTCTTGTCTTATTTTCAAATAAAAGTCCTTATCGAATTCTAGCTTGTTCTCATCATAATTCCATTTATAACCACAGTATCCAAAATGTTTAATTTGATACTCATATTTTAATTTTCCATTTTCATGTAGCCAAGTCAAATGTTTAATATATGCAACTTCTTTTGGAATAGTTAAATTATCTAACAGTTTGTAATTAAACGTTTTATCATCCTTATCTTTATAGGCTAAATCATTATCCCAATAGTATTTATCTATATTAAGTATATTTGATTTTGTTTTGAATATCCTTGGTGGGCAAAAACCATCAATCCATTGTTTACCATCAAATATGTAATTTTTAAAATTAATACTATACCAATAGTAATTAGGATTATTATTAATAAAGTTTATTATATTTTTAATATCTTCTATGGAATAAAACTCATCTCCATCAACCATCCAAATAATGTCGCAATCTACACTTTTTAGATATTGTAAACAAAGATCTCTGGCTTTATGTTCTTGAATATAATTTGGTTCAGTAAAAATTTTATCTATTAAAGTCCTTTCATGTAAATGAATCAATAGGTTAGTAGTACCATCTTTAATTTGATTTAAATCAAAATATTCTGCAAACGGTATTGATACCGCTGAAATTTGATTTATCAAACCTTGCCGTTTAGCTTCTGTGAAAGAAGACAGACTTTCTTTTACATAAGAAAAACAATTATATGCACAATATATGATGCCAATTTTCATAAATTAATCATTTTTTATATTGAATTGTTTATTGTATTTTAATATAGTTCCTAAATAATTTTGTGGAAAACCAGATCCACCAGCAAGGTAATCTTTGAAAGAAAATGTATATCTTAGCTGGCTTCCATCTGGTTGGAAGCGAACAACGTCATTCATAAAATCTTGCCCTAAAACTTCTATTTGAAATAATTCGCTTAACCTAAATTCAAGTTCTACCATATCTATAAAATATTCTTCTGGAACGACCTCTTTATTTTTAATTTTAGTCATATACTTAACCATATCATCTAAGGTAGATATGTCTAAATTAAGTTTATATTTGCAATACATTTGAAATTTTCTTCTAAGTGTTTCATGGTGATTTACAATTTCTTGTCCATATTTACCATAAACTAATTGAATATCATTGCCTAAATAGTAACAAAGATAATATTTTGATCCGTTTATTGATCCAAAATACTTTGGGGTATCTTTCCTTTTATTAATGATATATTTATCTTTATCATCCATCGTAATAATTCGACCGCTTATATTAGTTAAACCCCAATGAACTGCACCATAAAATTCCATGTATGGATTATATTTAAAAATATATGGTCTTTGATCCCAGTAAAGTGCGCCTGTATTATTTTTTTCAAAATTATTTAAAATTTCTGGTAGCTCTAAAATAAATTGATCGGTCATTGATTCTGGCGAATCCAAGTAAACGCAATATTGTCCATTTTTAATTCCTCCATAAAAAAGAAGATGATTCATTAAAAATCCATGATTAGGAGTCCAATCTTGAGTTATTACTTTGCCATTACCTTTATTTGCTTCTAGTAGTTCTATTGTTCCATCATTGCTAGGCAGATTAACGAGAGATACGACTCCGTCGAAAGTAGGATAAATATTCTTTATCATTAAAGAAATATGCTCCTTGCGTTCTTGAGTCATTGTGAGTAAAAGGGGTTTTAGCATATAATGTTATTATATATTTTATTTATAAACTAAGCAATACTTATTTTAAAGCATTGAAAGCATTTACAATGTTTTGTGCAATTTTTAATTTATCGAAGAAATTAATATAATTTTGTGCATGTTTTTTTGTTATATTTAAATAATAACTATAATTGTTTTCAATATCTAGTACCTTACCTGCAATTGAATAAGCATTTGGATCACATGTTAATTTAAAATCCCAAAATTCTAAAGCTGTTTGATTATCATTACATAATATTGGTATACAATTACATATAGAAGCTTCTATTGGCGGTAAACCTATTCCTTCTATAAAGCTTGGAAATATAATATATTTTGATCTATTATATAATTCGTTTAAAGTAGAATCATCTACAATTCCCTTATATATTCCAAAAGATGGGTTGTCTGCTCCTACTGTGGTCAATTTATTTGGATCAAATTTTGTAAGATTAAAAAAATCTTTTATTAATAAAAATCTTTTATTAGGGTCATTAGCGCGACCAACGTATAAAAATGGTATATCTTTTTTTAAATTAAGATTGCTTACTTGTTTAATAGTATCATAGATTACATAACTTTCTAAGCCTAAATAATTCTTAATATTATTTTTAACTGTTTCGCTATTACTTAGAATAAAATCTGCCCTAACAAGCTTTTCTTTAGTTTTATTTAAATCAAAAAACTCAGTGTTAAATAAATGAATTGGTAAATCTAAAACTTTTTGAAAATATTTAGCGTTAGGGTTTTTTTGTTTAAATTCGTAAGCTTTATCTATTTCTGTAAAATCATGGGAATATATAAAATCTGGATTCTCTTCAACAATTTGATGCCCTAAGGAAATTAAAGCGTCTTCTATTCTTGAGATTTGGTCAAGGTTCTGATTTCTCCATCCAAATGTTTTAATTTTTAAAGACATTTATTTATTGTAACCTATTTTTATTTCTGTTATCTCTGTGTCGAAAAAAGCTTTCTGTAAATTCACTTTACTTGTATATCTTTCATAATTG
>Ga0214917_10006073_pt1 | contig 12684 bp, 15 predicted proteins | sample LL_1208_BB_MetaG_FD_177983 | JGI IMG/M metagenome (GOLD analysis project Ga0214917, IMG submission 177983) | Freshwater microbial communities from Lake Lanier, Atlanta, Georgia, United States - LL_1208_BB | ecosystem: Environmental > Aquatic > Freshwater > Lake | place: USA: Georgia | collected... | reverse complement strand
GAGTGCATCCATGTCCCTGATTCCCTTCCGCGGCCGGCGTCAGGCCGGCACCGAGCTGGCCGGCTTCTCGTCGCTGGCCGACTTTCGCACCGAGATGAACCGGCTGTTCGACGGCCTCATCAGCCGTCCGCTCGCGATGCCGGGCTGGCTGGAGTCGCCGGTGCCGGGCCAGTGGCTCCCCGCCATCGACATGGCGGACGATCCGCAGAACATCCGGGTGCGGGCCGAGCTGCCCGGCATCGACCCCAAGCACGTCGACGTCGAGGTCACCGAGGATCGCCTGGTGATCTCGGGTGAGAAGACGCAGTCGTCGACCAAGGGCGGCGACGGGTGGACGCACGTCGAGAGCCAGTACGGCGGCTTCTGCCGGACGATCCTCCTGCCCGATCCGGTCGATCCCGCCAAGGTGACCGCCAGCTTCGACAACGGCGTGCTCACCGTCGAACTCGCGAAGACGGCGACCCACGCCTCGCGCAAGGTGCCGGTCACGGCCAAGTGAGCGGGCCCGTCCGTTCTGGAAGAGGCGGCGAGGGATCGTGTCGATGGCCAGGCACGGCGTTCAGGACCCGGCCGCACCGCGTGGTGCGGCCGTGATCAGCAGGACGTCACCAGTGGAGAGAGAACGATGTACGTGAAGAAGATCGGCCCCCTGATCGCGTTCGTGGGATGCGCTGCCTCCATGCTGTCGGCGTTCGACGCCGAGGCGGCCTGCGGCCACCGTCATCGACGGGCGGCGTGCTGCAACCCCTGCTGCGACCCGTGCTGCGGCACCATCGTGGAGACGGTGCCGTGCATCACCACCAGCTGCGGCAGCGTCTGCGGGCCGGTGGTGGTCGAGGAGGTCGTGGTCTCGGGATGTTGCGTGGCGTCGTCGCGGCCGGTCGTGGTGACGGAGATCGTCACCGCCACGCCGCGGCCGGCGACTCGGACCGCGGCCGTGCCGGTGTCGGTCACGCGCCGGGTCCGCTGACGATCCCCCCGCCGGATCGCACTCCCGCGTGGAACAGGACCCGCGCGGGAGTGCCGCGGGCGGACGGCCGCCACCGCGGCTCAACGCTTCCTGCGACTGCGGCAGGTCGGGGCCGCCGACAGGGTGACGACGATCACCTCCTCGCCCGTCGTCGTGCTGAGATCGTGATGGAGGCTCACGGGGCGGGACCCAGTGGCGTCGGCCACGAGCTCCTCGAGCACCGGGCGGCCCGTCAGCACGAGGTGGCTGCGCAGCTGCCGGATCAGATCGGCACCGCGGCCGCCCGCATCTCCCTGCCGGTCGATGAGCCGCTGCTCGGCCGCGGAGAGCACGCCGCGCAGGTGCACGACGAGCGTGTCGTCGACGAGGTGCGCCTGGATGTCGCGGGGCCCGCGGCCCATGTAGTCCTGCTGGAACCGCGCCACCGCGCCGCACACCGCGGCCTCGATCTCGCCCTGCGATCGCATCAAGAGCCTCCAGTCGCATGCAGGCCGACGCCCCGCAGCGGGCCTCGCGAGCATACCCCACTACGGTGGGGGTCGTGCTGTGACTGGTTTCGGCGAATACGCAGCGGCCGAGTGAGCGGCAGCGTGGCGGCCGGCAAGGTCTTCTTGCATTGCCCAGATTGCCCAGTATAATGCGGACGTCGTGAGGTGATGTGGTCAAAAAACCGCATTTTTCACGGCGAAAACTACGTTTCGCGGAAGACGAGTCGAGGGACAGTTCGGCAGTGCCGGGCGGTCCGTCTGAGCGTAAGCCGGCGAGAGAGAGTGCCTCCGGGCGTTCTCCCCCGCCGGCTTTTTTTGTTTCTCAAACGTGGCCTCGAGTGCCCCACCACACGCTCCGGAACGCCGCCGATCATGGCATTCATCCCGCTGGCACACCCGCACCGAACGTCCCTTCCATGCGACCGCCTCTGTCTGGCCCGCCGGATCGCCACGGCCATCGGCGGCTTCGAGCACCGGTTCCTCGGCCGCATCCCGCGCAGCGTGACGGTGATCGGCAGCGGCGGTCTCACGATCGTCACCGTCCAGACGGGCCTGTCGGAGATGGAGCGGCACGTCGCGGCGACGGTCGCCGGCCGACGACGGGTGCTGGCATGGCACCGCTCGCTCGTCGCCGGTTCCTTCGACGCCCTGCGCGACCACCTGCACGCTGCCGCCGGCGTGTGGATGCAGGCCGCGGCCACGCAGGTCGACTTCACGACGGGACAGGTGATCAAGACCTGCTCGACCGCGGCGGCCATCGACGTCGTCGTGCTCGGGGGCGGCATCCCCGGGCTCGGCGTGGCGGCCGACGACCATGTGCATGCAGACCGAACGGACGGCCTCGGACCCGTCCGGTACGAATCCCATCCGGAAGGACCCCAAACCATGAAGAAGGTGCCCCATGTTGGTGTTGACCAGGAAGAATCGCGAGAGCGTGGTGATCGGTCGGCCTGAGGATCTCGAGATCACCCTCGAGATCACGGTCCTGGAGATCGAGGGTGGCCGGGTGCGGCTGGGCTTCACGGCCGACACGAAGATGCCGATCCACCGCCGCGAGGTGTGGGATCGGATCTGCAACGGCAATGGCAGCGGCAACGGCAACGGCAACGGCGCGTCGCAGGCGGTCGCGCGACCGGCGGCGTCCCCCTCCGCCCGGCCGCTGTCCTGACCGTCCGTCGTTCGCCCCGCCCCCGTGGAGTCGCCGCATGAAGAGCCAGGGAGAGATCGAAGCCGCCGTGTGCGACGGCATTTCCAGGTTTCAGCATGAGTTCCTCGGCCGTGGCCCGCGGGACATCAACGCCTACCTGATCGGCACGCTCCTCGTGGTGCGGCTGAAGGGGGTGCTCAGTCCCGCGGAGCGGCAGCTCGTGATGCCGCTGGTCTCCGTCGGCGCCGACGGAGACACGGACGGCGCCGGCGTCGCGGTCGGGGAATCCGGCGGCGAGAACGGCAACGGCCGCGCCCTGCTCAAGCAGGTCAGGGCGCACATGGTGTCGGTGGGGCGGCAGCGGCTGGCGGAGATCATCGAACTCGCCGTCGGCGTCAAGCTGGTGAGCGTGCACCACGACATCTCGACGGTCACCGGCGAGGAGGTGTTCGCATTTTCGCTCGCCGACCAGCCGGCCTGCCGGCCGAAGAAGCGGCCAGAAAGGGGGCCATGAAGGCCGCGGGAGCGTGCGGCGTCACCCGGGAGCCGGCCCGCCGCCGCCGGATGCGGCCTAGCGAAACGGCCACACGAGCGGCGCCAGCGCCACCGTGAGGGCCATGACGAGCAGGTTCAACGGGCCGCCGAAGCGGATGTAGTCGCTGAACTTGTAGCCGCCGGGGCCGTAGATCATGAGGTTCGTCTGGTAGCCCATCGGCGTGGCGAATCCGCAGCTGGCGGCCACCGTGATCCCCATGATGAACGGCATCGGGTTGACGTCCATGTCGGCGGCGGTCTGCCAGGCGATCGGGAAGCAGAGCACCGCGGCGGCGTTGTTGCTCATCAACTCCGTGGCCAGCATCGTCACGAGGTAGATGGCGGCGAGCACCAGGTGCGGATGATCCCCGGCGGCCTGGATGGCGGCATGGGCGACCATCTCGGCGAGGCCCGTCTTCTCCATGGCCCGGGCGAGGCCGAAGCTCGCCGCGATCAGCAGCAGCGATTCCCACTCGATCGACCGCCGGGCCTCCGTGGACGAGATGCACCGCATCCCCACCACCGCACAGGCGGCGACCAGGGCGGCGGCGACGATGGGAACGAGTTCCAGCGTCGCGGCGAGGACCATGGCCAGCAGCACGGTCCCGGCGATCCAGCCCTTGTCGTGCCGCGGCGAGGCGGAGTCGCTCACCTCGCTGACGAGGTAGAAGTGACGGTTCGACCGCTGCCGTTCGGCGAACGACGGGCTCGCCTCGAGCAGCAGCGTGTCGCCGGGCTGCAGGGAGATGTCGCCGATCTTCATCTGCAACCGCTCGCCGTCGCGGGCCACGGCGATCACGACGGCGTCGTAGGTGGAGCGGAACCGGCCCGCGCGGATCGTGCGGCCCACCAGCGGGCACGACGGCGACACCACCGCCTCGACGAGCGCCCGCTCGCTGCGCGGGTCGTCGAGCTTGAAGACCTGGTCCGTGGCCGGCCTGAGGCCGCGGATCTTCTGCAGTTCGACGACGGAGTCGATCACCCCCACGAACACGAGCCGGTCGTTCGCCTGCAGGCGTTCCGTCGGCGCGACGGCGGCGAGGACGTGGCCGTCGCGGTCGATCTCCATGAGGAACAGCCCGTGCAGGTGCCGCAGCCCCGCCTCCTCGATCGTCCGGCCGGCCAGCGGGCCGACCTGCTCGACCACCATCTCCAGGGTGTACTGCCGGGGATCGTCGCCCACGCTCATGGCGGGCCGACGGTCGCGGAGCAGGAAGCGGCTGGCGACGATGAGATACACCAGGCCGCAGACGAACAGCGGCACGCCCAGCCACGAGATGTCGAACATGCCGAGTGGCTGGCCGCGTTTGGCCGCCACGAGGCCGCTGACGACGACGTTGGTGCTCGTGCCGATGAGCGTGCACAGTCCGCCGAGGACGACCGCGTCGTTCATCGGCATCAGCAGCTTCGACACGCTGAGCCGGTGCTTCTTGGCCCAGTCGCGGATGGCCGGCACCATGAGGGCCACCACGGGCGTGTTGTTCGTGAAGGCGGAGATGATCCCCGGCACGATCATGGTGCGAAACTGGGCGGCGGCCAGCGACCGCGGTCGGCCGAACGCCCGGTCGACCACCGACCCCAGCGCCCCCGTCCGCTCGACGGCCGCCGCCACGACGAACAGCGCCGCCACCGTCACCATCCCCTCGTTGCTCATCCCCTTGAGCGCCTCGTCCGGGGTGATCACGCCGGCCGCGAGCAGCACCACCACGCCGGCGATCATCACCATGTCGGGGGCCCGCTGCACCAGCAGCAACGCCGCGAGGGTGGCCACGACGACGGCGGCGGTCAGCCAGGCCTGCCAGCCGCCTGTGGACGCCGCGAGCAGGACGGAAAACGGGCTCATCGGGGATCTCCTCGCCGGGACGGACCCCCCGGATCGACAGCACTGTCCCGCCACGGCCGCGGCGATGCAAGCCGAAAAGCCGGTGGTGGCGGCGTCCGGAAAGCCGCGTTGAACGATCGAGGTGGCACGCGGTAAGGTTCTGCGGCGGGGCGGAGCCGCCCTGCCACGGGTTTCGTGTCCTCGTTCGCTCGTGTCGTTCCCCCGTTCGCTGGTCCGGATTCGCGGAGAATGCCCATGGTTGCCACGATTTCCCCGGCCACGCTCGCCGAACTGCGGCGGCGGGGCGAGAAACTGCTCCTCGTCGACGTCCGCACGCCGGCGGAGTTCGGCGAACTGCACGTCGACTGCGCCCACAACATTCCCCTCGACCGCCTCGACCCGCGGGAGATCCGCTCGCTCGCCGGGGGCGGTCCGGTGTATCTGGTGTGCAAGTCGGGCGGTCGCAGTCAGAAGGCCTGCGAACAATTGCTGGCCGCCGGGCTGCAGGACGTGATCAGCGTCGAGGGGGGCACCGCGGCGTGCGCCGCGGCCGGCATGCCCGTTCTCCGCGGTCGTAAGGCGATGTCGCTCGAGCGGCAGGTACGGATCGCCGCCGGTGCGCTCGTGGCCGCCGGAGCCGCGCTGGCGGCGTTCGGTCCCGATGCGGTCTGGCAACGGGTCGGACTGGGCCTCGCCGCATTCATCGGCTGCGGGCTCGTGTTCGCCGGGGTCACCGACACCTGCGGCATGGCGATGCTCATCGCCCGGATGCCGTGGAACCAGGTGCACGGGCAGCGGCCGGAGGCGTCCGGCGCGTGCTGTGCCGCCCCGGGAGGACGGTCGCTTCCGCCTTCGGGAGGCGCGGGTGGGCACGTGGGAGGCTGAGCGGTCGCTGGGAGTGCGGGGCCGTGGGAGTGCGGGCATGGTGCTCGGCGTGAAGGGGCTGTGGGCGGCGGCCGTGTGGTGGCTGCTCGGTGCGGCGGTCGCCGTGGCGGCCGAGCCGCCACGCTGGAACATCCTGTTCGTGTTCGCCGACGACATGGGCCGCTACGGATCCTGTTACCGGGCGGTCGACGGTCGGCCCGGGCTGAACGACGTCGTCACCACGCCGGCGATCGACCGGCTGGCGCGAGAGGGCGTGCTCTTCCGCCACGCCTTCGTGAGTTCGCCATCGTGCACCCCGTGCCGCTCGTCGCTCATGTCGGGGCGGCCCTTCTTTTCCTGCGGCCGCGGCTCGATCCTGCGGCCCGCGGTGTGGGACGAGGCGATTCCGTCGTTTCCGCTGCTGCTCGAGCGGGCGGGCTACCGCATCGGGAAGTCGTACAAGGTCTGGAGTCCGGGTCATCCCGCCGACGCCCCCTTCGGCGGCCAGCGTCGCGCGTTCGAGCAGGCGGGCCGCCAGCCCAACAATTTCTCCGAGAACGTCACCCGCATGGTGGCGGAGGGGGTGCCCCTGGCGACGGCCCGGGGCCGCATCGTCGCCCAGGTGCGCGACAATTTCCGGGCGTTCCTCTCCGAGGGGCGTGCCGGTGCGCCGGCCGGGAACGGCCCCGCGCCGGGGGACGCCCCGTGGCTGTTCTTCTGCGGCCCCACGACGACGCATCGCACCTGGGTGAAGGGATCGGGCCGGGCTCTCTGGGGCATCGATCCCGAGTCGCTCCGCGGCCGGATGCCGGCCTTCCTCCCCGACGTGCCGGAGGTTCGGGAGGACGTCGCCGACTACCTCGGCGAGGTGCAGGCGGTGGATGCCTACGTGGCCGCCCTCGTCGCCGAACTGGAGACGGCGGGGCTGCTCGACCGCACGCTCGTCGTCGTCAGCGGCGATCACGGCATGCCCGGCGTGCCGGCCGGCAAGTGCGAAATGCACGACCATGGCACGGCGGTCACCCTCGTGGCGCGGGTGCCCGGGGGCGTGCCGGGCCGGGTAGTGGACGATTTCGTGTCGCTGCCCGAGCTGGCGCCCACGCTGCTCGAGGTCGGCGGGGTGGCCAGGCCCGCGGGGATGACGGCGCCGAGCCTGATGCGGCAGTTGCGGGCGACGCACGGCGGCCAGATCGATCCCGACCGCCGCTTCGTGATCGCCGGTCGCGAGCGGCACGTCGACGTGGCCCGCGACGGCAACCTGCCCTATCCCGTACGGGCGATCCGCACCGCCGACCACCTGTACATCCGCAACTTCGCCCCCGACCGGCTGCCGATGGGGCGAGCCGGGATCGCGTCCGCGGGCGCCGAGGCCGACGTCGCGCAGCTCGAGCAGGACACCTTCGCCGGCTTCCCGGACATGGACGCCGGGCCGACGAAGGCGTGGCTCGTCCGGCACGGCGGCGAGTCCGACTGGCGGTGGCTGCACGACTACGCTTTCGCGGTGCGGCCCGCCGAGGAACTCTACGACCTGCGGGCCGACCCCGATCAGGTGCGGAACGTCGCCGCCGATCCGGCCCATGACGCCGTCCGTCGCGAACTCGCGGCCCGGCTCGAGGCCGCGCTGCGGGAGGCACGCGACCCGCGGATGGAGTCCGACGTGCCCTTCGAGCGGCCGCCGTTCACCGATGTCGATTCGGGCGGGCGCCACTGACGGGGCTCGGCAGGCCGGGCTCGGCAGAGGGAGCACGACGCGCCGGCAGAACGGAACGCACCGCGCTCGAGTGGCGCGATGATCGGGGCCGGGGTGCATGTTGCGGTCGTGCAGCCGATCGGGGATAACCTCTCCGGGGGACTCGCCCGCGCGGTCGATCGGTGTCCTCCGGCGTGCCCGCCGCCCATGGCGGTGGAACCGTTCCCGTCGTCGTTCCTGAGGAGGTCCGTCCCATGCCGTCGCGCCCGGTTCAGGTCCCGGTTTCCGTTTCGGCCGACGCCGTCCGGCGGGACGGCACGCCCCGTCGCCCCAGCCGCCGCACCGTGCTCGCCACCGGATCGACCGCCGCGGTGGCCGCCGGGCTGATGGTCCATTCCTCCCGCACCGCTGCCGAGGAGCCGCGAAAACTGAGGCTGGCCGTCGTGGGCTGCGGGGGCCGGGGCAGCGGGGCGATCAACGATTCGCTGACGATCAACGAGCACGTCGTGCTGGTGGCCGCGGCCGACCTCTACGAGAGCAAGTGCGCGAGCCTGCGGAAGATGATGACGCAGGCCCACGAGGGCAAGGTGGAGATGCCCGACGCACGCCTGTACGGCGGTCTCGACGGCTGCCGGCGGCTGCTCGACGACCCGGAGGTGGACGTCGTGCTCCTGACCACGTCCCCGGGCTTCCGTCCCGGCACCGTGCGGGACGCGGTCGCCGCCGGCAAGCACGTGTTCGCCGAGAAGCCCGCCTGCGTCGATGTCGCCGGGTATCGGACCTGCCTCGAGGCGCACGACAAGGCCGTCGCGGCCGGCACCGCCATCGTCACCGGCACGCAGTACCGCAGGCAGGCCAACTACATCGGCGCCGTCGAGCAGATCCGGCAGGGCGCGATCGGCGACGTCGTCGGCGCCCGCACCCGTTACTGCGCCGGGGGCATCTGGTACCGCGGCCGCACCGCGGGGATGAGCGACGCCGAGTACCAGCTCAACAACTGGATGCACTTCATCTGGCTCAGTGGCGACCAGATCGTCGAGCAGGCGGTGCACAACATCGACACGATCAACTGGGTCATGGGCGGCCCGCCGGTGTCGGCCTTCGGGTCCGGCGGGCGGTTCACGCGGCCGGCCGACAGCGAGATGTGGGACAACGTGAGCGTCGACTTCGAGTATCCGGGCGACCGGACCGTCTCCTTCATGTGCCGGCAGATTCCCGGCACGGCCAGCGACATCAGCACCGTCGTCTACGGCACCAAGGCCGCCTGCCACATCGGGGCCGGCAGCAGCGGGTCGCGCATCGTCGATGCCCGCGGGGCGACGATCTGGGAGATGGCGGGCAGCATCGCCGACGCCTACAAGCAGGAACACAAGGCGCTCGTCGATTCGATCCGGGCGGGCACGCCGATCGTGGAACTGCGGCAGACGGCCGACAGTTCGCTGACCGCCGTGCTGGGGCGGATGGCGGCCTACAGCGGCCAGCGGGTCACCTGGGACTACGTCACCAAGGAATCGCGGCTCGACCTGTTTCCCAAGAACCTGACCTGGGATGCGAGCCTGCCCGAACCGCAGCACGCCGTGCCGGGCAAGACGAAGCTCGTCTGAACGCATGGAATCGCCGCCCGCCACCTCCGCCGTCGATGCCATTCTCCCGCTCGCCGGGCTGCGGCGGTTCCGCCTGTGGGTGGGTTTCCTCGTCTGTTTCTTCGCCGGCGTCGGCTGGCTCTTCGGCCGCATGCAGGCGGCCGAGCGGTTCGGCCAGGACCGCGCCTGGCGGGACATGCTCGATCCCGTCGCCGACGATCCCGGCCTGACGCCGGCCGACGACCTGCCCGTCGACCGCGCCCGTCGCGTGGCGGTCGGCATCTACCTGGAACACATCACCGAGGTGTCGATCCGCGACAGCCGCTGGCAGGCCCAGTGCGAGGTCTGGTTCTCCTGGCAGGGGGACGGGTTCGATCCTGCGGCACACCTGGTGGTCGTGGATGGCACGGTCAACACGACCGCGCTTTTGGAGCAGGCCGACGAGGGGGAGCGTCACTACCGGCGGTACCGGATCGCCGTCACGATCGCGAAGACCTTCCACATCCACCACTTTCCTCTCGACAGGCACCTGCTCGTCATCGCCTTCGAGGATGGCAGCGTGCCACGAGACCGGCTGGTCTTCGAGCCGGATCGGCTCGGTTCGGCGATCAGTTCCCGGGCCGCCGTGCACGGCTATCGGTTCGGCCCGCTCGAGGCGCTGGAGAAGCCCCACTCCTACAAGACGTCGCAGGGGCGGCCCGACCTCACCCGGGGGATGCGGGCGACGTTCTCGCAGGCCCGGTTCGGGGTGCTCATCACGCGGGACAGTTGGGGGCCGTTCGTGAAGATGTTTCACGCCCTGTTCGTGGCGGTGGCGATCGCCCTGCTCCCCTTCTTCGTCCGTCCGACCGACCTCGATCCCCGGTTCGGTCTGGGGGTCGGGGCGCTGTTCGCCGCCGTCGCCAACTCCTACCTGGTCGGGGCGATGGTGCCCGACACGGGGGAGTTCTCGCTGGCCGACGTCATCAACCTGCTCGGGATCGTGACCATCCTGCTGACCCTGGTGGAATCGACCGTATCGCTCCACCTCTTCGACCATTGCGGCCAGCAGGCCCTCGCCGTCTCGCTCGACCGGACCTCGTTCCTGATCATCTCCCTGGGGTTCACCGCGGCGGTCGTGCTGATCCTGGCGGGGGCCTCGGGGCTCCTGTGAGCCTGCCCGAGCCGCGAGCCCCCGAAGGGGGGCCGCTCTTTTCGGCCGGCCCGGACCCGGTGTTGTCGGGGACCGGGTAACATGGTACATATAGGACAGTCCGACTGACCTCGTCCGCACTCCAGTCCGTTCGGGAGCTTGGGTTTGTGCATCCGGCGATGGTCGATGAGTCGATTTGCGACGATTGAGCTCCCGATTCTTTGAGGTTCTTTTTCTATGTCCCGGAAGATTTACGTGGGAAACCTGCCCTGGTCGACCACGTCCGCTGATCTCGAGGCGATGTTCTCGCCCCATGGTGCCGTGCGTTCCGCTGAAGTGATTTCCGACCGCGAGACCGGCCGTTCGCGTGGCTTCGGTTTCGTCGAGATGGAGTCGGACGAGGGCCTGCAGGCCGCGATCTCGGCCCTGAACGGCCACGAGGTCAACGGCCGTCCCCTGACGGTCAACGAGGCCCGCGAGCGGACCCCCCGTGCCGGTGGCGGCGGTGGCGGCGGCCGCGGCGGCTACGGCGGTGGTGGCGGCGGCGGCGGTCGTGGTGGCTACGGCGGCGGCCGTGGTGGCTACGGCGGCGGCGACCGTTATTAAGCGTTCTGCGGCCTCCGCGCCGCGGAATGGGGCTCCTTCGAGCCCGTGAATACCGTGTGAACGCACACAGCACGGGAGCCGGCGTCTGCCCAGATCCGGCTCCCGTGTTTTTGATCGACACGTTTTTCCCGACATCATTTTGAAGCGGGCGAGCAGCGCGGTCAGCCTGGTGATTCAGGCCGTCAGCCCAGTCATTGCAGCCAGTCATCCAGCCAGTCATCCAGCCAGTCATTCAGACCGAAGGAAGCCGATGAGTCCCCCTCCTGCCAGAGGCAAGTTCGCCAAGACAGCCCGAAAGAAGGCCAAGCCGCGGGCGAAGGTCAAGCGGCGCGATCCCATCTTCATCGATGGCGCACGGCCGCGGCCGATGTTCGTCGATTACAAGGACCTCGAACTCCTCGGCAAATTGGTCAACCGTCAGGCCAAGATTCTGGGGCGTCGCAAGAGCGGTTGCACCGCCGCCAGCCAGCACGCCGTGACGCGGGCGATCAAGCAGGCGCGGTTCATGGCGCTGCTGCCCTACATCGGCGAGTGACCGCTGCGGTCGATTCCCGCGAGCAGGTGAGCCGGCGTGAAACGTGAAGCCTCCGCCGACGTTTCCGCCGCCACGCCGGCGGCGCTCACCACCCGCCGCCGGGTGGAATTCCGGGACACGGACGCCGCGGGAATCGTCCACTTCTCCGCCTTTTTCTTCTGGATGGAGTCGGCGGAGCACGAACTCCTGCGAACGCTGGGCCTGCGCGTGTTCGAACGGCAGGCCGACGGCAGTGAACACAGCTGGCCGCGGGTCTCCGTGACGTGCGACTATGCCTCGACCGCGCGATTCGGCGAGGAGATCGACATCGCCGTCCACGTCGCGGCCGTGGGCAGGACGAGCGTCACCTACCGGTTCGTGTTCGCCCACGAGGGACGTGCCGTGGCCGAGGGGAAGGTCGTGGCCGTCCGCTGCCTGCTGCGGCCCGGCGGCCGGCTGCAGGCGGTCGCGATCCCGGACGACATCGTCGCCCGGCTCACTGCGGCGGGGCGGGAACCTGAGCGGGAACCTGGGCGGGAACCTGGCCCGCGGGACGCCGCGCCGCCGTCCTGACGAAGTTGCGTTACGGCGTTCGCCCATAGTTCGGCCAGGTCAGCGAGGGGTGTGCGAGGAACGGCCGCCATGCTCGAAGTCGATCGGATCGCGAAGTCCTTTCCGCTGCCGGGGGGCGAACTGACGGTGCTCGACGGCGTCTCGCTGACGCTCGCGCCCGGGGAGCGGCTGGCGATCATGGGACCGAGCGGATCGGGCAAGAGCACGCTGCTGGCCATCCTCGGCGGCCTCGAACCACCCACCAGCGGCGCGGTGCGGCTGGACGGTACCGACCCTGCCACCCTTTCCGCGGGTGAACGCGCCACCTTTCGCAATCGCCGCATCGGCTTCGTGTTCCAGGAGCATCACCTGCTGGCCGGGTGCACGGCGCTCGACAACGTCGTGCTCCCCGCGTTGGCGTCGGGCAGCGTCGGCCGCGACGTAGAAGCGCGGGCCCGCCGCCTGCTGGAACGGGTGGGGCTCGGCGACCGGCTGGCCAGCCTGCCGGCGACGCTCTCGGGCGGCGAGCGGCAGCGGGTGGCGGTGGCGCGGGCGCTGGTGCTCTCGCCCCGACTGATCCTCGCGGACGAGCCGACCGGCCAGCTCGACGCCCGCGCCGCCACCACCGTCACGGAACTGCTCGTCACGCTGGCGGAGGAATCGGGCGGCATGCTGGTGGTCGTCACCCACGCCGACGCGGTCGCCGCGCGTGTCGGCACGGTCCGCCATCTGGTCGACGGGCGGCTCGTGCCATGACGGTGTCCGACGCATCCGCCCGCGGC
>Ga0214917_10006072_pt1 | contig 12685 bp, 11 predicted proteins | sample LL_1208_BB_MetaG_FD_177983 | JGI IMG/M metagenome (GOLD analysis project Ga0214917, IMG submission 177983) | Freshwater microbial communities from Lake Lanier, Atlanta, Georgia, United States - LL_1208_BB | ecosystem: Environmental > Aquatic > Freshwater > Lake | place: USA: Georgia | collected... | reverse complement strand
AAACCATTTTGCGGATCCTCTGGGTTTTGGGTGGGGCAAGTGTGGCGTTGTTTTTGGCCTTGCATGTGGTTCGTCCACAGGATTCCACCTTATTACTCGCATCATTAGGTGGTTCCACCTTGTTCCTATTTGGTCTAACAACCTTGCCGCCAACTCAGCCTAGAGCTCTATTTGGTGGACATCTGCTATCTGCCCTCATTGGAGTGATCTGTTATCAAGTCTTTGGCGATTCAACTTGGGTGTTGGTCGTATCGGTACTGATTACGATCACGGCGTTATTGCTAACGAAGACAGTGCATCCGCCCGCAGGAGCCAACCCCTTGATCATGATTCATGCGCATGCTGGTTTTATGGATATTTGGACCCATGTTCTGCTGGGCGTCATCGTATTGGCTGCCACCACATTTGTTTGGTCACGACTTGGTGTCGGCACCGCAAGGTACCCTGTCAAATGGAATCAAGAGTCTCCGCCCGGACCCCATTGGGGTCCCTGGGGATCAACGTAAGCTTTTGTTTGACCTAAAGCGCTTTCATTATCAAACCAATCGCAACGAGCCCTGAGAACCCAGCAAAGATGAGTTGAGTCCACTGACTGCTGATCTTCGGAGCAATCAGGCGACCAGCCATCATCCCGGTAATCGCACCAAAAGCAAATGGGATCGCAACTAGCCAGTTCATGGTTCCGGCAAGCCCAGAGCCTGCGACGCCCCCCAATGAAATAAGAGACAGAACACCCAAGGAGGTGGCAACGATCGATTGCATTGGCAGATCACTGATGCGTTTGAGTGCGGGAACAATCACAAAGCCACCCCCAACACCTAAAAGCCCGGATAAAAATCCAGCCAATGCTCCAGAGCCAATCAGTGCTCGCGCACAAGGGACGGTCCAAATTAAGCGACCAATCGATAAATCGAGAGAGCAGGGTACTGCTTTTGGCTCTTTAAAAATCCCATTTGATTGTTGATAGGCTTCTACAAAAATACGTCCTGCTACGTAGAGGAGAACGATCGCAAAAATCAGCATCAAGGGTTGATTCGGAATCTGGTGCGCCAGCCAAAGCCCCACGGGTGACAATAGCAAGCCCGCAAAGGCCAGTAGAGTGGCAGCACGATACCTTAACAATCCAGTTCGCAATGCCAAAATGGCGCCGAGTGCCGATGATATGGTTACCGCCAATAGTCCAATTGGACTTGCCTCAACCATGGGTAGGTGGAGAATAAAGACCAGCAAAGGAACCGACAAGATCCCACCGCCGGCGCCCGTTAGCGCCATGATGAGGCCAACGAACACGCCAAGCCCTGCAGGGATGACATGGGGTTGAAAGTAACTAATTAAATCCATCAAGATAGTATCAACGACTTGCCTTTAATTAAATCAAAATATATTATATAATTAAATATATTGTAATTCACCTTGGATAAGGAGTAAAGCATGCAAAAGCCAATCGTCAAAGCCTTTTTTGATCAGGGAACTTGGACTTTTACCTACGTGGTTTATGAAAAACCACATACGCCATGCGTGGTGATTGATTCGGTGCTGAACTATGACCCAAAATCTGGCCGTACTAAGACGAAGTCTGCCGATGAGGTCATTGCCTTCGTCAAAGAACAGGGGCTCACGGTGAATTGGATTTTAGAGACCCATGCCCATGCCGATCACCTCAGCGCTGCGCCGTATATTCAAAAGCATCTTGGTGGCAAGATAGCCATTGGTTCGCATATTCAGGATGTGCAAAAAGTATTTAAAGGAATTTTTAATCTTGAGAGTGAGTTTCCAACCAATGGCTCGCAATTTGATTACTTGATCGAAGAGGGCCAGGATATATATGCGGGTAACTTAACCATCCATCCCTTATTTGTTCCTGGCCACACGCCTGCATGCATGGCCTATGCGATTGGTGATGCGATCTTTGTTGGCGATACGATCTTTATGCCGGATGTTGGGACTGCGCGTTGTGATTTTCCGGGCGGCAATGCCAAAACACTCTATCAGTCGGTGCAAAAGATTTTGTCTTACCCAGATGACACGCGATTATTCATGTGCCATGATTACCCGCCCACCGATCGCCCGATCGCCTATGAAACTACGGTGGGCGAGGAGAGGTGGAAAAACATTCATGTTCATGAGGGGGTCACTGAACCTCAATTTGTAGAGATGCGTAATCAGCGTGATCAGACCTTGGAGATGCCAGTTTTGATCTTGCCCTCGATTCAGGTCAATATTCGTGCCGGTCACCCACCACCTGCTGAAGCAAATGGTAAGACCTATCTCAAAATCCCGTTCAATGTCCTCTAATTGGTGAATCGATGGCTATCAATATCAATTTAAAGAAAATGCGCCAGTCGGCTGATAAAGCGGTTGATTTAATGAAGGTTTTAGGAAATCGAGACCGAATGATGTTGTTGTGTGAAATTAGTCAAGGCGAAAAGTGCGTGGGTGAGTTAGAAGATTCTTTGGATATTCATCAACCAACCCTCTCACAGCAATTAACTGTTTTGCGTAAGAAAAAGCTGGTTAAAACCCGTCGCGAGGGGAAGCAAATTTATTACTCTGGCGCCAACCCTGTGGCGATGTTGGTGATGAACTTGCTCTATCAAAATTACTGTAAATAACTAATTGATTAAAAAGGAGGTTTATGATGCAATGTAATGTCGGCCATACGGATCGAGTCCTGCGAATTACCGCAGGAAGTTTATTAATTCTTTTATCTTTAAGCGGAGTGATTGGAGCATGGGGATGGATCGGGCTTATGCCATTAGCAACTGGCATCTTTCGTTTCTGCCCAGCGTATCCGCTCTTAGGGATGAATACCGTCAAGAAGAAGTAACGCATTAATTATGGGCAGTTTCAAGGAAGACTTCAAAGATACCGCTGTTGCAGTTCTTGAAACCGCTCAGGATCAGTACCGAGATGCCATTAGTTTTATTAAAGAAACCTGGCCTCTGCTACTCCTTTTGCTTGTTATTCTGATTGGTCTGCTCGCCTATTGGAATCCGCCCCCACCGCGGCACATCATGATGGCATCTGGTGTCGAAGGCGGTTCGTATGAGCAGTTAGCATCTAAGTATGTAGACTTCTTTGCAAAAAGAGGTGTGACCATTGAATTGGTCCGCACCCAGGGTTCGCAAGAAAACATTACTCGTCTTGCTGACCGCAAAGATCCTATCCAAGCTGCTTTTGTTCAGGGCGGCTCCTTGCATGCTAAACAAGTTCCCGGTGTTGAGTCTCTCGGAAGTGTCGACTATGAGCCGATTTGGGTTTTCTATAAAGGATCATTTTTAAAAAACGGCTTATTGGATCTTGATAAATTCGCTAAAGCACGCGTCGCAATAGGACCCGAGGGCAGCGGCACCCATGTGCAAGCCATGAATATTTTGCGAGTTAGTGAGGTCGATCGACTGCCAAAACTATTACCAATCAAAAATGATGAAGCTGTGACCGCGTTAAAAAACGGTGAAGTTGATATTGTCTTGATGGTTGATGGCTTACGCGCTAAAAATGTCCAGGCTCTATTAAACGATCCAACGGTTAATTTATTGAGCTTTAATCGGGCTGCAGCATATACCAAGAACATCCATTATCTTGAGGAGCTCGAGGTACCTATGGGTGGCTTTAATATTGCGCGTAATTTCCCACCCAATGACACCAAAATGCTTTCTACCGTCACTAACTTACTGATTGACGATCGGATGCACCCGGCGATTCAGTTTCTGTTTCTCATGGCAGCCCAAGAAATCAATGGCAAGGAATCCTTTTTTACTAAGCGCGGTGAGTTCCCTGCATTTATGAACTCGGAGTTTCCAGAAAGCCCGATTGCGCAACAGTTTCATCAACGTGGCTTGCCAGTCTTAATGGACTTTTTACCATTTTGGGTAGCTGAATTTGTGCATCGGATGTTCTTTACATTATTACCATTTTTTGCGATTGCGTATCCAATCATCCTGTCATTACCTAGTTATCGACTAAGACGGGTGCAATCAAAACTCAATCGTATTTATGGGGAGCTAAAGTTTTTTGAGAATGATCTCTTAGTGAGCTACGATCCCAAGAAGTTGCCGGAGTATTTAGAAACGTTAGCTGGAATGGAAAGACGCGCCCTCGCGCTGAAAGTGCCTAAGCGCGCTTCAAGTGATTTCTATACCTTAAGAAGTAGTATTGATTATGTGCGCAACGCGCTGAATCGAGGCGATCACCAAATTCTGGGTCGAGAAAGCGCCATTTGATTTGGGATGCCATCATTATCGGTGGTGGTGCTGCCGGACTTTTTTGTGCAGGAATTGCAGGGCAACTTGGTAAAAAGGTTTTAGTACTCGATCACGCGCCAGTTTTAGGTGAGAAGATCCGCATTAGTGGTGGAGGGCGATGTAATTTCACTAATCTTCATTCGGCCCCTGAACATTTTTTATCCCTCAATCCCCATTTTGTAAAGAGTCCGCTAGCACGGTATTCATCAAAAGATTTCATCAACTTAGTGCGCGAGTACCGCATTCCGTTTCATGAGAAACATCGCGGTCAACTATTTTGCAACAACTCCGCAAAAGACATTATTCAGATGCTACTGACTGAGTGTCAGAAGGGCAATGTCACGATTCATCATCCAGTATCGGTTACCCATATCAGCCAAACGCAATCGCATTGGTCTTTAGAAACGACAGATGGAATTAAAAAAGCGACTCATCTAATCATTGCAACCGGTGGCTTACCGGTACCAGCGATTGGCGCGAGTGATTTTGGGTTACAAATTGCCAAGCAGTTTGAAATCCCAACCACATCGGTACGGCCAGCACTGGTACCGCTTTCGTTTACTTCCAATGAGTTTTCAGCATTCACCAGCTTGGCTGGAATCAGCATAGAGGCGAGCGTTCAGGCAGGACAACGTAATCAAAGTTACGGAACCTACCGTTTTGACGAGGATTTATTGATTACTCATAAAGGTCTCTCTGGCCCTGCTATTTTGCAAGCCAGTAGTTATTGGCAAGAAGGCGAAGCCATTCATATCAATTGGTTGGGTAAGGCTGATTTTGATGCGCTGTTTTCAGAGGCTGACAAAAAAAATGTAGATACGATCCTCGCAGAAGCGCTGCCGCAACGCGTTGCACAATTATTAACTGAGCAACTCAAGCTCACTAAACGCAATTGGGCAGAAGTGTCTAAGAAAGATCGAGAGGTCTTACGTACTCATTTAACTAAAGCACAAATGAAGCCTGCAGGAACCTTGGGTTGGAAAAAGGCGGAGGTGATGTTAGGCGGAATTGATACAAAGGCCTTAGATGGTAAGACCATGATGGCTAAAAATCATCAGAATCTCTACTTCATTGGCGAGTGTGTGGATATCACTGGCCACCTTGGAGGGCATAATTTTCAATGGGCTTGGTCATCAGCTTTTGTTTGTGCGAATGCGATAGCGCATCTCAAAAGTTAACAAAATTAAGGGTTTTTACTGACTCAAGATAAAGTTACTTGTTCTTGGCATGGCTTGTCCTTAATATTGACCAATATAAGCAAAATTATCATTTACACGATGGGGACTCTCTCATGCAGAAATCACTACTCATTAATGCGGATAAATGCACTGGCTGTTTGCAATGTGAAATGGCTTGTAGTTACGAAAATTACGGCGTATTTAATACCGCCAAATCTCGGATCAAGGTTTTTGATTTTCATACCACAGGAAAAAAGGTTCCTTACACCTGCACGCAATGCGATGAAGCCTGGTGTTTAAAAGCATGCCCGGTTGATGCAATTCGGATTGATGCAAATACTGGCGCAAAAGTAGTGATTGAAGATGTGTGCGTAGGTTGCAAAGTCTGTACGATCTCATGTCCTTTTGGAACAATTAATTATGTGCAGGATTCTGGCAAAGTCCAGAAATGCGATTTGTGTGGGGGCGATCCCGCTTGTGCCACTTCGTGTCCAACCGGCGCCATTACCTACGTTGATGCCGATTGGACCGGCTTGGATCGAATGAGAGCTTGGGCAGACAAGCTTGGCAACCAACCCGCTGCTTAAGAGGAGATCATTATGTCTTGGTCAGGAAAAATTCTTCGTGTTAATTTAACTAAGGGTACTTGCCAGTCTGAGCCTCTTAATATGGCATGGGCTAAGGAGTACTTAGGTTCCCGTGGTCTCGCTTCGAAATACCTTGTCGAAGAAATTGATCCTAAGGTGGATCCCTTATCGCCTGATAACAAAATCATCTGGGCTACCGGACCGTTAACGGGAACAATGGCATCGACCGGCGGGCGCTACACCGTTGTAACCAAAGGCCCATTAACTGGGGCGATTGCGTGCTCGAATTCGGGAGGATATTGGGGGGCCGAACTCAAAATGGCAGGTTGGGACATGATTATTTTTGAAGGTAAATCGCCCAAACCTGTTTATTTATTTATTCAAGATGACAATGCGCAATTATTAGACGCCAGTTCCCTTTGGGGTCAATCGGTTTGGGAAACAGAGCCAAGTATTAAAGCTAAACACCAAGATCCACAAATTCGTGTTTCATGCATTGGTAAGGCTGGTGAGAACCAGGTTTTATTTGCATCGGTCGTCAATGATTTGCATCGAGCCGCAGGCCGCTCTGGAGTGGGCGCAGTGATGGGAAGTAAAAATCTGAAGGCGATTGCTGTTCGGGGAACCAAGGGGGTTGGTAATTTGAAAGACCCCAAAGGCTTTATGAAAGCGACAGCAGCTGCAAAGGCTGTTTTAGCTGGGCATGCTGTGACTGGACAAGGATTGCCGACCTATGGCACACAAGTGCTCATGAATGTGATTAATGAAGTTGGCGCTTTGCCAACGCGCAATCACAAAGATGTTCAGTTTGAGGGTGCTAAAGATATTTCGGCAGAAGCCATGGCCACCCCGCGTGAAACCGATGGTAAGCCTCATCTAGTAACAAACCAAGCCTGTTTTGGTTGCACGATTGCTTGTGGACGAATTTCAAAAATTGACGAGACTCATTTTTCAATTCAGAACCGCCCTCAATACATCAATGCCTCGGGAGGCTTAGAGTATGAAGCTGCATGGGCTCTTGGCGCTGCCAATGGAGTGAATGACCTTGAGGCTTTGCAATTTGCCAATATGGTTTGTAATGAAGAGGGCATGGATCCAATCAGTTTTGGCGCAACGATTGGCGCTGTAATGGAAATGTACGAAATGGGAGTGCTTAAGAAAGAACAATTAGGCATTGAAGCCCCATTTGGTTCAGCGAAAGCGCTTTGCTATTTTGCTGAGATCACTGCAAAAGGCGAGGGCTTTGGAAAAGAGATTGGACTTGGTTCAGCAAAGTTAACCAAAAAATATGGTCAGCCCGATTTATCGATGAGCGTGAAGGGTCAAGAGTTTCCCGCCTATGATGGCCGAGTTGTTCAGGGCATTGGTTTGGCCTATGCAACATCGAATCGAGGCGCATGCCATCTTCGTGGCTACACCATTGCGTCGGAGGTCTTAGGTATTCCAGTCAAAACAGAGCCTACTGAAACGAATGGCAAGCCCGAGCTGGTGAAGGCATTTCAGGATGCTACCGCCGCTTTTGACTCAGCTGGTATTTGCATTTTCACGAGTTTTGCTTGGACCCTCGCAGACGTGGCTCCTCAGGTGCAAGCTGCCTGCGGTGAAGAGTTTACGGTCGAAAATTTAAATACGATTGGCGAACGAATTTGGAATATGGAGCGCGACTTTAATAATCGTGCTGGCTTTACGAGTAAAGATGACAATTTACCGAAGCGTTTGATGACCGAGCCTGCAAAAACAGGACCCGGTAAGGGGACCGTTAGCGGTCTCGATAAGATGCTCCCCGAGTATTACAAAGTTCGTGGCTGGGATAGCGAAGGTCGTCTAAATTCCGAAACGCGCAAACGTTTAGGTCTTTGAGTAATGATGAAGCATGTCATTCTGGGCAATGGCCCAGCGGGAGTGTTGGCTGCTGAGCAGATTCGTCGTCTCAAGCCAAATGATTCGATTGTTCTGATTGGATCAGAGGACTCCCCGCCGTATTCACGGATGGCCATACCTTATTTGTTAGTTGGAAATATTTCTGAAGAAGGAACATTCCTACGAAAAGATGCTAATCATTTCTCCAATTTAAAGATTGAGCAAAAAAAAGCGCATGCAACACGGGTGGAGCCTGGGAGTAGACGCGTCACCCTTGATTCGGGTGAGATTATTTCTTACGATCGATTGCTAATTGCTACAGGATCTAAACCGATTCGACCGAATATTCCAGGAATTGATCTGCCTGGCGTGCATCCCTGTTGGACGCTTGAGGATGCTCGTGCGATTCAAAAGATTGCGAAGCCAGGCGCACGGGTGCTCCAGATGGGCGCAGGGTTTATTGGTTGCATCATTTTGGAGGCACTTGCAAGCCAGGGCGTCAAGCTTACGGTAGTAGAGATGGGCGATCGGATGGTGCCGCGCATGATGACCGAAAAAGCGGGTGGACTCATTAAGCAATGGGTTGAGCAAAAAGGAATCACGGTTTATACGAAGACGAAGGTGGAGGCTATTCAGCAAGGAGGCTCTGGTCTGCAAGTGAGCCTGTCCAATGGCGAGCGTATCGAGGTTGATCTTGTGATATCGGCCACAGGTGTAAAACCAAATATTGAATTCTTAAAAGATTCAAAGCTAAGTATTCATACAGGAATTACTGTCGATGATTGTATGCAAACCTCGGACCCTAATATCTATGCCGCTGGCGATGTCACCGAATCAACTGATTTCTGCACCGGCAAACCTATCGTTAATGCCATTCAGCCCAATGCTGCAGATCAAGCCATGATTGCAGCAACCAATATGGCGGGCGGTCATGCTCAAACCCGAGGCGCTTTACAAGTCAACGTTCTCGATACCCTAGGGCTTATTTCAAGTTCGTTTGGTCAATGGGCTGGTGTTGAGGGAGGGCAGTACGTTGAACATACCAACCCGGATCAATATCAATATATTCGCCTGGAATTTGATCGCGATCGCTTAATCGGCGCGACCAGTTTAGGTTTAACAGATCACATCGGAGCGCTCCGTGGTTTGATTCAGACCCGCGTTGCCCTTGGGGAATGGAAAGATAAATTGCTCGAGGATCCAACCCAAATTATGGCTGCGTATCTAGCCAAGGGGCAATCTCAAGCAGCTTGGATTGCTTAAAATTTCGTGATGCAGGTAACCCTCAAGCTTTTTGCAAGCCTTACTCCGTATTTGCCAAAACACGCCAAGCGCAATGAAGTGCAATTGGATGTACCAGACGGTATTACGGTTGCCCAAATGATTGAAATGCAAAATTTACCAAATCAATTAGTGCATTTGGTTTTACTAAATGGTCACTTTGTTGCTCCAGATCAGAGGGCTACTACGATCATTCAAGAAAATGACGCTCTTGCACTATGTCCACCCGTTGCGGGCGGATAATGCAGTTTGAACGTTTGATGGGTTGTACAACTGAGGATCTATTACGATGGTTACCAGATGCGCTTGGCGACTATTATGGAGATTGTTCTTTAGAAATTGATGGCAAGATATGGCTGCAATCAGCTCATGCAAAGGTACGGATGACTGGATTTACGAGGGATGACCGTCAGATTTCTTTGTTACGGATACCCCAGTTAGATCTTCAATTATGCTTTTTCAATTTAACTATTGATCAAGTTCAGGTGATCTTAGAGCGATTTGACCTATACACAAGAAGGGGCGGAGGTTGAGAATATTGCAGGCTAGTAAAAATAACTTTAAATGGCTTTAATTTGCGCAAACAACCGATCCTTTTAACAAGTCTTCTTGCTTTTCAATTCGCTTACGCCAAAGAGCCCGAGTACGAGGCTCCGCCATTGGATGAGGTGGTCATCTCCGTCAGTGGCTATGAGCAAAAAATATTGGATACAGCTGCTTCAGTTAATGTCGTCACTAGCAGTCAGATCCACAATGGACAGGCAGAAGATAATCTCTCTGAGCCCTTAAATCGTGTACCAGGCATTTTTGCTCTAAATCGCCAAAATTATGCACAAGATTTACAGATTTCATCGCGTGGCTTTGGCGCAAATTCAACATTTGGTACGCGAGGCATCAGATTGTATGTTGATAATATCCCCGGAACTGTTGCGGATGGACAGGGTCAAATTTCGCACATTGATTTGCCATCCACAGAGCGTATCGAAGTAATTCGAGGTCCATTTTCAGTTTTGTACGGAAATTCATCGGGCGGTGTTATTAGTGTTTTCTCAGAAGATGGCGGCCCTAAAAATAATATTCAACCTTATTTTGAATTAGGTTCATATTCGCAGCGTAAAGCTGGCATTAAGGCAAGCGGCTTATATAAAAATACAAACTACTTATTTGATGTTGGCGATTTTCATACCGATGGCTATCGCGTTCATAGTGCTGCAGACCGATTTAACGCCAATTCAAAGATTAAATTTAGACCAGTGAGTGATTCCGTGATCACTTTCGTTGCCAATAATGTCAACCTCAGTGCCCAAGACCCTTTAGGTTTAACGGCGGCGCAGTTGGCTGCAAACCCCAAGCAGGCTGGTAACAACGCGATTTCTCAAAATACTCGCAAGACAGTTCTACAAACCCAAACTGGATTCACAATTGATACTCGCATTGATCAAAAAAATCAGCTGCTATTTACTCCTTATTATGGGCAGCGTCATGTGACCCAATTTCTTGCTGCAACCAACAATGGAGTTATTGATTTAAAGCGAGATTTTTATGGAATGGATAGTAAGTGGATTCATAAAGATCAATTGATTGGGATGCCATTGACATTCGTTGGGGGAGTTGATTTCAACGAAAATGATGATCAGCGTCAAACTTATCAAAATAATGGTGGTATTCAGGGAGCGCTAGGGCAAACGTATCGGATGAGCGCTAAAAACTTTGATCAATATGCTCATATTGATTGGCGTTTATTAGAGCGCCTCGCTTTAAATTTTGGAGCGCGTAATTCGCAAACAAATTTGAGCTCGATTAGTAATAATCCCAGTCTTAACAATACAAGTAGTGGGTCTCATGCGTATCAAGCCCTGACGAGTATGGTTTCGTTGCAATATTACTTATCCGAAGTTTCGAACGTTTATGTGTCGTATGGTTCAAGCTTTGATACACCAACTTTAAATCAAGTGACCTATAACTCATCCTTTACAGGATCTAATTTTGGTTTAAATGCCGCAACGACTAAACAGGTTGAGATTGGTTTTAAGTCTAAATTGTCTAAATCAGCGCAAATTATCCTTGCTCTATTTAATGCGAATACAAGTAACGATATTGTGGTTGGTGCCTCAAGCTTGGGACGAACATCCTTCACGAATGCCCCAAAAACTAATCGTCAGGGTATCGAAGCAAGCGCCCAATTTATTTTGCCTCATCAATTTGAGCTGAATATGGCGTACACCTTGTTAAATGCAACAGTTAAGGAGGCTTATTTAAATAATAATGCTTATGTATTGAGTGGCAATCGGATACCGGGCGTGCCAAATCAAGGATTATTCTCCGAGTTATTGTGGGTGAAACCGAATAAATCCATTGAAGCTGCTGTTGAGGCACGAGTGAATGGTTCGATGGCTGTTAATGACATCAATAGTCCCAGCATGGCTACTGGATATGCTGTTCTGAATCTCAGAACAATGTTTCGACAAGAAATCGCTGGGGGTTGGTCGTTGTCCCAGTTTTTTAGGATTAACAATATCTTGAATCGATCCTATGTGGGGTCTGTAATTGTTAATCAAACGAGTAGCCAATTTTATGAACCTGCCCCAACCCGCAACTGGTTAGTGGGCGCCAAGGCAAATTATCAGTTCTGAGGGCATTTGCTTTGGGGCTAATGAAATGCTATCTATCAGGCAAAACCCTTATTAATTGTTATATCCATTACGGTAAAAAGGGATTAAATTAAAGTACTAACCTAATTAAATGGCACTCGGACAAAAAGGGGAAATAACCATGATCCATCGATCTATTTCAATTGCTTCAATGACTGCGTTTGCTTCATCACTCTTGGTTTTGCAAGGCTGTGCAACCGCTCCGGCCCCTAAGGCTGAGGCGCCTGCCCCAGCCCCGGTTGCTGCTGCGCCCGCTCCGGCATGGAAGCAGGGTATGGGCCCTGATATGGCTAATTCTAAGTTGGCCCCACTGCCTGGAAAGATGACGGTGACCCCTGTTAGCGATATTCCGATTGATAAGTTGAAATTACCACCCGGTTTCAAGATTGAAGTGTGGGCAACGGGGATGCCTGGTGCTCGAGCAATGGCACGCGGTGATAACGGCAAAATCTATATTGGTACTCGAGCAATTGGTCGAGTCTATGAGTTGAGCGACAACGGTAAAGAGCGAACCAGCCGTGTGGTGGTAGATAAACTCGTTCAGCCCGCTGGAGTGGCTTTCAAGAATGGCTCTTTATATGTAATGGCAATCAATAAAGTACTTCGTTACGACGGGATCGAAAAAAATCCAAACGTCACACCGGTTGATCTAACAGCGAAGTTCAATTTACCCCCGGAGCAACATCACAACTGGAAATACATCGCCTTTGGCCCAGATGGTAAGTTGTATGTACCTTTTGGAGCCCCTTGCAATATTTGTGAGCTACCAACTCCGGAATATGCTCAGATTCGTCGGTATAACCCAGATGGATCAGGTATGGAAGTGTTAGCAACGGGCGTGCGAAATACGGTTGGCTTTGATTGGCATCCCACCACCAAGCAAC
>Ga0214917_10006070_pt1 | contig 12690 bp, 18 predicted proteins | sample LL_1208_BB_MetaG_FD_177983 | JGI IMG/M metagenome (GOLD analysis project Ga0214917, IMG submission 177983) | Freshwater microbial communities from Lake Lanier, Atlanta, Georgia, United States - LL_1208_BB | ecosystem: Environmental > Aquatic > Freshwater > Lake | place: USA: Georgia | collected... | reverse complement strand
CTTCTTGATTGAGTTCGTAAGTCATTTTTGTTGAAGAAAAAGAATGATAAGAGCAAAACTAACAAAGGCAATAGCAAGTAGAGCAGTAATCCAAAGAGGAGACAAAACCCACCACCAAGACCAAGTAATATGCCCTGTGAGTTTCAGTCCAATAAACAGAACAGTCAGCAGACCAGGAAATCCAATACCAGAAGAAGAGGAAGAGTTGTTAGACATTAGTTTCTGTGTGTATGAGAGTATTATAGCATAAAAAAGGTGCCTTGGGGGCACCTTGGGACGGTTTGGAAAGTGGTCTTCAGCCAATAATACTCTCTCTCCACTCTTCACTCATATTCACCATAATTGCTTCTGCTGCTTTTGGGGTTTCGGCATATCCTTCATCAAGAAGATGTGAGAGGATGATGTCGTAAAGGTCTACTTGTTCTTTATTTAAGTTTCTTTTAGACTTAGATAATTGCCCAGATAATACGTTTCTTTTTGAAGTGGTTGGTCCAAAAAAACTTGGATTTTGTGAAGATTTTCTTAGAGTAGATTTTTTTCGTTCTATTTTGTTTAAGTTTCTATCTATTCTACTACGAATAAAACCATTCTCATCAACTTCCCTATATGCTTCTTGAAGGTTGCGAAGTTCTTGTGCGTCCATTTTATGAATACTTTTTAGTTATTTATAATTTCTTCCCAATCACAGCAATTACTTTACGATTTGGATACTTCTCTACCATTATATCACGGGCATCCTCATAGTCAATAGCATTCTCTGCAATCTCATAATACACAGTGTTGTCTATAGTATCATAAGTTTGGACTTCGTAAATCATTGTCTTTCAGGAAGCACAGGAGGGGGAGGGGTTAGAGGAGGTTGAACCACTTGAACTGGGGGAGTCATAGGTTGCGAAACCACAGTAACAGGGGGAGTTATAGGTTGTGCTTTTTTTGCCTCCAGTTGTTGCTTCAAATCCTCAATAATGAGTTGTTGCTTTTGACTATTTGTTTGTTGATTATCAAAGACTTTATATGCTGTGATAGAAGTTGCTGCGATTGTTCCCAGAGCAGCAATCGTTGAAACAGTAGTGCTAAACCGACTCATTGATAACTATCTCCAGTAGAAACATCAGAGAACATAAACACTTCACTTACAGATAACATTATTGCATCTGTAAGTGCTTCTACAATTGCTTCTTCTGTTGGATTCTCAATATGCTTAAAGGCACGACGATATCCAAGAAGTGCTCCTTCTTCTACTGCTCGTTGAAGAATTACATAAGTATTTGGTTTCATTTTTCTTTTCCGTGAAGAGGACAATCACCATTCACCCATTTTTTATCATTAGGCATTTCTTGATTGTCAAGAATGGGGCATTTGCAACCTTGTGCATATGCTTCATCTGTGCCAGGAACTAAACCATTCCAAGGTTTATTCCAAGATGTTCCATCATCTCTTGGAGCATCTTCATCAATATATTCCTCAACATATTGCTCTGGAAGAACCCTTGCAAGTTTTTCTTTCAATTGACGGATTTCTTCCTTCAAAAGAAGGATATCCTCATAAGTGTATGGTTGTTTATCTTGTATATCATATTCTTCCATCAACTTGTTCATATCATCTTCCCTGTTGCAATCATTAAATGCAACACGGCAAGCACCATCCATGATGCCGTAATCATCAAACCCAACAGCACGAAGAAATGACTTGAAGAGTTCAAAATACTGATGAGTATTCAAGTCTTGTGCTGGTGCTTCAATCGTGATGGTTTGCTTATCAACAATCTCTGGAAAATACTTACTTGGAGTTACATCAGTATCGTTGATGTAGCAGAGTTTTACCGTTGCGTTGTACATAATGCAGATTTTGCGGAGGTTTTGATGCGGGTTTTGCGGACCCTTCAATACTCATACTATAAGACCCTCAACTGCAAAAGTCAAGGGTCGGTGGACGGTTTTTAGATTGTCTATTTAGACTTCATAATAAGCAGAGATCACTTTGTCGTTATATTCGCTTGGCAATCGGTGTTCTCGGGATCTCATATGATTCAAACCTGAAACTGGAAGTTCCATCAATTCTGGATCGTGCAGCACTCCTTCTAACTGCTTTCTTTCGTTTTCTGTGTGCGGATATCTAAATGCTCCGCTGTGCCATCCTTCCGTATCCCTGTAAGTGCGTGACATAATGTTTGTGAATAAACACATTACTATTTTATATCTTTTTTTCTTTTTCTGCAAATTCATTCATAAGTTCTTTAGCAATCTTCATAGAACGACGATGAATCATAAACTTTACTAATGGATTATCAGGTGAATGTTGAATATACCATTTAGTTTTCTGATATTGTATTCTTACAAGTTCTGTCAGAAGAACAAACAATCGTGCAACAGAACTATCAGTAACTATTAGATACCCGATACAAAAGAAAATAATAAAGTAAATGTAATATGGATTCATTGATTTAAACCAAATTATAATTTATTTAATGATGTTCCAATGTTCATCATTTTCTTTTTTTAACCAAAAGCAGTATCTACGATTGATGGAAACTACAAAAAAATGAGTCTCATTCTCTTGCTCTACTTCCATTGCGTGTAGAGAATCCATGATATTTTTGAACCGGTTAACTGCTTTCTTGGATTTTGGAGTAACGTTAATCAGAAATTTTTTGGTCTTTAAAGGTTTCATAGAGTTCATAATTTTATCAACCTCCACAAAGGTCATTATACAGGTTTAGGAGAGTGTTGTCAAGTACTCTTTATCATACCTCGGACCCACCCCTCTCCAGGGCACTTTATGTGCATCTTGTTAATCTGTCCATTGTTCCACCATATTTTATTTTTATTACTTGATTTCAATAATAATCCTTCTTTCCATCCTTTACCTGGACATTCTTTAGATTTTAAATTTTTCTTTCCATTATTCCACCAATGAGTTCCTTCAGAAATTTTTCCTCTTTTCCACTCTTGACCTGGACACTTTTTAGACCTTATAATTTTTTCTCCATTATTCCAATAGAATAAACCATCAAGTTTTCCTTTTAAAATTCCTGGAATTCTTCCTTTTCTCCAACCAGGACCAGGACATATAATAGAAACAGTTTCTTCTCTTTCATTAGTCCAATAAAATCCTCTACCTTTCTTCCATTCAGGACCAGGACATTCTTTACAAAATTTATTTTTTATTCCATCATTCCACCAAACACATTCTTTTCTTTTTTCTATTATTTCTTCATTTGTTTTGTTTTTTCTACCAGTTGCCTTTATTTTCATTTTTTCTATTGTTTCTTGTGAATATGTTCTACCTACGTTTATTCCAGGTCTTCCTCTTTTCCAACCCTCTCCAGGACATTCTATTGAATGAGATACTTTTTTACCTTTATGCCACCACTTTCTTTGCTTTCTTTCTTTGGATGCCTTTTCTTTTTGGGTATCTGTCCACACGCTTCCGCTTGCTCCATCACCACCATTAGTTTTGTTTAAAAGTATTCCACTACCATTATTTTTTCTACCAAAAATAAAAATCATATATTTTTCGTGTTCAAATGCTTGTTTTTCGGTAAGATTTTTTTTTAAAAATATTATTCTTTCTTTTGGTGGAATAAAAAAACTTCTCTTTTTATCATAAGCTCTTTTTCCTTTACCTTTACCAATATAATAAGGAGTTCTATCTTCACGCAAAAATGCATAAGTATAGTATTCCATAACTGCTATAACCGACTGCATTAATATTTATATTACAAAAGGGAAGATTTCTCTTCCCCCTGCCTTACAGATTGCAGTCAGTTAGGCATCAATATTTATGCCGTCTGACCAGTCTCCTGAAGATAATCCATATAATAAATCTCTTCCAACTGATGTGCTTCAATCTCATGAGGCAATTCCCAATAGTCCAAATCTTCACACTTAATGTCTTTATAATACATTTTTCCCCTACGTTCTTTGAGAGTCCCTTTGCACCACTGCCGAAGATGAATTAATTCGTGGATTAATGTTTTTATATAAAGCTCAATATCAAGTTTTGGGTCTATTTCAATCAAAAACTCCCGTGGTTTATAAACATCACCAGAAACGGAACAATAACCATACGATTGCTCTCTACGAAGACCCCTATGAAGGATTTCTACCGTAATATGATGCTTGGGAAGGTATTTCCCTATAAACCAGGAAACAATTGACTCACAGCGCCTCTTGGGTGCCTTAGAACCAGTAATATCAAGAAATAACATAGTTCAGAATGCTTTGAGTCAGTCTAACACCCCAGTGCATGAACCACACAAAGGATGTGACAAAAATCAATCTGTCCAAAGAAGAAAACCGCATAGAGTCTTGGTGTGTCTATGCGGCTATTGTAGGGCAGAATGGGATAGAGTCAGAGGCAGAGTGGACAGTTTAGAAAGTGTCCATTCATAATTGGTTTTTCATTCAAGAGTTTCGATGATTTTCCAATCAAGTTTCAATCCCTCAACATATCTGAATAGATCTTCGCCATTTAGATCAATAATTTCTTCACGACCAGGACCATACTTAAATTCTGCCTCACATAAGGAGTAGAATTTATTTTCACGAATTTCTAAATTTTCTTTTTCGAGAACTGCATGAATCACTCCATAGACATTGTAAATATCAAGTTTCCTAATTTCAGTAATTTTATAATTAGACATTTTAACCTCCAATTTATTCTAATAAGTCTAAAATCAAGTGGTTGGTTTTGGAACCGGTGCTTCCCATTTTAGGGTTTCTTCATTCAAAATCCAAGATTCATAAGGTTTTGGTGGAATAAATGCTTTTAGATCATAACTATAAGTTTGTCCAATAGATGCATTTCCATCCGTCTCAATCATGAATATACTAAGATGTGGATTTTCTTCCATATATTCACGACTTGCAAGAATTGTATTTTCTACAGTAATGCCATCTGCTCCAAGATGAGCATAGACTCTGGGAACTGTATATTCATAAATTGCTTGTAGTCTTGCCTTTTCATCAATTTCAATCTGAAGAAGTCTTGCTTCGTCTTCATCATCTAATTTTTCCTCTTCTTTCTTTTTGTTATAATCTTCTAATTGCTTTCGATCATAAACAATTCTATCTAATTGTTCTTGTGTTTTCCAAGAAAGAGAAGGTTCATCCCAAATATATTCTGGAATTTGTGTTTGATCTGTTGTATCTGTAGTAATCATATTCTTATACTGAGTAACGAATGATGACGACACCTGGTGTATGTCCAGAACCATATGTTCCGGGGGTGGAGGGAGAATACGCACCAGCATTACCACCAGAACAATAAGTAACATTACTTCCAGTAATCGTATATAGAACTCCTGGACCACCTGTACCTGCCGGCGGGTAGGTACCGCCAGGACCGCTGGCGCCACCACCACCTCCACCAAAAGCAGAAGGTGAATTTCCACTTCCTCCAGGAAATCCTAATCCAATTACTCCAGCACCAGTGCCACCATTTCCACCGGCAAGAAACGGATTGCCCCACCCCCCACCACCTCCACCACCACTTGCCGTGGGGGAAGAATTGCCATTATTGCCGGTCCATCCGCCGGGTGGTCCCGCAGCTCCATAACCTCCCCCACCACCACCAGCGGCAGTTATGTTTGTTCCTGGTGCCGTTGGTCCTCCATAATAAAATATTGATGTGCTACCTGCACCTCCATTACTTCCTCCAGGATTTCCAAGAGCACCAGTAGCACCAACAGTAACTGTGTATCCAACACCAGCAGATACGGGAATAAATTTTGAATATGAGATTGCTCCGGCACCACCTCCCCCGCCATATGCACCCCCAGGTATTGTACCACCCTGACCACCCCCGCCACCAACAACAAGAACTTCTACAACTCCTGTTGTTGTGGGAGTAAATGTATTAATTCCAACGGTGCTAAAAGTATGAACTCGATATCCTGTAATACTACTGATGGTTCCACCAGTTGCTGATACTACTCTTCCGCCTACATGAATTGCCATTTTTATTTCTTTTCCAATTTAAACTATATATCGAACGATCACGACACCCTGTATACCGGCTGAACCACTTCCATTCCCACCACCAGCACCTCCAGAACCATATGTAGGGTATGAGGCAATAAGGTGACTGCCACTAGGACCACCTACACCATAAGTAACAGCAACACCAGTAATTGAATAAGGAACTCCTGATCCTCCTGAAATTGCAGCAACAGTAGGGTCTCCTGGTGATGTAAGTCCAGGAGACCCTGCACCACCTCCACTACCACTGGCATTGGTGTTTGTTCCAGGGGCACCAGGAAATCCTAATCCGTAAACTCCAGCACCAGTTCCACCAACTGCTGATCCACTAATAAATCCACCTCCACCACCTCCAGACGCTTGAGGTGCCGAAGATCCGGCTCTGCCAGCAGGAGTCCAGGGAGCGCCACCACCACCACCAGCAGCACTAAATGTATTACTTGGAAGTGGTCCAACAAAAGTAGAATTACCACCTGTTGATCCGTTAGCTCCTTGTTGAGTTGAAGCACCACCACCACCAGTTCCAACAGTTGCTGTATATCCAATACCAGCAACTACAGGAACAAATTTTGAGTATAAAACTGATCCAGCACCCCCACCACCAGCACCTCCAGAACCAGGAGTCCAGCACCCACCACCACCGCCGCCACCAATCACAAGAACTTCTACAAGACCAGGAGTTGTAGCAGTGAATGTACCGCTACTTGTAAAGGTATGAATTCGATATCCTGTAATACTACTGATGGTTCCACCAGTTGCAGAATTTACTTTTGACCCCAAAATTAAAGACATATGATTTTCCTCCTTTTATGTTACATAACGAATGATGACGACACCTGGTGTCTGACCAGAACCATATGTTCCAGGAGTACCTGGAGTAGTCTGCGAGGCATTACCACCAGAGCAATAAGTAACAGCAACACCAGTAATTGAATAAGGAACTCCTGCTCCACCTAAACCCGTTCCAGGTCCTCCGAGTCCAGCAGGGGGGGCAGCACCGCCTGCACCACCACCACCAGCTCCCCATGAACCATTGCCAGGAGCTCCAGGAAATCCTAATCCGTAAACTCCAGCACCAGTTCCGCCGGAGCCAGCACCACTAGGTGGATTACCTCCGCCACCGCCACCGCCACTTGATGTGGGGGAAGAAGTACCAGGACCGCCAGTCGTAAAGGTGGGGGTTCCTCCATAACCTCCTCCTCCACCACCAGCAACAGTTAAGTTTGTTCCTGGTGTTGGTGGTCCTCCATAATAAAATATTGATGCGTTACCGTTACCTCCATTATTGGCAGCAGAACCTGGTGAAGGTCCTGCGGCACCAACAGTAACTGTGTATCCAACACCAGCAGATACGGGAATAAATTTTGAATATGAGATTGCTCCGGCACCACCGCCACCAGAAGCTCCATTAAATACATTACCTTGCCCCCCACCGCCACCAACAACAAGAACTTCTATTACTCCCGATGTTGTAGCGGTGAATGTACTATTGCCGGGTGTGCTAAAAGTATGAACCGTATAACCACTGATAGTACTAATGGTTCCACCAGTTGCCGATTGTACTCTTGGTCCTGCAATAAATGCCATAGTTTAACTAATATAAGGTTTCATTACTTTTCATATATTTATAATATTATAAGATATTTAATTAATTTTAAATAACTCAAGTTTTGTCCAAGCACCATCGGCAGTTCCATTCACGACTTGGTTAGTTGGGTTTCCTGTATAAGCAGTAAAGTCAATATAATCTGATGTTCCATTCATCGTAACAATCCCGCAAGCATTCATAGTAAATGCAAATGTTTGAACTCCAACTTGACTTAATGCAAATGAAGTTCCATTTTTTCTTAATTGAATATTTGTTTGTTGATTTGTTGCTGTGGCAGACCCTGCTTGCCAATTGAGCATCGCATTAACTTGATAAGTTCCAGCAACAGTTGGAGTTGTGCGAGTTGTAATTCCAGTATACCAACTATTTGGATCGCTAATTGTAGAAAATCCGATTAAAGTATCTACACCATTTGGAATGGTTTGGTTTGATGTCCTTGCAAGTTTTACATAATAATTTCCAGGTGCATTCAGATTTCCAGTGATTGTTGTGACGCCAGCAATAAGAGTATTGCCAATAACATGTAATTTTGAAGTGGGATTTGTAGTTCCAATTCCGATTGAATATGCGGCACCAACTAATAGATTATTATTATGAGTTGTAACACCAGTAAATAAAGAAGTTCCATTAACTGTAAGTGCTGATGTTGGATTTGTAGTTCCAATACCAAGAGAAGTAGAAATATAAGCTCCACCAACTACATTTAGTTGTAATGTTGTTGGAGCAACATAGGTTCCAATACTCAAAGTCCCTGCCGCTGATGGGAATAATATGGTTCCGTTGGCATCGATATCCATCAGAACGTTGGCACTATTATCATTTACCCGGAATAATGTCCCATCACTTAGGTTATCATTGACGACCATCAATGAATTTCCACTACTTGGTGCAGCAACATTAAATCTTGACGTTGGAACTGCTGTTCCGACACCAACGTTTCCTGCAGAAGTTGTTGCAATGATGGTGCCACCAGTTCCAACATTAAGTATCTGGGTAGTCGTAATACCACTTATGTTTACGTTTCCGCTTGCATTTATATTAGTTGATGTTATATTTGTAATAATACCTGTGGTAACAGTTACAGCAGTTCCAGTGAGATTGCCAATATGAGTGGTTGCCGTAACTACACCACTAATCAAAGCATCACCAATAACTTGTAACTTACTGGTTGGTGATGTTAATGTAGAACCAATACCAATGTTTCCTGAGTTTAGAAATAAAATTGTGCCATTAGCATCAACATCCATCAGAACGTTAGCACTATTATCATTTACACGGAATAAAGCACCATCGCTTAGATTATCATTGACGATTAATAAAGATGTGCCAGTAGTTGTTGATGCTACAGATAATCTAGCGGTTGGGGTTGAGGTTCCAATACCAACTCTAGCAGTTGTTTTATCATAGTTAAAGAAACTAGCACCACCAAGAGGTCCACCATCATTGAATTGAATTTGACCAGAAGCACCAGCACCAACATTAGTAAGTGCTACAACTCCAGATAACTTAGAACCATCACCATAATAAGTTACAACACCAGAAGTTGCGGTAATAATACCAGAAGAAATCTTAAAACTTGAAATAGTTGCCGCAGTTCCTATTATATTTGTAATCGTGGCAATACCAGAGTTAATTTGTCCCACAAAAGTGGTGGCAGTAACATCACCAGTAACCTGTAACTTGCTGGTTGGTGATGTTAATGTAGAACCAATACCAACATTTCCTGAATTTAAGAATAATATGGTTCCGTTTGCATCAACATCCATTAGGACATTAGCACTATTATCATTAACTCTAAACAGAGTTCCATCACTTAGGTTATCATTAACAATTAATAAAGAATTTCCTGTGCTGGTACTTGCTACTGATAATCTTGCAGATGGAAGTGAGGTTCCAATACCAACTCGATATTGAGTATTATCATAGTTAAAATAACTAGCACCATTTAAAATTCCAGAATCATTAAACTGAATTTGAGTAAATGTTCCTTTAGCAGCAACTGCAGCTCCCGTAGTTTGAATGCCAGTTAATTTAGAACCATCACCATAATAGGTTACAACACCAGAAGTTGCAGTTACGATACCAGATCCTATAGAAGTAATTCCTACATTTAGAATACTTGCAGATGGTATATAAGTTAATCCAATTGAAGTAGTAATGCCAAGAATACTAGTACTGGCACTAGAAACAAAAGAAATAAAATTAGTACTTGAAGATGTTGAAGTGCTGATTGAGAGAGATGTTCCACCACTACTACCACCAGAAGCAACTATACCAGTTAAATTAGATCCATCACCATAATAAACAGTTGCTCTAACAGCACCAGAAACTTCAAGGGGAACTGATGGATTTGTAGTTCCTATACCAACCCTACCACCAATATAAGCTCCACTATTAATACCAGCAATTTGTAAAGATTGTCCTGCTGTTCCAGTAGTAGTTGCACTTCCAATTAGAGTTTGATTATCAACTATTACCGAACCATAAATCCTTGTACCATCTTTAAGTTTTGCCATTTCTTATGCTTGTGCCTCCGTCCAGGATAAACGACCAAACACATTACAACTTTGTGCAGCAAGATTTGTAACCACAATCGTTAGTGTATCGGGTCCATCAGGATATATATTTGTTGCTGAAGTTGCTCCTCCGCCACCAAGAATACAATTACCAAGATCTCTAACTTGAGAAAGATCAATAGAATTTGCTCCAGATCCAACGAAGAAACCAGCAGTAACCTCACCACCAGATGTGGTAGTGCTTCCTGCTGCATAATCGGCAATTTGTGCAAGAGAAGAGTTTGCACGACCAGAAACATTACCAACTGCATTTGTCCAAGTGGTTGCAGTTGATGGAGTTGTATTCAGGAATGCTTGTACAAGTAAATTTGCATTACCCGAAGCAGGAATTGCAGATACATCAAGTGTTCGAAGCGTTAATTGCATTCTATTAATCAGTTCTCTTGATCCGAATGATGCCGAAATACCATTATCAATGGAAGGTGCTACACGAATTGAAAAGAGTGCTCTGGTTGTTCCTGCATTAATAGTAGTTGCAGTTTGCTGACCATAAGTAAAGACCAGAGATTTATCATCATCAAATCTTCCATCCATAATCACACTTGTGCCCCAGTGAGAGATGGAAGGTCCATAAGTCGGAAATGCAAGTTCAACTGCTGTTGGGTCTGTTGCAGAATAAGTAAATGCTATTCCTGCTGTTGCTCCCATAGCAACAGCAGCAACTGTTGGATTTTGTGTAGTTGCTGCCTGACTTAAATAAACAGTACCAACACCAAGAGCACTAATATAAGTTCCATCGGGGAAACCGCCAATAATTCTCTGCCCTACTTGCAGGTTTGTGGTAGTTGCCGTTGCCACATTAGAACCAGTTGCAATTCCAGTGAGAGCAAGAGAAGGATTACCAGATTTACCTCTGGTTAGTCCAGTAAATGCAGTTGTACCAATACCAGTATAATTTACATACTCATAATTTTCTGCGTTTCTGATGACCAGCGTTCCAGCACTTGGGAATCCTGCCGTGCTTGCAATACCAACAAAAGTATCAGATGCTCCTACACTATTGGTAATTTGAGTTGTTGGAGGACGACTTTCGGATTCATAACGTGCTGGTAAGTTTCCAGAACGCATGTATGCTTCTGTATTGACATTATTATTTGCAACTTTATGACAATAAATTACATCACCTGTTGGACCTCTAAATCCCCAACGAATAAATCCAGCACCATACCAAGAATAGTCCATATAGAACATCTGCATCTTAGTGAGGTCGATATTATAACCAGAAGGTCCAGTACCATCACACTTATCAATGTTCCAGGATGATTGTGGATATTTTGTATCAACGGTTCTTGAAATAATCACATAATCAGCAGTCGCTCCTCTATAAGAAGGAGAAATCGTCATCGAAGTATCACTTGCAATATCAACAACACGATAGGATTGACCACGAAGAACAATAAAATCTCCAATACTCAATTGTTTTGCAAATGCAGTTGGGAATGTTGAGTTTGTTTGAGTTACAGTATTAATTCCACTCGTAACACTTACTTTTCCTGCAAGTTGATATGTGGAATTTCTACGAACTGCATAAAGAGTTTGTCCATCAAACTCAAAGAAAATTCCATTTTGTTGATCAAAAGTTCCAAGACGATTGGAGCATCCATACCAACTTGAAACATTACAACTATAAGCACCAGATGCAGTTGTAGATGTAAGACCTGCTGTTGCTGTGACTTGGAAAGTATTATAACCAGTTACAGATGTTACAGCATAAGTTCCGTTATATCCAGTTTCGTTTGCTCCAGAAATTGTAATTGTAGTTCCTGGAGTTGCTGCCTGAATATTGTGCTGCTCTTTAGTTTGAACTGTAATTGTACTTCCAACACCAGTTCCAGAAGCAGTTAATGAATCAATTTGAAGATTTGGTTTCAGGATCGTACCAGAACTGACCTGAATACCTTTACCTGATTGATAGCGGAAATATCTTCTTGTCTGACGAGTTGCTGTTTCAAAATTTGATTGCGCATTACTTGAAAAGATAACACCACCATCAAATGGACGATGTAAGAATTGTGCTTGAGGTCTTACATAAACTATGCCACCAGTTGGGTTTGCTGCTGGTGCAGTATTTGCATAGTAAGTAAAGGTTCTTGAACTTGTAATCCCTGCAACTATAAAAGAACCATTTGCATTTACCTGTGATGTTCCAACAATTGCAACTTCATTTCCAATTGCAAGACCGTGTGGAACTGTTGTGCTTACAGGAATTGCAGTTCCAGAAGTCCATCCGAATGTTGGAGTTCCTCCAATTGCAGCATTTGTATAAACTGTTCCTGTAAAAATATTTGTTTTATTTGAATCAAAAATTTGAGTAACTGTTCCAGTATTAGTTGCTCTTGCTGTATATGTAAAGTTTGTACCTCCAGCACCAACAGATTCTACAAGAAAGTTTCCATTTGCAATATTCAAATAAGTATCTTGAACCGTAATTGCTGTTCCAATTCCAGGAACTGTTGATGTTCCACTTGCACCAACTACAACTGTAACTGTTCTTGAGTTAGTTGGTAATGTCATCGTACAGATT
>Ga0214917_10006069_pt1 | contig 12690 bp, 12 predicted proteins | sample LL_1208_BB_MetaG_FD_177983 | JGI IMG/M metagenome (GOLD analysis project Ga0214917, IMG submission 177983) | Freshwater microbial communities from Lake Lanier, Atlanta, Georgia, United States - LL_1208_BB | ecosystem: Environmental > Aquatic > Freshwater > Lake | place: USA: Georgia | collected... | reverse complement strand
CAATGAAAAGTTCGCCGACTTTTATTTACCTTTACATCAATGATATTGATGCAGCGGGTCATGAATTTGGCGTTGGCTCTCAAGAGTGGATTGATGCACTTGTCCTTGCCGATGATTTTGTGGGCATTCTCAAAGAGAACTTGCCCACCGGAGCTCGATTAACTCTGACTGCAGACCATGGAATGCTCAATGCGCAAGAGAAAATAATGATTGATGGCGAGTTAATTCGCGATGTCACGTTAATTGGCGGCGAACCGCGGGCACGCCATATCTATGTAGAGCCAGGGCGCGAAAAATATGTGCAGAGTAAGTGGCATGAAGCGCTCGGTAAAAAAGTTGATGTTCTGCTAAAGAGTGAAGCGCTGGACTCTGCCCTGTTCGGAGCGAACGCCTCGCCACAATCGATTGACCGGATGGGCGATCTGATTGCTATTCCACAAGATCAAATAGTTCTTATTGAACCTGCACGAAAACATTTAGAAGGTGCGATGGTTGGCCACCATGGTGGTTTAACCGAAATTGAGCGAGCTATTCCTCTGTTTTCTTTCCAAACATAATTTCATCCCATGAGGGCACCTTTGCCCGACCAACTACGCCATCGCGCGCTGCATCAGATGTTGGTTCCACCTCTTCGCGCACTGCCATCAAACGTGGCGGATCTTTCGCTTCTCGCGAGGTGCGCTCATCTGGTGCGGTAGAGCCACCGAGTAACTCTGTTGGCAGTTGAGAGCGAACTTTCTCTTGTGGCGAGCGATCATCACCGCTAATCCATCGCGCACCTTCATCGCGTGCGGCAAGTGTTCGTTTATTGGTATCAAGAATCCATTGGCCACTGCTCTGTCCATCTCGAGTTGGATAGTGGAGCGAAATAATCCACGTTCCATCTTCTTGACGGAAGGCGTTCCATTCGAGAACGTTGATATCAACTCCGCGAGCGCCTAGTCGTTCATGTACAACTTCGCGAAGCGTGAGTTCACTCTTGCCGCGGCGCACCTGAGTATCAAGTGCGTGCGAAATGATGTGGTTACGTTCATGCAAGATTGGACCAGAGAAGCGTTCAATCTTTTCCAGCGCTGTTCCGGTACTCTCTGAAATTTCACGTGGCGATTGACCAGCGCGCAGCCGCGCTTGAATCTCTCTAATTGTTAACTCAGATCCACCAGTGGCAGTGGGTACTGAAATAAGGGTCGGATGCGGCGCGCTCTTTCGTTCAGCGCGGTACTTATTTCCAGATGAGTCGGCAAGGAGGATGGACTCACCATCATCGCTAACAATCCGAAGTTCCCGCTCCATAACGCCTCACTCTAGTAGGCCATTAGGATGTTTACATGGAACTGGGCGCGCAACTCGAAGCGGTAGCTATCGAGATAGTTCGATCGGCCGGGGCGCTGCTGATTAATCGACCAGCAACGATGAAGTACTCCACCAAATCAAGCGCCGTTGATGTCGTCACCGAAATGGATAAAGCAAGTGAAGAGTTGGTCGGCAACTATCTTGCAACTCATCGCCCCGGAGATGGCCTAGTTGGAGAAGAAGGCTCTGATATTCCCAGTTCAACGGGGATTACCTGGATCGTTGATCCCATCGATGGCACCGTCAATTATTTATATCAACTACCAGGTTGGAATATCTCGGTCGCAGCGCAGCTCGATGGCATAACTCTCGCCGGAGCGGTCTTTGCTCCGCTTCTTGATGGTGGGATGCTCTGGAGCGCACATCGCGGAGGTGGCGCACGTTTGCAGCGCGGCGCAGCGCAACCACTTTCCATCCAGTCCAATGCGCAGGTGCCGCTCCATCTAGCCCTACTTGCTACTGGATTTTCCTATTCAACAGAGATTCGGAAAAAACAGGGCGCTCGCTTTGCCAAGTTAATTCCGCACGTTCGCGACATTCGGCGAATGGGCGCAGCGGCGGTTGACCTCTGTTTGGTGGCATCTGGAATGGTTGATGGCTACTTTGAGGAGGGGCTTGCTCCCTGGGATCTTGCCGCGGGTGAGCTGATCGCCACCGAGGCGGGCGCTCTCGTCACTAACGCGGATGGTGGCCAAGCAGGGCGCGAGATGGTCGTTGCTGCCCACCCATCCCTCCATAGCCAGATTCTCACTCTCCTTGCCAGCGTGGCGGTCGACTAGCCAACTTACCCTCCCGTAACCTACGGTTTGGTAAGTTACTAACCGCAGGGGAGCGAAGTGGGAAGTTATAAGCCAGAGGTGCAATCGCGATTGATCCGCGAACTCGAACCAGTTGTTGCTCAGGAGTTAGATCGCCACCTTGCCATGCAAAAGAATTGGTATCCACATGAGTATGTGCCCTGGAGCGAAGGGCGAAATTTCGCTGGCCCACTTAATGGCGATGCCTGGGAAGCAAAAGATTCCAAACTCACCACGGTCGCGCAGGATTCACTTGTTATCAACCTCCTTACCGAAGATAACTTGCCGAGTTACCACACGGAGATCGCAATTGCGATGGGTCAAGATGGCGCCTGGGGTAATTGGATTAACCGATGGACAGCAGAAGAAGCGCGCCACGGCATCGTCTTGCGCGATTATCTAATGGCCACGCGAGGCGTTGATCCCATTGAATTAGAAGATTTACGTATGGCGCACATGTCGGTTGGTTATCAAACCCCTTATGAAGATGACATGTTGCACACCGTTGCGTATGTGACTTTCCAAGAGTTAGCAACGCGAATTTCACATCGAAATACCGGAAGGATTTCCGCCGATCCCATCTGCGAAGGAATGCTTACTCGCGTTGCGCTCGATGAAAACCTTCATATGCTTTTTTATCGCAACCTTCTTGGCGCTGCCCTTAAATTAGAACCTGAAGCTACGCTCGAAGCGATTGCCGATGTGTTGGAGAATTTTGCAATGCCTGGTTATGGAATTCCTGGTTTTGCCCGAAAATCTGTGCAGATTGCGCTCGCCGGAATCTATGACTTAGACCTTCATCTCAACGAGGTTGTCTACCCCGTTTTACGTGCCTGGGGAATTTTTGAACTAACTGGACTTAGTGGTGAGGGGGAGCGCCATCGCGCACGAATTGCCGCTTTGGTCGAGCGAACCGCCCTCGATGTCTCAAAATTCACCGAGAAGCGCGAGGCGCATTTTGATCGGCTGACCACGCGTGGAATTGAGTTCTTGAGACTTTCGTGAGGTTTTCTACAAAATTACCAGGAGATTCGCCAGACACGCCCGCATGCGGGTAGAAATCTCTGGGAATTTAGGCATAATTCGCCGGCAAGTGGCGTTATAGCAGGTAGTAGGTAGAGAGCTACTAGCGCTTAATTAATAGAGGGGGAGGCGAAGAGCGGTGGCAACCGATTACGACTCCCCGCGGAAAACTGATGAAGAGCTCCATGAAGAGAGCCTTGAAGAATTAAAAGCGCGCCAGGCCGATAAGAAATCTGGTCAGGTTGATGTTGATGAAGCAGAGGCTGCTGAGAATCTTGAACTTCCAGGAGCAGATCTCTCTGGTGAAGAGTTAACGGTTCGTGTTTTGCCACGCCAAGTAGATGAATTCACTTGCTCTAAATGCTTTTTAGTCCATCACCGTTCGCAATTGGTAAAGGGCGAGGGAGCTACCGCGGTCTGTCGCGAATGCGCGTAAACTCTTAACCATGTCGCGCGTTCCCAGCACCACACCACCACCTGATGCTCAAATTCCGCCACGACACTCACAAGCTCCTGAGCCAGGAACAAAAATTCCATCGCACTTTGGCCACTGCTTTGGCTGCGGTGATCTTCACCCCACGGGACTTCATCTCGTAGCTCATGCTGGTGAAGGACAAAATCTCACCGCAACATTTACCGTGACCCACGATCATCAAGGTGCGCCAGGATTGGCTCATGGCGGGTTGCTCTCACTTGCTTTTGATGAAGCGCTCGGAAAGTTGATGTGGTTAATTCGTTCTCCAGCGGTAACCGCTCGCCTCGAAACAGATTTTCTCAAGCCGGTACCAATGGGTTCAACTCTCTATATCACTGCAGAAATTGCTGGACAGGTAAATCGAAAGGTGTACACCAGGGCTGAGGGCCATCTTGATGGTTTCGATGGGCCAGTTGCAGTTCGCGCTGCAGCGTTATTTGTCATTGTTCCGATGTCACACTTTCTCGATAATGCCCCGCAGGCGTACATCAAACACCTTCGAGAGCATCCAGAGCTGCTCGCATTTGTCGATCCCGATTTTGAAATCAATCCATGACCGATCTGTTAATTGAGCAACTTGATTCAGAGTTGCCACTACCGAAGTTTGCCAAACCAGGTGATGCTGGCGCTGATCTCTACGCTCGAATTGATCTCACGCTGGCGCCGGGCGAGCGCGCACTTATGCCCACTGGAATAGCCATCGCACTGCCTCCAGGTTTTGCCGCATTTATTCACCCGCGCTCAGGGTTAGCGCTTCGTGATGGCTTATCGATGGTCAATGCGCCAGGAACGATTGATGCCTCATATCGCGGTGAGATTCAAGTAATTCTCATCAATCTGGATACCAAGAATTCAATCGCTATTAAGCGCGGAGATCGCATTGCGCAGTTAGTGATTCAACAAGTGGAGAACGTTCGCTTCGTTCCAGTGACGCAATTACCCGGGACCGAACGTAGTGCGGGCGGCTTTGGCTCCACGGGAAAGAGGTGATCTAAGGATGAGCGAAGAGCAGAAGAAAAAAGTTCTCGAAGCATTTGGTGGCAAACGCGGCCTCATCGATTCAGGTTTACCTGCGCTAATATTCTTAATTGTCTTCAATCTTCGCGATTCACTCCTTGAGGCGATTTTCAGCGCCCTCGCCCTCTCTGTATTGCTCACAATCTGGCGGTTGATCCGTCGAGATACTCTGCAACATGCCATCTCAGGAATAGTAGGGGTTTTAATTTGTGCATGGTTTGCACGTAATAGCGGTAAGGCAGAAGATTTTTATCTTCCTGGGCTTATTACCAATGTGGTTTATGGATCGGTTTACCTGGTTGCCAATCTCGCTGGCTTTCCAATTTTGGGATTGATGCTTGGTCCAATACTCGGTGAAAACTTGGCTTGGCGGAAAGATCCAGCGCGGAAGCGTGGGTATATCAATGCGAGTTGGTTATGGGTCGGCCTCTTTATCTCACGACTAGTCGTTCAATACCCGCTATACAAGGCAGGCAATGTTGATTTATTAGGTATCGCTCGCCTGGCGATGGGTTATCCACTCTTTCTCGCAGTTGCCTGGGGGAGTTGGTTGATTATTCGAACCGTTCCGGTTACTCAACTGGAAGAGCAGACAGAAGTGCAGGACGAAGAGAAATAGTTAGTAGTTATTTACGCGGCGCAAAACATTTCTGCAATGTGACCTCTGCCCCTGCAGTTGCAACAAATAATAGTTCGTCACCTGCGGCGAAGGCATCGGTAGGAGCTGGTGCGATGATGCGACCATCGCGCAAAATCGCAGCAAGTGCACACTCTTCGGGAAGTTCAACCTCATTGACTTGCTTGCCAATACATGGGCTCTCTTCAGGGAGGGTTATCTCCACCAGGCTCGCATCACCCTCACTTAATGAGAAGAGCTTGACCACGTCGCCAACAGATACTGCTTCTTCTACGAGCGCAGAGAGCATTCGCGGTGTGGAAACGGAAACATCAACCCCCCATGAGCCATTAAATAGCCATTCATTTTTTGGATGATTAACTCGGGCAACAACTCGCGGTACGCCATATTCAGTCTTTGCTAAGAACGAAACAACGAGATTTACCTTGTCATCACCAGTTGCCGCTACGAGAACATTGCACATCTCTAACTTGGCATTATCTAAAGAGATGATTTCGCAGGCATCGGCAAGAAGCCAATCGGCATCTGGCACCGACTCCATCTTCATTGCCTGGGGATCTTTATCAATCAATAGCACCTGATGGCCATTGATAAGCAATTCACGTGCGATGGAACGACCGACATTTCCCGCTCCAGCGATTGCAACGCGCACTAGTGTCCTGCCGGAGGAGCTGCCAACGTTTTTTCGATATTGGCAAGATCTTTTTCATTCATCATTAAATGAACAAGATCACCCTCTTGAATAACGGTCTGTTCATCAATCAACATTCCTTTACCTAAGCGAGTAATGAGTGCGATGCGAGCGCCAGTCGTGCTTTCAATTAACGATGCAGGATGGCCATACCATCCTGAGTGGAGATGAACCTCTGCTAAGCGAATTATTCCGCTGGCATCTTGCCATTCTGAAAGAGAACCCTCAGGCGCTAATCGACGAAGAATTTGATCAGCAGTCCAAATGACGGTCGCAACGGTTGGAATGCCAAGGCGTTGGTAAATCTCCGCGCGCCCTGGGTCATAAATGCGTGCCACGACGTTAGCGACTCCGAAATTTTCGCGCGCGACACGGGCGGCGAGAATATTTGAGTTATCGCCATTACTCACGGCAGCAAAGGCATCGGCTCGTTCAATTCCCGCTTGAATCAAGATGTCTCGATCGAAGCCAACTCCAGTCAGTGCGATTCCTTGGAAATTTGGTCCTAGTCTGCGAAATGCTTCCCGGTTTTGATCAATAATGGCAACGGTGTGGCCAGCGTCCTCAAGGCGTTGGGCGATCAACGTTCCCACTCGACCGCAACCCATCACGACAACGTGCATACGAGCAATTTACACCGGTATTTCGCTCCAAGTGTGCACCTGGCTCTATATCCTCTGCCAATGGCTCATTCGGCAAAATCCTCGCGAACCTTCTCCCTTGGCGAAAAGGTAGAGCTGGCGGTTGATGGCATCGCCCACGGCGGTGAGAGCGTGGCAAGACTTGATGGTTGGGTCTTTTTTCTCCGATATGCCATCCCTGGTGAGCGAGTAATCGCTCAAATAACGCAGTTGGGGAAGAGTTTTCATCGAGCTGATGCGATAGAAATAATTACCTCATCGCCCGATCGAGTAGCGCCAACTTGTCGTTATTTTCATCCCGATGGATGCGGCGGATGCGACTTCCAGCACATCACTCTCGAGCGGCAGCGCCAATTAAAATCCCACGTTATCGCGGAACAATTTCAGCGGGTTGCAAAGATGCAGGTATCAATCCCTGTCCAGGAAGTTCAGCTTCCGGGAGGAAGTGGTGAAAAATATCGAGGCAGGCTCTCGCTCCATGTGAATCGAAGTGGCCGCGCAGGGTTTCGTAAATATCGCTCCCATGAAGTCTTTCCCATCGAAGAGTGCATCGTTGCTTCAGAGAAACTTGAGATAGCAAAAGTTCTTGCAAAGCGTTACTCAGATATTGATCGCTTAGCGCTTCCCGATGAAATCCGTACTGAAGAGATAACCGTTCATAACAAGCGCTATCAATATCGAGTTAGTCGAGAGAGTTTTTGGCAAGGACATGTTCGTGCCGCAGAAGTGCTCGGCGCAGCAGCGCTCGATGCGATACAGCCTAAAAAAGGCGAGCGCATCATTGATCTCTATGGGGGAGTGGGGCTATTTGGAAAATTATTCGCAGATGCTGGTGCGCTGGTAGAGATTATTGAATCGAGTAAGTCAGCGATTGCTGATGCACGATTTAATCTCCGTGAATTTATTGGTATCACCTTTCGTCAAGGCGATGTCACAACAGAGATTATGAAAATTCACCAAGCTGATGTTGTGCTCCTTGATCCGCCACGAAGTGGAGCAGAACCGCAAGTTCTAGAGAAGATCGCCCGCCTCAACCCGCGACTAATCTGTTACATCTCCTGCGACCCTGCCTCACTGGCACGCGATAGCGCGCGGTTAGCTCACCTTGGGTACGGGATTGGTGATAGTTGGGCATACGACCTCTTCCCGCAGACCGCCCATATCGAATGCCTTTTCACCTTCAAACCGGTAATATCTTGATATCAAGATAAATCTGGAGGCAGCTGATGAGCAGAGATTCCTTCAAGGCAAAGCGCACTTTTTCTAGCGCCGGTCGCAATCTCGAGATATTTGATATCACCGGGCTCGAAGGGGCAGCTGACCTTCCTTTTAGCTTAAAAATTCTTCTTGAAAATTTACTTCGCCATGAAGATGGCGCAAACATCACTGCGGAACAGATTAAAGCGCTCGCTAATTGGGATCCATCAGTTGAACCAGATACCGAAATTCAATTCACGCCAGCCCGCGTGATTATGCAGGATTTCACCGGAGTGCCATGTGTTGTTGATTTGGCCACGATGCGAGAGGCAGTGGTCGAGCTCGGTGGCGATCCTGCAAAAGTTAACCCGCTTGCACCAGCAGAATTGGTTATCGATCACTCAGTTATTGCAGATGTTTTCGGTCGTCCAGACTCTTTTGAGAAGAATACCGATATCGAATATCAACGAAACCATGAGCGCTATCGCTTCTTACGTTGGGGACAGAGCGCCTTTGATGAATTTAAAGTAGTTCCACCGGGAACGGGAATTGTTCACCAAGTAAATATCGAATATCTAGCGCGCGTCGTGATGCTTCGTGAAGTAAATGGCGTGATGCGTGCATACCCAGATACCGTCGTTGGTACAGATTCCCACACAACTATGGTTAACGGGCTTGGCGTACTGGGTTGGGGCGTTGGTGGAATTGAGGCAGAGGCAGCGCTTCTTGGTCAGCCAGTATCGATGCTTATTCCACTCGTGGTTGGTTTTAAATTAACGGGCGAACTACCTGTTGGAACCACTGCAACAGATCTTGCGCTCACTATTACCGAGCAACTTCGCAAACATGGCGTTGTTGGAAAGTTTGTTGAATTTTATGGACCTGGCGTCTCTGCAGTTCCGATGGCGAACCGCGCAACCATTGGAAATATGAGCCCTGAATATGGTTCCACCTGCGCGATTTTCCCTATCGATGAAGAGACGATTACTTACCTTCGCCTTACCGGTAGAAGTGAAGAGCAACTTACGCTGGTCGCAGAGTACGCAAAGGCGCAAGGACTTTGGCATGATCCAAAAGCAACTCCTCGCTACTCCGAGCATTTAGAGCTCGATCTTTCAACAATTCGACCATCGATAGCAGGTCCAAAGCGGCCACAAGATCGAATTGCACTTGATCAAGCAAAAGCAAAGTTCAATGAAGCGCTCCCAAGTTATATTCGCGAAAAGACAGCGAAAGAACCAGTGGCCATTGCGATGGGAGAACAGAAATTCAATATAACTAACGGCGATGTTGTAATTGCCTCGATTACCTCGTGCACCAACACTTCAAACCCTTCTGTGATGGTTGGCGCTGCACTGTTAGCCAAAAAAGCAGTTGAAAAAGGCCTTAAGGCAAAACCTTGGGTGAAGACCACGCTCGCTCCGGGATCAAAAGTTGTCACTGATTATTACGATAGAGCCGACCTCACTCGCTACATGGAAGCCCTTGGCTTTAATCTCGTTGGGTATGGCTGCGTTACCTGTATCGGAAACTCTGGTCCACTGCCAACGGAAATTTCGGCAGCAATTAACGAACAAGATCTCGCTGTCTCTGCAGTGCTCTCCGGCAATAGAAATTTTGAAGGACGTATTTCACCCGATGTTCGGATGAATTACCTTGCTTCGCCACCCCTTGTAGTTGCTTATGCAATTGCCGGTTCAATGAATCATGATTTCGATAATGAACCGCTAGGTATTGATAGCGCTGGAGCGCCAGTATTTTTAAAAGATATTTGGCCAAGCACGCAAGAGATTGAGAGCGTTGTGGCAAACTCCATCACCTCAGAAATGTTCCGTAAGGACTATGCATCTGTCTTCGAAGGAGATCACCGATGGAAGGCGCTTGATACGCCTACGGGTGAGACATTTGCCTGGGATCCGAGCTCAACATATGTTCGAAAGCCTCCCTATTTCGAAGGTATGCCAAAGAAGCCAACTCCACTCAAAGATATTTCCGGTGCGCGCGTACTTGCACTCCTTGGTGATTCGGTAACCACAGATCACATTTCGCCAGCGGGAAATATCAAGGCTGATTCGCCAGCAGGAAAGTATCTACAAAGCCATGGCGTTGAACGCGCAGATTTCAATTCTTACGGTTCCAGACGAGGAAATCACGAAGTGATGATTCGTGGCACCTTTGCAAATATTCGATTGAAGAATCTACTTCTTGAAAAAGAGGGCGTTGAGGGGGGATTCACCAAGAATTTCCTCGACGGTGGAGCGCAATCAACAATTTACGATGCATCGGTTGCTTACCAAGCCGCTGGCGTTCCGCTAGTCATTCTCGCTGGAAAAGAATATGGCTCTGGATCATCTCGCGACTGGGCTGCTAAGGGCACTGCACTCCTTGGGGTTAAGGCAGTGATCGCTGAGTCTTATGAACGTATTCACCGCTCTAACTTGATTGGCATGGGCGTGCTGCCGCTCCAATTCCTCGATGGCGAGAATCCAAAGTCTCTTGGACTGCACGGTGATGAACTCTTCACGATCACCGGTATTGAAGAGTTAAATTCAGGGAAGATCCCAGCAACTGTTCAGGTAAACGCTGGAGGTAAGAACTTCACCGCGAAGGTGCGAATCGATACCCCTGGCGAGGCTGATTACTACCGCCACGGAGGCATCATGCAGTACGTGCTCCGCTCTCTTATCTCGAGCGCTTCGTAACCAGTTGGCTAGACTGGGGAAGTGATTCTCCCGTCGATTAGCTCTCCAGCAGAGCTCAAAAAGCTCGCGCCAGAGCAGCTCCCTACTTTGGCGCAGGAGATTCGAGAATTTCTCATTCGCTCCGTTGCGCGCACCGGAGGCCATCTGGGTCCAAACCTAGGCGTTGTCGAATTAACAATTGCTCTTCATCGAGTTTTTAACTCTCCTGATGATCTGCTCCTTTTTGATACTGGCCATCAAAGTTATGTCCATAAATTGTTAACTGGTCGCCAAGAGGGATTTGAAAGACTTCGTCAACGTGGCGGCGCCTCTGGATATCCAAATCGCCGAGAGAGCGCTCACGATGTTATTGAAAACTCTCATGCTTCCACTGCGCTCTCGTGGGGCGATGGCATCTCTCGGGCATTTTCGCTGCAAGGCGTTACCGATCGCTCGGTAGTTGTGGTCGTAGGTGATGGTGCGCTAACTGGGGGCATGGCATGGGAGGCGCTCAATAACATCGCGGCTACAAAAGATCGCTCTCTAGTAATTCTTGTCAACGATAACGAGCGCTCATACAGCCCAACAATTGGCGGCATCTCCACTTATTTAACAACGTTACGTGCAACGAAGGGTTATGAGCGCTTCCTTGAATGGGGAAAGAACGTTCTCGAAAAGACTCCAGTAGTAGGGCAACCGATTTTTGAAACCCTCCATGGAATGAAAAAAGGAATTAAAGACATCATCGCCCCCCAAGGAATGTTTGAAGATCTCGGATTAAAGTATTTAGGACCTGTTGATGGCCACGACATTGAAGCGATGGAGAATATTCTCAAAGCGGCAAAAGAATTCGGCGGACCAGTAATAGTCCATGCCATAACTGAAAAGGGTCGCGGTTTTGCGCCAGCCGTTAATGATGAAGCAGAACGTTTTCACGCAGTAGGTCCGGTAGATCCTGAGACCGGTGAAGCGCTCGCTGCTGTCGGTAAAACGTGGACATCAATCTTCTCAGAGGAGCTGATCTCCATCGGCGAGCAGAACAATAAAGTTGTGGCGATTACTGCTGCGATGCTTGGCCCAACTGGGCTCGATAAATTTGGCGAAAAATTTCCGGAGCGTACCTTTGATGTTGGAATTGCCGAGCAACATGCTGTTGCGAGCGCTGCTGGTTTGGCTTTTGGTGGGCTCCATCCTGTTGTTGCGCTCTATTCGACATTCCTCAACCGCGCATTCGATCAATTACTTCTTGATGTAGCGCTTCACAAAGCTGGCGTGACTTTTGTTCTTGATCGCTCTGGCATCACTGGCGATGATGGTCCATCGCACCATGGAATCTGGGATCTAGCGCTCACTGGAATAGTTCCGAATCTAAAGGTAGCCGCACCACGCGACGGGTCGCGATTGCGCGAACTTCTTCAGGAAGCGGTGGGAATTTCAGATCAACCGACCTTACTTCGTTTTCCCAAGGGGAGTGTTGCTGCAGATATTCCTGCTTTTGAGCGGCGCGATGGCATTGATGTGCTCTACCGCGGCGAGAGCGCAGATATTTTGATTGTGAGTATTGGCGCGATGGCAACCCTTGCCGTCGAGGCAGCGGCGCAGGCTTATCGTGAAGGGGTAGGAGTAACGGTCATTGATCCACGATGGGTTAAACCGCTCTCACCTGCGATTATCACAATGGCACAACGGTATTCGCATGTCGTTGTGATTGAAGATGGAATCAGACGCGGCGGGATTGCCAGCGCATTCGCTGAAAATATGCGCGATGCTGGCGTCGAAGTACCAGTACATTCGATTGGAATTCCACTTTCTTTTATCGAGCACTCCAAGCGCGCTGAAATTCTGCACGACCTTGGTATCACTGCACAACAAATTGCACGTGGTCTTGTTGAGCTTCGCTCGACTGGCGAACTTCCTCTTATGGAAGGGATGCAACGCCCTTCGGATGAAAGCGCTGACCAGTGGCGGACTCGCTAATTCCTGTTCGGTCGAGGTAAGGCAAGATTCCACCAAGGTGCAACGGCCATCCAGTACCAAGGAGCATGCAGAGATCAATCTCAGCAGGGGATGAGATCACACCCTCATCAAGCATCATCCGCGCTTCGGTAGCCAGCGCAGTAAGCGCTCTAGTTCGCACGTCGTCGGCAGTTGATGGTCTATCGCCCTTTTCGATACATG
>Ga0214917_10006068_pt1 | contig 12691 bp, 10 predicted proteins | sample LL_1208_BB_MetaG_FD_177983 | JGI IMG/M metagenome (GOLD analysis project Ga0214917, IMG submission 177983) | Freshwater microbial communities from Lake Lanier, Atlanta, Georgia, United States - LL_1208_BB | ecosystem: Environmental > Aquatic > Freshwater > Lake | place: USA: Georgia | collected... | reverse complement strand
GTATTGGATATGAGGGGGAAAATGGAAAACGCTATGAAAAAGCAATGACCTTTTAGGGATGTTGAGGAATCAGGAAAGGTGTGCTTATTTAATTAAATGATTAGGAGAGCATTCTTATTGATGTCTATCGCTGGATCGGTCGTGAATGCTCAAACAATCACAGAAAACTTTGGCACGGGAGTCAATTCGTTCTCGATTGATTTTGTTACGATAGGAAACCCCAACAACGCAACCGATGCAACGGGATATGGCTCGGTGGCCTACACCTACAACATGGGTAAGTATGAAGTAAGCAGGGAAATGATAGATAAGGCAAACGCGGCTGGAGGACTTGGGATCACTTTGCAAGATATGACAAACTACAGTGGCAACGGAGCCAACAAACCAGCTACAGGAGTCAATTGGTATGAGGCGGCGAAATTTGTGAATTGGCTTAACACGAGCACAGGAGGTCAAGCGGCGTACAAGTTTGACGGGAGTGGGAAATTCCAGCTGTGGTCTTCGACTGATGCAGGCTACAACGCAGCTAATCAGTTTAGGAATAGCCTGGCGAAGTATGTCATCGCCAGTACAGATGAGTGGTACAAGGCGTCTTATGGGAGCCCGAATGGGATTTGGTATAATTACCCAACAGGAAGTAATACTGCACCAACGCCAGTCGGTGGTGGAACAGATGTAAATACGGCAGTGTATAATCGCTACGATTGGGAAAGCACGACTGCGGATATCTTCGATGCTGGAGGCTTAAGTGCATATGGAACTATGGCGCAGGGTGGTAATGTGTGGGAGTGGAATGAGAGTGCATTCGACGGACATAATGACATGTCTGATAAAATGCGTGATCTGCGTGGCGGTTCTTGGGGTTATGGCGGTGAACTTGCCATGAATGCCTCAACCGTCAGTCCGCACGATCCGAACGTTGAAGAGCCTAGTATAGGCTTTCGTGTTGCCTCAACTTCATCTGTCCCCGAACCTTCCGCTCTTTCGCTTCTCGCCGTTGGCTTAGGCGGATTGGCGATGATGCGTCGTCGTCGGTCGTAATCTGCAGTCCGCCACCAATCCCCAACAAAATCCGTAGTTCGGGGCCCGAAGACAAGTGGAAGGGGGCAGGTGGAAGGGGTTATACCATCTTTTGTATGCGTAGAAGTGGGAAGCGCGTACTTCCATGACTTTGCTATATGCCTTCATAAAAATATAATCGACAAAGTGAGTATTTAGATAAAACCCGTGCCTTGACTTTTCAATCCAGTCATGAAATGGATAACTAATGAAACAATTTAATAAAAGCCATCTTCTTTGTTTTTATTTAGCACTGGGTTTATTCCCTAATCTCATTCAAGCCCAACTAAGCTGGGCGCCAGCACAGTTGACCAATGTCGAAGAGGTTGTAGCCCGTGGCGTGCTTGTTCCTATTCCCATTCCGACCAAGCTTTCTAATCTACGATATCCGTTTCTCCAAGAGGACGGGTCGGTGGTTTTCATAGCCAACGATCATCGAAAGCCCAGGAACGAAGAGGGTAGGGCAGGGATTTTTAAGTTTGGATCGAATGGAGAAGTGACGACGATCACTACGATAGGGGAGGCATTCGTGAATTCCAGTGCCAAGGTGAAGGGAGTATATGCGCTGAAAGTTGAGGGTGGTAGGGCCGTCTTTTCTGTGATGTTGGAAAATGGGGGGGAGGGCATCGCCTTATGGGAAAACAGTAAAGTCTACTTGTTGACTGCGACGGGTGGGACTGAAGGGTTGAGCGATTTCGGTAACCCCGATTTGTCCAAAGACATCGTGGTTTTTTCAGCCAAGTCCAAGGATTCTGGACGGTCGTTGTACGCCGTTAATTTGCAGAATGCTGATCGCACCCCAGTTGCCATTGTCCCTAATGGCTTGGCGATTCCGGGACAGGCGGGGCTCACTTTTCAGAAGTTCGCCTCTTCCCAATTCGCTGATGGCAAGGAGGCTGTGTTTCGGGCTTATGCTAATGAGAATACTTCCGAAGACTCAGGTGCTAAGTACGCTGGGGTTTTTCGTGTTAGTGCTTTCCAAACAGACGCACCCAAAAAGATTGTCGATTCAAACACGCCGATTCCGGGTGCAACTCAGGGCATGACGTTTGGTCAATATCAGCACAGCGCTATCCCTGCTGATGGGATAACTATCATCGTCAACAAGACTCGAAAGCTTGAGGGCATTTACCGAGCAGCGCCCGATGGAAAGGTTGACCGCCTCGTGGACACCACTACCACAATTCCCGATCTTTTTGATGGGCCATTTACAGGTTTCAATAAGTGGGTTTGTAATACGCCTCCGTGGGTTTTGTTTGTTGCCAAAGCCGCAAAATACTTTGGTATTTTTGCGATTAATTGGGATACCCAAGAACTCTATCTTCTAGCCGATAACCGGATGGCCTTTGATGGTAAAAAAATCAAAGATGCGGAAATCAGCAACACAGCCATGGTGAATAACCATGTCGCTTTGATGCTAATGTTCGAGGACGGAAGTTCAGGGATCTATGTGGCAACCTTCGAGAAAGGCCTGGCCATGAAAAGTTCCGGCGGCCCGATGAAATCAAAGCCGTAAAACCCCCTTCTGGCCGATGGGGTTAGGGAAGTAGGGGATTAACCCGATTTTCCAGTTCGCTACAGAGAGCGATGACCCTTTCGGGATATTGCGGAATTAGGAAGTGGTGCTTAATTAAGCAAAGATCACAAATCCAATGAATCTACTATACAGAGTTTACGTGTGCGTGCAGTGCTCGTTACTTTTTTGCGGCAGTGCCTTATGCCAAAACTGGATAGGGAGCGATTCTTTCGATGGTTTAGCTCTCAATTTGTCAAATTGGAGCACCTCAGAGGAAGTCGCTTATGATGGAGAAATTAATTTCGCCAAGCTTTCGGGGGTGTTGTCTTTCCAAAGTTCATCAACTTTACCTCGTGTTGGTTATGTGAAATGGAAAAGATCTCTGCCAAACAATGAAGCTTGGACTGTTTACGTCAAAACCTTGTTCAATCCTGCTTACTTTACAGGCAATAACACCGCTCAATTTGTGGAAGCTGTTTTGTCTGTTTTTCCAACTGGTCAGGATCCGTCACAGAAGTATTTCTCTGTATCTGAAGGAATCAAATGGAGCGTGAATAGTAATGCCACATATATAGGCTCAGAATGTTACGGAGCGTCTTCAGGTAATGGGTATTACTGGAATTGGATATCCAACAACAATATGTATTTGAAAATAGTATATAATCCTCAGAATAAAACCTTAAAAGCTTTCTATACTGCCGATACTGGTAGTGGAGGGCCATCTAACAGTGATAATTGGTTTCAATCTATCAAGACGGCAGATGTTAGCAGTTGGAGCGCGACTTCTTTCGAAGTTGCGATAGGGGGTTACTCGGAAGGCAAAGCAGTAGCAGGAGGAATAATCAATTTAGACGACTTCGTTGTGGTCTCTCGGCCTGTACTTCAGATGAGTTCTGTCCCTTCACCATTTTTTACCGGCATTGAGACGTGGGCCTTTCTAAGCCTTAGCTCTCATCGGTATTTACCTGTTTATCTTGAATACAGTCCTAATCTTACCGAGGGTTCATGGATAAGTGCTGGGGCAGTTTTTCCGGATTCAACCGGGTCGATATCCGTTACTTTAAAATCACTCGGGGATAAGGTAGCGGATTGGAAAAAAGGCCTATTTTTCCGGGTCAGAAATCCTTAAAGCGTTTCCTTTGGATAGAATTAGTCCCAGTTCGGCCTTCCCGAAGCATCCGCTCTTTCGCTTCTCGCTTTTGGTTTAGGCGGTTTGGCGATGATGCGTCGTCGTCGGTTCAAATCCGACAGCCGGCTCCGGATACTCAACGCTACTGGTTATCCAACCGGGAACCCCCGATGGGGGAGGGTTGATAAATTAATAAGTCGATAGACAAAAATTATGATTAGCCTATAGAAAATAGGGATGCTCGGTAGAGCTAATTTCCGTGCGGTCTTCATTGCCTTCGCAATGCCCGTTCTTATCTGTCTTGGCGGTTGTGCGACTCCAGTTAATCACGCAACTCCCAGCGGAAGGGTTGAGGTGACTGTTCAGGGCAAGGTCGGAAAAGAATTGAGGGCAGAAATTTCCAACATGATGCTGAATACCGGGTATAGCGTGAAAAACTCATCCGAGAGCCTGCTGGTTTTTGAAAAGCCTGTCCAAAACGTGCTTGCTGCCGTGCTCTACGGAAGCCAATACGACTCCTCACCCGCTGCACGCGTTTCCTACAGTATTGTGGAAACGGATTATCTCACCCGGGTTGTTGCCTCCTTTGCTGTGGTGACCAACCCTGGATCCGCTTTCGAGCGTGTCACACCCATGGACAACAACCCAGACACACGGGGTTTTCAGATGCGACTTGACGAAATGAAGGCCTTTTTGGAGGCGCGGGGCAAATAGCCGGCCGGGTTAGCCTCTAAATTCCTGCAATTAAGCACCCTGAGACGGTTTTCCGGGTTCCGCAGCGCGGTCCTGCCGGCGAACCTCCTGCAGGCCCAGCGGGACTATTTTGGCGCCCATACCTATGAGCGGGTGGACAAGCCGTTGGGAATATACTCTCACTAGCGCATTTAATGTGATTGATAATCTCCTGATTCGTGGCGAATACCGGCTGGATTGGGGTAATAAAACGACAGAAACCAGTGGACAGCCAAACGTTTATTCAGCCCCTGCACATTACGCTGGTGCTGAAGTCGTTTATAGCTTCTAAAGAATCCTCCACCAATCCCCAACAAAATCCGTAGTACGGGGCCCGAAGACAAGTGGAAGGGAGCAGGTGGAAGGTGGAAAGACAGTTTGCGTCTAAGGTTCGAATCATTTCTTCCGCCTCCAGCCTCCCGCATTCCACCAAAGCAAAGCGCCCATCCCGGCGGCCCGATGAATTTCGTGCCACACAAATGTTGCCTAACCGATTTGGCTTTTGGATTTATGCCTCTAGAAAGAACGGATGAACCGTTCCTTCGTCATTTTTGGGTTCCTACTTCTTTGTGGTCTGGGACAGGCGGGAGAAGTTCCCAAGACCTTGCATCTCACGTGGGAAGGCGATCCGTGTACGACGATGACGGCCCAGTGGTTGAGGGGACCCGGACTAGGGGATCGACCTGAAAAGGGTAAAGGAGAGGAGGTGCGCTGGAAAAAGGCAGGGGATCCGTCGTGGCAGGTGGTAAAGTGCACGAGCACCAATTTTCCTGATCCCAAAAAGATGGGAATGCCGAGGTGGAGTATATCCAGAGTCCGTTGGGAGGGGTTGGAGTCAGGAAAAGAGTATTTATTTCAGGTGGGAGATTCGCCTGAGCAGAAGTTCGTAACGGCGCCCAATCGAATTGAATCCGTGGTAAAGTTTGCGGAAGGGGGTGATGTAGATGTCCTAGAAGCCTCTTCCAACATGATTCGGGTCGCAGCACGGCAGAATCCTCTTTTTATAAGTGTGGGTGGAGATCTTGCGTATGGAGATGGTCAGGACGTAGTCCGCGAAATTGCATTTTGGGAGCAGTGGAATCTGGCGGCTCGTGCGCCGGATGGAAGAGTGATTCCTTTTGTGGCCGGGATCGGAAATCACGAGGTGAAGGGTGGTTATGTGCAGGAAGGGGCAACCTTTGAGCAGATGCGGAAAAGGGCTCCCTTTTTCTATGCTTTGTTCGGGGGGTTGTATCGCAAAGCGGAGCCGGTGGCGTTGGATTTCGGGGATTATCTCTCGATGTTGTTGATGGACTCGGGGCATATCCTCCCCGTTTCCAATCAGACCGAGTGGTTGAAGAAAAATCTGGAGAAACGGAAATCTGTTCCGTGGGTGTTTGCCTCTTGGCATGTGCCGGCATTTCCTTCCTTCCGGAGTTGGAAAGAGCAGAAGGAGATCGTTCAAACCCGTACTGAGTGGGTTCCTGTCTTGGAGGCCTCACAAGTGACGGCTGTATTTAACCATCACGAACACAATCTGCAAAGGGTGGAGAGCGAAGGAAAGGGGGGTAGGAAGATCAACTTCTTTGGGAACGGCGCATTGGGAGTGGAGGCACGGCCCCAACAGTGTCCTGAATCGAAGCGATTGATGAAGGCCTTTTCCCAATCGGACTACGTGAACGTGGTTGAGCTCCGTGGGGAGGGTGCGACAGTGCATTCTCTCGGGCCTAAGGGTGAAGAGCTGGATCGGGTGGAGTTTTCGAAGCGGTCGAAGTAATTTTTTACACTCCGCATCGACACTTTCGGTGGTTTCTGGTCTGCTGGGTGAATGATGATACCCGACAGCTGGTGGGAGCCCTATCGGGATCTGCGTTGGCAGGGGGCGTTGGAGATCCTGATTCTGACGGCTGTTTTTTACTACGGGTACAAGCTGTTGAGACGAACCCAAGGGGCCAAGGTGTTGAGCGGATTTCTTCTCGTATTCTTTGTGGCTTTGGTGGCGTCGCGTTTTTTGGAATTAAGAGTTTTGAGTTTCTTGCTTCAGGCTTTTGTTTCAGTTCTGGTGCTGGCTTTTCTGATTCTGTTTCAGCCTGAGATTCGTCGGGCTTTAGCCGAAATTGGCAAAGCGGGTGGATTTTCGATTCATGGAGAGCGGCAGTCGTTTGTGATCGAGGAGGTGATCAAAGCCATTGAGGCGTTGCGAGAGAGGAAGTATGGGGCGCTGATTGTTTTTGAGCAGGCGGATTTGGCGCAGGGGTTGATTGATTCAGGGGTGCCAGTCCGGGGGCAGGTTTCCGAGGAGTTGTTGGCCACGATCTTTTTCAATCAGACCCCTTTGCATGATGGGGCGGTAGTCCTACGTGGGGATCAGATTGTGGCGGCAGGTTGTATTTTGCCTGTGAGTCAGCAGGGGATGAGCCGGATCCTGGGTTTGCGTCACCGGGCGGCGCTGGGGTTGAGCGAGGAGAGTGATGCGGTGGTGCTGGTGCTATCGGAGGAGACAGGGGAGTTGACTCTCTGTCAGCAAGGCAAGATGGATAGGCCGCTGGAGGTGGATCAGTTGCGTCAAAAGTTGACAGAGATTTTGGTGGGTGGGGAAGGGGTTTCGTGGGCAGAAGGTTTGGTGAGGGGTTTTGTGAGGCCTACAGTCGGACCGAAGGCGTTGGGGAGGCGACTGCTTCGGATCGGGATCTGTTTGGGGTTGGCACTGGCGGTGTGGGGCATCATGGGGGTGGTTGTGGCGGGGATGCGGGCGGGGGGGGGTAGGGACGGAGCCGATGACGGTGGATTTTGTTTGCGCGTTGGGAAGAGCGGCAGGAAGTTTTTTTGCAAAGAAGAGTCCTAGGGGTCGGGTTATTGTGGCTCGGGATACAAGGGAGTCGGGACCACGGCTCGAGGCTGCTTTATGTGCGGGACTGAGAGAGGCCGGCTTGGAGGTTGAATCGGTGGGTGTGTTGCCCAGCGGGGCGTTGGCGATGTTGGTACAGGAAAAGGGGGCATGTGCGGGAGCAATTCTGAGTGCATCACACAACCCAGCGAGTGACAACGGGGTGAAGTTTTGTGGATCGGACGGTGCCAAGTTAACGGAAGAGTCGGAGATGGAGATTGAAAGAGGACTAGACCGAACGAAGCCTGCACCTGACGTCAAGGTTGCGGGCACTCCAGATTTTACGTGCACGAGAGAGGCTTTCGATCTGTATCAGGGGCGCTTGCGGAAGATCTTTGGAAGTGAACCCTTTTTAAAAGGGATTCGAATCGTGGTGGATGCGGGGCATGGGGCGGCTTGGTATACCACTCCAAAGATTTTAAGGGAGATGGGGGCAGATGTGGAGGTGATGTCGGCTCAGCCTGATGGGAAAAACATCAATGAAATGTGTGGATCGGAGCATCCAGAGAAGTTGATCGAAGCGGTTAAGCAGAGGAAGGGATGGATTGGGTTGGCCCATGACGGGGATGCAGATCGAATGGTCTTGATTGATGAGGATGGGGAGAGAGTGGATGGGGACGAGGTGATTGGGATGGTGGCATTGGATGCGATTGAGCGCGGAAAGTTGCCTGAAAAGACAGTGGTGGTCACCCAGATGAGCAATTTAGGTTTGGATGAGTTGGTCATGGCTCAAGGGGGGAAGGTCGTTCGGACGGCGATCGGGGATCGTGCGGTGGCGGAGGCGATGCGAAAGGGGGGATATTTGGTGGGTGGGGAGCAGTCGGGGCATCTGCTGTTTCATGATGCGTCCCCTGCGGGAGATGGGTTGCTTTCTGCGCTGAAAGTACTGGATCGAGTACAGCGAAAGAGGGCAAGAGTTGCAGATTTGAGAAGGGGAATGAGGCGATACCCCCAAAAGCTGACCAATTTAAGGGTGAGGCATAAACCTGCATGGGAGAAGGTGCCTGCTGTGGCGGGTGCGGTGCGGGAAGTGGAGAAGGAGCTTGGAACAAAGGGGCGGATTTTGCTTCGGTATTCGGGCACGGAGAACCTCGTGCGACTGCTTGTCGAAGCGGACAAAATGGATACGATAGACCGCGTTGTGGAGAGGTTGATGCCGATCCTGCAGGAACATCTGGGGGAAAAATGACGATGAGCACAAATGCATTAGAGCAGTTGAAGAAGCTGACCACGGTGGTGGCAGACACAGGGGATTTTGCGTCAATGAAGGAGTATGCCCCTCAGGATGCGACGACGAATCCGACTTTGATTGAGAAGGCGACGGAGATGCCTGCATATCAGGCCTTGCTGGAGAAAGCGGTGGTGGAGGGTAAGGGCGGATCGGGTTCGAAGGAGGAGCGGGCAAAAGCGATCATCGATCGGCTCCTGATTCTCTTTGGGTGTGAGATTTTGAAAATCGTGCCAGGCCGGGTCTCGACCGAAGTGGATGCGAGGCTTTCCTTTGATGTGGACGCAACGGTTGCGAAAGCACGCCACCTGATTGGCATGTACAAGGCGGCAGGAATCGATCGTGAGAGAATTTTGATTAAGATTGCTGCCACGTGGGAAGGCGCTCAGGCGGCGAAGATCGTACAGAAGGAGGGAATTCAGTGTAATTTGACTTTGATGTTCTCGCTTCCACAGGCGGTGGCATGTGCGGAGGCAGGGGCTCGACTGATTTCCCCTTTCGTGGGACGAATTTACGACTGGTTTAAGAAGAGCACGGGTAAGGAGTATGTTGGGGCCGAGGATCCTGGGGTGAAATCGGTCAAACAGATCTACGCGTACTACAAAAAATTCGGATATCCAACTCAAGTCATGGGCGCAAGTTTCAGGAATATGGGCCAGATCTTGGAGTTAGCGGGATGTGATCTCCTAACGATTAGCCCGAATCTATTGGGTGAGCTGAAAGCATCCACGGTAGCTGTGTCAAAAAAGCTGGATATGGAAACAGCTAAGAAAGATCCGATTTCGAAGCTCCCGCTGGATGAGAAGAGCTTCCGCTTCCTTTTGAATGAGGATGCGATGGCGACGGAGAAGTTGGCGGAAGGAATTCGGCTGTTCTCTGCGGATATCGTAAAGCTTGAGAAGAAAATCCTCGCTAAGATTTAAATCGGGAAATCTCGGTCGCGGCTGTTTCGGTCAGCGGGAGAGGATTTGGCGGAGAACGTAAGGGAGAATGCCGCCGTGCAGGTAGTATTCCACTTCCACGGGGGTATCGAGGCGGGAGAGAATCTCTGTTTTTTCGGTCGTACCGTTCTCCCGCTGGATTCGTAGGGTGAGTTTCTCCTGAGGTTTGGGGGGTTGGCTCAGCCCCTCGATCGAAAAAGTTTCTGTTCCGTTGAGTTTTAGGGTCTGGGCATTGACTCCTTCAGGAAAAGTACAGGGGAGGACTCCCATTCCGACCAAGTTAGAGCGGTGAATTCGTTCGAAGCTTTCGGTTACAACGGCGCGAACGCCCAAGAGTCGGGTACCTTTAGCCGCCCAGTCTCGAGAACTGCCTGTTCCGTACTCTTTGCCTGCCAGAATCACCAATGGGATATTTGATTTCCTGTAATTTGCAGCTGCATCAAAAATGGATAGTTGGGGCTTTTTGGGATCGAGCAGGTTGAGGGTCATTCCACCTTCGACACCTGGAAGCATGAGGTTTTTGATGCGCACATTGGCAAATGTACCGCGGGTCATCACACGGTCGTTTCCGCGACGCGCCCCGTAGCTGTTGAAGTCCTCTGCAGGGACACCCTGCTCAATGAGGTAGGCGCCTGCAGGAGAGGTTTTCTTAATATTTCCTGCCGGGGAAATGTGGTCGGTGGTGACGGAGTCGCCAAAAATTCCAATGCAACGTGCCGATTGGATGCCCGACAGTGGGGAGGGCTGGAGGGCGAAGTTTTCAAAAAAGGGAGGCTCTTGAATGTAGGTGCTTTTTCGGTCCCACTCGTAGGTAAGGCCTGGCTTGCTGGGAATCTCGTTCCATGCGGGATTCTGTTTTGAAAAATCCCGGTAGAGCCTTTGGAAAACTTCAGGTTGAAGTGCGGATTTCATCGCTTGGCCAATCTCTTCTCGCGTGGGCCAAAGATCCCGAAGGTAAACAGCTTTTCCATCTTTCCCCAGTCCCAGTGAATCCTTGGCCAGATCGAGGTCAACCCTTCCCGCTAGGGCAAAAGCGACGACGAGGGGTGGGGACATCAGGAAGTTGGCTTTCACCGAGGAGTGCACCCGTGCCTCGAAATTGCGGTTCCCTGAAAGAACGCTGGCCGCGATCAGATCGTGGTCCACAACAGCTTTTTCAACAGCGGAGGGGAGGGGGCCTGAGTTTCCGATACAGGTGGTACAACCGTAGCCCACTAGGTTAAAGCCGAGCTTATCGAGGTAAGGTTGAAGCCCCGTGGCGTTCAAGTAGTCGGACACGACACGAGAGCCAGGAGCTAGAGAGGCTTTGATGGTGGGGTCGACGGTGAGACCCCGTTCGACCGCCTTTTTGGCGAGAAGACCCGCAGCAAGCATGACCGAGGGGTTGGAGGTGTTGGTGCAAGAGGTGATGGCGGCGATGACGACAGATCCGTTTCGGAGCGTGGAGGACTTCGGGTTGGGGGTTTTGGATTTGGAGCTTTTGGGTAAAGGATCTGGGGTGGGACGGTCCGAGATCATCTCCTGCTCATCTACGGACATCGCGACCGTTGTGGTTTGGGCGAGTTGATTGGAGTTTTTCCCGTAACCGCCCTCGGCGAGTGGTTTCGAGAGGAGAGAGTCGAACGTGGCTTTCAGGGATGGAAGTTCGATACGGTCTTGGGGACGTTTTGGTCCAGCCACGCTGGGGCGGATGGTCGCCAGGTCGAGTTCGACAACGGAGGAGAAGGTGAGGGAGTCCTTCTGGGTCGCGATTCCGAAAAGATTTTGGGCGCGGTAGTAGTCCTCGACTAGTTGGACGAGTTCGGCGGGGCGTCCAGTTCCGCGAAGGTACGCGAGAGTTTCTTCATCGACGGGGAAATACCCCATCGTGGCTCCGTATTCTGGGGCCATATTGGCGATGGTCGCGCGATCGGGGAGAGTCAATTTTGCGGCTCCTGGGCCATAGAATTCGACAAATTTACCGACGACTTTGTGTTGCCGAAGGATCTGGGTGACGGTGAGAGCTAGATCGGTGGCGGTCGTGCCGGGAGGAAGTTCCCCGGTGAGATAGAATCCAACGACTTCAGGGGTCAGGAAGGTGAGAGGTTGACCGAGCATGCCAGCCTCGGCCTCAATTCCGCCGACGCCCCAACCAACAATTCCAAGACCGTTAATCATCGTGGTGTGGGAGTCCGTCCCCACGAGGGAGTCGGGGTAGGCGATGACGGAGCCATCTGCCTGTTTTTTCGTGAAGACGCCGCGGGCGAGGTATTCGAGGTTAACCTGATGAACGATTCCGATACCGGGGGGAACAACGCCAAATGTCTCGAAGGCCTGTTGTCCCCATTTGAGGAATTCGTAACGTTCTCGGTTGCGTTTAAATTCGTACTGCATGTTGAGCATGAACGCCTGTTTCGTGCCGTTGACGTCGACTTGGACAGAGTGATCGACGACGAGATCGACGGGGACAAGGGGTTCAATGAGTTTGGGATCTTTTTTAAGGCGAGCTACGGCATCCCGCATGGCGGCTAAGTCCACGAGGAGAGGGACTCCTGTGAAGTCTTGAAGGACGATACGAGCCACGGTGAAAGGGATTTCCTCTGTACCTGGTTTCTTGGCGTTCCAGCGGGCAAGGTTTTCAACGTCCTTGGGGCGGGCGGTAAAGCCGTCGCAGTGGCGTAGAACCGACTCGAGAACGATCCGTAGTGAGATGGGAAGTTGGGAGAGGTCGACTTTCAGCTCTTGGCCGAGCTTCGGCAAGCTGTGGAACTGGTAGGATTTTCCCGATGAGGAGAAGGTGTGATGGGTGGCTTTGCGGAGGTCGGACATGAAGATTCTGAAGATAAACCAAAATCTGTTTTTGAGAAAGTCGGAAGACTTAAAAATGGGCAAAATTCGGGGGGTGCGGGCGGAGTGAAAAAATGGCAGAGTCTGGGGATGGCATGCCTAGTGCAAAAGTATGGGGGAACGTCTGTTGCCAATCTGGAAAGAATCCAGCGGGTGGCGGATCGTGTGGCTGAGTCTCGTCGGCAAGGGAACCGATTGGTGGTGGTGGTTTCGGCGATGAGCGGAGTGACGGATGGGTTGTTGCGGATGGCCCGGGATTTGCACAAAGAGCCAAGCGAACGGGAGATGGATCTACTGCTAGCGACGGGTGAGCAGACGACGACGGCGTTACTGGCCATTGCGCTTCAAGGGCGTGGGGTCGAGGCGGTGGCAATGACGGGGGCGCAGGCAGGAA
>Ga0214917_10006067_pt1 | contig 12691 bp, 22 predicted proteins | sample LL_1208_BB_MetaG_FD_177983 | JGI IMG/M metagenome (GOLD analysis project Ga0214917, IMG submission 177983) | Freshwater microbial communities from Lake Lanier, Atlanta, Georgia, United States - LL_1208_BB | ecosystem: Environmental > Aquatic > Freshwater > Lake | place: USA: Georgia | collected... | reverse complement strand
CACTTGCGACAAAGATTGCGGCCTCAGCCAACTGGTTCAACAAGAGCTGATAAATCCCTAATAGTGACGGCCAGTCCGCTCCCGAGCTGGCCGCTCACCTAACTGCTTGAAAGGATGACGAAATGCCGACAATAGTTACGGCTTCAGAGCTTAGGACGATTCTTGGCGTTTCGTCATCCTTATATAACGATGCTTATCTAAATGACATTATTGATGCTTCAGAAAATTTAGTTTTGCCAATGCTGGTCACTTTCCAGACAAAAATTAACAAAGTAAGACTTGAAGATAATGTTGCTTACTTTACTAGCGCGACTATTCACGAATTTACTGAAGGTCAATCTGTAGTTATTACTCACTGCACATCACCATTTAATGGCACTCACACAGTTTTAGCAGATGGATTAACAGATTATGAATTTGCCGTTGCAATCACAAATGCTGATGTATTGGAAAAAAATGTTATCCCAGCCGGAAACGCTGCGCTCTCTGGATTATCGACCTATGTCGGAAATGCCAATGCTGAAGCTGCAATTCTGGCTATCTCAGTCGAAATCTTTCAAGCAAGAACAGCAGCAGGCGGATCAATAGAAGGCGTAGATTTTGCCGTAACGCCTTACCGCCTATCTAAGAATTTACTAGCCAAGGTAACTGGCCTTCTAGGGCCTTATCTTGATGTCGAAACAATGGTGGGCTAATGCCAGCTAGCACAATTGCTACAGATGTCCGAGGAGCTATTAAAACTGCTCTAGCAGGAGTATCTGCGAATATTTACGATTCAGTCCCTGAAGCGCCAATTGTCCCAGCAATAGTCGTAATCCCAGACTCGCCATATATGGAGCTTGAAGTATTAGGTAAATCAACAACTAGAGTTAAATTGAATTACACCATAACCGCTTGCGTTGCTTATTTTAGCAATGCAGCAGCTTTAGATAATTTAGAGAAAATGATTATTAGTATTCTTGGAGCCTTAAACGCTTCCAAGTATGAGTTATCGACAGTCGAAAGACCATCAGTAACTGAAGTAGGAAACACAACCCTGCTAGTTTCAGATATCCGCTTGAGCGTCCGCTACGAGCAAACCGCATAGGAGACCCAAATGCCAACAACAGTAATAACTGGGCGCGATGTGAACTTCACACTCGATACATTCACATATGACGCCCAAGCAACAAGCGCAGTCTTAAGCTGCGACACAATTATCGAGACTTATCAAACTCTCGATGGTCGCGCTTATAAGTCAGTCGATAAGCAATGGACATTTACAATTGAACTGCTACAAGATTGGGGAGCTGCAGGCTCTCTATTTGAAGCAATGTGGGCTGATGCTGAAACAGCACCTAACACCACACTTGCAGTTTCATTCACAGCCGTAACTGGCGCAGTATTTACTTTCAATGTATTGCCAATCTTCCCAACTGCTGGTGGAGCTGCTCCCGGAGCACTTACCGACACTTGGACGATGACAGTCGTTGGAACCCCAACAGAGTCCTTTACCTAAGAGATCGGAGCATCGGGAGCTATGAAAATATCAATCACAATTAAATACAGCTCAGGCGAATCAGTCACTTATCAGGCTGGCTTGCCAGAATGGGCTAAGTGGGAACGCAAGACTGGTAAGTCGATTTACTCGATGAAAGATATCTCGGCCTACCAGCAAGCGGACTTCTTAGATCTTGCATATTTTGCGTATAAGCGCGAAGCAGCAGGAAAGCCAACCAAGTCACAAGAGACTTGGGAGCTGACAGTTGAGGAAATGACGATTGGAGATGAAAGCCCAAAAGTTACGAGCCCGGAAGCATCAACCGACTAATAATCGAGATTGCTATCGCAACTGGGATTCCAATGCCTTACTGGATAGACATAGACCAAGTATTAACGGCTATAGACATATTGAAGGAGCGTAGCGGTGGCAGATGAGTTACCAATCAGCTATGACAAGCGCGAGCTCCGCTCAATCATTACCGCTTTCAAAGCGATGGATGATGAAGCCGTTAGCCAAGCTAAACGCGAATCTAGCGCGTTGGCTACTTACGCAGCAAACGAAATCAAAGCCTATTCGCTCACAAGGACTTTTGGTCAAGAAGCAGTTAGAAGAATTGCAACAGGCGTTAAAGTCTCGGCCAGTTCCAAAATCGGAGAGTTTTCTTACGGCTTTGCAAGTCAGCGCTTTTCTGGTGGCGGTAGCACACAAAAACTCTGGGCGGGTTATGAATTTGGATCTAATCGCTTGCGTCAGTTCCCCAGAAGAACACCAGCGCAAGGTCGCGGAAACGCTGGCTACTTTATCTACCCAACCCTTCGTAAGATTCAGCCTGAATTGATTAAAAGATGGCAAGAAGCATTTTCCAAGATATTGAAAGAGTGGGATAAGTAATGGCTGGCAGTAGAACACTTAAACTTTCGATTCTTGCCGATATAGATGATCTCAAGAAAAATCTTGATACTGGCTCTAAAGAGGTTGAAGGTTTTGGCGGTAAGTTAGAGAAGTTTGGCAAGATTGCAGCAGCTGCTTTCGCAGCAGCAGCCGCAGCAGCGGCAGCTTATGCAGTCAAGTTAGCCGTTGATGGGGTTAAAGCAGCCATTGAAGATGAGGCAGCTCAGAATCGTTTAGCCAACGCCCTTAAGAATGTTACTGGTGCAACCGAGGCACAGATTTCTGCAGTTGAAGAGCAGATACTTAAAACCTCTTTGGCTACTGGCGTTGCTGATGACGAATTACGCCCAGCGCTTCAACGCTTAGCAACTGCCACAGGATCAGTAACTAAGTCGCAAGATTTACTAACCCTAGCGCTAGATATTTCAGCCGCTACTGGTAAAAGTGTAGAAACTGTCTCTAATGCTCTTGGCAAAGCTTACGAAGGAAACACAACAGCTTTAGGTAGATTAGGCATAGGTTTATCAGCCGCCGAAATTAAAACTTTAGGGTTAGATGGCACAGTCAAGCAATTAGCCGAGACCTTTGGTGGATCAGCTACAGTTCAAGCAAATACTTTAGAAGGCCAAATAGCTCGATTGAAGGTCGGCTTTGATGAAGCTAAGGAATCTGTGGGAGCTGCTCTATTACCAATAATCCAAAAATTTATGGATTATATTATGAATACTTTTATACCTATGTTACAAAAAGCCAAAGAAAAAGCTGTTGATCCAATTGTTAAGGCTTTTAATGATAATAGAGAATCATTAGAAGATTTATGGGCTTTTACAAAAAATTATCTAGTTCCCGTTTTTGAATTTACATTAGTAAAAGCTATTGAAAATGTCGGAAAAGCAATTGCAACAATTCTAAACATTGTCGGCTCTGTTGTTGAAGGTATTAAGACAATAGTTAGAACTGCGGTAGAGAATATAAACACTTTAATAAATTTAGTTAATAAGATTCCGGGAGTCAATCTACCTACACTTGGATTGCCGTCTTTTGTTAAAAATGGACAAACTGGGGGCAGAATCTCTTCAAGCACCGGATCTATTAATATACCTACGCCATTTGCATCTTCTGGTTCTAGCGGAGCGACTGGTTCAACTATTACAGGTGGTGGCGGACAAAGCTCAACTAGTAATGTGGCAGTCACAGCAACAACGACTGCCGCTAAAGAATCAGTAAAAATACTTGCTGAAGCCATAACTGATATGCGCCCAGTTATACCAACTTCAATTGCTGAAATTAGAGCTAGGGAATCTGGAGATATTTTGAATTATGGGGTTCCGAGCTTAGCAGGTTTTGATGCTGCAAGATTTAGAGCTGGCGAAGAAAGAAGTATGACTATTGTTGTTCAAGCGCCAAGTGCAATTGATGAAGAAGGTTTTACAAGAGCTGTCGTCAATGCGCTCAATCAAACCCAAGCCCGCACTGGTGGGGGCGGTAGCCAGTTAGTCCTATGACACTTTGGAATCCTGTCTATCGCGTCAAGGTAAATGGATCAACAGTCACCAGCGCCACTTTAAGCGGATTGACTATCACCTCTGGTCGAACCGATATTTATTCACAGCCAATCGCTGGCTATTGCAATTTAACGCTTATTGAAACCGCTGAGGCATCAGTCCCATTTGAAATTAACGATGCAGTTACTATTGAAGTCCAAGATTCTACCGCCACCTATGTCAATCTTTTTGGCGGCTTCATAACCGATTTAGGCATTACAGTCCAGACTTCAGGATCAACAGCTACTAGCCAGCAAATTAAAATAGTGGCAGTAGGCGCATTGGCTCGATTAGCCAGAGCAGTTTATACAGGAAACTTTCCCCATCAATTTGATGGGACTCGCATTGAAGCTCTTTTAAGCACAGTTTTATTTGACCAATGGAGTGAAGTGCCAACAGCAGAAACTTGGAATGCCTATGACCCAGCAGTCCAATGGGAAGATGCCGAAAATAGCGGATTGGGTGAAATAGATACTCCGGGCGATTATGACTTGCACTCAGAAAGCAATTTGAATGACACAGTTTATAATCTAGCTTCTCGCTTTGCGACCAGCGGACTTGGCTATTTATACGAAGATGCTCAGGGCAGAATTGGCTATGCCGACTCAACCCATAGAAGCCAATATTTATCAACTTATGGGTATGTGGATTTAGATGGCAATCAAGCCATCGGCCCAGCTCTTTCCATCGTTAAGCGAGCTGGTGATGTCCGAAATGCCATCACAGTCGGCTATGGCGTAGCCAATGCCGAGGTTAGCGATGAGGATGCAGCTTCAATAGCTCTTTATGGTCAATTGGCAACGACTATTAGAACTACTTTGCGGAATCAAAACGATGCCGAGGATCAGGCAGCCTTCTATCTTCTTATCCGCGCTTATCCTCAATTTGCTTTGAGACAAATAACTTTTGCATTGGGCAACACAGAAATTGATAACTCTGACCGCGACAACTTGTTAAATGTATTTATGGGTATGCCCCTCAATATCGTCAATTTGCCAAGCAATATGGTCAATGGAGAATTTCAAGGCTTTGTAGAAGGTTGGACTTGGACGGCCGGATTAAATCGTTTAGAGCTCACAATGAACTTATCACCAATAGCATTTAGCTTGCAGGCTTTCCGTTGGAACTCAGTCCCAATGGTCGAGACTTGGAATACAATTAGTCCCACATTAAACTGGGTTAACGCTACAATAGTGGCCTAAGGAGAATAAATGCCAACTACAAGCAATTTCGGATGGACAACCCCAGCCGACACAGATTTAGTTAAAGATGGAGCAGCTGCTATCCGAACATTGGGTAATGGCGTAGATGCTTCATTAGTTGATCTAAAAGGTGGAACAACTGGTCAAGTATTAAGCAAGGCAACTAATACGGATTTGGATTATACTTGGATAACTCCTAATGTTGGTGATATAACGGAAGTTCAAGCTGGCACTGGTATTTCTGTGGCCTCGGGAACTGGGCCAATTCCAGTAGTAACAAACACAGTAGCAACCGCTTTTGATGCTGCTGGCGATTTAGTATATGGGACTGGCGCAGATACTTTTACTAAATTAAGTCTTGGGGTAGCAGGTAGAGTATTAAAAGTAAATTCGGGTGCAACAGCTCCTGAATGGGCCATAGATCCGGTTGCAGATGTGGTAACTACAGCAGGCGATTTAATTTATGGCACTGCAGCCGACACAGTTACTAGATTGGGCTTAGGAACCGCAGGGCAAGTTTTAACAGTTAATTCTGGCGCTACTGCTCCTATATGGGCTACTGCTGCTGGTGGCGCAGCAAATTGGAGTCTTTTAAATGCTGGTGGAACTGCTTTAACTGGCGCAGCAACAATAACTGTTTCTGGAATCAGCGGAAAAGATCAAATTTTAATTGTAGTCAGTGATGCATCGTCAGCAAATACAACTTCAGAAATTAGAATTAGATTTAACGCTGATAGCCTTAATAATTATGTCGTAGTCGGAGCAAATTATGGTGTAACTACAACTTATGCTGTTGATAATTACACCGATGTTAATTTACTGACTAGCTCATATATTCCCCTTGGTAGAATGGCTAATGTTGCTACCGCCCAAGTTAGCGGTGGTTTAATGTTAAGTGGTGGAAATGCTGCTGGTGTAAAAGCTTATACCGCACTTGGCGCAGGTCGCGGAGTAAGTTCTCAGCAATTTCAAATGGCCTACTTAACTCAAGGCGTTTATACAGGAAGCTCAACAATTTCAAGCATTTCAGTGTTGAGCTCAACTGGCAATTTTGATGCTGGGACAGTTTATGTCTATGCGAGTGCGTAAAGGAAAATATGAAAATAATTGAAAAAGAATTTAATGCAATAACTGGTGAAGAATCGCTAATTGAACGCGATGCTACCCCTAATGAAATTGCTGAACTAAAAAAAGCAGAACTAGAAAGACAAGCAATTGCAAAAGCTCAAGCTAAATCTGAGGCTAAACGACAGGTCGCTCTTGCTAAACTTGCTGCCTTGGGATTAGAAGAAGATGATTTAATTGCTTTAGGGCTTTAATTAAGCAAATCTAATGACCAAATTATGCGCTGCTGGAATTCAATTAAGGGAAATGATTGATGATCTATATCCTGAGCGCGATAGGCGTAGTGACGGCTGGGTGGCTGATGCTCGGCATCTTGCAAAGGGCAATTCTGACCATATACCGGATGCAAAAGGAATCGTCAGAGCTATAGATATTGATTCTGATTTAAGCGCACATAAAGAAGAAGCTTATGCATTAGTCGAGAAGCTTCGTAAATGCGCTAAGCGAGGCGATAAGCGGATTAAATACATTATTTACGATGGAAAGATTATGAGCCCAATTTTGGGTTGGAAGCGGCGTAACTACAAGGGAGCCAATCCGCATCGTAGTCACTTCCATATATCATTTACTAGCTTGGGAGACAAAGATGGCAGATGGTTTGACCTTGAAGGAGAATCTAATGAGCGACCTAAAAAAAATGGCCGAAAGCTGGGCAAAGACATTCCTAGCGACAGCTTTAGCGACCTACCTAGCGGTGGGGTTGGACATAAATGCAATTGCCAACGCAGCTCTAGTATCAGTCTTGCCTAGCATTATTAACTGGCTAAATCCTAACTACGAGCGTTACGGCAGAGTCCGTTAATGCAGGCGGTTGAACTGGCCACTCTAATCGCTTCAGTTCTCGGATCAATAGCTTTACTGGTTGGCGGCCTTCGATACATAATCAAATTGGAAAATATCCCCATAGTGTCGCGCCTAGATAAAATGGAGTCTCAGCTAGAATTAGCCCTAGCGAAGGGAGTCCGAAATGGCAACGCGAAAGCGCGTAAGTAAGAAGCGTCCTAAGAGAAGGCGCACCACAAAGGAAACTCCATTAACAAAGCTTGATTTCTGGGCTATTGCAGCTAACGAAGTTTATAAAGCTTGTCGCAGGGCTGGAATGGATGAAGGCACTTCGCTGGCCTTCGCTATGGATCGCAGCTCTTATCCTGATTGGATAGTGCCAGCCGATGACCCAATAAAGAAAATTGGTTGGGAAGATGGCGAGGAAGGTAACTAATTTACTTTCGCGAGGTTGAGCTCTTCGAGGCTCTCAAGTCGATTTATCCGGACTTGATGCCCCTATCAGCGACCGACCGAGCCGATGGCATTACCAGCGATAGCTACATTGAGCTCAAATGCCGTAGGACTCATTATGACCGACTTCTCATCGAGAAGAAGAAGTGGGATTATTTGGCCGATATAAGGGCTAGAACGGGCGCTAGAACGCTTTATATCAACGCGACACCTAAAGGTATCTACCAGTTCGACTTAGGGGCTCTAATCGAGCCTGAATGGGTTTTAAAGAGCCTTCCAGTAACGACTGACTTTAGCAACAAAGCCCAGAGCGAGAGGCCTTGCGGATTTTTAGATATCCGACTCGCCGAGTTGTTACTTGTATAAATAGATTTAAGCAAATACATTTAACCCGTTAATCCATTTAGGGATTACAGAACGGGAGCAAAATGGTAAATAAAGTAGCTCTTATTCGATTTGATTCTCAAGCTGGTGCTTGGACTGATGAAACAAATTGGGTTAAGGGATCAATAATAAGACGATTCGCTAAAGAGCGGATGGGTAAAAAGCAACTGCGAGGCCGTTTATCAAAGGCTGAAATTTCTGCATATTGGCTGGATAAATATGGGGTGAATGCAGATGTTGCCTAATTTATCTGATGAAGCAGTTGCAGCAATAATTATTGGAGTTCCATTTCTTAGCCTTTACTTATGGGGTTTATGGACTTCAGCTAAAGCGAAAGCTTTTAACGAAGGTTATAAGAGAGGAAGGTCAAGTGTCAGATACACAGAGGTCATTAAGTGACTGGATCAACGATGCTGGTGACACCTTATTCGACAGGGGCATTGAGTATGGCGACCCGAGGCACAATTTTCTACGCATTTACAAAATCGCGAGAGCTCTCGGTATTCAGCTCAGAGACCCATCTGAATTGGCACTTATTGCTATTGCGACAAAACTCTCAAGAATGGTGGAAAGTCCAGAGCGCGAGGATTCGTATCTCGATCTCATTGGATACGCCGCTATCTTGGGTCGATGCAGATTTTCTACACCAGAAGATTGGGATGACATTGAGTCTGACTCGCAATCATAATCAAAATCAATACTGCGATTATTGCAAATCTCGCTGGGGACAAATTAAAGGCGAATGGCATTTGAAAGCTAGAACGCCAGCAGTCTGGAAAGTCCAAAGCGAAACACCACTTCGCAAAGCACAGGTCAGGTTCTATTGCCAGCCTTGCGCCGATGAAGTTCAAAACTGGCCAGATGGCACATTTTATTCATTGAAAGAACAGTTAGAAGATGCGATAAATAATTTTGCAGGGAGAGAGAAGTTGAATGTCGAATTACCTAGATGATTATGTAAGTGTTCAAGATCGATTGAAGGAGTTTATAAATGCGTATCCAGATTATCGAATTAAGACTCACACCTTGGCGGAGTCGCTTGTCGCTAATTGCGATGTCTATATTGTTAAAGTTGAGCTGTATCGCACTGAAGCTGACCCTAACCCTTGGACTACGGGTTTATCTAGCGAGTCTAAGTCTAAGCAATACGCGCTCGAACTTGCCGAGACCGGCGCTCTTGGGCGAGCACTTAACCTTGCTGGATTCTTTGCTAAGCCGACTGGAGCGCCAAAGAAACCGATTCAGACAACAAAGCCAGAGCTTGCATCCTTCATTAAGGAGCAAAGACCGAATGACCCAGAGCCAATTGTCTGGGATGTTTCAGCTATTGCAGAGAAATTGGGAGCGGAAGTAGTTGATGAAATACCACTTTGCCAATATGGCAGAGGGCCAATGATCCTGAAATCTGGCAGTAAAGATGGCAAGGAATATCGCGGTTATGTTTGTCCACACAAAGATAGCGAAAAGCAATGTGCAGCTAAATGGATGAAAATCGGTTCAGATGGGCATTGGGTATTTCAAAAATGAGAACTGACGCTCATCCGTTTATTTGCTCAAGCTGCAAGCTAGTTACTCCGCATATTGAGCTAAATCGGTATGAGACCAGCGATATACCCAATGCGCCCGAAGAAGTCTGGCTCATTGAATGTCAGCGATGCTTTATGCAGCGGATTATCTATCCAGCAGATCGCGTAGCAAGTAAAGAGGACGATATTGTGCGATGCGATAAATGCGGTAATTGGAAGATGAAGGCAGGCAATTGTCGAGTATGCCGACTAGCTGCTGGATTCGAGAAGCAAATGGTGCAATACTGGAATGGCAATGCCACTATGGAAAGGCCTTATGACGATGCCAATCTATGAATATCGATGCGACAAATGCGATAAATCAAGGGAGCTAGTTGCATCAATAGTGCAGAAATATGAAGTAACCTGCGATAATTGCGATGTGCCTATGTGGCGCGTATGGCATCCAACGCCAGCAATTTTCAAAGGAGAAGGATGGGCAGGGAAGAAGTAAGCAGACCCCATTCTATTAGATATATCCGTCAGCTAATGGAATGGGGATTTGATAAAGAGTTTATCGCCCGGGATTGCGGTATCAATCTGGCATCACTAGAGACCAGATTAAGAAGAGCAGAGGAAAGGGAGCGCAATGGGAATCAAGGAACTGAGCCTCGAACTGGCAGCTGTAAGTCTGATAGCTGATGAGGCTAAGAAGGCTAAAGATAGGCTGAGAGCAGCTCTACAGGCCGAAATGGACGCTATTGGAGCAGATAGAGTAAAGGCTGAATATGGTGAGGATGTAATCGCTTATGTCACCACCAGTAAGCCTAAATTCAAATGGACAGTCAAGAATGAACGGAAATTCGTTGAATGGGTGAAAAGCAATATACCTAGTGAAATAGTTGAAACAGTCCGGGAATCATCTCGCGATGCGATACTAGATAAGTTTCATTACATAAATGGCGATGATGTTATTGATCCAAATGGTGAGCGAGTTGAATGGTTAGAAGGCACAATAGCTGAGCCTTATTTAGTGACTAAGTTTCATAGTGAAGGCAAGGAAACGCTGAAAAACGCGTTTCAATCAGGCCAGTTAGAATTTAAAAAGATATGGGAATTAGAAGGATGATTGAGGATATTTATCCAATATTTAGAACAATAGATGATCACATAGATAATTGGGAATCGATTGGAGTAGATGGTAAATATGGCTCTGAACAGCACTTATGTTAATCCACTTGACAAGGCCATTACACTCCGTCTAAGGCGGGGCCCGAAGGCAGCCCGTAGCCGAAGCGTAGGGGCAGGCTATTGCCTAACGCTAATGCTATCGGCAATACTGCTGATTCCAATTGATTCTTCTAAAGCTGATATGAATCTAAAGCTTTATGCTTACAACAAAATGGATTGGTCAGAGTTTCAATGTTATAACTGGCTAATTATTAAAGAGAGTCGTTGGAATCCCAAGGCTCGCAATGGATCTCACTATGGCCTTGGTCAGATGCGCTCTACTTGGTATAGAGACCTTAGTCCCAAGAAGCAAATAGATGCACACATTAAATACATAAGACACCGATACAAAGATGCTTGCAAGGCTCTGCATCATCTTGAAACTAAGGGCTGGCATTGAGCAAGAGATACAACACCAGCTACTGGGCAAGAGTTCGTAAGCAATGCTTAGAACGCGATTACTACACTTGCCACTATTGCGGAATGGAAGCCACTACAGCTGACCACATAATCCCCATTAGCAAGGGTGGCACAGACCAACTAGAGAACCTGCTAGCTGCTTGCATTAAATGCAACAGCGGTAAGCGCGATCGTATGACCCCTAGCTTTTTTGAGCGCGACAGGACACCCACGACCCCCATCGGGAAGATTTTCCCTGAAAATGGCTCGGCTAGGCACTATCAGGAATGAAAGCTATCGCTATGGCGCAATTGGGAGAGATTGCCCGAGTCCGGGACGAATCGGCTTACCGAGGTGTGGCAGAACCTAGAATTCACACAAAACTCAATGATTTACCCTCTCTAGGCGAGCAAATGATTAAATTTTGCGAAGAAATCGGCTTTGAATTGATGCCTTGGCAGCAATGGCTGGCTCACCACAGCCTAAAACAGAAACCCGATGGCCGATGGGCTCACCCAGTAGTGACCTTGCTTTGCGCTCGGCAACAAGGCAAATCGACTTTTATGGCGCTTCAAATTCTATTTAGAATCTATGTATTAAAAGAAAAACTGCAAGTGCACACAGCTCATAAACTAACTACTTCAGCAGAGCTCTTTTATAAAATTTACGGGATCATTGAACAGAATCCAAGGCTAGCCGCTGAATTTACTAAGAAGCTGGAAAGCAAGGGATTCCAGGAATTGCAATTTACTGAAGGCAGGCGATACATAGTCCGAGCCAATAACTCAGCTGGTCGAGGCATTGCAGCTCCCGAAACAATTCACCTAGACGAAGCTCGCGAATATAAAGATGAAGATGTTTGGTCTGCCTTGCGTTATACGCAAATGGCTTCACCTAATCCGCAAATATGGGTTTATTCAAATGCTGGAGATCAGCACAGTATCGTTCTAAATAAATTAAGGGAAAGAGCTTTATCTGCAATCTTTGGCGGTAATGATGACATTGGCTGGTTTGAATGGTCAGCTCCTCAAGGCATTAAGTTTGATAATGGCCCGGAGTTCTGGCTAGGTGTTTGCCAAGCTAATCCGTCACTTGGTATGACAGTTCATCCAGATAATATTCGAGCCGTCCTGTCAGACCCCGAGGATATTGTGCGCACAGAGGTTTTATGCCAATGGGTTGATACGATAAACCCAGTCATCAATGCTTCACAATGGGAAAGCTGCAAAGTTGAGGGACTTCGACTCAATCCTGAAGCGGACACTTGGCTGGCTATTGATCTAAGCCCTAGCAGAAAAGAAGCTGCGCTAGTAGCAAGTCAGAGACTAGAGGGCGATAAATTTCAAGTCATATTGCTACAGACTTGGCATAACCCAGCCAATCTTGATGATAAAGCAATGGCGAATGATGTAGCAGAATGGGTCAGAAAGTATCCAGTCCAATTGGTTGCCTATTCAGCCAAAACCGCGTCAGCGGTTGCAGCTAGATTAGCTCCTGCTGGAATAAGAGTCGAGCCAATAGACGGTCTTGATTATGCCCAAAGCTGTGATGAATTACTGGGAGCAATTTCATCTCAGCGGTTAGCTCACTCGGGACAGGAAGAGCTGACCAAGCAATGCCTATCCGCCGTCAAACTCCCTTTCGGTGACGGCGGTTGGGTAATGGGTCGCAAAGTTAGCAATACAACAATTT
>Ga0214917_10006066_pt1 | contig 12693 bp, 12 predicted proteins | sample LL_1208_BB_MetaG_FD_177983 | JGI IMG/M metagenome (GOLD analysis project Ga0214917, IMG submission 177983) | Freshwater microbial communities from Lake Lanier, Atlanta, Georgia, United States - LL_1208_BB | ecosystem: Environmental > Aquatic > Freshwater > Lake | place: USA: Georgia | collected... | reverse complement strand
TGGCAAATGCTGCATCGGCTGGCGAGAGGCCGGCAGCACGCGGGCCGACCAGCGCGGCGAGTGATGAGGCGTCGCCGTCGGGCGAGAGGCTGGCGCAGCCGGCCAGCACGCCAGCGATTGCGCCGGCGAACACCAGCACCGCGAACGGTCGCCGGCGATCAAGGGTGGACATGAAGATCTCCTGAAACGGTTCAAGCACACGCGTCGCACAAGCGTCCTTGCGGACGCTGCGGACGCACTTCGGCTGAAGGCTTCAGGAAATCGGTGGCTTGCGAAGCGCCGGCAGGTCGACGCTCGAGAAGCGCTGCGGCGCAGACACCTGCAAGACGGCAGCGCACGCAAGCGCACCGCGCACGCTCGCGATCGTCACGATGGCCAGGCCGTGGCATACGGTGCACTTGGCGCAGGCTGCGGTGTCATGCCCGGTGTCGCCCGATGCGTCGGTGGCAGCGACTGCGTCAGACGCAGCGCTGACAGCCTCATGCGCCGCGTGCGCCGCCTCGTCGACCGCCCCATGGCAATGCGCATGCTGATCCGTCGTCGCCGCGTTGGTTTGCACGCGAGGCGTCATGTCCGGCGCGGCTGCCATGCGGATCGGCATGACGTCGGCCCAAGCCATGCGTGCGGGCAGGGCCAGCACCATCAGCAGGACGATCATCAGGCGGCGCATGGGTTGCATCATCGGTCAGTGTACCGGGGCGCGGGATTGACTTGCATCAAGCGAGGCCCGCCTGGTCACGCGCCTTGGCCAGCCACTGCGCGAGGCTGTCGACGAGTTCGCTGCGGCTGAACGAACAGCTTTCTTCGGTGAACAACGCGCTCGATTCAAGACGGTCGAGCAACAGGTCGAACACCTCCACGTAGCGCGCGGGCAATGCGGTCAGCCCTGCGCGTGGTGCGCGCAAGCGCGCCAGCAGATCGGCAGTGCTCGCGCGCGGATCGCGCGCTTGATCGAGCGCTTCGGCGATGTGTCGCAGGGCCGACGGCAGATCGGTGACGGCAGGAGCATTCATGGGTACAGGGGCTCGTCGCCTCAGTCGAGCTTGGCGCCCGACTTTTGCACTGCGTCGGCCCAGCGCGGCATTTCGGCCGCGAGGAATTTGGCAAAGTCGTCAGCACCCAGAAAAGCCGGATCGGCCCCCTGGCTGACCATGCGGGTGCGGATGTCGGGCGAGGTCAGTACCTGGCGGAAGGCGTCGCTGAGGCGGCTCACAACCTCGCGCGGCGTGCCCGCGGGCGCAAGGAAACCGTAAAACCCGACCACCTCGAAATCGCGCAGCCCTGTCTCCATCACCGTCGGGATGTCGGGTAGCGCCGCGTTGCGTTCACGGCTCGTCACGGCCAGCGCGCGCACCTTGCCCTGCTTGTGGTAGTTGGCCGCTTGCGGGATCGATTCGGCCATGAACTGCACCTGGCCAGCCATCAGGTCCGTGAAGGCCGGTGCGCTGCCGCGGTAGGGGATGTGCACCATGAACAGGCCGGTGGCGGTCTTGAACATCTCGGGCACGAGGTGGCTGATGCCGCCGTTGCCGGCCGATCCGTAATTGACCTGGCCGGGCCGCTTGCGGGTGTATTCGATGAATTCGCCCAGCGTTTTCACCGGCACCGTGGGGTTGACCATCAGCGCCAGCGGCTGCATCGCGGTGCGCGCCACCGGCACGAAATCGCGCAGCGTGGCGTAGGGCAGCTTGCCGTAGAGCGCCGGGTTGATCACCATCACCCCGGTGTTGGCCAGCATCAGCGTGTGGCCGTCGGGGGTCGCCTTCATCACTTCCTGTGCGCCCACGGTGCCGCCGGCGCCAGCCTTGTAGTCGATCAGCACCGGTTGCCCCAGCACTTGCGACAGGCGGTCTGACAGCAGGCGCGCATGCTGGTCGAGCGGGCCGCCGGCCGGGAAGCCGATCACGATGCGAACGGGCTTGGACGGAAACGTTTGCGCCTGGGCCCATGCAGCCAGACACGCAAGCGACAAGGCAAGAAGCAGTTTCAGGGTTTTCATGTGCGGCAGTGGCCGGAAGGATGCCGGATGATACGGCTCCGTCCCGGCCCATCGTCCGATCTACCGCCCCGGCAACAGGAGTGTTTCTTGGCAGCATCGACCCCCCGCGCGCATCACCGTTTCTGGCCCAAGCGCCTGCCGCACCGCATCCAGCCACCGGCCATCTCGCTGTGGAACAACCTCGCAGTGAGCGCGCTGCGCTACCCCGACAAGCCTGCGCTGATCTTCTTCAACCGCAGCATGACCTACGCGCAGCTGGCAGCCCAGGCCGAACGGCTTGCGGCGCGGCTGCACGCGCTCGGCGTGCGCAAGGGCGACCGGGTGGTGCTCGACATGCAGAACTGCCCGCAATGGGTGGTTGCGCATTTCGCGATCCTGCGCGCCAATGCGGTGGTGGTGCCGGTCAATCCGATGAACCGTGCCGAAGAACTCAAGCACTACATCACCGACCCCGATGCACGCGTGGCGATCACCACGGCCGATCTGGCGCCAGAGCTTGCGCGGGCGAGCGCTGACCTGCCGGCTGCTCAGCAACTGCAGCACCTGATCGTCACCCACTTCACCGACGCGTTCGATGCCGATACGCTGGCCGATGGGGAGATGCCCGAGGCCTGGCGCGGCTGGCTCACGACGCGCCACCCCGCGCCGGTGCTCGAAGGCGGGCAGGTCCATGCGTGGGCCGACGCGATTGCCTGCACCGCAGCGCCACCGCCGGTCGACACGGGCCCGGCCGATCTTTCGGTGCTGCCCTACACCAGCGGCACCACGGGCCTGCCCAAGGGCTGCATGCACACCCACGCGAGCGTGATGCACAACGCCGTGGCCGGCGGCTACTGGGGCAATGCCACGGCCGACACGGTGACGCTGCTGGTGGTGCCGATGTTCCACATCACCGGCATGGTCGCGGTGATGCATTCCAACATCTACAGCAGCACCACCATGGTGTTGATGCCTCGCTGGGACCGCGATCTGGCAGGCCGGCTGATCTCGCGGCACCAGGTCACGAGCTGGCCGAACATTCCGACGATGGTGATCGACCTGCTGGGCAGTCCGCGCTTTGCCGAATACGACCTGTCGAGCCTGCAGTACATCGGCGGAGGTGGCGCGGCCATGCCGCAGGCGGTCGCGCAGCGGCTGCTCGACCTCTACGGCTTGCGTTATGTCGAAGGCTATGGCCTGACCGAAACCGCGGCGCCGAGCCACAGCAATCCGCCCGATGCGCCCAAGCAGCAGTGCCTGGGCGTGCCCTACATCAGCGTCGATGCGCGGGTGATCCATCCCGACACGATGCAGGAGGTGCCGGTGGGCGAGCAGGGCGAAATCATCATTCACGGGCCGATGGTGTTCAGCGGCTACTGGAAGCGGCCTGATGCCACCGAGGCGGCCTTCATCGAATTCGAGGGCAAGCGCTTCTTCCGCTCGGGCGATCTGGGCCGCGTGGACGAAGACGGCTATTTCTTCATCACCGACCGGCTCAAGCGCATGATCAACGCCAGCGGCTTCAAGGTCTGGCCGGCCGAGGTCGAGGCGCTGATGTTCCGCCACCCGGCCATCCAGGAGGCCTGCGTGATCGCCTCGCGCGACAGCTACCGCGGCGAGACCGTGAAGGCGGTGGTGGTGTTGCGCGCCACGCACCGCGGACAGGTGGGCGAGGAAGACATCATTGCGTGGTGCCGCGAGAACATGGCGGTGTACAAGGTGCCGCGCATCGTGCAGTTCGTCGACACCCTGCCCAAGAGCGGCAGCGGCAAGGTGATGTGGCGCCTGCTGCAGGAAGCCGAACAAGCCAATTGAACTTCGAATAACCCAGGCCCGATGCCCATGAAGATCACTGCGGTCGAACCCTTCATCCTCCATGTGCCTGTCACGGGCAGCCAGATCGCCGACAGCACCCATGTGGTCACCCACTGGGGCGTGGTGGGCGCGAAGATCAGCACCGACAACGGGCTTGCGGGCTATGGCTACACCGGGACGCATGCACACCTGCCCGGTGACCAGCTGATCACCCAATGCATCAGCACCTGCCTGGCGCCCCTGCTCATCGGTGAGGATGCGTCGGATGTGCAGCGCTTGTGGCTCAAGCTGGCGCGCCATCCTGCGCTGCAATGGATCGGTCGCGCGGGCATCACGACGCTCGCGCATGCGGCGCTTGACGTGGCGCTGTGGGACCTCAAGGCCAAGGCCGCGGGTGTGCCGCTGTGGAAACTGCTCGGCGGGCAGGTGCGCGAGAAAATCCGTGCCTACAACACCGACATCGGCTGGCTCAACATTCCCGACGACCAGCTGCTTGCAGGTGCAAGGCGTGCCGTCGATCAGGGCTTCAGCGGCATCAAGGTGAAGGTGGGCTCGACGGTCGAGCGCGACCTCAAGCGCCTGCGTGCGGTGCGTGCGGCCATCGGCCCCGACATCACGCTGGCGGTGGACGGCAACGGCAAGTGGGACTTGCCGACCTGCCTGCGCTTTTGCCGCGGCGCCGAGGAACTGGACCTGTACTGGTTCGAGGAACCGCTGTGGTACGACGACGTGCGCTCGCACGCCGAGCTCGCGCGGGCGAGCTGCGTGCCGGTGGCGCTGGGCGAGCAGCTCTACACCACCGAAGCCTTTGCAGAGTTCTTCCAGCAAGGCGCGATCCACTGGGCGCAGCCCGATGTCACGCGCATGGCCGGCATCACCGATGTGTGGCGCGTGTGCGAGACCGCACAGAGCCATCGCGTGCCGGTGGCGCCGCACGCAGGCGACATGAGCCAGGTGCATGTGCATCTGAGCTATGCGCATCCGGCGATCGCGGTGCTCGAATACATCCCGTGGATCAAGGACTGCTTTACCGATCCGGCCGAAGTGGTGGATGGCTACTTCGGGGTGCCGCAGTTGCCGGGCGCGGGCACCACGCCCACGACGCAGGCGTGGCAGCGTTATCGCAAGCCCTTGTCCTGACAGACCACACGACCTGCGCGAAGATCGGCCCATGAACTTGAAGCTGTCTGTTCTTGACCAGTCGGTGGCGCGCGCAGGCGTGCCACAGGACCAATCGATCCGCGACACGGTGGCGCTCGCGCGGCACTGCGAGACTTTGGGGTATGAGCGCTTCTGGGTGGCCGAGCACCACAACCTGCCGACCATCGTGGGCACCGCACCCGAGGTGCTGATGGCCGCGATTGCCGCGCAGACGCAGCGCATCCGCATCGGCAGCGCCGGCGTGATGCTGCCGCACTACGCGCCCTACAAGGTGGCCGAGCAGTTCCGCGTGCTCGATGCGCTGGCGCCGGGTCGCATCGACCTCGGCGTGGGCCGTGCGCCGGGCAGTGATGGTCGCACCGCGATGCTGCTCAATCCGCAGGCTTTGCGTTCGCGCGCCGATGACTTTCCGCAGCAGGTCATGGAACTGCAGGCGTGGGTGACCGGTCACGACCTGCCGCCCGGTCATCCGGGGCATGGCATTCCGGCCTTCCCGCAGGGCGTGTCCGCGCCGCAGGTATGGATGCTCGGCAGCTCAGATTACGGCGCGCAACTCGCCGCGCACCTGGGCCTGCCCTATGCCTTTGCCTGGTTCATCAGCGACGGGCAGGGCGCAAAGCAGGCGCTCGAGCTGTACCACAGCCTGTTCCAGCCAGGCTCCCTGCAGCGGCCCCGGGCGACGGTGTGCGTCTGGGCGCTGGCAGCGGACACCGAAGAAGAGGCCTGGCATCTGTTCAAGAGCCGCGAGCGCGCCCGCATCGACCGGCAGACGGGCCGCTTTGCGCCACTGCTGCCGCCCGAGCAGGCCGAGCGCGATTACACGCCGCCCGAGCGGGCCTACCGCGAAGCGCTGCGTGCAGATTCCTTTGTGGGCACCGGCGAGCAGGTCGCAGCCAGGCTGACCGCGCTGGCCGACGATCTGGGCGTCGATGAACTCGTCGTGCTGACCTGGACTTTCGACGCCGCAGCGCAGCGCCGCTCATACGAGGTGCTGGCGCGGGCCATGGGCCTGAACGGCAGCCCGGCGACGTTCAGCCCGGCAGCAAACCCGCGGCACGCTGGACTTCGATCCGGATCTCTTCCGTCAGTCGTGCCTTGAGCTCGGCAAACGCCGGCGTGGTCTTCACCGAATAGTGGCGCGGATGCGCGATCGGCACGGCCAGATCGCACTTGATGCGGCCGGGCCGCGCGCTCATCACCACCACCCGGCTGCCCATGAAGATCGCTTCGTCGATGTCGTGGGTGACGAACAGCACCGTCTTGCGCTCGGCTTCCCAGATGCCCTGCAGCAGTTCCTGCATCAGCTCGCGGGTCTGATGGTCGAGCGCGCCGAATGGTTCGTCCATCAGCAGGATGCGCGGGTTGTTGGCCAGCGCACGGGCCAGCGCGGTGCGCTGCTGCATGCCGCCGGACAACTGCCTGGGGAAGTGGTTTTCAAAATCCTTCAGCCCGACCTTGGCGAGAAACGCGCGCGCAATCGATTGCTGCTCGGCCAGTGGCAGGCCCTTCTCACGCAGGCCGAAGCAGACGTTTTGCAGCACGGTGAGCCACGGGAACAGCGTGTAGCTCTGGAACACCATGCCGCGGTCGGCCCCCGGCCCGGTGACCGGCTGGCCGTCGAGCGCGATGCGGCCGGTGGTTGGCGCGTCGAGTCCGGCCACCATGCGCAGCAGCGTGCTCTTGCCGCAACCCGAGGGCCCGAGGATGGTGATGAAGTCGTTTTCGGCCACCGAGAGGTCGGTGGATTGCAGGGCGGCGGTGGTACCACCGCGCGACACGAAGGTCTTGCTGACCTGCGAAATTTCGAGGATCGGCTGGCTCATCGTCCCAACTGCGCCCAAGGGAACAGCGCCCGGTTCAGTGCCTTGAACAAGAAGTCGCTGACCAGCCCGATCAGGCCGATCACGAGAATGCCGAAGATGATCTGGTCGGTGGCCAGCAGCGCCTGGCTGTCGGTGATCATGTGGCCGATGCCGCTCGATGCGCCGATCAGTTCGGCCACGATCACATATGTCCAGGCCCAGCCCAGCACCATGCGCAGCGTCTCGGCGATTTCGGGGGCGGAACTCGGCAGCAGCACGCGCGTGACGATGCCGCCATCGCCTGCCCCCAGCGTGTAGGCCGCCTCGACCAGGTCGCGGCGTGTGTTGCCCACGGTGACCGCGATCATCAGCACCAACTGGAAGAAGCTGCCGATGAAGATCACGCTGAGTTTTTGCGCCTCGCCGATGCCGGCCCACAGGATCAGCAGCGGAATGAAGGCCGACGCAGGCAGGTAGCGCGCAAAGCTCACGAAAGGCTCGAAGAACGCCTCGACCGGCTTGTACGCACCCATCGCCATGCCCAGCGGCACCGCCAGCGCAGCCGCAATGATGAAGCCACCGAGCACCCGCCACACCGTCATGCCGATGTCCACCAGGAACCCCTGCTTGACGAGCAACTGGTAGCCCGAGTGCAGCATGGTCAGCGGGTCGGCCAGAAAGGTCTTGGACACATAGCCGCTGAGCGTGACCGCGGCCCAGACCGCGAAGAACAGCACAAAAAAGGTCACGCCCAGCGCGATGCGCGCCGACGGGGAGACGGGCTGCAGCGGCTTCATGCGTGCATCAGCGGATGAAGCGGGTGTCGGCGAGCTTGCTCAGGTCGGGGATCGACTTGATGATGCCCAGTTCAAGCAGCAGGTCGGCGGCTTCCTTGCTGAAGGCAGCGTGCTCGCCTGCGAAGAAGCGCTGGTTGGCCGCGCGGTCCTGCCAGCGCAGGAACTTCTGGCTGCCCTCGAACTGCTCGGCCGTCTGCTTGACGTCGGCGCCCATGATCTCGAACGCCTTGCGCGGCTCCTTGGCGATCATGTCGAGCGCCTCGAAGTAGCTGTCGGCCAGGGCCTTGGCCGCGCGCGGGTTGTCGGCGAGGAACTTGGGCGTGCAGCCAAAGGTGTCCATCACCATCGGGTAGTCGAGCGTGGTCGCGATGATCTTGCCGGCTTCGGGCTTGGCACGCACCGCCGACAGGAAGGGCTCGTAGGTCATGGCCGCGTCGATGTCGTTGTTGCCCGCGATCATCGCGTTGGCGGCGGCCTGCGGCTCGAGGTTGACGATCTTCACGTCCTTGGGGCTCAGGCCGTTCTTCTTGAGCATCCAGGCCAGCGTGAAGTAGGGCGCGGTACCGGGCGCGCTGGCAGCCACCGTCTTGCCCTTGAGGTCGGCGATGCGGCCAATGTTGCCCTTGACCACCATGCCGTCGGCACCAAAGCTCTTGTCGAGCTGGAAGATCTGGGTGGTGGCCACGCCGTTGGCGTTCCAGACGATCCAGGTCTCCACCGTGGTCGCTGCGCACTGGATGTCACCCGAGGCAATGGCAAGGTGGCGGTCTTTCTGCGGAATCTTCTTGACTGAGACATCAAGGCCGTTTTTCTTGAAGATGCCGGCTTCCTTGGCCAGGGTCAGCGGCGCAAAGCCGGTCCAGCCCGAAATGCCGATGGACAGCTTGACTTCCTGGGCCTGCGCGGTGGCGGTGGCCAGCGCGACGGCTGCGACGGCGAACAGTTTCTTCATGAAGGTCTCCTGTGGGGTTGGGAAGGGAACGGACAAAAAACGGATGTTCCGGGGACGCAAGCATGCCTCATGCCGGCCTCAGTGCCGCCAATGCGGCTGACGCGGCCTCGCGGGGCTCGATCGATGCACCCAAATGGCCCTGCTGCACCAGTTGGGTGACGGCTTCGATGTCGGCCGCGAGGCTACGGTCTTCCATCATCGCGGGTGATGCGCCGCGAAGCCGCGACAGCACCGATTCGACAGCCGGCGAACTGCGCAGCGGCCGAAGGAATTCGATGCCCTGCGCGGCGCTGAGCAGCTCGATCGCAACGATGCGCGCGGTATTGGCCAGCATGCCCGCGAGCCGCCGCGCAGCGAACGTGGCCATGCTCACATGGTCTTCCTGGTTGGCCGAGGTGGGCAGGCTGTCCACGCTTGCGGGATGCGCGAGCGACTTGTTCTCGGAGGCCAGCGCGGCTGCGGTCACATGCACGATCATGAAGCCCGAGTTGAGGCCCGGGTCGGGCGTGAGAAACGCGGGCAGACGCGAGACCACCGTGTCGACCAGCATCGCCACGCGGCGCTCGGCGATCGCGCCGATTTCGGCGATCGCCACCGCAAGTGCGTCGGCAGCCAGCGCCACCGGCTCGGCGTGAAAGTTGCCGCCCGAAATCATCGCGTCGTCGAACACCAGCGGGTTGTCGGTGACTGCATTGGCCTCGCGCACCAGCACTTGCGCCACGTAGCGCATCTGGTCGAGGCAGGCGCCCATGACCTGCGGCTGGCAACGCAGGCAATACGGATCCTGCACCCGGTCGTCACCCTGCAGATGCGAAGCGCGGATCGCGCTGCCTGCGGTCAGCGCGCGGTAGGCCGCAGCGCAATCAACCTGCCCGGGCTGGCCGCGCACCGCGTGGATGCGCGCATCGAACGGTCCGTCGCTGCCGCGCGCCGCATCGAGCGACATCGCGCCGGCGATCATCGCGGCTTCGAACACCTGTTCGGCCGACAGCAGCGCGTCGATGGCGAGCGCGGTGGACACCTGCGTGCCGTTGATCAGCGCGAGGCCCTCCTTGGCCCCGAGCGTGATCGGCGCCAAGCCCGCGCGCCGCAGGCCTTCGGCGGCTGGCAGGCGCTGGCCGCCCATCCACACCTCGCCTTCGCCGATCAGCGGCAGGCACAGATGTGCCAGCGGTGCGAGATCGCCCGAGGCGCCAACCGAGCCTTGCGATGGCACCACCGGAATCACATCGGCGTTGTGCAATGCGAGCAGCGCATCGATCACTGCCTCGCGCACGCCGGAGAACCCGCGCGCGAGGCTGGCGGCCTTGAGCACCAGGATCAGCCGGACCACCCGCGCCGACAGCGGCTCGCCGACCCCGACGGCATGCGAGCGCAACAGCCGCAACTGCAGGGTCTCGAGGTCGTCGCGCGCGATGCGCTTGTGCGCAAGCTTGCCAAAGCCGGTGTTGACGCCGTAGACCGCAGCGTCGCCTGCGGTAGCCGCCTGCACCCGCGCGGCGCTCGCCCGCACTGCATTGCGAAACGACGGCGTGAGCGTGACCGCAGGCGGGTCTGCGGACGCATTGGCCCAAAGCGCGCGCAGTTGCGCGAGCGTGAGCGCGCCAGGAGAGAGCGTGAGCATCGCGCCGATGCCCTGCGTCAGCCGAGCATTGGCAGCTTGAGCCCTTGCTCGCGCGCACACTCGCGCGCGATCTCGTAGCCGGCATCGGCGTGGCGCATCACGCCGGTGCCCGGGTCGTTCCACAGCACACGCTCGATCTTGCGTGCAGCCTCGTCGGTGCCGTCGCAAACGATCACCACGCCACTGTGCTGCGAATACCCCATGCCCACGCCGCCGCCGTGGTGCAGGCTCACCCACGTGGCGCCGCTGGCGGTGTTGAGCAGCGCGTTGAGCAGCGGCCAGTCGCTGACGGCGTCACTGCCGTCCTTCATGGCTTCAGTCTCGCGGTTGGGCGAGGCCACCGAGCCGCTGTCGAGGTGGTCGCGACCGATCACGATCGGCGCCTTGAGCTCGCCGCTGCGCACCATCTCGTTGAAGGCCAGGCCCGCCAGGTGGCGCTCGCCGAGGCCGATCCAGCAGATGCGCGCGGGCAGCCCCTGAAACGCGATGCGTTCGCCCGCCATGTCGAGCCAGCGGTGCAGGTGGCGATTGGCCGGGAAGAGTTCCTTCATCTTCGCGTCGGTCTTGCGGATGTCCTCCGGGTCGCCCGACAGCGCCACCCAGCGGAACGGGCCGACGCCGCGGCAGAACAGCGGCCGCACATAGGCCGGCACGAAGCCGGGGAAGTCGAACGCGTTGTCGACCCCGTAATCCTTGGCGACCTGGCGCAGGTTGTTGCCGTAATCGACCGTGGGAATGCCCATCTGGTGGAAGGCCAGCAGCGCGCGCACATGGGTGGCGCAGGATTCGCCGGCGGCCTGGCGCAGTCGCGCATGCTGCGACGGGTCCTTCTGCGCGGCGCGCCACTGCTCGATCGTCCAGCCCGCAGGCAGGTAGCCGTTGACGATGTCGTGGGCCGAGGTCTGGTCGGTCACGATGTCGGGTCGCAGGCCGCCGGCCTGGGCACGCCGCACGAGCTCGGGAAGCAGTTCGGCGGCGTTGCCGCACAGCGCGATCGACACCGCATCCTTGCGCGCGGTGTGGTGGGCCACCAGCGCCAGCGCCTCATCGAGATCGCGCGCCTGCTTGTCGACGTAGCGCGTACGCAGCCGGAAATCGATGCGCGACTGCTGGCATTCGATGCTCAGCGAGCAGGCGCCGGCAAAGGTGGCGGCCAGTGGTTGCGCGCCGCCCATGCCGCCCAGCCCCGCAGTGAGCACCCAGCGGCCCGAAAGGTCGCCGTTGTAGTGCTGCCGGCCGGCTTCGGCAAAGGTTTCGTAGGTGCCCTGCACGATGCCCTGGCTGCCGATGTAGATCCAGCTGCCCGCGGTCATCTGGCCGTACATCATCAGCCCGGCCTGGTCGAGCGCGCTGAAGTGCTCCCAGGTGGCCCATTTGGGCACGAGGTTGGAGTTGGCCAGCAGCACCCGCGGCGCGCCTTCATGCGTGCGAAACACGCCCACGGGCTTGCCCGACTGCACGAGCAGTGTCTCGTCGGGGCGCAGTTCGCGCAGGCTGTGCAGGATCGCGTCAAAGCTCGGCCAGTTGCGCGCGGCCTTGCCGATGCCGCCGTAGACCACGAGCTCGTCGGGGTTCTCGGCCACCGCCGGGTCGAGGTTGTTCTGGATCATGCGGTAGGCCGCCTCGATCTGCCAGTTGGCGCAGTGCAGCGTGCTGCCTTGCGGCGAACGCACCGGGCGCGCCTGGCTGTTGAGGAACGGGGTGTTCGAGAGATCAGACATGCGGCCTCCGTGGTGCGCTTTGGTGATCGGGCGTTGCTGCGACAATTTTCAAAGTTGTATACACAACTTGTTGACGCCAGTTTAGTTGTCTATACAATCGAAGTCAACCGAGCAGAAACACCATGAACAGCACGCCCGTGCCGGCCTACGAGCAGGTCAAGGCCCACATCCGCGGGCACATCGCCAGCGGTCAATGGCGACCCGGCGATACGGTGCCCAGCGAAGCCGCGCTGATGCGGCAGTTCGGCGTCAGCCGCATGACGGTCAACCGCGCGCTGCGCGAACTCGCGGCCGAAGGGCTGGTGCTGCGCCTTCGCGGCTCGGGCACCCGGGTCGCCGCGCTGCACCGCATTTCCTCGCGCCTGATGCTGCGCGACATTCACGAAGAAATCATCGAGCGCGGCCATGCGCATGCGGCGCAGGTGCTGCTGTTGCGGACCGAACGCGCGCCGGCCGCGCTGGCGCGTTCGCTCGGCCTGCGCGGCGGCGACCGCGTGTTTCATGTGGTGCTGGTGCATCTTGAGAACGGCGTGCCGATCCAGTACGAAGACCGGCATGTCAACCCGGCGGTCACGCCGGATTTCCTGCAGATTGATTTTTCGCAGATCACGCCGACGCGTCACCTGCTCGAATGCGCGCCGCTGACCGAGGCGAGCTACACGATCGAAGCCTGCCTGCCCACGGCCGACGAGGCCCGGGCGCTTGCGATCCGGCGTGCCGAGCCGTGCCTGCTGATGCGCCGGCGCACCGTCAGCGGCGCGCATGTGGCAAGCGTCGCGCGGCTGCTGTATCCGGGCTCGCGCCACAGTTTCGACGGGCAGTTCCACGCATGAACACCTTGCC
>Ga0214917_10006065_pt1 | contig 12694 bp, 15 predicted proteins | sample LL_1208_BB_MetaG_FD_177983 | JGI IMG/M metagenome (GOLD analysis project Ga0214917, IMG submission 177983) | Freshwater microbial communities from Lake Lanier, Atlanta, Georgia, United States - LL_1208_BB | ecosystem: Environmental > Aquatic > Freshwater > Lake | place: USA: Georgia | collected... | reverse complement strand
ATTTGCAATCGGCACTCCCTCCATATCTGTAATCCGCCAGCGTGCATATCGATTAATATCAACTCCTCTTACCAGATTCGATTCATCTCCTCCTGAAATCTGCAGAGCAGCTGGATTAACAAAACGAAGGAGCCCGCTTGGTGCGTCCGCAATCACGATTCCAGTTTGGCTCTGCACCAAAGCTGCTTCAAAGTAAGCTTTTAGTTCCTGAATCTCGTCGAGATTTCTTTTTTCCTCAGTAATATCCCGATTCAATCCGAACATTTTTTCGGGTTTGCCATTCTTGTCATGGAACACGAGCCCATTCCCTTTAAGGGTCCTTACGGTTCCATCCGGGTGCACGACTCTGAATTCGTGGTCAAACAGTTTCTTTCCTGAAAGAGCTTCCGAAGTGGCTTCCATCGCTTTGGCAACGTCATCCGGATGGAGGCCTCTTTTCCAAGAGGCCACAGTGCCAGTAAAGGACTTGCGGTCGATTCCGTAGAAATGAAGCATTTGTTCATCCCAAGTGAGAATGTCTTTTTGTATATCCCACTCCCAGATCCCCAGTTTCGCTGATGCAGCTGCAAACTTGAGCCTTTCGGCTTCTTCGGCTCTGACTTCTGCACCCACTAATTCGCGAATCTTTTTTTGTACTGCACTGACTAGAAAGGTTTCCAGGATCCCGCTGCCGAAGAAAATCACTTGAGGAATGACTTGGTGAGACTCGGGAAAACGAAAACTATAAGCCACCAAGGACAGCGTCGCTGTAAAGCCCGCAATCAAGCCCCCGCCGAAAAATGAAGCGAGTACCACGGCCATGGGGAGAAGCACGTAGGGAGTGGGAGCCATCCATTTCCAAAGCAGGGTTTGTAGAGAAATAAAAAGTGAGGCAATAGTCAGTCCCCACAGAATCTGGGAAATGGGGGGCCGGGCCCGGGCTAAAGGTGGAATGAGGTTAAACTGTTCCATACGTAAGGTCTTGAGGGGATAGCATGCCCCGTGCCAACTAAAATTTGTGCTCTTGGAGCGCAAAAAACCGCAATTTCAAACCCATTCCAATGCAGGAAACACGAAGCGCCTTGCAAGATGCAGCGGCAATCGCTAATTTTTCCGAATTAGGAGATCTTATGAACACTAAACTGATGAGAGCTTTGTGGGTTCTGGCTTTTACTTCTTTTGGGGCCACCGGTGCTTTCGGAAACGAATTCCCGGGAGCTCTCAAGAAGCTGGAGAACTCCAATCGAGACAGACTCTCCTATGAATGCGAAATCCAGTCGCGAACAAAAAACATCAAGCTTCAAGTCTCCATCCAAACGGCAAACGGATTTATGGAAGCGGAACTTGCAAACGGCATCCGGGTAAAAGGGTTTGCTTCAGAAACACTGGATAGAAAAACTCAAAAGACTTTTTATTTTCTTCAAGGGGGCTCAGCTCCTTACGGCCAACAACTAACCCTGGTTGTTCAAGATGGCGGCAATTGGGCAGAGTTTCGATTGGCTCATGGTGGAGAATTTTTCCGCTGCGGCCTCTAGAAACTTCTTAAGAGAGTTTAGTCAACAGTGCCCAGAAACGGCATTTCCTTTTAATTTGGACCAGTTCCGCAGCTTTTTTCTGCTGCTGCGGTCTGAAGGCCCAACGAGTAGAGAGAATGCGGTACGTATTTCGGGGGTTGGGGTGCTTAGTGTTTGGGGTGACCCAGACGACCCACGAAACCACCCTCACTGATTTAGCTCAGGGAGAAGTAGTGGAAGCTTCCAAAAAAAGAATCAATGGAAACATGCATGATTTGTGGTGGGTTTCAATTCGAAATAAAGAAACCGGAAGAATCCGGCTTGCGATTATGAAACCACGAGAGTGGGGCGACAGTGGAGGGTGGGCTCGAGCCCCGATGGAGTCTGTAGCGTATGAGCTTAACCGAACTCTCGGAATGGACTATGTTCCTCCAACGGCTTATCGAAAGAAAATAAAGGTGGGTAACGACTTTTTTCACGAAGCGCCCATTATCCACGCCATTCCTCAAGCCCAAGTTCTCTACGAAACTTTGGAATCCAGTTGGGGAGGAATTTCAAAAGCGGCTGTACAAAGCGATCACCGGATTCTCTGTGTGCTTCTTCATAACTCAGACGGCCATGCAAAAAACCTGCTTCTAGGCCAGCACTGGGTGGATGGCGAAAGTCGACCCGCATTCATTGATTTTGGCGCTTCCTTAAGAGCGGGAACGTATGTCACCATGAGAAGATACCCGGCGCCTGGGAATTCTGAGGTGGTTTCACGAGTTCGAGAGCGGACTCTTAAGCACCTCAAACAATTAAATGAAACGGATTTTGAGAAGCTGAAACTCTACCTTTCAGAAAAAGAGGTTTCGGAAATTCTGATGAGAAGAGACGGGATTGTTTCGTATTTTGAAAGGCTGATTGCCGAGCGGGGCTATGACGAAGTAGTTATGAGAGACTAGAATCTCTTTTATTCGCAGTAAGCAGTGGCAGTTCCTGTGCATTCCCACCATTCAGTATAAAACTCATGGCATTCAATTTTGCTGTACTCGTGTCGGAATTTTCCATGCATGACTTCGCAAAGACCTTTCCAATCCTCCAAGTCTTTTTTTAAATAGTAATGAACTTTTCCCGCAGCTTCGTGATCCGTGTAGCCGGAGGATGTGTTTGACATTTCCTGCTGCCAAGGGAGTTCAACAGGCTTCAAACGGCCTTGAGACATCAAGTTAAACTTCCCACAGTCAAACCACTTGTTTTGATCGATGGAGCTGGAAATGAATAACTGGTACTCACTGTTATCGTGTCGCTTCCGGTGTTCCAAAATATCAAATCCACCTGACGGAATAAATAATTTATAGTGCTCCGAAAAGTAGGAATCGAAAGAGCGTGTGGCTCGTGAGAGCGTTGCTGCTTTGTTGATCGTTATTTTGGCTACTAAATTTTCCGGTGTACCCGGGCCGTCTGATTGGTGAAGGATTACGACAAATTCGGAATCCGATGGGGTGTTAAATTCCAAGGTACAGGATTTGCCGTCGTGATTGGTTCCTTTGAAAACATACGGGTTTGCGTGGGCAGCTCCCTCAAAAAGCATCCGGATCTTCTCTTCCGCTGCTTTCCCTGTGAGGATTTCAAATGAGGGCATCGATTCAGAGAACCCGATGATCGAGAACGTAAGAAAAAGAGTAATAAGGTGTTTCATATTGAGAAGAATATCATAGGAAGAGAGGGTTGGCACACCCCCACCTTTCGCAGTAAGATACGGGCTATGAACTGGCTTTATTTAATCATAGCGATCACCAGCGAAGTGGTGGGTACCTCGGCGCTCAAAGCGTCTGAAGGATTTTCCAAATTGTATCCTTCAGTTTTGGTGGTTCTGGGCTACGGAACTGCTTTTTACTTTCTGTCCCTGACTCTGAAGACAATCCCGGTTGGGATTGCTTACGCGGTGTGGTCGGGAGTGGGAGTTGTTCTGGTCACTTTGGTGAGCTGGATTTTATTTAATCAGCGTCTGGATTTGGCAGGCTGGCTCGGCATTGTGCTGATTTCCTCTGGCGTCATCGTTCTCAACCTCTTTTCCAAAACCAGCGCCCATTAGGTACGGCTTTACTTTTGTAGGGAGGGTTTCTTAAGCCGGATGCCACCGTCTTCAATGGCAATCAACTGTTTCTTGTAGAGAGTGCCGACGGTCATTTTGTATTTCTTCTTACTCATTCCGAAAAAATCTTCAATGGTTTCAGAAGAAGACTTGTCCGTGACAGGGAGAAAGCCATTGTTCTTTTCAAGAGCGTCCAAGATGCGCTGGCTAAAATCATCAATTCCTCGATAACCCGAAGGCTGCAAGCTCAAATCAATTTTGCCATCCGTGCGCAAGTGTTTGATGAACCCATCGACTGTCTGCCCGACCGAGACCGGTTGGAAAATTTCATTTTCGTAGAGAACTCCTGTATGGGTTTCATTGATGATAGCTTTGAAACCCAGCTCAGTTTTTGAATAAATCAAAAGGCTCACTTTTTGTCCGACACGAAAACTATCGATGTCTTTGCTCAGAAACTTCTCAAGCTTCATCGACGCCGTGATCCTGTTCTGATTGTCCAAATAGAGATGGACAAAAATAGTGTCGCCCGGTCTGACTTCCCGGGTTTGCTCCCCAAAGGGCAAGAACAAGTCTTTGGGAAGGCCCCACTTTAGAAAAGCCCCGACCGGTTGAACCGAGTCCACTTCCAAGCGAGCCGTTTGCCCCACACAAGCCAAGGGTTTTTTCAAGGTCGCTACAACGGCATTTTCGGAATCTCGAAAAATAAAAACATCCAAAGCACTTCCGATTTTGGTGCCTGGAGGAGTGTCTCCACTCATGAGGCGAATACGGCCCTCTCTACCAGCGTCCAGATAAAAGTCTCCATTCAATCGGTCGACTACCAGCAAGCGGCTGATTTTTCCAAGAAGTGTCATGGGATGCGATTAATCTGCTACGGGCCGTCGTTTGGAACAGCTGGCAGGCGTGATCTTGCACTCATTCGGGCTCTCTGAGTGTTGAGCTTTGCACTCCTCACAGATATCAATGACTGAGTTATCCGACTTGAAGACACCTCCATGTCCTACAATACTTCTACAACCATGGGGATTGAAGGAGTGACCCAGTGTTTTATCATCAGGGTGAACGCAAACTACAAACTCTCCATTCTTCTGGTCCGCAAACGACAGGTTTACGAGAAACAAGGCAAAGATTAGAAGTTTCATCCGTTAAGAGTAACACGATTACCCTCAAGAACTGTGAGCAAATATTGATTTACTCCAATATTTTTGATCTCAGGTCTAAATCATTTGATTTTGAGGAGAGACCTTCCCGGCTTCTACAGTTTGCAAGAAGCGTCGTGCAATAAACTGTCAGGGGATCTAAACTTTGTATTCCCGTCATGACTTCGCCATTCCGGCAGCGATTGAATCTAACTTGTTGAGCTTGGGTAATAGTAGTGCAAAGCATACGGCCCGATGACACAGGAACGCTAGGAGAACTTTCTGCAGCATCCATGGAAAAACTGCAGACCGATAAAATGAAAAGAAAACTAAAAAAGTGGATACACTTCATGAACGACTCTCCCTTTGTGAGCGACCCTGTTCTTTAAACACTCTCTAGATTATCATTTTTAGGAAATCCTATGCCACCGATTAAATTGACCCAACTGGAAGTTCGTCTCCCAACTTCATACCTGTATGATTCAGCCGGGCAAAGTCCGAAAGGGCTCTTGGTCCTGCACGGATTTTCGGATCACGCTCTAAGCGTTCAGAAGCGTCTTTTGGGAAACGATCCTGTGAGTGAGTACCATGTTTTTGTTCCAAATGGGCTTTTTCCAAGCCCTACCCAAAGGGACGGGGGGTTTAGAGAGGGCTATGCTTGGTATTTTCGGGATCCGATTTCTGGAAACCAAATGATTTCTCCTGAGTTTGCGGCTCAGTCTCTTGTCAAATTGATCCGGCAGTTGGATTTGGGCCATCTGGAATGGACTGTTCTTGGCTTTTCACAAGGAGGGTTCTTCGCTCCTTTCCTTTTGAGAGCGGGTCTTCTTTGTAAGAAAATTATTGGAGTAGGAGCTGCGTATCGAGAGGAAGCGTATGAGGGTCTTTCCAATCTTCAGGTATTTGGAATTCATGGAGAGAAGGACACGATTGTACCTTTTGAGCAGGCCAAAGCGAGTTTCAACAATCTCAAAGACAGAGGTTTTGGAGAAAGTTTTTATGCGATTCCCGACTTGGGACACACAATGAATGATTCTGGCCGAAAAATTATTCGAGATTTATTAAATTCCAACTAAAAAGCCCAAGATTGAAAACTGAGAGCGCGAGAAGTGTGTAGAGTGTGATCTTCATGCCGATCACCCGCGGCTTGAAATGTTCCCCGCCCCCTAAAAAAGCATAAGCATGAAAGGCTCTTCCCAAGAAAATTAAAAGAGCGAATCCCATTACTACAAGTGAGTTGGCACGATTCAACTCACTTGCTCCCAACAAAATAAGACTGATGGGAACGTATTCGCTAAAATTACCGTGCGCTCTGATGGCTCTTGCTAACTCATCTATCCCACCATCTCCTAAAGAAACCTTGTGCTTTCTTCGATTTTTGATGACTTGAAGGGCAAGCCAAGAACACATGAGGCCCATAAAAGAAGATAAAACTAACGTGATTTTCGGCATTTGTTCTCCCGGCGACACCCAGAAGATTATTTTAAAAGACAATTAAGTTCAATCGTTTATGTGATCGTGGCGGCGAGACTCGAACTTGTTCTCTGCTTTCAGCTTCTCTCGCAATTCATCTGCAAATTTTTCACGCTACCCTCCGGAAAAGGTAGTTACCTGCTCCATACCGGATTGGGAAATGAAATGTAGCTGGTTACTTTGCAGTTTTTTAGAACATGGTTCCGATTCCTCCAAAAGGAACAAGAGATTAGAAACGCAGAAGAACCAATACGGAAAGCCCGTCATCGGACCCACACGCTCAATCGTTCCCAATTCAGAAAAGAAAATATTAAAAATTAAGATTTCTTTAGGGTTTTGTTAAGAAAAAAAACTGATCAATCCCCTTCAGAAAAACATATTCGTTTTCCCAGTGAATCATTAAAATTAGCGAAATGGGAAAGGAAATACCATTGCTTCGATTTTGCCTCATCTTAGTTTTTGCGACCATCTCTTGCAGTCACTTGCCCCGTAATGCTGAATCCCAAACCAACTTTGTTGCCTTTGGAGATGCTGGGTTTGGTAATGAAAACCAGAAAAACCTGGCCCTTGGGGTAACCTCCTTTTGTCAAAAAGAGCGTTGCGATTTTGTAGCTTTTTTGGGGGATAATTTTTATCCAAGTGGCGTAAAGTCTGTTTCCGATCCAAAATGGCAGAGCCATTTCGAAGAGCCTTTTTCACAAATCCAAATCCCTTTCTACGCTGTTCTTGGAAATCATGATTATGGTGAAAGTATTCAGTCTCAAATCGACTATACTGCTACGTCAACAAAATGGAAGATGCCACAGAGGTATTATTCTTTTATCCGAGGTCCAGTAGAATTTTTTGCTATTGATACACAGAATTTTGATTTGAAACAGGCTCAGTGGCTGGATGAAAAACTAAAAGTGAGTTTGAGCCAATGGAAATGTGTTTATGGGCATCACCCCATTTTTTCCTATGGAACTCATGGGGATTCACCAATGCTGAAAACCCTGCTTCTCCCCATCTTAAAGGACCGAGCTGATTTTTATCTAACAGGGCATGATCATGATCTACAGTATCTGGTCGACGAAGGCCGTCCCCACTTTATTGTGAGTGGGGCCACGGGCCATCCAAGAGAGTCAAAAAAGGGCCCGCGAAGTGTCTATGCTTCGCACAGGATTGGATTTGCCCATTTTCAATTCACCCAGAACAAAGCTATCGTCCGCTTTATCGAGTCTAACGGTAAAGAGGTTTTTAAAAAAATAGTGCAAGCTTCTTGCAACGCCACGCCTTAGGTGGTGCACATGAAGAAGTGGCTAGTCGTGCTTTTTGGTTTTGGGTTGATGGGGATTGCGGAAGACCACGAAACTCCTTCACAAAGTCCGATCGGGTCTCCTCGACCTGTCGAAACCCCCCTGTCGACACCTCCGGTTAATGTAAGCCAGTTTTTGTCACAAGAAGTGGGAAAAGCTCTCATTGCCAACCAAGGAGACATTAAGAATACCATTAAATCTCTGACCGGAAGCTCCCACGAAGAAGCCGAACAGTCACTGGCTAAAGCCCTCGGGATTGTTAACGAACAGGGTCGGCCAGGGGTGACCCTTGTAGTTGAAGACAAGCCAGCCTTAAAAGGCAGCGAAATGAAATTTATTGCAGATGTGCTGTCGGGGGCCAAGCTCAAAGAGAACGCTAATCTTTCAGAGTTTCTAAAAGACAATCCCGCTATTTTTTGCGCTTTTTCTCAAACACCCGAAGGCGACTTCAAGAGAATCTGCATCAATGTCACTGAGCTTGCTTCAAAAATCATGACCCGCGTGAGTGCAGGAGATATCAGCGGGATTTCGGCTGCGGTTTCCGAAAGTGTAGCCAGCGAAGTCTACGAAGAAGTGATTGATTTTAAGAAATATGAAGAAGTATGGGCTGGTAAAACCCCAGATGAAGTGTACGAGTGGTCTTTAAAGAAGCTGGATCAGATTCCCATTGAGTCAAAGGCCATTACGCTCGTTGGTAACGTACTTGCCATGAGGAATGGGTTTACAAAAGCCGTGGTCGATGGAGACTTGGACAGAGCCGTCGAATACGAAGAGAAAATGAAAAGTTATGTTTGGGGCAATCAAAACCAAGAAGAAGTAAGTGTTGAATCCAATACAGATTTAGTTTCTAGAAACATTAAAGTCACTGGTATTGAAAAGAAGGAGCTTCAGTGTCGGGTAGAAGCAGCAAAAAAAGCGCCTAATCCCTGGTGGTGGTGGAAGTAAGCCATTCTCGAACTTGGTTGATGACCCACTGGGGATCTTCCAGAGTGAGATCGTGATTCGCGCTGAGGTGACTCTTCAGAGTTCCTCCCAATTCATATTGTAGTCTTTGAGAGCAGCGAGAGTCCACCAACCCATCCCCGAGGCTATTCAGAAAAAGAAGAGGGCGGGTATTTTTGGAGGGCTTATAACGAAACCGAGAGGCAGCAAACAGTTGCCGAAGAAACGTACTTCTTGAGCTGGGGCGGGTTTTAGCATACTCGACTCTTTTGTCCAGAATACCCTCATTGATTTGAAAATGGGATGTGGTCAGAGAAAGTACTTTTTTCTCGCGAGTCTTAATATCGTTTGTAAGGATGATATCTAAAAGAGAAAGCCAAGCTTGCGGCTTGAGTCTTTGGTAGAAAGAGTTTATTCCGCCGATGCTGGTATTGATTAAGACTGCACCCAAGCAGTCGTTTGGAAACTGATTCAGCCACTCAAGAGCAACCATTCCCCCCAATGAGATGGCTAAGATGTAGCATTGGGGAAGCTTCCCACCTGTGTCGAGACTTAATTCTAAGTAATTTTGGGCCTCCTTTCGAACAGTCTCCGCCATTTTTTCTATCGAAAGGGGGGAGAGGGATCGCCACTGCTTTCCGTTGCCGGGAAGGTCCAAAGCCACCACTTTGGTATTAGGAAAAGACTTTTCAAAAAGAGCAGGGAAATTTTCCCAATGAGCGGCCTCTCGCATCAGGCCACGAATAAAAAACCAATAAATAGGAGGATTAGTGACCATACCAAAGTTTCAGAGCTTGGTTTTGTAGCTGGGTTCTTTCGTCGTCGTTCAATTGCGTCCACACAGTCGAGCAATTCACGGCCCTATGAAGAAAATCGAAGAGGTGAAGATGACGCCGAAGTGTTCTCTGGAGTCGGTGCTTTGCCACTGGATTAAAAACACCTAAAAGTGAAAAGGCCTGCCTAAAGTTTTTTCTCACCCAGAGCCACGAACCCATTTCGAGACAAAAAGGAAGGAAAATTTTTCTTGAGTCTTGTTCTTTATGTAGGTCGTAAAGGTAGTCCCAGAGATCCCCATGAGTAACATATTGGCAGGATTGAGGCTCGATTCGATAAATATGATTGGGGTAGGTTTTGTCAAAAAGGTTTTTGAGCGAAGATACTTCAGCTAAATGACCAAAGGGGCTCCTGGTTTTTGCATAGGGGAACCAAAAGCGATCTTTAGCTCCGTATCCTGAATGAACATCTACGTTGATGGAGAACCGTGAAGGAAAAACCTCTTCTTGAATAAATTTACATAGTACTTGAGCTTCGTACACCATTGGGGAATCGAGAGGGCCTCTGTACCAAGGAAGCCTTGGAGAAATTCGATGGCCACTGTAGAGTGAAAAGGGTGATATCTTTTCGCCGGATACGGGGGCGTTTCTCATCAGGTCCACTCCTTGCCCGTTCGATCTTCTTTTCAAGAACATTCCGACAGGATTGACGATCGGAAAAAAAACAAACCGGCTTTTTCCCAGAGTTTCTTGCGTACCACGGTCCCACTGAAGAAAATTTAAAAACGTCCTAAGATAGGACAAACTCACTTGACTGCCAATCCTCTCAAGCCCGTGCACCCCGGCGCATACGCTGAAAGTGGGTGCGGATTTATCGGAAGTACCCAAAACAACTCCTAGCAAGGGAAATACATGTTCACCGGAGCGGACTTCTCCCAATAATTTTAGAGAACCAAATCCTCCAATAAGGGGACTCAACTCCAAAAGCTCATCGAGCTCAGGGAGGAGCCCCGAAAAATAGCTCAGGTCGCCGTCGGCGTGAGAAAATTGAATAGATTTCAAAGTGCTCCAAGGATACCGTTTTCTCTGAACTTTGTCAGCGCTGCCAAATTACCCGAAACTTGTTAGGCACTCAGTGCCTGAAAAGGGCACTTTTTCGCTTTTATCTCAAACTGACCAGGGCTCTTATCGCTCGAACTTGAGTCCACTTATGGAATACGGTTTGCAATTTTTCTCAAGCGATTGAGTTTCGTTGAGGACTCAAGGGAGTATGGGGAAAAGAAACAATGCGCTACGTCAGTTGGACAATCATTTTTTTGACGCATCTTTCTCGCATTGCCGTTTCTGACTGTAAACCTCTTTTTGAAAAGCTGACTTCCGCAGAAATTAGTGCTTCTCACCAAGCGATTCTTACCGACTTAAAAGAGGGGCACATCGTAGCAGCCACCAAAAAAAGAATGAATGGAAATATGCACGATCTTTGGTGGATATCCGTAAAAAACTCCGAAACAGGACGCACTCGGGACGCCATTTTGAAGCCTAGAGAATGGGGGGATAGTGGGGGTTGGGCGAGAGCTCCCATGGAAGTCGTGGCTTACGTGTTAAACCGAAAGCTCGGTATGGATTATGTGCCCCCAACTGTTTATCGAACTCAAGTAAAGATTGGGAGGGAAGTCATTCACGAAGCTCCGCTTATTTATGTTGTCCCCAAAGCAGAGGTGCTTTACGACACTCCTGAAGAAAAGTGGGGTGGAGTATCCAAAACTGTAGTTCAAAGTGACCACCGCATTTTAAGTGTGCTGCTTCACAATTCGGATGGGCATGCAAAGAACCTATTGTTAGGTAAGCATTGGGTGGACGGTGAGAACCGTCCTGCCTTTATTGACTTTGGTGCGTCGTTACGACCTGGAACCTTCGTTACCATGCGGCGCTACCCAGCAGCTGGTAACTCAGAACCCGTTTCTCAATTGAGTGAAAGAACTCTTAAGCATTTAAAAAATCTCAGGGAATCTGATTTTGATGTTGTTAGAAAGTATGTGTCCCACAAAGAGATTTCTGACATATTGATGCGACGAGATGGAATTGTTTCTTACTTTGACAGGCTTATTTCCGAAAAAGGCTATCGCGGCGTGGTTTTAGAAAAATAGAGGAATCCATTAAACTAGAAGGCTCTTCAAACCTTTTATTTTCTCGGAGACTAGCCTTATGCCTTATACTGTTTCTAAATCAGAACCTCTTGAATCCTCTTTGAAAGCTATTTTGGTTTCAGGAATCAAAGACGCTGCCAATGTATTATCTATCTCCCAGGGGATGCATCGAGAGCAATTTAAGCAAGCTAGGAAGTCCTTAAAAAAAGCGCGGGCAGTTCTTTATTTACTAAGAGATTCCATTTCGGAAAGTAGGTTCTCTGAAGAGGAAAAAAACCTAAAAAAACTGTCCCGAACTTTTAGAGATGTTCGCGATGCCCATGTTACCGAGGAAGTTTTTACGGCATTCTCAAAAGTGAATCACAAAGAGCTTGCACAGGAGGAGTGGGCAGAAATAATGCAAGCCCTAATCGCTGAAAGTAAGAAGACAGTAGAAAAAGTTTTTCAAGAACAAAAGAAACTCAAGGAAGCGATCGGTCTTTTGAAAGCAGCCATGGAAAGGATTCCGGAAATTAAAATTAAAGGAAGTCCTTGGAATTCAATAGAGGAGTGCTTAAGATCTACTTTTTTAGAGTGTTTTGAATATTCGGATGCCTGTCAGGATACTCAGGAAGAAGAATACTTTGTCGCTTGGAGAAAAGCTGTAAAGTTTCTTCGAGTCGAGCTCGATTTTTTTATTGAAGCCTTAAGCCCCGATATCAAAAAGTGGAATCAAGAACTCCATAGGCTATCGGATACCCTGGGAGAATACCAAGACCTGACTTTGATAGAAGATCAAATTCAGGATTGTGAAGAAAGAATTCAAAGCAAGAAAGCACTCCGTCACCTTGAAAAGCTCCTTCATGAAAGAAAAAAGAATCTTAGAAAAACCGCTCGAAAAATAGGCCGCGAAATCTTCTCTTCTAAGCCGAAATCTTTTGTTAGGGATTTTTCGCAAAGTACCAAATCTTGGTTTAAAGCAGCCTAAAGTTTGGACAGTCAGCCAAAAGAAATCTTAATTGAAGCAGTGTAGCCTTTTAGAATACAAGCCACTCCTACCGGAAGGCTCGGTGCCAATTACTTTTCTAAATCTCGACAACTCTGTCCTTTGAAATTCATAAAATCCATAATTTGTTTTCGCAACGCGAAGCGAGATTCTCAGCTACGAAGTAAAGAAGTCTGAATCCAAAAAATCTAGAGTTTGCGCAAGAGCGTGGCCCGGTGTCCGTTAATGCTACTGATGAAATCGCTATTGAAATTGAGGAGGCTTTGAAACTTTTGACCGGCCGGGAGAATTTGTACCAGATACAGAGTTCATAATTAGTTGGCAAGAAGCATGTTGACCTCCCTAGCCAGCGGGGCTGGCGGTAAATAAT
>Ga0214917_10006064_pt1 | contig 12694 bp, 13 predicted proteins | sample LL_1208_BB_MetaG_FD_177983 | JGI IMG/M metagenome (GOLD analysis project Ga0214917, IMG submission 177983) | Freshwater microbial communities from Lake Lanier, Atlanta, Georgia, United States - LL_1208_BB | ecosystem: Environmental > Aquatic > Freshwater > Lake | place: USA: Georgia | collected... | reverse complement strand
GGGAAGGGGAGCGGGAGTTGGTGTGGGCGTCGGTGTGGGTGTGGGTGTGGGTGTCGGTGTCGGTGTCGGTGTGGGTGTCGGTGTGGGTGTCGGTGTGGGTGTCGGTGTGGGTGTCGGTGTGGGTGTGGGTGTCGGCGTGGGGGCAGGTGGATCAACGACTGTACCAGCATTGCGAAGAATCCAGAGTTCAACGCCATGCACACCATCATTCGCCGAAAAATATAGTGACGATCCAACGACTGCCATTCTGCGCATCTCTGGGTTTGGCGGGGGTTCCGAACCGTTACTTCCCGCCCGAATGTCATGGACAAGCACGGTGCCCGCCTCTGTGCCGTCGGTCTTCCAAAGCTCCTCCCCCGAAATGCCGTCGTTTGCTCTGAAATAGAGCGTCGAGCCAACTGCGGTAAGGTCCTGCGGGAACGAGCTGTTGCCGTCTCCCTCGCAAATGTTCTTGACGATGACGGTGCCAGCCGCCGTCCCGTCGGTCTTCCATAGCTCGACATTCAGTGAACCCACCACGCCGTCGCCAGATGCGAAATAGAGCGTCGAACCTACGGCGGTGAGATTTGCCGGTGCCGAGCCGGTTACCCCACTCGAAATATCCTTAATGCGAACGGTGCCCGCCTCTGTGCCGTCAGTCTTCCAGAGCTGCCTGCCGCGCGTACCATCGTCAGCCGTGAAATAGAGTGTTGAACCGACGGCGGTGAGATTCCGCGGTACCGAACCGGCGATTCCCCCCAAAATATCTTTAATGCGAACAGTACCTGCGTCTGTGCCGTCAGTCTTCCAGAGCTCCTCACCCGACGCGCCGTCATAAGCCGTGAAATAAAGCGTCGAGCCGACAGCGGTGAGATTCGCGGGTGACGGCTGGCCGCCGTCAGTGCGCGACTGAAAGCCCTTGATGCGAACGGTGCCTGCCTCTGTGCCGTCGGTCTTCCAGAGCCACTGGCGATTAGTTGCATCCTCTAACGCGAAATACATCGTTGAGCCGACAACAGTGAGATCTCGCACCCAACCATCCTTGACGGGGACAGTGCCAGCCTCTGTGCCGTCAGTCTTCCAAAGCCCCCCCGCTGAAAAGTAGAGCTTCGAGCCGAAAGCGGTGAGAGATTTTGGATTGGAGCCACCATATCCTGGCCGTCGCAAGATGTCTTTGACGAGCACAGTGCCTTCCTTAGTGCCATCAGTCTTAAACAGTTCTTGGTCAGCCTCGAATATATTAGGTGAACGGTTCGCGGTGAAATACACCGTCGCACCAACGGCGGTAAGGTATTTCACGGCACCGTTGGTTCCGTACACAATATCCTTGACCATGACCGTGCCCGCCTCCGTGCCGTCGGTCTTCCAGAGTTCCGTCTCGTTAAAATTGCCATAGCCTCCGTTGTTTGCCGCGAAGTACAGCGTCGAGCCGACAGAGCAATAATGCGCCGGGAGCGAGTTGCGTAAATCGCCTCCCCCCGGAACAATGTCCCGCACCAACGTCGGCGTTCCCGACAGCGCCAATCGAGGTTCTAACTGCTCCAGACGCAAGCCGTGATCGTTCCGCTTAGTCGCGCAGCGTCGTGACCGCCAGCGCGTGCCCCCCAGAGACGGGTAACTAGGGCCCCGTCGTTTCCTGTCAAAAGCACGAGTAACGCCAGCTACCCAGGAGTCACGGGCCACGGAAGGATCTCCTCAAGGACAAGCCCTTAGGTTGGCCAGAAACGAATCGTCTTCAAGCCGGGCGGACGCGACGCGCGGAAGTGCCCGCCCGAACAAATCATTGACTAGTCTATAAGAGGGATCGACCCACGTCAACAAATCTGAGACTACGCCCCCGCGGGACTGCCCGGAACGAACCAGATCGTCTCCGTGTCGTCGATATCGGGATATGGCCCCGAAATAGCCGGATTCCGGTAGCCCGGCAGCACCCGCACGTCGAAAATCTCGTCCACGCCGGAGCGGAAAAAGAACGAGGCAAGGACTTGGCCCGACCCGCAATCGACGACGGCGACCCCGCAGCGGAGCGAATCCCGCCGATTGTCGAGCGGCAGGCCGCCGAAGACCGCGGTCTCCCGAATCCGGGAGAGGCCAACAAAGGCCAAACCAGCGAAGAGATCGAGGCCGCGAGTGTACCCCGGAAGCGTCGCCACCGGTACGGTTGTGCGTGTACTGGGCTCGTATCGCTCCAGCCGCCCGTGCCCGGAATTGAGCAGCCAGAGCGCACCCCGAGACATCCGCGGCGAGTGAGGCATAGACAGGCCCCGAACAAGCACCTCGCAGGAGGTCGTGTCAATCAGGCAGCCTCCACCCCGCTTCCGCTCCCGCCAGCCGTTCTCCGTGTCGGTCTCGCTCAGGGCTGTGACGAACCGGGGGCCCGCATCGTCGGCCGCAAGACCGTTCAGGTGGCAGCGGTCACCCGTGGCGATCTCGGAAACGAACGGCGGCCGCCATCGAGGCACGAAGCTTGCCGCAGGCTCAAGGGTGCAGAGGCAGTTGAAGAGCGTGTTGACTAGCCACAAACCGCTATCGCACCACGCAAGGTCGTGGCCCATGATCGGGCCAGTGAAGTGGGACTGACGGGCGAGGAAGGCCACGTCGTGGCTTCCCTCCGGCTTCACGCGGCGGGCAAGCTCCGGCGGTGCGGCAGGGAGAAGCCAGATTTGCCGTTTCGTTCCGATCGCGAGACCGGTGGGCGTGCGTGCGATTCCCATCGCCTGCTCGAAGTGGTGGAATCGCACAACGAGTTTCGACTCGTGGACGCCAACCGTGAAGACTTTGCCAGCTTGATAAGTGGACACCACCAGTGACGCGCCGATATGATCTAATAATCCTGGTAAACTGATGGAGTGTTCGTAGTCAACGGTCATTACAGATTGGCCACGGCCGACCCCCTCCGGCATTGACGGCGGGTTCGATGCGTCGCGATCAGCCGGTCCAGCCATGCAATTGTCTTCCGGGGGCTCACTCGCCGTTCGACACACTTCTGGGCATGGAGTTGTCAGGGCAGAAAGATAGCCCGGTCGGTGGCACTGACGATAGTGGCCCCGAACCGATGAGGCTCACTGGAGCCGCGACAAGCCCCGCCGAGCATTGCACCACAAAACGACGAACGCGCTGACGAACTCGCCCGCGTCGTCGCTCTTGTCGCCCGGCAGCCGGGCACCGATGCCGAGCGTGCCCGGCTGCTCGACGCTGCCGTCGCGCGGCTCGGTGACCAACGGCCGCATTAAACACCCCGGGCGGCCGCCGACGAGGTAGTGCGTAACCGTCCGTTTCGGGCCGCCCCGAAATACACTGGGGATGCCTGTGGGTTGGTTCATCAAAACACGCGAGCCACATATGCCCCCCGAAGCGTGGAAACCTCCCAAGCGGGGCAAGCCATGGACGCTTGGCGATTTTTCTGCGTTCGCGGCACAAAGGGGCGGTGTTTTGCTCACTTACGGCCCCGCCACCCTTGCCCCCAAGGTGAGTGATCGGCTGCATTTCCGCTGCGCCCGCGGCCACGAATGGACGCCGCTCGTTAATGCCACGAAAAACAAAGGCTACTGGTGCTTCAAGTGCGCGAGGGCCGGCGACAACGCATGGTCACTCTCCAAGTACCGTGAGCATGCGGAAGCGCGCGGCGGCGCACTGATTGACGGCAGGCCCGATGATTACGTGCCATTAGCGACCGAGCGGTTGAAGTTTCGGTGTGCCGCCGGCCATACGTGGACCACCGTGGCCCACTCCGTCAAGCGCGACCGCCCGTGGTGCCGCACTTGCAGCCGCACGGCCGACCCGTGGGACGCATCGCGCTACCGCGGGTACGCCGAATCCCGCGGTGGCCAGCTGCTTTCTCGTCATCCCAAGGGTGTGATTGAACATAAGACTGCCGTCCGGTTTCGCTGCGCGGAAGGGCACGAATGGACGACTACCGCCGGGCACATCAAGAGTTACTCAACGTGGTGTTGGGTGTGCGGGCATGAGGGCCGAAAAAAGCCCAATGACGACCTCGTTGCTCTCGCCGCCAGCCGCGGCGGCAAACTCATTAAGGCCGGGAGAACTCGAAACTACGTGTTTGAATGGGAGTGCGCACGCGGTCACCGTTTTTCGGCGACACCGGGGAATGTCCAACGAGGCTACTGGTGTTCGCAATGCTCCGCGTCACGGTCTGAGAGGATCGTGCGCGCATACTTTGAGCAACTCTTTGACAAGCCGTTCCCGCGCATTAGGCCGGATTGGCTGCGGAACACAACGGGGTACAAACTCGAACTGGATGGGTACTGTGATTCCCTATCGCTTGCTTTTGAACACCAAGGGGAGCACCACCACCGAGAGGTCAAGGCATTTCGGTCGCAAAGCCTGGCAGCGATACGCCAGCGAGATGCCCGCAAGCGACGTTTATGCCGCAATCGTGGCGTCACGCTCATCGAGATTCCGCAACTTGTGTCGAAACTACCGGTGGAGGACTTGCGCGGCTTCATCATCAACGAGTGCCGTCGTCGTGGCGTGCGCCTCCCGCGGGGCGCGGCAAGCCGAGTGGTCTCCGTATCACGCATCTATGCAACCAGCGCGGATGAGGAAGCGTTGGATGAGATTCACCGCATAGCCGTCGCCAAGAACGGGCAATGCTTGGCAGTGGCGTACGGCGGCAGTGACACGCCGCTGCCCTTTCGCTGCGCTAACGGCCACGAATGGAAGTCGCGCCCGCAAGACGTGCGAGGCGGCTCGTGGTGCCAGAAGTGTGCCGCCAAGGCTGCCGGAGCGCGCACGCGACTGTCCATCGAGCAAATGCGCGAGTTAGCAAGCGAACGCGGGGGTGAGTGCTTATCCACCGAGTACTTTGGCTCACGGGTCAAACTACGTTGGCGATGCGGCCAGTGCCGCAATGAGTGGGATGCCGCACCTGCCAACATCCGAAAAGGTACGTGGTGTCGGAAGTGTGCCGCGAAAGGGGGTTGGAAACGCCGCCGCAGGCGATTCGGCAGGAGTGGCGGTAACGTGAGCCGCCCCCCCAAATACACAATCGCAGACATGAAAGAGATTGCCGCAAGTCGAGGGGGAAAGTGCCTTTCGTCTGCCTATGCCGGCGCTCGAACGAGGCTGAAGTGGCACTGCGGCGATTGCGGGCACGAATGGCTCGCGGCCCCCTCTGACGTGCGAAAAGGAACGTGGTGCCGGGTTTGCTCGACTCGACGCCGATGGGCGGAACATCGTGAAACCAAATCGCAGCCCAAGCGGCCGTAGGTTGCGGTGGGGCGGACGTGGACACACCGATAGCCGTCCGTCGGTGTACGGCGGCATCGCCGATCCGGTGGCGTTCGCCGGCTGCGCGTCGCACTGGAATGGGGGGCTCCGGTGGGGGCGGCTTCGCCTCCAGACCGCCGGTTCCCTGCCGAGCGCACGCCGCCCTGCTCGACTCGCCGTGCCCGCGGATGCGGCCGCTCGCCCCCGGTGGTTCGGTAGGATGGAGTTATGTCATACAGACGACTCTCGCCGACAACCGCGGCAGGCGCACGGCAGATTGCCGGCCGGCCCCTGGCCGAGCCGCCCGAGCCGCCCGCGTGGATGACGGCCGCGGCGCGGGCAAAATACGCCGAGACTATGGCCTACCTCATCGACCTCGGGGCGATAACGGCAGGCGAGATACCCCTCGTTGAGCAATTCGCGGTTGCGTACGCCCGATGGGCAGAAGCCGAAGCGGCTCTTGCGGCCGGCGACCCAGGCTGGCGTGCGGTCACGACGCGGCAAGGCGAGCCGGGGTCGACCGTGCCGACCGCGATGATGCTCCAGTCTCAACGGAGCATGGAGCAACTCCGGAAACTCGCATCCGCCCTCGGCCTTTCGCCCGTCGAGCGCAGCCGGCTCCCGGCGGCGCGGGACGGGGGCGAGCCAGACGAGATGGAGGCCCTGCTTCGCGAGGCAGGGTTGTCTCGGTGACGAGCGTACCGACCTAGTCAATCGACACGCGGGTAGCCGGCCTGCAACCGGCACACGGTCCGACGCGAGCGTAGCCCTCTTCGCTCGCGTCGGGCCGGCCCGCAGAAAAGAGGGCAACATGAGCAGCGCTCCCGCCGGGCGGTGGCGGCTTCGTCCGCACGACCCGAAGTGCAAGACATTCATCGACCCCGACCCTGTTGTCGAGGGTCAGATTCGGTGCAAGGTGCCGCTATGGAGCGGCGACTTTGACGAGTTGAAGCCGGAGTTGACGGCTCAAGGGGTTTGGTTAGATGACTTGCCCAAGTTGACCGTTTACGACGTAGGCCAGTACGTCATCCGCGCGGCTCAAGGCGGTTCGTTGCAGTGCGGGCCGGTGGGCACGGCGCCGTGCACCATCGTCGGACTTCCGCCACCGCATCAACCAGCCAACGAGAATGATTGGCACGCTGGCGTTGCTCGGCGCCTCGAAGTCATCCCCCGCAAGGTGCTCTGGTTCATGCGGGAAAACAACGCCCGTAGTGCAGTCGACAAAGTGACCCGGCAGTTCATTGCCGATGAACTGCGACTCAGTATCGACGATGTGCAAACCGCGGGAGTGTTGCTTCGCGGCTTCGAAAGGCGTCTGATCGACAGCAAGGACGGGCGCAACGGCGGCTGGTGGCTGTTGCCCGATGGCGACCGCGTTGCTGGGCATTGCGCGCCGCCGACCGCCCGCGTTGCGACCCTGACGCGGTCACAGAAGGTCACGTAACAGATGAGGACAAATAGGGGCGAACAGGGGTAAACACAAACCGCGTTTGCCCGCTGTTGACGGGCCTCGCAAGGGCAAGACTGAGGGGGTCACGTCGAGCACGTCGCTCGCGTGGCGTTCAACCCTGAGGCTCAAGCCCATGCTTATAGACATCAAGAAGTTCGCCGAACTTCTCGGCGTGTCGACCCGACACGTACGCCGGCTCATTGACGAGGGCCGGTGTCCTCAACCTCTGCGGTTGGGGAAGTGCTGCCGCTGGTCACTGCCCGTCGCCGAGCGTTGGATCGCCGACGGCTGCCCCTCGAACTGCCGTCGTCGGCAGGGGGTGGCCCGATGACCTACCCACGTAAGTCTCTGGTCGACGTGTTGAACGGCACGGCTCGTGAAGCACTCGCCCGCCAGTTCGCGGAGGCCGAAGTAGCCGGCGACATGCTGCCCCTGCCGCGGGGCGAGTATCGGTGTCGAGTCACCGACGGCGAACTCGTCACGTCGAAGTCGGGAACACCCGGCTTTCAACTCACGTTCACCGTCGATGACGGGGAACACAAGGGGCGTCGACTATGGCACGCGGTTTGGCTTACGGCCGCCTCGATGCGGCTGGCAAAGCGCGACCTTGGCCGGCTTGGCGTCACGTCGCTCGACCAACTCGACCGACCGCTGCCGCCGGGCATCGTGTGCGACGTGAAAGTCGCTCTGCGCGTCGATGACGACGGCGTCGAGCGGAATCGCGTCGTGAGTTTTCGAGTCGTCGCCGTGCTTGCCGACCCGACGGCAGACGACGACTTTGCGTCCCCTCCACCTTCAGTCAACCCGGAGAACTGACCATGCCTGCCCCCACCAATACCACTGCCCTCTACGCAACCCGGTGGATCGACCAGCGACTTCGCGAACTCGTCCTCCACTGGCAGCCGACGATGGAGGCGATCTCTGAAGCGCATCGGGAGGTCGCGAAGGCGACCGCTACAGACCCGCGCGACTTCCAGGCCAAGCGGCAGTTACTCGCCGGCCAGATTGCCCGAATGAGAGGCCGCATGATTGATGAGGCGGAAGCCCTGCTGAAATTGCGGCAGGCAATCGCCCCGCGTGCCGGCGCGTTGCCGCAGGAGCCACGCGACGTGCTCGGCGAACTGGAGCGGCTTCGCCGGGCGCACAAAGCGTACCTCGACGAGCGATACGCCGAGGAGGAATGGTTTGAGAATGCGCTCGAATACTCCATCGAGAAGTCTCGGTGCGAGCACGACGGCGATGTGCTGCCCAACCCGGCAGACTACGGGCTTGACCCGGCCAACTACGGCGTCACCGAAAGGCCGCCGGAGGCTGGCGAATGAGTGCCGTCACGCACCCTCACGGCTTCAGGATCGTGGGGCCGTGCACCGGCGACCGGCGGCGAGTCGACGCCCGCGTGGCGTTTCTCGCCTACTGTCACTGCGACGCGAGAGCCGGCGTCGAGCGGGAAGCCTACCTGAGCGCTTTCTGTTTCGACGCCGGCTTCGCCGAGCAACTGGCACGCACCGGCTCGCCGGCCGGCTTCGACGGCTCGACGTGGGCGCCCTACTTGTGGGCCGACGTTGACCGCGACGAGTCGGCCGGCGGCATCGCCCGTGCGCTCGACGACACCCGCCGGCTCGTCAACGTGCTCGACGAACGCTTCGGCGTGTGTCGTGACGTGCTCATGCCGTTCGTGTCGGGCGGCAAGGGCTTTCACTTGGGCATCCCGACGGCACTATGGGCACCAACGGCGTCGGTCGACTTTCACGCCGTCGCCCGGCATTTCGTCGAGACAATCGCCGCCGAAGCCGGCGTCGCCGTTGACGCTGGTGTGTTCGACCGTGTGCGGGCGTTTCGGGCACCGAATAGCCGGCACCCGAAGACGGGGCTTCACAAGCGACACGTGCCCGTCGAGATTCTCGACTGCGTCACGGTCGCCGGCGTGCTCGACATGGCCCGCACGCCCGAGCCGTTCGAGCCGCCGAGCACCGACGGCGTCGAGAGTGCCGACTTTCTGGTCGCTGCTTGGGATGCCGCCGGCCGGGCCGTCACGGCGAACGCTGCGGCAGCCGAGCAGCGGCGGCAGGAAGTCGCCAGCGGCGACCGCGTCGTCACGTTGAACAAGCTCACCCGGGCGTTTCTCAACGGCGAAGTCGAAGCCGGCGACCGGCACCGGTTGCTCTACTCGGCTGCGGCAAACCTAGCCGAACTCGGCTGCTCGCTGCCGGCTGTTCGTGCGTTGCTCACCGAACCGGCACTCGACTTAGGACTGCCGCCGAAAGACGTTGAGCGGGCTATCGACAACGGCTTCGCCCGCGCTCACCCGTTCGTCAGTCAAGTCGCCGAAGTGTTCGGCGGCACCGTCGTGAACGTCGAGCGGCCCGAGCCGGCGGGGGCCGCATGACTCGCCGCCCGACGACAACGGCGAAGTTCGTCACCGGCGAGTCACTGTTCGTCGGGTGGCGTGATGCCGTGCTGACCGGCAGCGGCCCCGTCGTATTCCCGCACGCTCTGCCCGTACCCGAGATAAGCCCCGGGCATGTCGTGCTGCTCGGCGGCGCGCCGGGGGCCGGGAAAACGGCGCTCGTCATGGCGTGCGTCGTCGAGGCACTGCGGCACACCGACACGCTGCGGGCACTCGTCTGCAATGTCGAGATGTCACCGGCCGCGCTGCTCGACCGGCAGCTTGCCCGTCTATCCGGCATCGAAGCCGAAGTGATACGGCATCGACGCTTCACTGCCGAGCACGCCGACCGGCTCGACACCGGGCTTGCGACCGTCGAGACGTTCGCCGACCGGCTGGCATTTCTCGAGCCCCCGTTTGACCTCGCAAACGTCGCTCACGCTGCCGACGCTCACGGGACCGACCTCATCGTGCTCGACTACCTCCAGCGGATCATGCCGCCGGGAGACGCCACCGACACCCGACTGCGGGTGAACGCCACGATGGACATGCTGCGGCAGTTCGCCGCCGCCGGGTGTGCTGTGCTCGCCTTGTCGGCCGTCGGCCGTAGCCGTGACAACGCCGGCCGGTCGACCTACGCGGCGGGAGCTATGTCGCTGGCGTCGTTTCGGGACTCGGGCGAACTCGAATACGGGGCCGACGACGCTTTTCTGCTAGCCCCCCCCGACGACGCCGGCCCGGGCGTCGTGCGACTGTCGCACTTGAAGTGCCGACACGGGGCGCAGCGGTCTATCGACCTGCGCTTCGACCGGGCACGCCAAGCGTTCACCCTTCTCGACGACGCCGTCGATGCCGCCCCGCCCCCCAAGCGTGCCCGTGGCAGGCGCGGCCCCAAGCGGCAGCACGTCACGCCCGACCCGGCTTTCAGCCCTGAGCGGCTCGGCAAACTATGGGCGGCGACACCCGCGGCCCCAGCCGACGCCAACGCCCACTATGACGACGGGAGTGACGAGTGACGCCGGCGAGACTGACGCCGGCGAGCGTGCTGCCGCCGGGGGCCGTGCTGCCGCCCCTTGTGACGGTCGACGCCGGCAAGGGTGCGACCACACGCCCGGCCGGCCGGAAGCCCGGGAGAACGCACGCACGGCGTCGAGAGCGGCACTACGGGCGGTTTGCCTCGCTCAACGGCTTCGTCGACGGTGTCATGGGCACGCTGCCCCGGGCCGCTGCTCTGGCGTGGGTGTGCTTGTGGCGTGACACGAAGCCCGACGGGCTGGCACGCACGGCCGTCGCCGACCTGGCTCGCCGCATCGGGGTCGACCGGAGCACCGTCATTCGGGCACTGCGGCTGCTCGTCGAGCGGGGCCGGCTGGAAGTCGTGCGGCGCGGCGGACTGGGGCGGGGAGTCTCCACCTACCGGGTGAAATAGGGTGGCGTGGATGCGACCTTGCCTGGTGTCATTTCACTACGTTTCTCGGTGGCGTGGGTGCGACCCTTCCCATAAGGAAGAATCGCTGCGTGCTTGCCGCACGCAGCCAAGAGGAATCGCAAAAGGCGTTGACGCGACCCGGCAAGGCATGTAAGTTAAGCGACATGGCTCGACACACGACCGGCACCATGACCGAACTCTTGCGGGCGGCACTGCTCGCCGCGCCGTCGCTCAACGCAATCGAGAAAGCGACGGGCGTGCGGCGGCAAACGCTGGCGTCATTCATGCGGGCCGAACAGGTTTCGATTCACTTGGCGTCGGCTGACGCACTCGCCGAATACTTCGGCATCGTGTGCATTATGCCGACGAAGCCGAAGCGTAAGGGGGGCTGACTCATGGGCACCGTGTTCAAGCCGACGGTCACGCGACCGCTGCCCGACGGGGCGCAACTCGTCACCCGTGCCGGGAAGCGTGTTGCCGTGTGGACTGACGCCACCGGCAAGCGTCGCCAAGCCCCGGTGACGGCCGGCGACACGCCCCGTATACGGGAGCGGGCTGGCACCTACTCGGCACAGTATCGAGACGGTGACGGCGTAGTGCGTCGCGTGTCGACCGGCTGCAAGTCGCGCGACGCTGCTCGGGCCGTGCTCGCCGACCTTGAACGCCGCGCCGAACTCGTCACGTCGGGCGTGCTCACGCAAGCCGAAGCCCATGTCGCCGACCATGCCGACACGCCGGTCGCCGAGCACGTCGAAGCCTATGTCGCCGCATTGGCCCGCAAGCGCGGCAAGGGTGCCCGGCGAACCGTCGCCCCGCGGCACGTCACAAACGTCACGCACACGCTGCGGCTCGCCGTCGGCGAGTGCGGCTTTCGCCGGCTGCGCGACTTGAACCGTGACGCCGTCGAGCGGTGGGTGCACCGGCTGCTCGAACTGCCCGACGACGCCGTTGTCGATGCCGCCGGCTGCGTCACGACGCCCGCCCGGCCGGCTGCCCGCACGATCAATGCCCGGCTGACGACGCTGACGGCGTGGGGCAACTGGCTCGTCGAGTCGAGCCGGCTGACGGCAAACCCGTTCACCCGGCTGCGAAAGCTCGACGAGAGTGACGACGTTCGCCGCCAGCGGCGAGCACTCACGGCCGACGAACTGCGGCGGCTCCTCACGGTCGCGCGGCTGCGGCCCGTGGCACAGTTCGGCCGGCCCGTCGTCAAGCGCGACGCCCCCGCGCCCGGCAAGCCCCGAGCGACGTGGACACGGGCCGAACTGACGTTCGACACGCTCGTCGCCGCTGCCGAGCGCGGCCGTGCCCATATGCGGCCGGAAGCCGCCGAGCAGTTCGACCGGCTTGGACGGGAACGTGCGTTGCTCTACGCCGTGCTCGTCACGACCGGGCTGCGGCGCGGCGAACTGGCGGCACTCACCGTTGGCGACGTGCTGCTCGACGACGGGCAGCCGGCTATCGTGCTGCCGGGGGCCGACGCGAAGAACGGGCAACGGGCGACGCTGCCGCTACGGGCCGACGTTGCCGCCGAACTGCGGGCGTGGGTGGCCGAGAAAGCCGAAGCGGTGCGCCGGCAGCGTGTCGGTGTCGCCGGCGTCACGCTGCCGCTGGCCGACAAGCCGCTGTTCGACGTGCCGGCGGCGCTCGTCAAGATTCTCGACCGCGACCTTGCCGCAGCCGGCATCCCCAAGCGTGACGAGCGGGGCCGCACCGTCGACGTGCACGCACTGCGGCACACGTTCGCGTCGCACCTTGTCGCCGCCGGCGTCGCCCCTCGCACGGCCCAAGCGGCTATGCGGCACTCGTCGCTCGAACTCACCATGCGGCACTACGTCGACCCGCAACTGCTCGACGTCGCCGGGGCTATCGATGCGCTGCCGGATTTGTCGCCGGCCGGATCATCGCGGGAAACCGCCCGTGCGACGGGCACCGACGACGCTCGCGCCGTTGCACTGACCGTTGCACTAACTTCGGGCCGCACCCGTCAAAACGTGTCCGTTTGTGACAATCTTGACGAACGGGGCAACGATGCCGGCACGACTCGAAAAGCGAAGAAACGCCGGGAATCGTGCGTGTTTCCGGCGAAAACGAAAGTACCCTCGACAGGGATCGAACCTGTAACCTTCAGCTCCGGAGGCTGACGCTCTATCCAATTGAGCTACGAGGGCGAATGCGGATCCGGGCCGCTGCTCACCAGCGTGTTCCGGCTCATGAACCC